>Ga0182024_10015884_pt1 | contig 14350 bp, 14 predicted proteins | sample P32metaG_FD_120480 | JGI IMG/M metagenome (GOLD analysis project Ga0182024, IMG submission 120480) | Permafrost microbial communities from Stordalen Mire, Sweden - P3-2 metaG (Illumina Assembly) | ecosystem: Environmental > Terrestrial > Soil > Wetlands > Permafrost | place: Sweden: Stordalen... | reverse complement strand
GCCGGCTGTGGACCATGCGGCAGTACGCCGGTTTCGGGAGCGCCGAGGAAAGCAATCGCCGCTACCGGTACCTGATCTCGCAGGGTACTGCCGGATTGTCGGTCGCCTTCGACCTGCCGACCCAGATGGGGCTCGATTCCGACGATGTTCTCGCCGCGGGAGAAGTCGGAAGGGTGGGCGTCGCGATCTGCTCCCTGGCCGATATGGAGAGGCTTTTCGAGGGGATTGAGCTCGACCGAATCACCACGTCGATGACCATTAATTCGACGGCCGCGATTTTGCTGTCGCTTTACGTGCTGGTCGCGCGAGGCCAGGGCGCGAATCTACGCAAGCTCTCCGGAACCATTCAGAACGATATTTTGAAGGAGTACATCGCGCGCGGCACCTATATTTATCCACCGAAGCCGGCGATGCGCATCATTACCGACCTGTTTGCATGGGCCGGCGCTGAACTGCCGGAGTGGAACACCATTTCGATCAGCGGCTATCACATCCGCGAGGCAGGATCGACCGCCATTCAGGAGGTGGCGTTCACGCTGGCGAATGCGATCGCGTATATCGAAGCCGCGGTGAAGGCCGGCCTCGACGTGGATGCGTTCGCGCCACGGCTGTCCTTCTTCTTCAACGCGCACAATAATTTTCTGGAAGAAATCGCGAAGTATCGCGCGGCGCGCCGCCTTTACGCGCACATTATGAAGGAGCGCTTCGGCGCGAAAAATCCCAAGTCCATGATGCTGCGCTTCCACACCCAGACCGCCGGATCGTCGCTGACCGCGCAGCAGCCGGACGTGAACGTGGTCCGCACGGCCTTGCAGGCGATGGCCGCGGTGCTGGGAGGCACGCAATCGCTGCATACGAATTCGCGCGACGAAGCGCTGGGCCTGCCCACGGAAGAATCCGCCAGTCTGGCTCTGCGGACGCAGCAGATTATCGCGCATGAAACCGGAATTACGAATGTCGCCGACCCTCTGGGAGGCAGCATCGTCATTGAAAGAATGACGGATGAGATTGAACGGGGCGCGCGCGATTACATGGAGAAGATCGATGCCATGGGCGGAACGCTGGCCGCGATCGAGAACGGATTTCAGCAAAATGAAATTCAGACCGCGGCGTATGAATACCAGCGCTCCGTTGAGACCGGCGAAACCGTCGTCGTCGGCGTCAACCGTTTCCGGCAGGAAGAGGAAGCGTCTCCCCAGACCTTCCGCATGGCTTCCGAAATCGAGAAGACGCAGATCGCCCGGCTGCGCGAGTTGCGCGCGACGCGTCCGCCGGTGGAGGAGAAACTCGACGCATTAGAGCAAGCGGCGCAGGGGCCGGAAAACCTGATGCCGAGAATTCTCGACGCGTGCCAGGGGTATGCGACGGTCGGCGAAATCTCCAATCGGCTGCGAAAAGTTTTCGGCGAATATCGCGAGAGTTAATCGATCACGGATACGAGCTGCGAATCGATGATCCGCTGGTCGGAGGTGAGCAGGCGCAGCCGATGGACGCGGGCTGTTGCCACGATGGTGCGGTCCGCCGGATCGCGGAGGATGCTCAAAGCTCCGGCATCTACTGCAATGGCAAACGTGATGGGCAGAATATGAAAGATCGGATTCATCTCCAACTCAGCAAAAATATCTGAAATGGGTGCGACGACCCGGTGGCGCCGGTCGTTAGTCCCTACCGCGATTTCGATGAGGCTGGAAGCGCTCAGTGCCAGCGGCTCTCCGCGCCGGGCCGCTTCGCGCATCGCCCGGGTTTGCTCCCGGGAAAGTTTTTTGGGCTCGAACAACCACCGCAGAACAACGTGCGTGTCCAGCAGAAATCGCAACGTTACCTTTTCCTATTCTCAGGAGAAAGAACCGAGTCCGGGTCCCGGACCACGTCCCAGAGACCCGATGTATCGAGATTTACGATATCCCCCACAATCCTGCCTTTGCCAATCAACGCGCCTTCGGATGACTTGAACGGCGTCTTCTTTGCGGGTCCGACCGTCGCTAACGGTCGTCCCCTTCTCGTAATTGTCAGCGTCCCGCCCTCCTGGTCGATTTGATCGAAAAGCGCCAAGCACTTGGCCTTGAATTCCGTGACACTGATAATCCGGTGCTTCATGATCCAATAGTAGCAAACTGGTCATCTGACCACTTCACTTCGGAAGATAATATCCGTCCCGAGCTCTCACCCGCGCCTGCGGATTCTTTTTCTTCGCGTCGTCGCTCAGCTCGACTTTAATCTTCCTCTGCTCGCCTGGCTTTCCTTTGGGCAGCGCATACACCAGCATGTAACGGAGCCTCAGACGCTGGATCATGTTCTCGAAATCCGCTCCTGGGTCGCGTCCCTTAATAAGGTCCCCGCCCGTCTCCTCCACTACCGACGTCATGTTCTCCATGTCCATAAACGCCGCTATGGGGCTAGTGGCCGAGCGGATTCCGAGCATCACGCTCTCTCCCGCCTGCCGCAACTCGAGTCCGCAAAGCAACGCGTCCGCTTCCCACAAGTCTCGAATCACCGTGTTTCTGTGCCCGGACGGCTGGCCGTGATTATCCGTCACGATCAATACCACCCTCCGGCGCTCCGTTCGGGGCTCTTTCAGGAAATAGGTTGCCGCATCGGTCACCGCTTGCAGGATGTGCGTGCCGCCTTCGACCTTACCCAACACCTGGTGGTTGATGGACTGTTCCACCCGCTCCATGTCCCCTGTGAACGGTTGGACTATGCGGCTTTCACGGCTGAACACCATCACGGCCACCCTATCGCCCGTCTGAAGTTGTCCTAGTGCCGCATGAGCCGAGGCTGCCAGATTTTGCAGCTTCGCCTGCATGCTCCCGCTGATATCGAACAGCAGAATCACATCGAGCGGCATCTCTTCCTGCGTTAAGTACAGGATTTCCTGCGGTGCCCTGTTGTCGAAAACCCGAAAGTCTTCCTTATGGAAATCGGTGAGCAGCCGCTTCCCATCGGTAACCTCCGCGTCCACATGAACCAGCGAAACGGAGCTCTTGAACACACCGTGTTCCTGCGCCATCGCAAGGCCGGCGAGCAGCGTTAGGCCGAGCCACTGCCGGTCAATACGTCGGCGGCACGACTGCCGACGCGGCACGCCTGGAGGCGTACGCCACATTTTAAAAAGGTTGAATTTCTTCCCTCACGGGATCGAAATGGATCTGGCGCTTCTGCAGGTACGCGATGTTACCCAGGTGCGATGCCTGGGCGGAGCGGTGCCCTATATACACGTCGCCGTTCGGGCGCTTTCTGGTCCGCATGCAATCGAGAAAATTCTCGACGTGGTCTATGGTCATCTCCCGCTCCGCCTTAACGATTTCCGATTTCGCCCCTTTTCCTGCCGGCGTGAATTCAAACTGGCCGCGCGTAATCAGCAGTCTTCCTTCGGTCCCGCACATTTCGATCCCTTCGCCGGTGATTCCCGGCGCAAGCGTCGCCTCAAAGGTCGCGGTCCATTCTTTCGGATACTGCAACAGCACGTTGATAGTATCGGGTGCTGTGCGGCCGTCCTTATAGTTGTAAATTCCGCCCACCGCCGATGCGACAATCGGGTCGTCCTGCTTCATGAACATGTGCACGGCGTCAATCCAGTGCGTGAACAGGTCCGTCACTTGGCCTCCGCCGAAATCGAGGTAGGCGCGGAAATTCGCATACTGCTGCGGATCGTACTCCCGCCATTTCACCGGGCCCAAGAACTGCGCCCAATCCAGATTCGACGGCTGCGTCTGCAGCGACGCGGGAGCCTTCCTCAGATGAGTGCTATTGCCGTGCCACCAGGTCCGCGCCAGCATAATTTTCCCCAGCCGGCCCGCCTGAATATATTCATCGCGAGCCTTCATATAGTGCCGGCCGGAGCGCTGCTGCATGCCTACCTGGAACACCCTCTCGTGAATCCGCGCCTCCTTCACGATCGCCGGCCCTTCTTCGATTTTCAGCGTCAGAGGCTTCTCGCAATAAACATCCTTCCCCGCGCGCACCGCGTTGATCGCGCAGCCGGCGTGCCAATGATCGGGCGTGGCAATCAATACCGCATCCAGCTCCTTCATCTCCAGAAGTTTGCGATGATCGTCAAACCCCTTGGCTCCCGGCGCCTTGGTCAGCGCCTGATCGAGCCGCGTTCCATACACGTCGCAAATGGCCTTTACGTCAACCGATGAGTTCTTCTGAAACACGCCCATCACGGAGGTTCCGCGCTCTCCCGCGCCGATCAGGCCGAGGTTGATGCGGTCGTTTGCTCCAAGGATTTTTTGATAGGAGGCAGCGGAGAACACGGCTGCGGTACGAAACAGGTCGCGTCGGTTCAGCATAATGGATTAAGGATATCTCGAATGCCGGGCGAAGTTCATATCATTGGAGGCGGTCTCGCGGGTTGTGAGGCGGCGTGGCAGGTCGCGCGCGCCGGCGGCAAGGCGATCCTTTATGAAATGCGTCCGGCGAAGCAAACTCCAGCGCATAAGACCGAGTGGCTCGCCGAGCTGGTGTGCAGTAATTCGCTCAAGAGCGAGCAGGAATCGAGCGCACCCAGATTGTTGAAAGACGAGTTGCGGAGGCTTGGCTCGATGCTGCTCGACATAGCCGACCGCAACCGCGTCCCCGCCGGCCACGCCTTAACCGTCGACCGCGAGATTTTCGCCGCCGAAGTCACCCGCGCCATTGAGAACGAGCCGGCTATCGAACTGCGCCACGAAGAAATAACTTCGCTGGACGGCGGCCGTAAATGGATCATCGCCAGCGGACCGCTGACCTCGGACGCCTTGGCCTCCGAAATCGCGCGCATCACGGGCTCGGAAAGGTTATTTTTCTACGACAGCATCAGCCCCATCGTCGATTCGGAATCGATCGACACCTCGATTGCCTTTCGCGCCTCGCGCTATGGGAAATCGCTCGACGGCACCGACGATTATCTGAATTGCCCGTTCGACCGCGATGGGTACGAAGCTTTTCTGGATGCGCTGCTCGCCGCCTCCAGCGTTCCCGCGCACATTGAACAGGACAACGCCAGATATTTCGAAGCCTGCCTGCCGATTGAAGAAATCGCCCGCCGTGGACGCGATACTCTGCGGTTCGGCCCAATGAAACCCATGGGGCTGACCGATCCTCGCACCGGCCGCCGTCCCTGGGCGGTGGTGCAGCTGCGTCAGGAAAATGCGCGCGCCGGAAGCTGGAACCTGGTGGGCTTTCAAAACCACATGCGCTTCGGCGATCAGGCCCGCGTGCTCCGCATGATCCCCGGTCTTCAGAACGCGGAATTTCTTCGCTACGGCCAAGTTCATCGCAATACGTATATCAACGCGCCCGCGCTTCTCGACGCGACACTGCGCCTCCGCACCAGCCCGAATATTTTCTTCGCCGGACAAATCTCCGGTGTGGAGGGATATGTGGAATCGATCGCCACCGGTCTGATCGCCGGGCTCGCCGCGATTTCCGAAACTCCACGCGCATTCCCGCGAGAAACCGCGTTAGGCTCGCTCTGCGCCTACGTCTCCGGAGCCGACCCGGCGAATTATCAGCCCGCGAACATCACCTTCGATCTGCTGCCCAAGCTTGAACATCCGCCGAAAGATCGAAAGCTCCGTCAAGCCGAAGTGTGTCGCCGCGCACGAGCCGCGCTCGACGAATATTCTGGTGAAAGAAGAGCCGGCGAGGGCGCCGGCTGCGGACCAGGGGGCCCGCCCTACTTTGTCTGACCTCACCACAGCGATCGACCGTTACCTCGACAGTCTGCGCCAGGCCAACGCGTCCGCTCACACTTTGCGCAATTACGCCGCCGATCTTTCTCATTTCGCCGAATACTTTTCACCGCCCGGCACTGATCCTCCCGCACCTTCGCAGATCGATTCGCTGCAGCTCCGCGAATGGCTGGGCAGTCTCTATCAGCGCGGCCTCGATCCTATTTCCATTCGAAGGAAGCTTGCCTGCGTACGGTCGCTATTCAAATTCCTTCTGCGCGAAGGGACGATTGCGTCCAACGCCGCGAAGCTCGTACGGACTCCCAAAAGCCCGCAGCGCGTCCCTTCGGTTCCCACGGCCGAGCAGACCAACATACTCGTCGAAGGAGTCGCGGCCGATACTCTGGACCGTCCTCATCCCGAACGCGACCTGCTGCTGTTCGAGCTGCTCTATGGCTGCGGCCTGCGCATCAGCGAGTTGGTCGGCCTCAATCTCACCGACTTCGATATGGAGGAGCGCTGGATTCTGGTCCGCGGCAAAGGCCGCAAGGAGCGCCAGACTCCGTACGGCAAAAAAGCGGCCGCCGCGCTCGAAAAATATCTAGCGGCCCGAAACTCAGCCGAGCCGGCTCTTTTTCTAAATCATCAAGGCGCCCGCCTCACGGACCGGGGCGCGAGAGGAGTCGTGAAGCTCTATGCCCGCCTGCTCTCCGGCGATTCTTCGCTGCACCCCCATTCCCTCCGCCACGCCTACGCAACGCACCTGCTGGCCGACGGCGCGGACCTTCGCGCCATTCAGGAACTGCTGGGCCACGCGCGCCTTTCGACTACCCAGAAATACACGCAAGTCTCGCTTACTGACCTGATGGCTGTCTACGATCGTTCGCATCCGAAGGCCCGAAAAGGCGGTCAACAAATTTCAAAATCAGGCGTCTAACCGATATGAAGAAAGCTGTCTGGTTGATTTTTATTCTTCTCGCCGCACACGCCTTGGCTCAGCCGCCCGCTTTCGAAGCCGCGACAATCAAGCCGAGTAAGGACCAGCCGGGCCATTCCGGTTCACACAGCCGTACCGGCATGATCGTCCTCACTGGACAAACATTGAAGGGCTTGATCTGTGTCGCATACCGGGTAAAAGACTTTCAAGTCTCGGGCGGTCCGAAATGGATTGACGGGGACCGCTTCGATGTCAACGCGAAAGCCGCAGGCCCCGCAGAAGGGCCGCAACTCCTGGCTATGTTCCAGACACTCCTTGCAGACCGGTTCCATCTCGTCTTCCATCACGAACAGAAAATAGGGCCCGCCTATGCCCTGGTCCTCGCGAAATCGGGATTGAAGATCAAACCGGTCGAAGGGGCCACCGGATCGAATTCCAACGGCGGCAGAGGGCAACTTACGGTCACGGGGATGACGTTGGCGAAATTTGCGGACCTGCTCTCGCGTGAGTTAAAGAGTCCCGTCGCCGATCTCACCGAAACATCCGGAGCATATGATTTCAAGCTGGAGTGGTCGATTGATGGAGACCCAAACGACGATCAATCGGCTCTCTTCGAGGCGCTTCAATCGCAACTCGGCGTGAAGCTGGAATCGCGCAAGCTTCCGCTCGACCTGATCGTCGTTGATCGAGCCGAAAGGCCATCCGAAAACTAGATGCTGTTTTCCGATCTCGCCCTCGCAAGACGTTTGGAGCGCGCGGAAGGCCACGCCTGCCGGCAGTTCGCGGAAGCCCGGCGCAAATTATTCCCCGCAAGCGACTCCTGCTGGATGGAATGCGCGGGCGCACAGGTGGTCTTCGATGGCATCGATTCTCCCGTGACGCAGACGTTCGGGCTGGGCATCTTCGAGGAACTCACGGACACTTCTCTCGACGTTATCGAGCGGTTTTTTTTCGACCGCGGCGCGCCGGTCGATCATGAAGTAAGCCCTCTGGCCGGCGTCGCTGCCCTCTGCTTGCTCTGCGCCCGTCATTACCGGCCGGTCGAGATCAGTAGCGTGATGTATCGGCTTGTCGAGGAGCCTCCGGCGGAAATGACCTCCAATATCACGGTCCGCGTGGCGGGTGCTGAGGAAGCGCATCTCTGGGCGGAGGTCAGCGCCAAGGGCTGGACCCACGATCATCCGGAACTCGCCGGCTCGCTCCAGCAATTCGGAGCCATCGCCTTCGCGCGCGATCACGGTCCCTGTTTTCTCGCCGGGGTCGACGGCCTGCCCGGAGCCGCGGGGGCCCTTTGGATTCACGAGGGCGTGGCTTTGTTCTCGGGTGCGGCCACGATTCCGGAATTGCGACGCCGGGGTCTACAATCGGCGCTCCTTCAGGAGCGCATGCGATACGCCTTCGACCATGGCTGCGATCTCGCGATGATGGTGGCCGAGGCCGGCAGCGAGTCCCAGCGCAACGCCGAGCGCAAAGGCTTCCGCATCGCGTACACGCGCACCAAATGGCGATTGGGGATTACAGACTAAGATCGTACGAATAAAACTCCGTCTGCCGCTTCCAACCTTCCTTCTCATACAGCGCCTGTGCCTTCTCATTTGTGACTTCGGTGGACAACGTCAAACGAACCGCGCCAGTTCCTCTCCCAAAACGCGCCGCCGCGTGCAGCAAGAGTCTCCCCACTCCAGCCCGCCGAGCCTTCTCGATCACAAACAAATCATTAAGGATGAAAATCCGCGCAGCCGATGCCGACGAAAAGCTGAGAAACAACTGCGTGAATCCAAGCGCCGAGCCATCCTTCTTCATCGCTAGGAAAATAATGGACTGGCTATGTTGAAACCGCTCCAACAGGAACCGGCGAGCCAGATCAGGATCGCTCGGCCGGCGGTAGAACTGGCGGTATGCGTCGAAGAGCGGAACGATCAGTTCCAGATCGAAGATCGTAGCGTGACGCACTGCGACATTGGAGGGCTTATCCATACTCCGATGCTATAGCAAGCTATAAAACGACTCATTATCGTGTTCGCGCCTTCCGATATTGCCACCAGAAGCCGACCGCGAAAACTATCAGGAGAACACAGAGAAAGGGTCCTCTGTGCCACCAAATGTCGCCGCGATAATGATCTCCAGGCATCATCGACATCGCGGCCCGATACTGTAATCCCTGGACCCACAGGCCGATTGTGAACGCCACCAGTGCCGACGCTGCCAGGCCCGCCAGAATGCTCTTCAGATAAATCATTGCGAGATATACTACCTGGATGAAAACGCTGCTTCCCAGTATCGCGCTTCTCTCTATGGCGCTTCTCGCCGATTCCATCCCATCCGGCTGGCTCGTGCTCAAGGACAAGAAAAATACCTGCCAGATAGGAGTTCCCGGGGATTTCAAACCGGATGGGACGTTCGTTGGACTAGGACGAGGACCCGGCGACACGCTGGAGGTACAGGTTTTCAGCCAGACTAGTCCCGTGAAGCCATTAAGTGAATCTGTCGCGAAGATGATGGGAATCGAAAAGTTCATCGATAATAGCGACAAGCGGCTGTTCTATGTAAACAAGCAGGCAAAACTCACGGATGGGCGAATGGCGACGGCGTGGACGGTGAAGGTTCCGCGCGACGGCGGGAACTGTTTCGCGGCGATCTCGGTTGTGCCGGGCGGCCAGGAAGACCTGGTGAAGAAGATCGCCGCGACCATCGGACCCGCGAAATAGCGACTTCCGGTTGCTAACTCCTGAGCCGGTTCATGCGTCATAAGGCCATGATCGCGAACCTGCTCCAGGATGTGCGCCACGGCTTGCGCCTCCTGCTTCTGAATCCCGGCTTCGCCCTGGTCGCGATTCTCTCGCTCGCCCTGGGAATCGGAGCCAACACCGCCATCTTTCAGCTGATCGACGCCGTCCGTCTGCGCACGCTCCCGGTCCAGCATCCTGAGCAATTGGCGATCGTCAGAATCGGCAACCGCGACCATGCCTCCGGCAGTTTCAGCAGCCGCTATTCGCAACTCACCAATCCGCAATGGGAGCAGATCCGGGCCCAGCAGCAGGGCTTTTCCGGCATCTTCGCCTGGAGTCCCGAACAGATTAACCTGGCTCGCGGGGGTGAGATTCGTCTTGCGAATGTCTTGTGGGTCAGTGGCGATTTCTTCGGCGTTCTGGGCGTGAAGCCGGAAGCAGGCCGCCTGCTGAACGCGGCCGACGACCGTCGCGGATGCGCTGGCGCGGCCGTGATCAGCGATTCGTTTTGGCGCCGCGAATACGGCGCTTCCTCGATCGCCCAAAAGTCAGTGACGCTCGAGGGACATCCCTTGGAAATCGTGGGCGTGACGCCGCCCCAGTTTTTCGGCGTCGAGGTCGGCCGGACCTTTGACGTCGCCATTCCTCTCTGCGCCGATCCCATCCTCCGCGGCGAATACGCGCGCCAGGACGGCCGCAGCGACTGGTGGCTGGCCCTCATGGGGCGCTTGAAACCCGGCTGGACGCTCGATCGCGCCACGGCTCAACTGGAAGCCATCTCGCCTGCGGTCTTTGAAGCGACTCTGCCTCCCAAGTTCCAAGCCGACGACGCCAAATATTATCTGGTCTACAAACTTAAGGCCTTTTCCGCCGAAAATGGTTTCTCCGAGCTACGTTCGGACTATTCGAACCCTCTGTGGATGCTGCTCGCCATCGCGGCACTGGTGTTATTGATCGCCTGCGCTAATCTCGCGAATCTCATGCTTGCCCGAGCTTCCGCGCGGGAAAAGGAAATCGCCGTCCGGCTCGCCCTGGGAGCCTCGCGGGGCCGTCTCATCCGCCAGCTTCTTTCAGAAAGCCTGCTGCTGGCCTGCGCCGGAGCGATCTCCGGGATCCTGCTCGCCCGCCTGCTCAGCGGCGTTCTGATCGCCATGATCAGCACCCAGTCGAACACCATGTTTCTCGAGTTGTCCACCGACTATCGCGTGCTGGGATTTACCGCCGCGCTCGCCGTACTCACCTGCATTCTGTTCGGCCTCGCCCCGGCATTGCGCGCCACCAGGTCCTCGCCGGCTTCCGCCATGCGAGCCAGCGGACGCGGATTGACGGCCAATCGCGAACGCTTTGGATTGCGCCGGATTCTGGTGGTCACGCAGGTCGCCCTTTCGCTGGTACTGCTGGTGGGGGCTCTGCTGTTTGTCGGCAGTCTTCGCAACCTGATGGCGGTCGATGCCGGGTTTCGCCAGGACGGAATCCTGGTGGCCGATCTGGGCTTCGAGTCGCTCAAGATTCCGACTGGCCGCCGCGTCGAATACCGGCGGTCGCTCCTCGAGAAAATCGGCTCGATTCCAGGAGTCGAGTTCGCCGCGCATACCAACATTGTTCCGCTGGGAGGGAACGGCTGGAATCAAACGGTGTTCATCAACGGAAAGAAACTAGGCGGATCGAATCTCTCGCGCATCACACCGGGGTATTTTGCCGCGCTCGGTATACCGTTGGTTGCCGGGCGCAGCTTCGACGATCACGACGTGGCGACCGGTGTAAAGGTGGCGATCGTCAACGAGGCATTCGCTAAGAAGTTTTTTGACGGCTCCAACCCGGTGGGCAAAACCTTCGGCTTCGAAGGCGATAGAGGCGAAACGCCTCCCGTCTTCCAAGTTGTGGGCGTCGCGAAAAATACGAAGTACTATGAGCTGCGCGAGGATTTCAAACCCATCGCATTTTTCCCGGATGCGCAGGACGATCATCCCGGCCAGTACGCGAACATCACGATTCGCGCCGGCATACCTCTTTCCTCACTGGTGGCCGCGATCAAGCGCAACATCGCTGAAATCAGCCCGGATATCGACATCGAATTTCACCCTCTCAAGACGCAGATTCTCGACGGCCTGCTGCGCGAGCGGCTGATGGCGACGCTCTCCGGTTTCTTCGGCGCGCTCGCTGCCATTCTCGCCGTCATCGGATTGTACGGCGTCATTTCCTACATGGTCGCCAGAAGAACCAATGAAATCGGCATCCGCATGGCCCTCGGCGCGGATGGCGGAGGCATCGTGCGATTGATTCTGCGCGAAGCCATGTTGCTGCTGTCGATCGGCCTGGTCACCGGCGCGGCCTTGGCGCTTGCCGCGGCCCGCACCGCATCGTCGATGTTATTCGGGCTGAAACCCTGGGACCCCGCGACATTGGCGTTCGCAATCGTCGCGCTCTCCCTGGTCGCGCTCGCCGCCGGCTACATCCCCGCGCGCCGCGCCGCCGGCGTCGATCCCATGGTCGCCCTCCGCGAAGAGTAATATGGCTTTTGACCCTTCGCGACCTGCCCTCTGTTGACGAAATTGTCGAGCGCTTGAAGGACGTCGATGCTCCCCGAACGCTCCTGGTCGAGGAAACGCGCCGTGTCATCGCCGGCGCTCGCAAGGATTTGGCGCTTGCAACTGGCATTGAAGAACAGGTTCGGCGCAATATCGAAACTTTGCGTGAGCCGTCTCTGAAACACGTCATCAACGCGACCGGCGTGGTCCTGCACACTAATCTGGGTCGAGCTCCCGGCGCCGACGGCTATTCGAATCTGGAATACGATCTCGCGGAAGGCCGCCGCGGAAAACGCGATACCCATACCGGGCCTCTCATCGAACGGCTGACCGGCAAACCCGGCATTGTAGTGAACAATAACGCGGCCGCCGTTCTTCTCGCACTCCATGAGCTCGCTGCGGGCGGCGAGGCTATCGTCAGCCGTGGGGAACTGATCGAAATCGGAGACGGCTTTCGCATCCCCGACATTATGAAAGCCTCCGGTGCGGCGCTATGCGAGGTCGGCACCACGAATCGCACGCATCTCGATGATTACCGGGCCGCGATTAACGATCGAACACGCGTGATCATGCGGGTTCATCCCAGCAATTTTCATATCGAGGGCTTCACTGCGAAACCTCGTCTCGATGAGTTGTCGAGGCTCGCGCGGGAACGCAACATTCCTCTCTATGAGGACCTGGGCAGCGGCTGCATCGCCGACCTTCCGATTCGCGAACCGCTGGTAAAAGAGAGCCTCGATGCGGGCGTGAACCTGGTTTCGTTCAGCGGAGATAAACTGCTGGGCGGGCACCAGGCCGGGATTTTAACCGGAGATGCCGAACTGGTCGCCAGACTGCGAAAAAATCCACTTTTTCGCGCCCTACGGGTCGACAAACTGGTGGTGAAAGGGCTCGCCGAGACTTTGAGGCGCCTTATTTTCGCCAAATACGATGAGATTCCGGCGTTGAGAATGCTGCGCTTGAGCAAGGATCAAATCCGGATGAGGGCCGAAAAATTGCGCGAGCGAATACCATCGTTGGAAATTATCGAAGGGGAGAGCGTGGCGGGTGGAGGATCAACGCCGGATCAGACTTTGCCGACCTGGTTGCTCTCGTTGACGGGCGATGTGGTCGAGATCGAGAGAAAATTGCGGGCCAGGAACATCATCGCGCGGATCGAGAATGGAAGAGTGGTTCTCGATTTGCGGACGGTATTTCCGGAAGAGGATTATGAGCTCGAAAGAGTGCTGCGTCTATGCGCATCCGCATGCTGACGCATGGCGGCTCCAATTGGCCGCCATGCGGGGAATTTTACTACCGGCGATACCCGCGGGCATAGCCGCGTGCGACGGGGTGCGCACCCCAATAGCCGCCTACGCGTCCACCGTAATAACGCGGACCATAAAAAGCTCCGGGAGCGACCCAGATTCCGTTGCTCCACATATAGCCGGGACCGGGGCAGGGCGGAATCACAGGGGCCACTACGACCGGCGCGGGAACGGGAACACCGAATCCAATGCCAACTCCAAAACGGACTCCGGCGAACATGGTGCTGCCCGCCATCAATAACATTGCCAGCAACTTCGTTTTCATTTTCTTGTCCTCCTTACGCCCTGGTAGAAAGCAAGTGGCGTGCCAAGGTGTAAACCATTGAAAAATAGATAGATGATGGTTTATTAATGGCTCAACTCCACCACCTTAGTGGCTCAACATAGCCGTTACGGATTCTCGCGCGGCTTCCGTAACGAATTTGCGGTCGCGGAGGCTCAATCCGTCAGTCGGAATGGGCGCGCCGATGCGGAGGGTCACCCGTCCTCGATGAAAGGTTGCGGAGTGCATCGCGAGAATCTCGCGGGTACCGGTGATCGCCAGGGGGACGACGGAGACACCTGCTTTTATGGCGATAAAGGCCGCGCCGTCCTTGAATGGATGCAGAGCGCCGTCGTGCGAACGGCCTCCTTCCGGGAAAATAAGGATGGAAATATTGCGGGACCGGATGCTGTCCGCGGCCAGAGTCATGGTCTTGACGGCTGCGCGAGGATCCTCTCGGGGCACGGGAATGTGTCCCGCCTGGCCCAGATGGGTGCCAAGCAGAGGAATCTTGAACAGCCCGTCCTTGGCCATGAACCGGAAGTCGGCGGGAATGTGGGTGAGGATGACGGGCGTATCCATGTAGCTGAGGTGATTCGATGCGAAAACATAGCTTTCGCCGGGGGAGAGCTTCTCCAATCCTTCCACCTTCACCTGGACGCCGGCGATTCGAAGCAGCGAACGGGCCCACAGGCGGGCGACTTTCATCATGAACCGGCCGGTGGGGTCGAAGGGCGACGAGACCAGGCTGATCAATCCGCAAATGAACGTGGAAAGAATGATGAGCGGGTCTACGAAGACCAGGCTCCAGAAAAGGGCCATGAGTGTTTATTGTACGAAAGCCCCCGGGCCTCGCCGACCAGGAACAGAGATCCGGTGATGATGACGGCGTCGTCTTCGGAGGCTCCGGCACGGACGCGTTCGAGAGCG
>Ga0182024_10015883_pt1 | contig 14350 bp, 10 predicted proteins | sample P32metaG_FD_120480 | JGI IMG/M metagenome (GOLD analysis project Ga0182024, IMG submission 120480) | Permafrost microbial communities from Stordalen Mire, Sweden - P3-2 metaG (Illumina Assembly) | ecosystem: Environmental > Terrestrial > Soil > Wetlands > Permafrost | place: Sweden: Stordalen... | reverse complement strand
ATTTCTCCGCCGCCAATTGCAGCGCCGCTTTCAGGCGCCGGCTTTTGTTCAAATGCGCCAGGCGAAAGGCGACCGGATCCTTGCCCGCTTTCTTCGCCAACTCGTCCACCAGGCTTTCGCCGGCGAAGATGGTGTTGTTGGGCGCCACGCCGCGCCACCAGCCCACGCGCAGCGCGCGCGGCTCGGCTTCGGCATATTCGATGCGCCGGTTGACGATGTCGTAAGGCGTGTCCATGGCGCCGTCGAGCGCGTCCTCGTCCACGCCGTTCTTGAGCGGCCCGAACATGCGCACCACCACCGAGCCGCCCGCCACGCGATGGGTCCAGGCCGTGATCTTGCCGTCCCGGTTCAGCGACGCCGACATCACATTGCGATAGGCGGGCCGGTACATGTCCTGGCGCATGTCTTCCTCGCGCGTCCAGATCACTTTGACGGGGCCGTCCACCTTCTGGGCGATGCGCACCGCCTTTTCCACCATGTCGGTGTCGAGCCGGCGCCCGAAGCCGCCGCCCAGCATGTAATTGTGGAACGTCACCTTGTTCTGCGCGATGCCCAATACCTTGGCTGCGGCCCCTTGCGCGGTGGCTTGCACCTGGCTCCCGCCCCACATCTCGCACGCGCCGGGTGTGACATGGACGGTGAAATTCATCGGCTCCATGGGCGCATGGGCCAGGAACGGCACCTGGTAGATCGCATCCACGCGCGTGTCTTTGGCCAGCGCCGTGTCGGGATCGCCTTCGCGCTTGGCCACGGCGCCTTTGCCGGCGGCGATGGCCTTAAGCTCGGCCATGATCTCTTTGGACGATCGCGCGGCATTGGCGCCGTCACGCCAGCGCGGATTGAGCGCGGTGAGGCCCTGGCGCGCCGCCCAGAAATGATCGCCCACCACCGCGACCAGGTCGTCCAGCATCACCACTTGGCGCACGCCCTTGATGTTCAGCGCCGCCTCTTGGTCCGCGCCCGCGAGCTTGCCGCCCAGCGCGGGCGCGGCCATCAAGGTGGCGACTTTGAGGCCCGAAAGGCTCACATCGATGCCATATTGCGCCTTGCCATTGACCTTGTCGGGCGTGTCCAGCCGCTTCAAGGATTTGCCGATCAGCTTGAAGTCCTTGTCCGCCTTGAGGGTCGGATTCTGCGGCGCGGGAAGCCTGGCGGCGGCGGCGGCCAGCGCGCCGTAAGAGAGCCTGCGGTTATGCGCGTCGTCGATCACCTGGCCGTTATCGGTGCGCAAACTCGCGGGATCGGCCTGCCACTGATTGGCCGCGGCCTGGATCAGCATGGCGCGGGCGCTGGCGCCGACTTGGCGAAGCGCGGTGTAGAAAGCGCGGATCGAAGTCGAACCGCCGGTGCCCTGCCCGCCGCCCGCCGGCTGGCCATAGATGGTGTCGCTGGGCGGCGCGGGCATGGGTGTCACCCGGTCCAACCCCACGTCCAGTTCGTCGGCCAGAAGCTGCGACAGCGAGGTATAGACGCCCTGCCCCATCTCTTCCTGGGGGATGATCAAGGTGACATGGCTGTCCGGATCGATGCGGATAAAGGCTTCGGGCCGGAGTACATATTTAGCCGGCGTCTGGGCCGACGCCCGGGAAAGCGGGAAAGCCAGGAGCATGCTCCCACCGGCCAACAGGCTGACAGCGAGAAAATCGCGCCGCGACGGCGCCTGGTCTTCGGTATTTCCTGGAGCGGACATGCCCTCTCTCGCGCGCGGATTCCCTGATCTCTGATTCTTACGCTTTTCGCCTCGGGAGGGCAAAAATCACGGGAAAAATCAGCTTTTTTCGAGGCTCCGGCAAAAGCGGAGTGCGACCGGAACGGGGGTTCATGCGTTGCCAAAGCGATTTTGATGGAGGGACTTTTCATGCATGTCGACATTGTTGCCTTGCAGCCCCTGGTGACCCTGCTGTTCGGGATATTGATCCTGATCCTGCCGCGGCTGCTCAATTACCTGATCGCCATCTATCTGATCCTGATCGGACTGGTAGGGCTGTTTCCCCATCTTTTCAATTCGCTGCGGTGAAGGAGGACATCATGACCGTTCGCCATCCGACTCCAGGCCCGAAAATGCCCGAGCATCTTTCCACCGCCAAACCCGCCAAGACGCGGGAAGAGAAGATCGACCGGCAGATGGAAGATTCCTTTCCCGCCAGCGATCCGCCGTCTTTCTCGGGTGGCAATCACATTGTCGGCGCGCCCGAGCGCGGCGACGACGGCAAGAAGAACAATTGAAGAAAGCGGTCAGCTCTTCATCGCCTCCAGCACGCCATCCTCGGTGAGGATCTGCGGCAGGATCACAGGCTTGGACGCGCCCGGCGCGAAATAAAGATACAGCGGCACGCCTGAGCGGCCATTCTCGCTCAGCAGCTTGGTGATGGTGTCGTTGCGGTTGGTCCAATCCGCCACCAGATAGGCCACATGCCGGTCGTTGAACGCGGCCTGGATATCGGGACGCGACAGGACGGCTTGTTCATTGACCAGGCAGGTGATGCACCAGGCCGCGGTCGCATCCACGAACACGGGCTTGCCGCCGGCGCGCAACGAGGCCAGGCGGTCAGGCGTGAAGGGTTCGGCATTGGCGCTGGCGATCTTGGCGGGCGGAGTCGAGCCGGAGCTGCCCAGCATGGCAATGCCATAAAGCCCCGCCACCAGCGTCAACACGGCCGCGATGGTGCCAAGGCCCCGTCCCCTGGCCGAAAGATCGCGCGTGCTGGTCCAGAGCCAGGCCGCCAGCGCCAGCGCCACAAAGGCGGCGAGCACGATGGCGACGCCATTGGCGCCCGTCTCTTGCGCCAGGACCCACACCAGCCACGCGGCCGCGCCATACATGGGGAAGGCCAGGAATTGCTTGAGCCGCAGCATCCAGGGACCGGGTCTGGGCAGGAAAGACAGCGCTTTGGGCCAAACACCCAGGATCAGGAACGGCAGCGCGAAGCCCAATCCCAGGGCGAGGAAGATCAGGAGCGCCGACACCACGCTTTGGGTGAGCGCAAAGCCCAGCGCCGCCGCCATGAAGGGCGCGGTGCAAGGTGCCGCCACCGCCACCGCCAGAACGCCGGTGAAGAAAGCGCCCAACGGACCCGAGCGCTGGGCCAGGCTGTCGCCGATAGTGACCGAGCCCACTTCGAACACGCCGGAAAGGTTGAGGCCCACGGCAAATATCAAAAGCGCGAAGCCCGCCACCGCGATGGGCTGCTGCAGTTGGAAGCCCCAACCCACCACCGCGCCGCCTTGGCGCAGCAGCACAATCACAAGCCCGAACAGCAGGAAGCTCAACACCGCGCCGGCGGAATAGGCGAAGCCTTCCCGCGCCGCTTCATGGTTGGCGCGCCCGCTCTGTCCCGCCAGCGCCAAAGCCTTCATCGCCAGGATAGGCAGGACGCAAGGCATCACATTCAGGATCAAGCCGCCGATAAAGGCGAAAATCATCGCGAGCAAAAGCCCGATTCCCGCTTCCGTTGCGCCGCCGTTTTCGCCGCCGCCAAAGACTTGCGGCACGGGTCCCACCGGCGCGCTCACATCCAGCGCCTGGATCGAACCGTCGGAGGATTTGAGCACCAGCACGCCTGTGAGCGGACCCGTGGCGGATGCCTTGTCGCCAGGTTGAAGCCGGAGCACCAGGCCATCCTTGGAAAAGCCCATGGTCTGCGCGGCGCTGCCTTTGACGATGCCAGGCTTGTCGGGAAAGAAGCTGGCGTCCACGGGATGCGCGGCGGCCAGCGCGGGCGCGGCGGCATACAGATCAAGCGTCTTGGACAGCGCGTAATTCACTTTCCAGGGCGAAGCCACCGGCAACAGATTGCGCGCGGCGGCGAAATCTTTCGCTTTGGCGGGATCGGGCGTGAGCGGACCGATCTTGAGCGGAAGCGTCAAGGTGGTGTCTTCCGGCACGCAAATGTCCTTGCACACCAGCCAATCCACCGCCGCCTTCAGGGTGACGGTGCCGCCCATCTTGGCGTCAGCGGGCACGGTGAGCTTCTGCATCAGCCAGAGCTTGCCCTCATAGCCGTAATCCATCAGCGGGCCCACCGGCAGGCGCTTCGGCGTGGGCCATTCGATCGCGCCCGCGCTCCAGCCTTGGGGCAAACTCCATTTGATCTCGGTGGGCGCTCCGGCATCACCGGGATTGACCCAATAAGTGTGCCAGCCGTCGCGGATATTCTCTTCCAGCGCCACTGTGATGGTGCCGCCGGGCGCAACGCTGGCGTCTTCCGCCACCAGGCGGGCATGAACTTTGGGAAGCTCGTCCATGCCTTGCGCGAAGGCGGGCGCGGCGGCAAGCAATCCGATCAGGAAGACCAGCGATTTCATGGGGCTGCTATATCCGGTCGCGGCTTTTTTCGCTAGGTGAAGGCTTGAAGGTTGCGACAACATGCGGGTCACCGGGGGAAAATTGGGCGGAAGGCGGCTGGTCGCGCCGGAAAACCAGCACATCCGCCCCACTTCAGATCGGGCGCGCCAGGCGATTTTCAATATCCTGGAACATCACGATTTTGGCATCGAATTTACTGTGGAAAATGCCGCGGTGGCCGATCTGTTCGCCGGCACGGGCGCTTTGGGGATCGAGGCGCTGTCACGGGGCGCGCGTTTCTGCCTTCTGGTGGACAATGACGCCGAGAGCCGGGCGCTGGCGCGGGAGAATGTCGAGGCGTTGGGCCTTACCGGCGTCACCAAAATCTGGCGGCGCGACGCCACGGATCTGGGTCCATTGGGTGTTGGCGCGGGTGGTCCGTTCGATCTTGCGTTCCTCGACCCGCCTTATCGGAAAAACCTGACCGCACCCGCGCTGAAAAGTTTGCGCGACGGCGGCTGGCTTTCAAAGCACGCTCTTCTGGTGGCGGAGGCCGCCAAAGGTGAGGGTTTCGATCACGACGGCTTCACGCGGCTCGACGCGCGCAGCTACGGCGAAACCGACATCGTTTTTCTAACGCCGTCCGAATAGGTGAGCCGTTGGCGCGCGAAGCGCGCGAGCAAATCCGGTGGATTTGCGAGAAGCGGCGAACGCCGCGAGCACAGGCGAGCGGCCGGGGCTACCTGCGCCCAAATAGTTTTTCAATATCGCTAAGTTTCAACTCCACATAGGTGGGACGGCCGTGATTGCATTGGCCGGAATGGGGTGTGGCTTCCATTTCGCGCAACAACGCGTTCATCTCTTCGGCATTGAGGCGCCGTCCCGCGCGCACGCTCATGTGACAGGCCAGCGTGCCGGAGACTTCCTCCAGCCTTTCTTTCAGCGACAGGGCATTGCCGGTCTCGGCGATTTCGTCCGCCAGGTCGCGCATCAGGCCTTTTACATCCAGCTTGCCCAGCATGGCGGGGACTTCACGCACCATCAGGGCGTCGGGACCGAAAGCTTCGATCACCAGGCCCAATTCCGCCAGCTCGGCGGCGCGGGCGGTGACGCGGCTGACTTCAGCGGGATCAAGCTCCACCACTTCCGGGATCAAAAGCGGCTGGCGGGCGATGCCGCCATCGGCCAAGGCCCGTTTCATCCGTTCATAAACCAGCCTTTCATGGGCGGCATGCTGGTCCACGATCACGATGCCGTCTGTGGTCTGCGCCACCACATAGGTTTCATGCAATTGCGCCCGCGCCACCCCCAAAGGGGTCGCCGCCGACGGCATCCCGGCGGGCGCTTCCTCCACCTTGGCGGAACCGACCGGCGCATTGTCCTGGAACAGCGAGGCCGGCTCGCGCAACGCGTAAGACGATGGCGCCGGATAGGCAGGCGTGAAACTGGGCGCCTGACGCTGGAACGCGGTCGCCTGGAACGCCTTCAGCGCCGCACCCGCCACGGTGGTCGACGCGCGATGGCCGGCTTCGGCCAGCGTGTGCTTGAGCGCGCCCACGATCAATCCGCGCACCAATCCGGCATCGCGGAATCGCACTTCGGTCTTGGCGGGATGGACATTCACGTCCACGAAAGCGGGATCGCATTCCAGGAACAGCGCCAGGGCGGGATGCCGGTCGCGCGCCAGGAAATCGGCATAGGCGCCCCGCACCGCGCCGATCAGGAGCTTGTCGCGCACCGGCCTGCCATTGACGAACAGGAACTGCATCTGGGCATTCGCCCGATTGTAAGTGGGAAGCCCGGCATAACCGGAAAGCCGCACGTCTTCGCGCGCCGCTTCCACTTTCACCGCATTGTCGTGGAAATCGCGGCCCATGATGCGGGCAAGCCGGGTGAGGCGGGATTGCAGAAGATCGCGGCCCGCTTCCAGATCGAGCGCGCGGCGTCCATCCATGGTCAAGGTGAAGGCCACGTCGGGCCGTGCCATCGCCTGCCGCTTGACGATGTCGAGGGTGGCGAGGCCTTCGGAGCGCGCGCTTTTGAGGAATTTGAGCCGGGCGGGCGTGGCATAGAACAGCTCGCGCACGTCCGCCCGCGTGCCGTGCTGGCCTGGCGCGCGGAACGAAGCGGGTGACGGGCCTTTGACAGCGCCGCCTTCGACGAAAATCTCCCGCGCCTCGCCGGTTTTGGTGCGGCTGGCGATGGTGAGCCGCGCCACCGCGCCGATGGACGGCAAAGCCTCGCCGCGAAAACCCAAAGTCTCGATATGCGAAAGATCGTCCTCGCCATTGCGCTCCGGCAATTTGGAGGTGGCATGGCGTTCGATGGCGAGACGAAGGTCGGCGGCGTCCATGCCGCTGCCGTCATCTTCCACCAGGATCAGGTCGGCGCCGCCACTGGCGGTGGCGATGTCGATGCGCGTGGCGCCGGCATCCAGCGCATTCTCCACCAATTCCTTTACCACCGCGGCGGGACGCTCCACCACTTCGCCCGCGGCGATGCGGTTTACCGTGCCCTCGGATAATCGCCTTATCGGCATTGACCCCTCCGCCCTCCGCACCTGATCGGTGCTACGGGCACCTCCCCTTCCAGGCGCTTCGCGCCAAAGGGGAGGCAGGTCCATGCGTGCCTCACCATCAGCCTTCCTTCAGATATTGGCGTGCGAGAACCTTACCCTCTTCGACTCCGGGTTGATTGAAGGGATCAACGCCCATCAACCGTCCCATCAGGATGGTCTCCAGTATGAAATGCATCATCAAGGCGCCCATCTCGAATTCATCCACTTTGCCGAGATGGATCTGGCGCACCGGCCGACCATTCTTGGAGAGGGTCTGGGCCGTGGCGCGGGATTCGGCGGCCACCAGATCGCCCAGCCTTTTGCCGGCGAGATAATCCAGCCCCAATTGCTTGGCGCGCGCTTTCGGCGCCATCGCGCCCTTGCCCTTGGTGTCGATGCTCACCAAGGTGAACAAGGCATTGCCGGGCCCGTCGCGGAACAATTGTAGCTGACTGTGCTGGTCCACCGGCCCCAGCACCGAAACCGGCGTTGCGCCCTTGCCGTCCTTGCCCAGGCTTTCCGCCCATAATTGACGCCACCAGCCGCCGAACACTTCCAGCTTGTCGGCATAGGGCCACAGGATGGTGGTGGCGAGCTTGCCTTCCGCCGCCAGCGCCTGATGCAGCGCTGCGCCCTGCGCCGCCGGCGCATCGCCGGCGCTGTTCGCGGACAACGTAGCGTCCAGGATCGCTTGCGCGCCAGCGCGCAATTTCTTCACGTCAATGCCCATCAGGATCGCAGGCAGCACGCCCACCACGGTGAACACCGAATAACGCCCGCCCACGCCTTCGGGATGATCGAGCCGGGGCGCGCCAACGCCGTCGGCGAAATCGGCCAAGGGGCTTTTTTTCGGTTCGGTGATGATGGTGAAATGCTTTTTGAGGGATTTGGCACCGGCCTTGGTCAGAGCCTCGGCCGCGGTCAGGACCTGCATCAAAGTCTCGGCGGTGCCGCCGGATTTGGAGATGGCGATGAAGTGAGTCTTCTTGAGATCGAAGCGCTTGAGCGCCGCGTCCCAGGAAAAAGGATCGGGATTGTCGTGGAATTCCACCCAGGGAACGCTTTTGCGCCTCAGCGCGGTCAAAGCCTGGCCGCCCAGGGACGAGCCGCCGATCCCCAGCACCGCCACCGTTTTCATGCCTTTGATGCCGGCCGCGAGCTTGGCCGCGTCCTTGAGATCATCCTTGCGTGACGGAATGCCCAACAGCTCCAGCGATCCCCTTTGCCCGCGCAGCCAGTCCAGCGCCGGGCCGGCATCGGCCAAGGCCTTGTCGTAACCGGCGCGCGGCACTTGGCCTTTTCCGGACAAAGCAAGATCGAGGGAGAAGGAAAGCGGGGATGAGTCGGGCATGGCATCACTCTAGCAGAAGGGTTTCGGGAAACGGCCCTGCCCGCGGATTTGAATGCGTTCAGGGCCGCGGCTGGATCGCCGGTTTCACGGTGGGCTGAACCACGGGCTTGGTGGCCGGGGTTTGCGCCTGACCCGGCGCCGCGGGCTGGCCGGGCGGAACCGTCCCCTGCGCCGTGGCCCCGCCTTGCTGCTGCGCCAGGGGCGGAGGGGTGGGCCGGACCGGCGGTTTGGGGGTTTGCGGCACGGGCCTTCCTTCCACCGGCGTGCCGGCGACGATGACGGTCAAACGCGCGGGATCGAACAAACGTTTCGATACCCGCTTCACATCGTCCAGCGTCACCGCCTGGATCAAGGCGTTGCGCCTTGAGACATAGCCGATGTCCAGACCCTGGCGCTGGAACGTGCCCAGCTGGGACGCAATTCCGGAATTGGAGGCGAAGGCCAGTGGGAATGAGCCGGTGAGGAAGGTCTTGGCGTCATCCAGTTCCGTCTGGGTGGCGCCATTGGCGGCGAAATCCGCCAGCGTGTCGCGCACCACCTGGATGGTCTGATGCACCGCGTCGGCGCGGGTTGCGACCGCCCCCACCATCACGCTGGCCTTGCGGTAGCTGGTGAGCGAAGTGCTGACGCCATAGGTGAGGCCACGCTTGACGCGCACTTCGTCGGTGAGGCGCGACGAGAAACCGCCGCCGCCCAATATGTAATTGGCGACATAGCCGGGAATGAAATCGGGGTCGGCGCGCATGATGCCCGGCAGGCCGAACATGATGGTGGATTGCGGCACCGGCATCTCCAACACATGCACGCCGGGATCGCCCAGCTTGCCGATATCGGGAATGGGCGGCGGCACCGCACCCGGCAAAGGCTGGAAGGTCTGGGCCAGCAATTTCTGCACCGCGGGCGCCGTGATGTCGCCCGCCACCGCGATCTGCAAACCGCCCTTCACCCAATGGGTCCGGGCGAAATTGCGCAGATCCTCGGCCGTAATGGACGAAAGGCTCTTCACGTCGCCGTCGCCGGAATGATTGTAGGGATGGCCGTTGAAGAAATCCTTGGCGAAGACGCGCCGGGCGAGCGCGGGCGGCTGGCTATTGCCTTCCTGGATGCCCTGAATCATCTGGGCGCGCACCCGCGTCACCGCTTCCGCGTCGAAACGGGGATGGGCGAGCGCCGTCTGCAGCAGATGCATCGCCAAGGGCGCATTCTCGCTCAAGGTGACGATCGAGATCACCAGATCGTCGCGCTCGGTCTGGGCGCGGAACTGGATGGCGTGATCGGCCAGGGCTTCGTGGAAGGCGCGGGAATCCATGTTGCCCGCGCCCTCGTCCATCAGGTCGGCGGCGAATTCGGCCAAGCCCTGCTTGCTGGCCGGGTCATAGCCCGAACCCGCCGGCAGCGAGATGTTGAAGGCGATGATGGGAACGGTGTGGTCCTCGCTGAACCAGACTTCGGCATTCTTGCCCAGATTGATGGATTTGATGTCGGCGGCATGCGCGGCGGGCGCAAGCGCCAGCACGGATGCCAGCGCGAATGCCAATCCGGTGAAGAACCGTCGCATCATTTGGGCCCCCCCGGTTCGAGATGGGCGGTGACGGCATTGCGCTTGAGCAATCCCTGCGCCGCTTTCTGCACATTGGCGGCGCTCACGGCGCAGATGCGGGTGGGCCATTCATTGACGTCATCCACCGTCAGTCCGATCATCAGCGCCTGGCCATAGGCCGAGGCCAGGGAGAATTGGCTGTCGCGGCGATAGGTGACAGACGCCATCAGCTGCGTCTTGCCGCGGACGAGATCCGAAGGCCTGGCCTGGGCGGCCGTGAAACCCTGGATGACCTGGTCCAGGGCTTTCTCCAGCGTCTCCAGCGACACGCCGGGGCGTGGCACGGCGTAGAAAGAGAATTGGCCCGCGTCGCGCACATAGCCGTCATAGGAACAGCCGGTATCGGTGGCGAGCTTTTTTTCCTCGACCAGCACGCGGTAAAGCATGGCGGTCTGATCGCCGCCCATGATCTGCGCCAAAGTCTCGAAACTTTCCGCCTGTCCGGGCGCGGCCTGGGCATAGGAGGGCACGCGATAGCTGCGCAGGAACAAGGGCACTTGCACGTCGGGACGCACCACCGTCAAGCGGGTCTCGGTGAGGCGCGGCGGCTCGGCGAATTCGGCGCGCGGCTGAAGCGCGCGCGCCTGCACCTTGCCGTAGCTGGCCTGGGCCATCACCCGGATCTGATCGGGGGTGACATCACCGGCGATGATCAGGATGGCGTTATTGGGCGCATAGTGATGCTTGTAGAAATCCTGCGCCGACATCTTGTCGATATGGCGCACTTCTTCCGGCCAGCCGAGCACGGGCCGGCCGTAAGGGTGGGAAAGATGCAGCGCCGCGTCCATCTGCTCGTTGGTCAGCGCCTGCGGATTGTTGTCCACCCGCATGCGGCGCTCTTCCAAGACCACGTCGCGCTCGGTGGTGACGTTGTTGTCGGAAAGATCCAGATTGGCCAGGCGGTCCGCTTCCAGATCCATCGCCAGCTTCAGGCGATCGACCGCGATCTGCTCGTAGAAAGCGGTGTAATCGTGGGTGGTGAAAGCGTTCTCCTCGCCGCCATTCTTGGCGACGGTCTGGGCGTAAAGATCGCCCGGCACCTCTTTGGTGCCGCGGAACATCATGTGCTCGAAGAAATGGGCCAGGCCCGAGATGCCGGGCGGATCGTCCACCGCGCCCACCTTGAACCACAGCATCTGGGTGACCACGGGCGCGCGGTGATCGGGGATCACCAGCACCTGCATGCCGTTGGTGAGCGAAAACTGGAAGGTCTGGGCCTCCGCATGCGGCGCGTCGCCCCACGCGGCAACGGGAAGTGCCGCCAGCAACAGCGCCAGAAAGAAGGATTTAGAGCCAGTCAAACCAGCCGCCGCCGCTCTTGTCGCTGGAGGTCGTCGTCGTACCCTTGGGCGGCGGCGCGGTCTTGGCGGGACTGCCCAGGATACGATCGGTGAAGCCGGGATCGGCGCCCTGCATATTCTTCTCGTCCGACTGAAGCTGGGCGCGGATGGTGGGATCGGCGTTCTGCACCCCGGCATGAGCCAGCAGCACCTTCTCGGCGGGCGAATAATTGCCTTGCATCTGCGCGGCCACGAGCGCGGGATCCTCGGTGTTGAACATCGCCACTTCCGCCGACGAAGTGGGGTCGGTCTGGTTGAGCGGGGCGGCGCCCGGCGACGGCGGACGCAGGTTGAAGTCGGGCGGAATGATCAACGGCGCCTTGGTGGTGACGGCGAACTCGTCCGGCGACTGCTTGGTGAGGCCGGCTTCCTGGCGCAGCGAGTCGCAGGCGGAAAGCGCCGCCAGGCCGGCGCCAAACACCGCCAAGCGAAGCAAAGTCTGGAACCGCATCGGCATCACTCCCTACCGCTCAACCCTCGCCACTGTCGCCTTGGGGCTTGAGGACTTCATAGATGATCGCCACCGCGCCAAAGGTGATGGCGATATCGGCGACATTGAATACATAAAACTCATAGCCGAAGCCATGAAAGTGGAAAAAGTCCGCCACCCGGCCATAGACCAGCCGGTCGATCAGGTTTCCCAGGGCGCCGCCAATCACCAGCCCCACGCCTATGCCCAGGGAAAGGCTGGTCATCCCCCACAGCCAGTAGCCGAGCCCGGCCACCGCCGCCAGGGATATCAGGACCAGGAGCGCTGTGCCCCACATGCTGGAAGCCGGGAACAATCCATAGGAAATGCCCGGGTTCCACACCATCACCAGATTAAAAAAAGGCAAGATGGGGATGGACCGGCCGGGGACCATGTGCAGGAAATCGAAACCATAGAGCAGCGCGAATTTGGAGCCTTGGTCGGCGACCAGCGCCACGGCCGCCGAAACCAGGCCCCATTCGCGCGGCAGGGTTTTTGTCATGCCTCGGCGCGCTCCAGGGCCGCCTCGCAGCGGTCGCAGACGTCGGGATGGTCTTTGTGGCTTCCCACTTCGCGCAACACCCGCCAGCAGCGGGCGCATTTCCCACCGTCGGAAAGCGTGGCGGCCACGCCCACGCCCTTGACGTCGGCAAGGGCGAAGGCGCCGGCGGGCGCGTCGCCTTCGACGATGCGGATGCCGGACGTGATCGCCACTTCCTCGAACGGAATCGAACCCAGGATTTTGGCGTCGGCGGAATCGGAAACATAGATCGTGGGCGCGGCTTCCAGGCTGGAGCCGATCTTCTTGGCGGCGCGCTCCAGTTCCAGCGCTCCCGTCACCACCCGGCGGAGTTCGCGCACCCGATTCCATTTCTCGATCAGGGCGGGATTGGTCCAATTGGCCGGCACGTCGAAGAATATCTCCAGATGCACGCTTTCGCTTTCGGGGAAGCGGGCCAGCCAGGCTTGTTCCATGGTGAAGCAGAGGATGGGCGCAAACCACGTGACCACGCGGCGGAAGAGTTCGTCCATCACCGTGCGCGCAGCGCGGCGGCGGGTTGCGTGGCGCGCGTCGCAATAGAGCACGTCCTTCCTGATATCGAAGTAGAAGGCCGACAGATCGTTGGTGAGGAAGTTGAACAGGGTGGCGGTGACGCGGTTGAAATCGAACGCGCCGTAACCCTCGCGCACCTGAAGGTCGAGCTCGGCCAGCCTGGCCAGCATGAATTTCTCCAACTCCGGCATCTCCTCGATGCCGATGCGCTCGGAGGAATCGAAACCGGCCAGATTGGCCAGCAGGAAGCGGATGGTGTTGCGCAACCGGCGATAGGCTTCGATATTGGCCTTCAATATGTCCTGGCCGATGCGCAGATCCTCGGTAAAATCCGACGATGCCGCCCACAGGCGCAAAATTTCCGCGCCGTTTTTTTCGGCGATCACCTGCGGGGCCAGCGTATTGCCCAGCGACTTCGACATTTTGCGGCCCTGGTCGTCCAGCACGAAGCCGTGGGTGAGCACGCCCTTGTAGGGCGCGCGTCCCCTGGTCCCCACGGATTCCAAAAGCGAGGACTGGAACCAGCCGCGATGCTGGTCCGAGCCTTCCAGGTAAAGATCGGCCTGGGCGGCGCGCGGCCAATGCGGATCGATGGGATTTTCCACAGTAAAGACATGGGTCGAGCCGGAATCGAACCAGACATCGAGAATGTCTTTTACCTGCTCGTAATCGCCGGGCTTGCGGCCCGGGCCCAGGAAGCGTTCGGGCTTGGACGTGAACCAGGCATCGGCGCCTTCCGCCTCGAAGGCTTCCTCGATGCGGCGGAACACGGCCGGATCGTTCAATACCTGGCCGGTTTTCTTCTCGACAAAGATCGCCAGCGGCACGCCCCAGGCGCGCTGGCGCGACAGCACCCAATCGGGCCTGGTCTCGACCATCGCGCCGATGCGGTTTTCGCCGCGCGGCGGATACCATTTGGTCTCGGCGATGGCTTTGAGCGCCAGCTCGCGCAAGCTCTTGCCGCCGAAACCCGGCACGGGCTTGTCGATGGCGACGAACCATTGCGGCGTGGCGCGGAAGATCACGGGCGCCTTGGAGCGCCAGCTATGCGGATAGGAATGGCGCAGCGTCCCTTTGGCCAAGAGCTTGCCGCGCTCGATCAGGGCCTTGATCACCGCGCCATTGGCGTCGCCGTCCTTGCCGTCGGGCGTCAAGATGCGCTTGCCCGCGAATGTGGGCACTTTGGGACCGAAGCTGCCATCGGGCTCGACCAGGCTGAAGGCATCGGGATTCTTGGCGGCGTAACCGGGGAAGGTGGACGTCAGCAACTCGAAATCGTCCTCGCCATGGCCGGGCGCGGTATGGACAAAGCCGGTGCCGGTGTCGGCGGTGACATGCGCGCCCGCCAGGAGCGGCACTTCGAATTCATAGCCCAGGCTGCGGAAGGGGTGCACGGCGACCAGGGTCTTGAGCTCGCTTTGCTCCACCGTGCGCACACGCGAGATCATCATCTTGGCCTGCTTGGCCACGTCCTCGGCAAGAAGATCGGCCAGCAGAATCTGTTCGCCCGGCCGCGCCAACGCGCCATCGACAGTGTCGGCGATCTGATAAAGGCCGTAGGAAATCTCGGGCGAGAAGGCGATGGCGCGGTTGCCGGGAATGGTCCAAGGCGTGGTGGTCCAGATCACCACGGATGCATCCGCGAGATCGGGGCGGCTGGCAGTCTCGATCGGGAAGCGAACCCAGATGCTGAT
>Ga0182024_10015882_pt1 | contig 14351 bp, 12 predicted proteins | sample P32metaG_FD_120480 | JGI IMG/M metagenome (GOLD analysis project Ga0182024, IMG submission 120480) | Permafrost microbial communities from Stordalen Mire, Sweden - P3-2 metaG (Illumina Assembly) | ecosystem: Environmental > Terrestrial > Soil > Wetlands > Permafrost | place: Sweden: Stordalen... | reverse complement strand
GGCCGGAAGGACGCTATGAATGCCGCTCAGCCCCTCGGTCCAGGCTCCGCGGAGAAGTTTATGCAGGACCGTCTCCGCCTGGTCGTCCAGAGTGTGCGCGGTGACGACAGCGTCTGCGTGGCCGGCGGCCATCAACTCCCGGAAGAAGGCATAGCGAAGGTTGCGGGCGGCCTCCTCCAAAGTCTCATGGAGCACCGCGGCCGCGGCAGGAGCGTCGGTGCGATGCAGATGAAATGGGAGGCCATGGGCCGCGGCGAGGCTGGCCACAAAGCCAGCGTCCTCGTCGGCAGCGGTTCCGCGAATGCCGTGATGCACGTGGGCGACGGAAAGTACGACGCCCAGCTGGCCGCGTTCTTCGAGCATGCGGCGCAGCAGAGCCACGGAGTCGGCGCCACCGGAAACGGCGACGGCAATCCGCTGGCCGGGGCGAAAGAGACTGGTTCGCAGAGTTGGGGGAAGCGCAGGCATCGCTCCGCCCATGTTAGAGATTTCCTGCGGTGACGGCCAACCCCGAATGTGCGGACGGCGCAAGGTGGACGTCTCCCAGCTGGAGCGGTTTCGCGGTAAAGATTGATCGAAGCCATGCCCTTCTCGTGGTTTTCTCCCAAGGAAAACCACACCTCACGATCTTCATGAGGCACAGTAACTGTGAAACCGCTCTATACTGCGGGCATGTACCAGATAAGAGCAGCGACCCCGGCGGACGCGGCGGTCATCACCCACCATAGGCGCCGCATGTTTGTGGACGCTGGACGGCAAAACAACAGGGTCCTGGATGTCATGGCAGAGCACTTCAAGCCATGGGTGGAAAAGAGGCTGGCGGACGGCGGGTACCTGGGCTGGCTCACGTTCGAAGGCGGGAAGGTGATCGCCGGCGCCGGCTTGATGGTTCTCGACTGGCCACCGCACCCGCTGGATCCGCGCCAGGATAAGCGCGGCTACCTGTTGAATGTCTACGTCGAACCGGAGCACCGGCGCAAGAAGCTGGCCAGCCAGCTGATCGATCAGGCGCTTGCCGAGGCTCGCCGGCAAAAAATCCGCGTGGTGGCGCTCCATTCGACGGATGCCGGCAAGCCGCTTTACGAGAGCAACGGCTTCCGCCCAACCAATGAAATGTTCTACGTGGAGCCGGTGGACGGCTGAACCGCCACCAGCAGGACGCCCGGGAGCTTCCTGCTATACTGCGAGGTTTATGCGGGTTTTCGTTATTCTCCCGGCCGCCGGCATGGGCACACGCATGGCCCCGGGCCACGCCACCCCGAATGCTCCCAAGCAGTTTCTTGCCTTGCAGGGCCTGCCGATTCTGGTCCACAGCTTGCGCGCTTTTGCCGCTGTGCCGCGGGTGGATTCCATTTATGTCGCCGTCCGCAAGCCGGAAATCAGCCGCATGGAGGCGTTGATTGCCGAGCATGCCCTGGGCTCGCGGGTACGGGTAGTGGAAGGAGGGGATAACCGGCAGGAGTCGGTGAGCCAGGCACTCAAGGCCCTCCCCGCGGCGGACGATGACATCATCCTGGTGCACGATGCGGTGCGGCCGCTGATCGACCCGGCGACCATCGAGCGAACGATCGAAGCGGTAGAAAAATATGGCGCGGCGATCGTAGGACTTCCGGCGGTGGATACCATCAAGCAGGTGGAGCGCACCGCCGGCGGGGCCATCGTTACGGCCACGATTCCGCGGGAATACATCGTGCAGGCGCAGACGCCGCAGGGCTTTCGCTGGAGCATCCTGCGAAAAGCCTTTGCCGACGCGGAGGCCGATGGGTTTATTGGAACCGATGAAGCGAGTGTCGTCGAGCGGTCAGGCGCACAGGTTGCAGTCGTGATGGGATCCCAGGCAAACTTGAAGATCACCCATCCGGACGATCTGAAGCTGGCAGAGTTTTACTTGCAAAACCGATCCTGACGGCCGCTGACGCATTTTTACTAGTGGTGCATCTGGTGTATACGAGGTTAACCAAATCCCCGTGGGGGTTTTCCTCAGGAAAAGCCGCGCATCGCTACACTCGCCGGAAAACAGTCGAAGTGAAAATGCTCTAATGAGAGAACGATGAGCATGAGAATAGGCTACGGCTGGGACTCGCATGCATTCGAGGCGGGCCTGCCGCTGAAAATTGGTGGCATTACGATCGACCACCCGGAGGGACTGGCTGGGCACTCCGATGGCGACGTGCTGTTGCACGCAATCACTGATGCCCTGTTGGGCGCACTCGCCGTCGGTGATATCGGCAGTTTCTTTCCCCCTGGTGATCCTCGCTGGAAGAATGCCGATTCCGCGATCTTCCTGAACCTCGCCCTTGAAGAGCTGCATACCGCCGGCTATCGCATCGTCAATGTCGACACCACTCTGGTGCTGGCCGCGCCCAAGATCGGGCCGATCTCCGGCGATATGCGGCAGCGCGTGGCGGAACTGTTGGACATCCTGCCCACGGCTGTGGGCATCAAGGCCAAAACACCGGAGGGCCTGAATCAGGATCATGTGGCCCAGGCCCACGCCGTGGTTCTTCTGGAAACTCTGGATGACAAAAGTGTGATCGGCGTGCTGGAAGCCGAGATCGACGACCCCGCCGCAGTGGATGAGGTCCTGACCCATCTCGGGGCGAGTGAGGGACTTGGCAGCGGCCAGAGCAGGCGTATGGTGCCGCTACCGGTCTTCGACACCGAAGACATCACTTAGAGATCGGCATTCCCCCTTGCCCCCGCTCGGGATGAGGGGTAAGCTGCGAGCACCTTCCTGTGGAGACATAAGCCATGCACCCGATCTATGGATTCGGTCCCCCGCATTCGTTGCTTTATCTGATGTTCTTCGGCTTCTTCGGAGCAGTCATTTCGATTCTCGTACTGATTCCCTACTGGTTTATTTTCAAGAAGGCCGGCTTCAGTCCGTGGTTGGCACTGCTGATGTTCCTGCCGATCATCAACCTCATCCTGTTGTACTTCCTGGCCTTCGCACGGTGGAATGTGGTTCCCGCGAACTTGGTTTACCCGGCGCCGCCGCCCGTCCCGTATCAGCCACCGGCATAGAAAATACAGTTGCCGTTGAAATGATCTAGCATCGTAGTTTGGCTACCAAACCTCGAGTTCGTTTCGCGCCCTCGCCTACCGGCTACCTGCATGTCGGGGGCGCACGTACTGCCCTCTTTAACTGGCTCTTTGCCCGGCACGCCGGGGGCGTCTTTATCCTGCGCATCGAGGATACCGACTTCGAGCGCTCCTCCGAAGACATGGTGCAGGGCATCCTCGATGGCATGCGCTGGCTCGGCCTCGCATGGGACGAAGGGCCGTTCTTTCAATCCAGGCGGCTCCCTCTCTATCAGTCCACTGCGGAGAAACTGCGCGCGAGCGGGCACGCATACTACTGCTTCTGTACCAGGGAGGAACTGGAGCAGCGCCGGATCGAGGCTGCCGCCGCCGGCAAGCCTCCCATGTATGACCGGCGCTGCCGCGTGATCGATGCAAGTGTGGCCTACGAACGGCATCTTGCCGGCGAGCCGTGCGCCTTGCGCTTCGCCGTCCCCGACGGCGGCGTGACAGCCTTCGAAGATGCGGTCTTCGGAAGGGTGGAATTCGCCAACGCAGAGATCGAAGACTTCGTCTTGCTGCGCTCCGACGGGGTACCCACGTATCACTTGAGTGTGGTTGCCGACGACCTGGATATGCAGCTTACCCACATCATTCGCGGAGCTGACCACATTTCCAATACGCCCAAGCAGCTGCTGCAGTACCACGCCCTGGGAAAGGCCCTGCCGGTGTTTGCCCATCTTCCGCTGATTCTCGGGCCAGACAAGAGCCGCCTCTCCAAGCGTCACGGCGCCACCAGTGTTCTGGCTTACCGGGAAATGGGCATCGTGCCCGAAGCCTTCCGCAATTTTCTAGCGCTGCTCGGTTGGACGCCGGGCACGCAAAAGGATCGCGAGCTTTTCAGCTCCGAGGAGCTGATCGAACTGTTCTCGCTGGATGGCATTACCCGATCCAATGCCGTCTTCGACAACGACAAGCTGGCCTGGTTCAATACCGAATGGATCCGCCGCTACTCCCCGCGGGAGCTGCTGCCCTTGATTGAAGAAGAGTGGGCGAAGTCCGGGTTCCGGCCCGAGCGGAGCTCTGAAGAAATACTCGCTGCGATTGCACTGCTGCAGCCCCGGGCGCGCAGCCTGAAAGACTTTGCGGGAGCTTTTCGTGGCTACTTCAGCGACGTCTATGAATACGACACAGCCGCTGTAGCGAAATTTCTCAACGACGACCGAAGCCGCGCGATGCTGGTGGAACTAGGCGGGCGTTACGAGCGTCTGGACGAGTTTACCGAGCCAGCGACGGAACAGTTGCTGCGGGCCTTTGCCGAGGAAAAGGGCGTGAAGGCCGGCACACTGATCAATGGATCGCGCGTGGCACTCACCGGGCAAGGGGTAGCCCCAAGCCTGTTCGCAGTGATGTCCGCATTGGGCAAGGAGCGAGTGGTAAAGAGGCTCAGGGCGGCCGGGTCAATAGCATCTCCGAATCGGGAGTCAGAGAAAGTGGCTAGAGAGTAGCCGGGGAAGAACGTTAGGTGGAGAAAGAAACTGCAGATCCCTCCACTGGGCTCCCCCGGATTTCCTGTTGAATTTAGTGGGTTCCGCGAGCCTCATGCGGCTTTCTAAGAAGAAACAAATATTCGTGCATTATTTTCTTGGATTTCTCCCCGCCAAGGACCAATGGGTGCCCCATATCTCGCTCGTCTTTCGCGAGATGTGGGAAATGCGAACCTTAATGTTCTTTGCCAGTGGGGTGGAAAACTGGCCGGTGGAGCTAAGTGGTATCCCACATCTCGCGAAAGACGAGCGAGATATGGGGCACCCGGGCATTTGTTGCTCTTTCTGCCGAGGACGATGACGATTTGTTTCCATTGTTTTCCCGCCAAGGCGCAACGGCGCTTAATTCCGCATCGTAGTCGCAAAAGCAATCGTGGGGCTTCGCCCATCTTCTTCATCCCAGGTACGCTGGGGCACCCAACGGGGTTCGGCTTACTTGCCGGTCACGGTAATTTCGACGGGAAGCGTGTGCGGTGGCATGCAGGAGTTCGCGTCGCAGGCCTGGTAGCGAAGGCCTGCCTCCAGAGCATGGTCGCCCGGCTCCGCCGTTACATGCGCATGCAGAACGAACTCGCCCGTATAGACGCTGAGCTTCTGCCGGGGAGAAAACTGCAGGGCGTACTCAGTACCGGGTGGAAAGTCAACCGCGGTTACGTTAAGACCAGGCGCTTCGACCACCGCAAGCCGCGCAGGGATCAGCGACTTGTCGAGAGGTGCGTGCGAATTGATGTGCAGGCCGTTGGCCACGCGGAAGTGAAGATCGATCTGGGCCGTGCGGTGCGCGGGAATGGTCACCTGCCCGGGTGAGAGGAACTCCACCGCCGCGGCTGGGTCGACCCGTTGGCTCGCGCCTCCGGGCAGTGGCAAGGGCGGGTCTTTGATTTGAGCCCACGTGGCAGCACCAAGAGACGCGGCAAGCCCCGCGGCAACGAGCATGGCGGTAACGCGCGGCATCCTATTTGCCTCCGGCGGCCAGCGCCTTCTTGATGCTGGCTTCCACTTCATCCTTGGAGACCAGCCCGGCGGTTTCCGCGACAATTTTTCCATCGCGGCCGACAAAGTATGAGGTAGGAAGGAACTCGACGCCGCCGTACTTGCGCGAGATGGCGTCATCTCCCACCAGCAACGGATAGTTGAGACCCTCCTCCTGGCCGAATTTTGCCAGCTTCACGCGCGGGGTATCGGCATCATCTTCGGAAACGCCAAGGATTTCGAATCCTTGAGGGGCGTACTGGGTGCGCAGGGCGATCAACCAGGGCATTTCAATCTTGCACGGCGCACACCAAGTCGCCCAGAAGTTGATCAACACCGCCTTGCCCTTGTAGTCGGAGAGCGACAGCTTCTTGCCTTCGACGGTGCGCAAAGTGAAGTCGGGCGCACGCTTGCCGCGCAGATCAGGAAGGCCCTCGTCGGCGGCAACGTCTTGCTGGACAGACTGATTATTCGCGGTCTCTGGAGTCCCTTGGACCTGGCGCTGCGCAGCTTGCTTGCGGCGCTTGTAGTTGACGTATCCTGACCACACCATGAGCGCAACCGCGGCGAGGACCAGAACGATAACCCATTGATTACGCTTCACGTCGAGTGACCTTCTCCGGGCGAATACGCTGCCCGCTCCCATTCTAATCGTTGATCGGGTACGATCGATCGGGGATTGATGAGCTCACCAACTCCAGCACAATTGATACGCATCGAAGCCGAGGCGCTGCTTCGACTTGCAGCCCGCCTGGAAGACGGCATGTCGGCCGACTTCGCCCGGGCGGTGGAGCTGGTGGTCGAGTGCGGGCAGCGGCGGGCGCGCGTGGTGGTAACCGGCATCGGCAAGAGCGGCATCATCGCGCAAAAGATCGTCGCCACATTCAACTCAACTGGAACGCCGGCCTTATTCCTGCATCCGGCCGAGGCATTGCACGGCGACCTGGGGATGCTGGCCAAAGGCGACCTGGTGCTGGCACTCTCCTCCAGTGGCGAGACGGAAGAGATTCTGCGGCTGCTGGCCACGCTGAAGAGGATTGGCGACGCCCTGATCAGTTTCTGCTGCGTCATGACATCAACGCTGGCGCTGGCCAGCGACGTGGCTTTGGATCTGAGCGTGGAGCAGGAAGCATGCGGCATGGGCCTGGCGCCTACCGCCTCGACCACGGTCATGCTGGCCCTCGGCGACGCGCTGGCTATCGCTGTTTCCCTTAGAAAGGGCTTTCGCGCGGAAGACTTTGCTGACCTGCATCCAGGGGGCAAGCTGGGAAAGAAATTAGCCCGTGTGCGGGAGTTGATGCACACCGGCGATGCTGTCCCAACGGTATCCGCGGCCACGCCTATGCCCGCCGTGATTTACGAGATGAGCCGCAAAGGTCTGGGCATGACCACCGTGACCGACGGTAAAACCCTCATCGGCATCATGAGCGACGGCGACCTGCGACGGCTGTTGGAGTTGAAAGGACCGGACGCGCTGGCCATGACCGCGGCCGACGCCATGAATACGGCGCCCAAAACCATCGCGCCTGATGAGTTTGCCGCCCGCGCCCTGAGCATCATGGAAGAGAAGAAAATCACCTCACTGGTGGTCGTCGACCCGGCACACGCCGTGGCCGGCGTTCTTCATCTTCATGATTTATGGGGACTTGAGCTGATCTGAGCCGCCCTAAGCGCCAGCTTCCGCAGCTTCCACACTGTCGTAACTTTTGATCAGCGTATTGGCACTGGTAAGTTTGAGCAGCTCGGCGATCCGGTAGTTGACTGCCACTAGCCGGATATGACGATCGCGGCGACGGGCCGAGACATAGAAATTGAGAATGGAGCCGAGCCCGGCCGAATCCATGTAAGGCGAGTCCGTGAAGTCGATGATGGTGACTTTCTCGGTGCCACCCATAAGAACCTTCTGAAAATCGAACAACGTACCCAGCGTAATCGGTCCGTGCAGTTGAAAGATGCGGGTGTCCGCCGTTTTGCCGGGGACCACGTCAAAGGTCAAAGGCTCGTTATACATAGCACTGGTGATTGTAAGAAGCGCGCCGCCCGGTTTGATGACAGTCCGGTGAATTGCCACTCTACGTTGCACGTGCCCAGACGCCGTCTCAGTCGTGTGAACACTCTCTGCACCATTTAGAATTGGCTTACTGCCGCAAGAAAGTACCCAGAATGCACCGTTGGTCGAAGCTGTTTATCCCTACTCTGCGCGAAGCCCCGGCCGATGCCGAGGTGGCCAGCCACAAATTCTTGTTCCGCGGCGGATATATCCGCCAAGTGGGCGCGGGAATCTATTCCTACCTGTTCCTTGGCCAGCGCTCCATCCATAAGATCCAGGCCATCGTCCGCGAGGAGATGGACCGCATCGGGCAGGAGTTCCTTTTGCCGGCGTTGCATCCGCGTGAGTTGTGGGAAGAGAGCGGGCGCTGGACGAGCATGGGGCAGAACCTATTCAAGCTGCAGGATCGCAAGGGCGCCTGGCTGGCCCTGGGCATGACCCACGAAGAGGTGATGACGGATATTGCCCGCAAGGAGCTGCGCAGCTACAAGCAACTGCCCCAGATCTGGTACCAGATTCAGACCAAGTTCCGCGATGAGCCGAGGCCCAGGGCCGGCCTGCTTCGGGTGCGGCAGTTCATCATGAAGGATAGCTACTCCTTTGACCTGGACGCCGCCGGTCTGGATGCCAGCTACAAGCAGCACGACGCGGCCTATCGCGCCATCTTTACCCGCAGTGGGCTCAAATTCGCTGCCGTGCAGGCCGACTCGGGCGCCATGGGAGGCTCGCAGTCGCAGGAGTTCATGGTGTACGCCGAGGCCGGCGAAGACCTGATCGCCAGCTGCCCCACGTGCGGCTACGCGGCAAATGTCGAGAAAGCCACTTCGCACCTGCCGCCGGTTGAGAATCTGCCTGGGACCGGCGCGCCGGATCTGGTGCACACCCCCGGGCGGCGTACGATCGAAGACGTGGGCGCGTTTCTCCAACTGGAGCCGGTCCACCAGATCAAAACCATGGCCTACATGGCCGTCAGCGCGCAGGCAAAGGCAGGCGCCGCGGAGATCGTCAGCCCGGTGGTGATCCTGCTGCGCGGTGACCACACGCTGAACCAGGCCAAGCTCGCCGGCTTTTTTCCGTCCGCCAGGGAGATCCGGCCGATGCTGGCCGAGGAGATCGAACGTACTTTCGGTGCGCCCGCGGGTTATCTGGGACCGATCGGCCTGAACATCCTGACCGATCTACCCGATCCCATTCTGCCCGCTGCCGGCGACAAGCAGGCCGGCCCGGTGACCGTCATTTTGGATCGTGCTCTGGAAGGCCGCACCAACCTGGTCGCCGGCGCCAACCGGGAGGAATATCATTTGCGCAATGTGACGCCGGGGCGGGATTTTACCGCGACCGTGACCGCCGATGTCCGCAACGTGATGGAGGGGGAAAGCTGCCCGCAATGTCCGGCGCTGCCGGGCAGTCCGCTCAAGGTGGCGAAGGCCATCGAGGTGGGACACATTTTCAAGCTGGGTTACCGGTATTCGGATGGCATGGGTGTTCGCGTATTGGACCCAGGTGGCAAGGAAGTTACGCCCATCATGGGCTGCTACGGAATCGGCATCGAACGTATATTGACAGCGGCCGTGGAGCAGAACCATGATGCGAGCGGCTTCTGGTTGGCGCGCTCGATCGCGCCGTTCGATGTGGTGGTGACGGTGACCAATATGGGCGACGCGAACCTGGCCGCGACCGCCGAGCTGGCGGCCAAACAATTGGAGGACGCGGGATTCGATGTCCTGCTGGATGACCGGGACGAACGCGCGGGCGTCAAATTCAAAGACGCCGACCTGGTGGGAATACCCTACCGGATCAACGTCGGCAAGAAAGCGGCAGAAGGGCGGCTGGAGCTGGTGACGCGCTCCACGGCGACCAGCCAGGACGTTGCCATCGCAGAAATAGCGAGACTGCTGCAGCAAGTCACCGCAACCGCATAAGGGTACAAAGTCGAGCAAGGCGGAGTTACTCATTTGGCAGTCAAAATCAAATTTGTACGGGCAAATTTGCTGAACCACCCAGTGCGCAGCGCGATCCTGATCGCGCTGTGCGGCATGCTCGCGCTGGTCCTGGCCGTTTGCGGATCGATCTTCAGCTACTACTACGTGTCGTACCGGCATATTGTGGATGAGCGGCTGCAGAAACCACTCTTCGAGCAGACGGCAAAGATCTACGCGGCGCCGAAAGAGTTGCGCACAGGCCAGAAGCTGAGCGCGCGGGCGGTTGCCCTCGAATTGCGTGATGCTGGTTACAGCGGAGACGGTGATCGCGAACGCTCGCGGATGGGAACCTACTCCCTCAACCAGGAGAGCATCACCATTCAGCCCGGGCCGCAGTCGTATCACTCCGAACAGGGCGCCACGGTCTCGTTCAGCGAAGGCAAAATCAGCCAGATCTCTGGTGACGGCGGGCAGGTGCTGGAAGCTTATGAGCTGGAACCACAGCTCATCACGGGGCTCTCCGACCAGAACCGCGCCAAGCGCCGCCTGGTCACCTATAACGAACTGCCCCCGAATCTTGTCGATGCTGTAACTTCGATCGAGGACCGCCGTTTCTTTGAGCATGGGGGCGTCGATTACTATCGCCTGATAGGCGCCCTGCGCGACGATCTTCGGCTGGGCCGGCGGCGGGAGGGTGGATCCACCCTGACCATGCAGCTCGCCCGCGGCTTCTTCCTGACCCCGGAGAAGCGGCTGAAGCGCAAGATCATCGAGATTGCCATTACCTTCCAGCTCGAGAATCGTTTCAACAAGCAGCAAATCTTCCAGCTCTATGCCAACGAGATCCCCCTGGGACAACAGGGGAGCTTCGCCATCAACGGCTTTGGCCAAGCGGCACAGACCTTCTTCGGCAAAGATGTGAAGCAACTGGACCTGGCCCAATGCGCATTGCTGGCGGGCATGATCCAGCATCCGAGTTTTCTCAATCCATACCGCCATCCCGACCGGGCCATTCAGCGCCGCAATATGGTGCTCGACGCCATGGTGGAAACGGGCAAGATCACTAAAGAAGAGTCAATTCGAGCTCACGCCGAGGGACTCAATTTGGCTCCGATGAATATCGACGCGGGTGAGGCGCCGTACTTCGTCGACCTGGTGCGCGACCGGCTGGTGCAGCGGCTGGGGGATACGGATTTCAACCATGAAGGCCTGCGCATCTACACCTCACTCGATCCGGATCTGCAGCGGGTAGCCGCGGAAGCGGTGGCGCAGGGCATGAAGGGAGTCGACCTACAGGTCGAGAGGCTGCATGCGAAGCGAGTCAAACAGGGTGATACTGCGCCCATCAACTATCCCCAGGTCGCCCTGGTTGCGCTGAACCCGCACACCGGGCAAGTGCTGGCATTGGTTGGGGGGCGGAATTACGGCGCCAGCCAGCTCGATCATGCGATCGCCCACCGGCCAACCGGCTCCGCCTTTAAGCCTTTTGTCTACGCTGCAGCGTTCAACAGCAGCCTGGCGGGCACGGTACTCACCCAGCCGGCGGTGGTAGCCCCACCCGGCGAGGAGCTGGTATCCGCCGATCCTGCGCCGCCAGACCCCGGCATGCAGAGTGGGATCTTTACCGCCACCACCATGCTCAACAACGATCGCTCGACCTTTGAGGGTGGCTATACTCCAGGCAACTACCACAGCGCCAAATACACCGGCCAGGTGACGGCCCGTTTTGCCCTGCAGATGTCGCTCAATAATGCGACCGTCGAGCTGGCGCAGATGGTTGGCTTCGGCAACGTGGCGGCCTTAGCTCGCGATGCCGGCATCACCTCTGCGCGGGGTACTCCCGCCGTGGCCCTCGGCGCCTATGCCGCCACCCCGCTCGACATAGCCGGCGCCTACACCACCTTCGCCAACGGTGGGGTCAGAATCGACCCCTGGTTGCTGGCTTCCATTCGGTCCGCTTCCGGCGACGTCCTCAACGACTACCCGCCCAACTCCAAGCCGATTCTCGACCCGCGGGCCGCCTACCTGACCCTGGCCCTCATGGAGAACGTGATCAACGCTGGTACTGGCGCTGGGGTGCGGGGGTTAGGTTTTACTGCCCCGGCCGCGGCCAAGACCGGTACTTCCCGCGATGCGTGGTACGCCGGGTTTACCAGCAACCTGCTGTGCGTGGTGTGGGTGGGCAACGACGACTACTCCGATCTCAAGCTGGACGGCGCAAAAGCGGCCGGCCCCATCTGGGCCGAGTTTATGAAGCATGCAGTTCAATTGCCGGAGTACTCCGATACCCGCCAATTCGTTGCTCCCGCTGGGGTCTCGACCGTGCGGCTGGACAAAGTGACCAACCTCATCGCGGATGAAAATTGCCCGGTGGATTACGACGCCGTCTTTCTCGATGGAACCGCGCCCACGCAAACCTGCGACCAGGGCGCCGGCGATCAGCGCAACCTCTTCCAGAAGATCTTCGGGATTGGCTCGCAGGCCACCGTCACCCCCGGCCTCCCGGTCAACGGGCAGACGGCGCTGCAGCCACAACAGGGCGGCACGCAGCAGACGGCGATAGCGCCTCCGCCCCCGGGATCTGTCCCGCCGCCCGCCGAGCAGCAGCAGAAAAAGAAAAAGGGCTTCTTCGGCAGGTTGTTCGGGTCTAAAAATGACAACGACAACAAGCCTCCGGCGCAGCCAGACGCATCGCAACCCCATTAGATGGGGCCTGGACGGGCGCTCGCGCGCCGGCGTACCCGAATTTCCTGTACGCGGCACCGGCCGGGGCCACGTGTGCGGTCCCGGCCCGCCGGGACCGCATGGAGTTCGACAACGCCACTAACCTCTGGTTTCTACCGATGGCGCAGCGGCCCGAGAGGCCGGGAACTGCAGATCCCTCCATTACGCTACGCTTCGGTCGGGATGACAAAGGGTGCGTTGGTTCCGAACGTGATGGTTTGTGGCACGGAAACAGGAATTGCGGATCCCTCCGCTGCGTTACGCTGCGGTCGGGATGACAAAGGGTAGATTTGTCTCCGTAGCAGTGCTTTATTCCTTCTGACATTCCGGACACCAGTAGGTAGAACGGGCGCCCGGCCCCTGCTTGCGCGTGAGGATGGCGGCGCCGCAGCGGCGGCATTCGCTTCCCGCTCGGCGATAGACCCAGAGCGTGGCCCCGGGATTAATGGAGCCCGTCGTGCGACGGCTTCCGGTGTGGGTCACATTGGCGGCGAGAAATCGGCGCGCCGTCGCGAACAGACACTCGATCTCCTGCGCGCGCAACGTAGCCACTTTCCGGAACGGGTTTACTCCGCAGGCAAAGCAGATCTCGGATTTGAAGACATTTCCAATCCCAGCCAGAACCCGCTGGTTGAGGAGTACGTTCCCGACCTCTTCTTCGCCGTGGTGGAGCAGGCGCGCCTCGGCTTCATCAGACTCAAATCCTTTACCCAGCAAATCAGGTCCCAGGGCGGCAACCCCGGCAAACCGCTGCAGCGTCCGCGCGGTGTAGAAACGGGCCACCGGCACATCAAACGCGACCGCCTGCAGATCTGACGTGCCCAGCACCACGCGCATGTGACTGCGAGCGCGCTTCCAGCGCTCCCCCACACGGTAGATGTGCCAGCTACCGCTCATCAGCATGTGGGTTACCAGGATGAGATCGCCGGAAAAATGGATGAGCAGCCATTTCCCGCGCGACTCCACCTGCTCAATCGTGCGGCCGGCTATCGGGCTCTGATCGTTCACGCTGGCCAGCGGAGCGTACGCCGTATCAAAGCGCGTGACGGTCTTACCGGCAAATGCCTGGTGCAGAGCGCGAGCAGAACGGAAGATGGTATCGCCTTCAGGCACAAAACAACCGCTCTCCTACTGCACCTTGGAGCTGACGCCAGTCCCGGCCTCAGCGGTGAGAGGGGCCGGCAGCAGCGCGCGGCGAAAATTGAGACCGTGCGGGGCAAGATGGAAACCGGCATCCTGCAGGAAGCGGGCGAGGAAGTGGTGCGCCGCCGGCTGGCCGTTAATTGCGGAGATGAGCATGCCGCCCCGCTGGTCTTCGCGGCGCAACATCTCCTCTTGAGCCAGGGTGGCGAGAAAGAGACTCAGGTCGCGCGCTGTGGTGGAGCGCTCCGGTTCCTCGCTGGGCACCCAGACCTGGAAGTTGGGTTGATTGCGGCGCATGTAGGCCACCAACTCGCCGTTGCGCAACACTACAATCGCGGCGGCGCTGCGCGTGAGCAGGCGGGGAGCGCTCTCCGTTGCCTCTTCGCCGGTTCCAGGATTGGTTCCAGGCCAGCGCAGCACAGAGCCATATAAATTGGCTGGATCAGTGGCCGCGAGAGCCACCATCTCGGGCTTTTCCAGCGGCGGCCCGTTGCGCAGCGAACGCAGCAGATCGACCGCCGCGGGAAGAGCGAACTGGGTTGCCCCCAGACCCGCGACAAAATATCCGCGACGTATGCGGCCGCTTTCTTCCAGCGCCTTGAGCACGTCGTAGATGGCGCTGAAACCGCCGGGCAGGTTTTCCACGGCAGCTGACTCCCGGGTGAGCACCCCATACCGATTGAGCAACTGGTTGGCAATGGCGTGGCTCCATTCCGTCGCCGAGGCAAGGGTAGAGGGAACAAGACTCCACCGGCCCTGGGCGCTGGGCGGCGTCGTACGGCGCGAGCGGAAGGAGGGCAGATTGTGCTGGCGCTTAGGCTGGCGTGAAGTAGCCGGACGGGCAACATAGGCGCGCAAGGCGTGAAACGTGTCATTGGTGACCATGCCGCGCCATACCAGGTTCCACAGGGCATCGAGCGTCTCGCCTGGATATCCCCCGCCGGCGGCCTCGTGCAGTTGAGTGAAGAAAGC
>Ga0182024_10015881_pt1 | contig 14352 bp, 13 predicted proteins | sample P32metaG_FD_120480 | JGI IMG/M metagenome (GOLD analysis project Ga0182024, IMG submission 120480) | Permafrost microbial communities from Stordalen Mire, Sweden - P3-2 metaG (Illumina Assembly) | ecosystem: Environmental > Terrestrial > Soil > Wetlands > Permafrost | place: Sweden: Stordalen... | reverse complement strand
TCCATCTGGTGGAAGCCGTCGAGCATGGAGCGGAAGTTGTCGGGACCGATGGCGAGCATGGTCGAGAGGCCGATGGCAGAGTCCATGGAGTAACGGCCGCCGACCCAGTCCCAGAAGCCGAACATGTTGGCGGTGTCGATGCCGAATTTCTTTACCTCGGCGGCGTTAGTCGAGATGGCGACGAAGTGCTTGCTGACGGCGCTCTCATCGTCGCCCAGGCCAGCGAGCAGCCACGCGCGCGCGGTATGCGCGTTGGTCATGGTCTCAAGCGTGGTGAAGGTCTTCGAAGAGATGACGAAGAGGGTCTCCTGCGGGTCGAGATCCTCGACCGCTTCAGCGAAGTCGGTCCCGTCGACGTTGGAGACGAAGCGGAAGGTGAGGTCGCGCTGGCTGTAGTGCTTCAGGGCCTCGTACGCCATCACCGGCCCAAGGTCGGAGCCGCCGATGCCGATGTTGACGACGTTGCGGATGCGTTTGCCGGTGTGACCCTTCCAGTCGCCGTTGCGGACGCGGTCGCTGAAGCGGCTCATAGCGTCGAGCACAGCATGGACCTCGGGCACGACGTTCTTGCCGTCCACCAGGATCGATGCGCCTTTTGGTGCGCGCAACGCTACGTGCAGGACGGCGCGGTTCTCCGTGATGTTGATCTTGTCGCCGCGAAACATAGCTTCGAGCCGCTCGCGCAGACCGGACTCCTTCGCGAGGTCGAAGAGGAGGTTCAGGGTCTCGCCTGTGACGCGATTCTTCGAGTAGTCAAGGTAGAGGCCGACCGCTTCGACCGACAGATGCTCACCGCGAGTAGCGTCGTCTGCGAACAGTTGACGGAGGTGCAGGCTACGTGCCTGCTCATAATGAGCTGCGAGCGCTTTCCAGGCCGGCCCTTCGGTGACCTGGGAACGAGTGGGTGGTTCGACGCGAGCTGTCATGCTTCTCCTTTACGGTTTAGCCACCCGAGGCGGTGGCGGTCTTTGATAGGATTGCCGTCCGGGGTATTGCAGAGATTGACGAGCGGTCTGTTGGGAGCGCCTCACATCCTGGCTCGGAGCCAATCGCCGAAGCCAGTGCCTTCGTTGATAACGATACAAGCAAACGGCAACGAATGGGGGCAGGACGGATTGGTGGACAGCAAGAGACGTGATTTCGGCACGGGACTTTTGAGTAAGACTGTTGGGGGCGCATTCTAGAACGTGAGATGGGGATCGGAGCCAAACGCGGGTGCCTTCGCGTGGAGCGAAGGCCGAATGTTTCTCGTGCTTAGACCTGGAAGAGTAGTTCGGTGATGTGTTGGGCGAGTTCTTCGGGTTGCCGGAATTGGCGGGGGGCTTCGCCGAAGGATTCACGGATGGAAAGCGTGTCGTCGTCGGCCACCTGAAAGGCAAAGTGGCAGCTCTTGCGGTCGAGGGGGTCACCAGCTACGCCGAGCCCTTTGGCGTAGTCGAGCACGATGGTGGAATCAAGATGCGTAATTCGAGCGTCGAACCAAGGGAAACGGCTGCGCGTGAGTGTCACTTCGTTGCGCTCGCCGCTTTGTCCATTATTCGCTGGGAGTTGTAAGGCTGGGCCGGAGATGGTGGTCTCGGCGGCGGTAACGTCGCCTTGCAACTGGCGCTTGATCTCGTTGACGTCCTCTTCGAGGCAGAGGACGAAGTTGGTGAAAAATGGCGTGCCCTGTTCGGTAATGATGCCCTCTTTGTGTTGTTCACGACCGAAGTCTTCCGCGGCTTCGTGGCTTTTTTGTTTGATGTCTTGTGCGAGGTCCGTAATCCACTCGTTACCCATGCTTGTGACCGCTCCTGCATCCGGTCGCTTCTAGTGTTTCCGCGAAGTGGATGATGTTGGTTTGACGGCGGAGCGTCACGAAAAGCCGCTTGGCGGTGCTTTTTTACCGGTTGCTCGCGGTGAATATGCCGGCGTAGGATGCGGCCATGCACTTACCGCTAAGATGGGAAACGGCGCCAGCACAATAGGCTGGCGCCGTCTTTGGTACTGAACACTTTCGTCAGAATGTGAGCAGGCGGTCAAAGAAGGAACGATAGCGCTTTAGCGCCTGGCGTAGATCTTCCGTTGAAACGTTGTCGCCACGGTCCCATTGCTTTTCGAGTTGCGCGCGTTCGTTGGCAAATTGTTCTGCAATACGCTTTACTACATTCGCCACCAGGCTGTCTGCCTGTTCTACAGCCTGCCTGGGCTCATCGACGAACGAGGTCTGGGCCTGGTCCCATCGCGCGCGGAAATTATGCAGCTCATCGTCGGGAAATAGCGGACCGGCCGATTTCTCCACGGCTTTTGGGGTTGCAGGAACAGATTGCACAGGCTGAGCATTGCGGTCGTCGATTGCGGCTATGGGGGTTTCCCTGGTTCTCTCTGGATTCGCAATATCAGCTGTTGTCAGTGTTTCGTCGTTAAGAAGCAATTCGCTCATGGGAGACTCCTATCTTTTCGGTTTTAGGTGATGAATCGAGCAGTTCTTCGAAGAGCGAACGGAAGTAGACCATGGCCTGCCGCAGGTCTTCGGTGGTCGATTGGCCCTGGGTGTGGCGCACGACAATCTCCCGAGCGGAGCGATAGTTCTGTACGACTCCCGGGTAGTTCACGGAGATGTCTGCAGTACGCTGTTCAAAGTCGCTCATCGGATAGCCTCGTGCAGTCATGACCTTTGTGACCAGCTTGTCAGCTTCTGTGACGGCCATGGAAGGATCATCGACGAAGCGCCTCTGGACACCGGCCCACTCTTCCGTGTATCTCTCTCGGTCGCCTCCGGGCAAGGGTCGAATGGAGAACTTCTCCACTCGTTTCTCTCTATCAGCCAGGACAGTCTCTGCGTGGCGGGCATCTCCGTGTTGCAGTACGGCGCGGTCGTATTCCGGGCCGAAACGTTGCTTCAATTGGTCACTCCGGCGTTTGCGCGACGCGAGCAGCGCTGCGACGACGATAACGATGACCACGGCAATAGCTATGTAAACCAACATCCTTGTGTCCATCACTCTGTACCCTCACCCAATGTGATGCCGAGATCGATACCCGCGGAATCAAGGGCGAGAAATGATCTGTGGATCGGGAGAACTCATTGCACGAGTTAAAGTACGGTGTAATGGTCAACTGCGCCTCCAGGCTCCGCCCTATCTCCGCGCTTTTATTACGACTCCTTCAATCCGCTGTGAAGTGTACGGGGGTACCACCCCGGGGCGGTATCTTGCACGCAAGGTGCTTATTCTCTAAAGCTTGGAGAGGCTCTCTGTTTGCGACATAGTCATTGGTTGGGTGGTTCAGGGGCTTGACAGGGTTTTGGTGCGTTGCTCTCAGTTGATTTCAGCCGGCGGAAATAGTCGAATCAGCTGTCTTTGCGATAAAGGAGGTTGCGCATGGCTTGTCGCCTGGCCTCGTTCGCTTCCTTCGCGGTTTTGCGTTCGTCGGCGTCCACGCGGCGCTTTGTTGCGGGGTTGGTTGATTCAAGGGCGCTCGATTCCTCGCTGCTGCACTGGGGGCAGCGATTGGCGAAACCAGGTTTATCCGGCTTCAGTTCGAACTCTTCATGGCAGATGGCGCAGACTTTGATGGGGAAAGGCATATCGGTTCATCTCGCCTCCGTGATTAGTACATCATGGCTGGCCTCTCCAGACAAAATGCGCAATAGCAGATCGGTATTGGGCGAGCTTTGGCACAGAAAGAGAGTGCCAGAGGGTGCTTTCGTAGCCTAAAATAGAAAAGATGCACCAAAAGAGACTTTAGGAGACTTTCTATGAGCACAGAGACTGTGAAGAAGACAAAGACGCCGGCGAAAGCGAAACCCGCTGTGAAGACGCAGGCCGGTGGGACGGAGAGCGTGGTGAAGGCAGAGTCCCAGGCCGCCGCGAAGAGTGCGGTGAAGGCCGCTCCGAAGGCCAAGACGATTCATGGTGTGGCGGCGAGTGCGCCTTCCTACGCAGAGATTGCCCATCTTGCGGAGCGGTACTGGGCAGAGCGGGGTTGGCAGGATGGGCAGGCCGAACAGGATTGGCTGCGGGCGGAGCACGAGTTGGTGGGAGCGGCTTCGTAGAGATGGATTGAACTTGCAGGCTTGCAGGCAAGATAGGGATGCCCCTGCTCTGTGGAGGAGGGCCGCCCGCCATCGATTCCTCGCGGGGGAGCCTATCTACGGCAAAACCCTGGATCCTGTGGGGGGGTGCCCCCCTGGGGGTACCTCTGGGCAAGTATCCTGATTTCAGGCATTTACGATTTCCACAGATTGCAAAATATAGATAACAAACTGGTTAGAGGTAAATATTAGAGAACACAAGGGTTGCGGCCTAAACTGTCGCTCTCAGTTGGGTTTAGGCCCTCGGATGACTGCTTGTTTTCTTTTTATCCTCTGTAACTAGTATAGCGGGTTGCATGGAACTCATAGGACACTTGTATGTTGTTGGGTGGCAATGGGTTGGGTGGTTTTGGGGCTTGACAGGTTTTGGGCGTCCCGGTTTATATCCTTTAGAGGGGTTCTTATCGTTCCGGCACACCTCTTTTGCTTACAGAGATTCCACAGGCCATGTCATTAGAATCCAGAATGATCAAAAAGGAGGCTATATGGCTCTCAGTTTTGCTGCGGATATTCGCCCTCTGTTCCGGGATGGGGACATTGAATGTATGAAACCTGACGGGGTTGCGCTGGATGATCCCGCCTGGATGTGTGTCCCGGCCAACGCGCAAAGTGTCTACGGTGCGGTGTCCGGAGGCTCGATGCCTCCAGATGAACCGTGGCCGGCAGATCGTGTTTCGCTCTTCAAGAAGTGGATGGACGCGGGTTGCCCGGCATAAACAGGCTTCTGCGAATGCCGCTCGTGCGGTGACTGCATGAATGGGGCGCCTAGGGTATTGTTGGTTTTTATGTTTGGGCACACCCGCACCCAGGGGTAGCCCAAGAGGAGATGTGACGTTATGTATGACATGGCTAATTTGAAGAAGCTGGGCGCACTTGGTAAAGCTGCTCCGAAGGCGGTGGAGGCTTTCTGGGCATTTGATAAAGCGGCGATGGCCGATGGCGTTGTTCCGAAGAAGTATAAGGAGCTCATCGCGATCGCTGTGGCGTTGACGACGCAGTGTCCGTACTGTCTGGAGGTGCATCGAGCTGCCGCCGAGGCCGCTGGTGCAACTCAGGAGGAACTGGCTGAGACGGCGATGGTGGCGGCTGCCCTGCGCGCCGGTGCGGCGGTGACTCATGCTACGCATGTCATCGGTGGCGCACATGCCGGTAAGGCTGCGGAATGAGTTGCACTGGGTAGATGGCGGGATTTTATCGTTGGGGGAGGGAAGACGGTTCGCACCTTTGGAGCTTGACACGCGCGCTGCAAGGGGAGGATGATTGCGCGCGCACTGAAAATCCAATTTATAAGGTGATTTCTGATGAAACGTTTTTACGTAAGCGTTTGCACGCTCATGTGTCTTGTTGCCTTGAACCAGTCCTGCGTTGCGCAGGCAAACCCGTGGGACGGTTCCTGGAAGGCGGATCCGTCCTCGCTCAAGTACTCGGGCCCTACCTTTTCCGTGGCTGCCGATGCGGACGGTTTTACGACGACGCGAGGTGGCACGGCGAGCCCCAAGGTCGTGTGTGATGGGAAGCCGCAGACGACACCGGATGGCATGTTGACCTGCACGAAGTCGGGCAAGGGGTACGCGATTGAGCTGAGCAAGGATGGCAAGAAGGTGCGCTCGACGATGATTTCGGTCTCGGCTGATGGCAAGACGCGGACCTCCAAGACTGAACGCTACCCAGCGGACAGTAAGCCGTTCATGACCACGGTGACGTCCGAGAGAGTGTCGGGCGGACCGGGGATGGCCGGTGAGTGGAAGGAGATGAAGGTAGTCCAGTCGCAGGACAAGGGGAATCTGACGATCAAGGTCTCCGGGGACAGCATCGACTTCAAGGAGACGGATAACGACAAGCCGGTCACCTGCAAGCTGGATGGTACGGAGACGAAGGTCGGCGAGCTGGGAACCATGTCGGTGAAGCTGGCAGATCCGCATACGCTGAAGGTGACGTATAGCTCGGATGGGAAGGTGCGGCGGGAAAACACGTTCGTGCTGAGCGATGACGGGAAGATGATCACGGAGACGGATGTGACGCCTGATCCTTCGCCTTCGACTATGGTGTTGGCGTTTCATAAGTCGTAGGGGTATGGCGTTTGTGGCCCACGTCTCGGAGGTGAGACGTGGGCTTTTTGCGTGCGTTTGACTTGGGCCGCCCGGCTACTGCCATGTCAGGCATGTGGTAAAAATTCGGTTCGGTATTTTGGTGCCAATGCTTCCGCCTTAGCTTTGAATTCGGCCTGGGCCGCGGGGTCTAGTTTCGGGGGCGGGGTTGCGCGGGTGGCGACGGGAACGCCGACCTCAGCGAAGAATTTCTCCTGACCGGCAGGAGCACAGATGCATAGAAGGCGTACCGGCTGGTCGCTCGCGTTGTGAAACTGATGAGGCGCATTGGCTGGGATGTGGATGGTTTCGCCGGCTTTTACGGTGGACTGTACTCCTCGGAAGGTGGCTTCCATCTCGCCTTCGAGGAGGATGAAGGTCTCTTCGAAGTCGTGTCGATGAGGAGGTGGGCCGCCGCCGGGCGGGATATGCATGTCGATCAGGCAGAAGCGTTCGGCTGTGTCTTTTCCCGCGAGGAGAATGGAGTAGGTGTCTCCCACTAAGCCGATGTGGGGGACGTTTTTGTCATCGGCACGAGTGAGGGTAATGCTGCGGGTCGGATCGTCCGGCGGAAGTGCGATGGTGGGCTGGGTTTCTTTATCGGCATTGCTGTTCATGCTCCTCCTTGATTAGCCACGCGCTGAATGGGTAACACCTGTTCGACGGTCACGCTCTTGGCGAGGTTGTGAGGTTGGTCCAGGTCCCAGAGGGATGTTTGGATTTTATAGGCGGGGGAGGGAGGACGGTTCGCGCCTTCGCGCGAATGCCCACTCATGCGGTGAGACTGCATGAATGGGGCACTCGAGGTATTGCTACACTTTCATGTATGGGCCACCCACCTATCTTCTGCTACTTCAGCATTGTCCTTAGAACTCGTCGGCAGCCAGAGATCTGTTCTTTCCAAAACCTCTTCTGCTCCGGTGGAGAGACCTGTAAGGCGCTGGTCATCTGCTCAATTTGGTGCTGGTAAACGGATGTTTGGGCAATACGCAATATGAGACGGTTATCTAGTGATTTACCTGGAATCCAGAGGGTCGACTTGTGCGCGGGATAACGGCTAGCTTGCCCAAGCCGTTGTTGGAACACTCCTCCAATTCCGCGGGTCTGATCTATCGAATTACTCGTGACATATTCCTCGGCGAGCGCACGTTCTGCGCCCGCGGATTTAAGTAGGTCACTGTAGACTGGTTGATATAGCCCAGTTCCCTCAGGGTGCGGAAACTTTCTCAAGATAGGTGAAATTATCCTGTGTGCGCCTGAAGTCAGCGCTCCTTCCACTCGTCCCCTGTCTGTCGAGAGCGGCTTGAGACTAGGAAATCCGAGGCGGTGACTGCATAAATCAATCCCTGTCAGGTTTACGAACAGATAGTTATTCACAATTAGGGCAACTGAGGTCGGTGAAAAGTCGAAAGATGGTAAGAAGGTGCCGAGTATTGTAAGAGTTTGAACAGTGGACTCTCGCCGAAAAACGATGAGCGCTCTGTCACGGATATTTATGCGCTGAGCGATGTGGAAGTTGGGCTTTATCCCGAAAGAGTTCTTGTTAAGCAGATACTTAGACAGCCATAGCCCTACTCTAACTTTGTCGAACCATGAGAGAAGCAGGTGCCAATCCGCTTCGGACAGTGCTTGCTCCTCGAGAGTCATTCGCATTATCGGTTCAGCGAGCGCTTCCAGTCTCGCAAAGTCTTCATTGCAGACGCTACAGGCTGGGAAAGTAAATTGATCAAAAGCAAATTTCTTGGTATTCGCTTTCGCCGAGAAATCGACGTGGAAATTGGCTTGCCTGTTTGGGTCACCCGTAAGGCGGATGAGCCACAGGGGGAGTACATGCTCCTTTGTCTTTTCTCGTGGTGATTCGCCACAGAAAACACATACCTTTGGCAAGCTCGATTGCTTATTGTCACCGACGGCGGTCACGTTAAAGGGCTACTCAACGGTAACGCTCTTGGCGAGGTTTCTGGGTTGGTCTACGTCGCAGCCGCGGCGGACGGCGATGTGGTAGGCGAGGAGTTGGAGGGGGACTACTTCTAGGAGCGGCAACAACAACTCGGGGGCCTGGGGGATTTGGATGGTGTGCTCGACAAGATGCTTGATCTCTTCGTCACCTTCGATGGCGATGGCAATGACGCGGCCAGAGCGGGCGGTGACTTCCTGGATGTTGCTTAAGGTCTTTTCGTATTTGAGGACCGACGATGGATCGTTGGGGTCCTTGGTGGCGATGCAGACTACGGGGAGGGTCTCGTCGATGAGGGCGTTGGGGCCGTGCTTCATCTCGCCGGCAGGGTAGCCTTCGGCGTGGATGTAGGAGATCTCCTTGAGCTTGAGCGCGCCTTCGAGGGCGATGGGGTAGTGGATGCCGCGGCCGAGGAAGAGGAAGTCGTTGGCGGTGTGGAAGGCTTTGGCGAGCTCGTAGCACTGAGCATCGACGGAGCGCAAAACTTCTTCGACTTTTGCGGGGAGCTTGCTGAGCTCGTCGACGAGGTGGAGGGATTCGGCGTCGGTGATGGTGCCGCGGACCTGGGCGAGATGCAGGGCGAGGACGAAGAGAGCGGTGAGCTGGGCGGTGAAGGCCTTGGTGCTGGCGACGCCGATCTCGGGACCGGCGTTGGTGGTGATGGTGCCCTGGGCTTCGCGGGTGACGGCGGCTCCGACGACGTTGCAGATGGCGAGGGTCTTGGAACCCTTGGCGATGAGCTCGCGCTGGGCGGCGATGGTGTCGGCGGTTTCGCCGGACTGGGTGATGAGGAGGCCGATGGCGCGGGGGTCGGCGATGGGGTCGCGGTAGCGGTACTCGCTGGCGTAGTCGACCTCGACGGGGAGGCGGGCGAGACGCTCGATCATGAACTTTCCGGCGAGGCCGGCGTGCCAACTGGTGCCGCAGGCGGCGATGGTGATCTGGCTGGCTTGCTTGAAATCCTGCTCGGAGATTTGGAGATCGTTGAGAAAGACTTTGCCGGTTTGGAGGGAGACGCGGCCGAGGGTGGTGTCGCGGATGGCGCGGGGCTGCTCGTTTATTTCTTTGAGCATGAAGTGCTTGTAGCCGGCCTTTTCGGCCTGGATGGGGTCCCATGTGATGCGCTGGATTTTTAGGGGGATTGGCGCGGCGTTGAAGTCGGTGAGGGTAACGCCTTCTTTGGTGAGGATGGCTACTTCGCCGTCGGCGAGGAAGTGGATGTTGCGGGTGTGGTGGAGGATGCCGGGGACGTCGGAGGCGAGGAAGTATTCGCCTTCGCCGATGCCGATGACGGCGGGTGGGCCCATGCGGGCGGCGACGAGCTTGTTGGGTTCGTGGGCGGAGAGGACGCCGATGGCGAAGGCTCCGGTGATGCGCTTGACGGCGCGACGGACGGCTTCCTCCAGGGGGATGGTGGGCTTGTTGCCGTTGAGCGGCAGGGTTAAGACGGCTTCGGCGGTGTTGGCTTCGGGCGCGGATTGCGCGGGGTTTGGCTGCTTGCCGGCGGCGAGGTTGAGCTCGTCTTCGATGAGGTGGGCGATGATCTCGGTGTCGGTCTCGGAGACGAACTTGTGGCCCTTGGCGATGAGGGCGCTCTTGAGGGTGAGGTAGTTTTCGACGATGCCGTTGTGGACGACGACCAACGTGCCGGAGCCGTCGCGGTGGGGGTGGGCGTTCTCTTCGGTGGGGCGGCCGTGGGTGGCCCAGCGGGTGTGGCCGATGCCGAAGGTGCCGTGGATGGGGGAGTCGGCGATGACGGTTTCGAGGTTGCGGAGCTTGCCGGGGGCGCGGCGCAGGGCGAGGCCTTCGGGGCCTCCGGCTACGGCGATGCCGGCGGAGTCGTAGCCGCGGTATTCGAGGCGGCGGAGACCTTCAATGATGACCGGGACGACAGGCTGGGGGCCGATGTAACCAACGATTCCACACATGATTTGAGTTTAGATGGCTGGGGGAGATTTTGGGCGGGCGACGGTGTGGGACTTTTGGGGGACGAGTGGACACGAGGAGATTTTTGGGGGCGCTTCGGGCTCGACTTTTGATGTTTTCGGCGGAAAAAATTTGGTGTGGTGGAATGATGTTTTTGGCGGTGTTTTTGAGATTTTGGTGTGATTCGTGATGGTAAATTGTGGTGAAGTTGTGGTGATTTGTGTGGCAAACGTGGAGAGTTGACGGTCGCTTTTTCGGGGTCGAAGAAGAGGACAGGCTTTTCAACTTTATTTTCGGCACGGGATCGGGTACACGCGCGGCTGTGCCGGGTGGATTGATTGGGCGGAGATGGGCGGGTGTAACGTAAGGGTTCGTGGCATGGGGAGGGGGTGTCGTGCACATACTGGTGATTAATAGTGGGTCTTCGTCGATCAAGTTTTCGATGTTTGAGGCGGGGGAGGGTGAGCCTCGGTCGTTGTTTGAGGGCGAGGTGACGGGGATTGGCGGAGGGACGGCGGGGTTTGAGTTTCGGGATGCTTCGGGGAGGGATTTGAGTGGGGGACGTAAGGAGGTGAAGGCTGAGTCGCCGGTGGAGGCGATTGGGCTGGTGGTGGAGGCGGTGAGTGGGTCGGGTCTGCCGAAGGTGGAGGCGGTGGGGTATCGCGTGGTGCATCCGGGGGCGAAGCTGGATCGGCATCAGCGGATTACCGATGAGGTGCTGAAGGATCTGGAGGATGCGGTGGTGTTTGCACCGTTGCACGATCCGGCAGTGATTGAAGTGATCAAGGAGATGATGCAGAAGTTTCCGGAGGTGGGGCACTATGCTTGCTTCGACACGGTGTTTCATCAGACGATGCCGGAGGCGGCTACGACTTATCCGATTCCGATGGAGTATCGCGAGCGGGGCGTGCGGCGGTATGGGTTTCATGGGTTGAGTTGCGAGTCGATTGTGCGGCAGTTGCGGGCGCAGACGGTGATGCAATTTCCGCGGCGGATGGTGATCGCTCACCTTGGGAGTGGGTGCAGCGTGACGGCGGTGGTGGATGGGCGCTCGGTGGATACGACGATGGGGCTGACGCCTACTGGAGGGGTGGTGATGGGGACGCGGCCGGGGGATCTCGATCCGGGGCTGGTGCTTTATCTGCTGCGGCAGATGAGGGAAGAGGGTGCGGCGGATTGGATTGCCTCGATGGAGAGGATGCTGAACCGGGAGTCGGGGATGGTGGCGCTGTCGGGGTTGCCGAATGATATGAAAGCGGTGCGGGAGGCGGCTGTTGCGAGAGATGCGCGGGCTAAGCTGGCGGTGGAGATCTTTACGCGGAGTGTGAAGAAGGCGGTGGGTGGGTTTGTCGCGCTGATGGGTGGGGTGGATGCGGTGGTGTTTGCGGGGGGGATTGGGGAGCACGATGCGCGGTCGCGGGCGGAGATTGCGGGTGGGTTGGAGAGTATGGGGATTTCCGTTAATTCTGCGTTGAATGAGGCGAAGGGGGACGCGATGCGGCGGTTGAGCGCATCTGACTCGGTAGCGGCGGTGCTCGTCGTTCCGGCTAAAGAGGATTGGATGATCGCTGTGCATGTTTACGACATGGCTCGGGGTGAGTGAAGTATTGGCTCGGTATGGTCTGAGGTAGAGAAGCGGGTTTCTCCACTGCGCTGCTCACAAGTGCGTGAGCAGCTTCGGTCGAAATGACGAAGGTTGGGTTGGTGAAAGAGAACAGGCAACTGCAACGACAACGACGAAATACAGGGATCCTTCACTACGTTCAGGATGACGACGTGAGGGGATGAATGTTTGGGATGACGACGTGACGGACGAAGTGACGAGACACTAAGTTCTGATGACGATGTGGCGGGATGAAAGGTATGAGGAGGTATGCATGAGCACGAAGACGAAGATGGTGATGGGTAAGAAGGCCGGCGATGCGATGTCACAACGCGAGAAGGCTGGCGGGGCGAAGGGGCAGGCCTTGACGGCGGAGGAGTTGCGGAAGATGGATGCTTACTGGCGGGCTTGTAACTATCTTTGCGTGGGGATGCTTTATCTGCTGGAGAATCCGCTGCTGCGGGAGCCGTTGAAGCCGGAACATATTAAGAATCGACTGTTGGGGCATTGGGGTAGTGATCCGGGGCAGACGTTTACGTGGGTGCATCTTAATCGGTTGATCAAGAAGTACGATCTGGATCTGATTTATCTGTCGGGGCCTGGGCATGGGGCGCCCGCGACGCTCTCGAATAGTTATCTTGAGGGAGTTTATTCGGAGGTGTATCCGGACAAGAGCGAAGATGTTGTGGGAATGCAGAAGTTCTTCAGGCAGTTCTCGTTTCCGGGTGGGATCGGGAGCCATTGCACGCCGGAGACGCCGGGGTCGATTCATGAAGGGGGCGAGCTTGGATACAGCTTGTCGCATGGGTTTGGTGCGGCGTTCGATAATCCTGATTTGATTGTGGCGGTGGTGGTGGGGGATGGCGAGGCGGAGACAGGGCCGCTGGCTACTTCGTGGCACTCGAATAAATTTCTGAATCCGGTGCGGGATGGAGCGGTGCTTCCTATACTTCACCTTAACGGTTACAAAATAGCGAACCCTACAGTGTTGGCGCGGATCACGCCGGAGGAGTTGGAGTGGATGTTCAAAGGGTATGGGTGGACTCCGCATTTTGTTGAGGGAGATGATCCGGCGACGATGCATACGTTGATGGCTGGAGTGATGGAGGATTGCGTGAAAGAGATTCGCGCGATCCAGAGTGCCGCTCGCAGTGCGCCGAAGGGTACGGTGCCGGAGAGGCCGCGGTGGCCGATGATTGTGCTGCGTTCGCCGAAGGGATGGACGTGTCCGAAAGAAATTGATGGGCACAAGCTGGAGGGGTCGTGGCGCGCGCACCAGATGCCGATTCTCGATCCGAAGACGAATCCGAAACATTTGAAGATGGTCGAAAAATGGATGCGGAGTTACAAGCCGGAGGAGTTGTTCGATGAGTCGGGGAGGTTGATTGCGGAGTTGAAGGCGATGGCTCCCGTGGGGCAGCGACGGATTAGCGGGAATCCGCATGCGAATGGTGGGCTGCTAAGGAAGCCGATGGAGCTGCCGGACTTTCGCGACTATGCGGTGAAGGTGGAGGAGCCGGGGCAGATCGAGGTGTCGGCGACGGATGTGCTGGCGCATTTTTTGCGCGATGCGATGCGAAGGAACATGACAAGCTTCCGCGTGTTTGGGCCGGATGAGACGGCTTCGAATAAATTGCAGGTGATCTACGAGGCCAGTGGGAAGACGTGGATGGCGAAGCTGCTGCCGGAGGATGCAGATGGCGGCGATCTTTCGCGCGATGGCAGGGTGATGGAGATTTTGAGCGAGCATACGCTGGAGGGATGGTTCGAAGGCTATGTGCTGACGGGGCGGCATGGATTTTTTTCGACGTATGAATCGTTCGTGCACATTATTGATTCGATGTTTAACCAGCATGCGAAGTGGCTGGAGAAGAGCAAGCTGGAGTTGCGATGGCGCGCGCCGGTTTCGTCGATTAATTTGCTGATTACTTCGCTGGTGTGGCGGCAGGACCATAACGGATTTACACATCAGGATCCGGGGTTTCTGGATGTGGTGACGAATAAGTCGCCGGAGGTGACGAGGATTTATTTGCCGCCGGATGCTAACTGTCTGCTGAGCGTAGGGGACCACTGTCTGCGGAGTACGAACTACGTGAATGTGATTGTGGCGGATAAGGCTCCGCATCTGCAGTATCTGGATATGGATGCTGCGGTGAAGCATTGCACGAAGGGGATCGGGATATGGGATTTCGCCAGTAACGACGCGGGTGAGGAGCCGGATGTGGTGATGGCCTGCGCTGGAGATATTCCTACGGAAGAGGCGCTGGCGGCGGTGGCGATTCTGCGGGAGAGATGCTCGGACGTTAAGATTCGGTTTGTGAATGTGGTGGACCTGTTTCGGTTGATGCCGGAGGAGGAGCATCCTCATGGGCTTTCGTCGCGCGAGTTCGATAGCTTATTCACGAAGAACAAGCCGGTGATCTTTAATTTTCATGCTTATGCCGCGCTGATTCATAAGCTGACTTACCGGCGGACGAACCATGACAACTTTCATGTGCGGGGATACAAGGAGAAAGGGAATATTAACACTCCGCTGGAGCTGGCGATTTTGAATCAGATTGACCGGTTCGATCTGGCGATCGATGTGATCGATCGGGTGCCGCGGCTGCAGGCGACGGCGGCGCATACGAAGGAGTGGCTGAAGGGGCAGATCATCGAGAGCGTGAACTATGCTCATGAGAATGGGATCGATTGCAAGGAGATT
>Ga0182024_10015880_pt1 | contig 14352 bp, 12 predicted proteins | sample P32metaG_FD_120480 | JGI IMG/M metagenome (GOLD analysis project Ga0182024, IMG submission 120480) | Permafrost microbial communities from Stordalen Mire, Sweden - P3-2 metaG (Illumina Assembly) | ecosystem: Environmental > Terrestrial > Soil > Wetlands > Permafrost | place: Sweden: Stordalen... | reverse complement strand
GAAAAATCTGGAAGACGTGCAAAAAAATGGCGGCATGTTGAAGGAAGAAGTCGGCGAAGAGGACATTGCCAAATTGGTTGCCAAGTGGACCGGAATTCCCGTCGGCCGTTTGCTGGAAGGCGAGGCGCAAAAACTCGTCACCATGGAATCGCGCCTGCGCCAGCGGGTGATTGGACAAGACTCTGCGCTCGAACGCGTGGCCAATTCCATCCGCAGAAATCGCGCCGGCCTTTCCGATCCCAACCGCCCGATTGGCACGTTCATTTTCCTCGGTCCAACGGGCGTCGGGAAAACGGAACTCGCGCGCGCGCTTGCGGAGTTTTTGTTCGACGACGAAAAATCCATGGTCCGTCTGGATATGTCCGAATACATGGAAAAGCATTCCGTGTCGCGCATGATTGGCGCGCCTCCAGGGTATGTCGGCTACGAGGAAGGCGGGCAACTCACGGAGCAAGTGCGCCGTCATCCGTATTCCGTAATCCTTTTCGACGAAATCGAAAAGGCGCACCCGGATGTGTTTAATATTTTATTGCAAATTCTCGAGGACGGCCGACTGACGGACGGCAAAGGCCGCACCGTCGATTTCCGCAACGCCGTGCTGGTGATGACCTCAAATGTTGGATCGAGCGCGCTGTTCGACCTGGCCGGAAAAGATCCGGAACGCGCGCGCAAGGAAGCGATGGAAGCCTTGCGGCAAGCGTTCCGCCCGGAGTTCATCAACCGCATCGACGACATAGTGCTGTTCAACCCGCTCGGTCAGGAGCAGCTCAACAAGATCATCGACCTGGAGCTGGCCAAAGTGATGCGCCTGCTCGCGGAGCGGAAACTGCGCATCGAACTGACGCCCGCGGCACGCGAACGAGTTGTGCAGGACGGCTACGATCCGGCCTACGGAGCACGGCCGCTTCGCCGAACGGTTCAGCGGCTGGTTCAGGATCCACTGGCGATGAAGATTCTCGACGGCAGCGTTTTGCCCGGAGACCTGGTGCGCGTCGATATCGATCCGGAGACGGACGCGATGAAGTTCGAGCGTGTCGAATCGAGCGCCGCTCAAGAGCAACCGAAGAAGGCGGAGACTGACGAATCGGCAGCCTCTGCCGCAAAATCCGGTAGGCGTCGATAAGATGATTCGCGAGACGTGGCACGATTTTGTTGCGCGCCGATAAGGTTGGGTTTTTGCGCGGGCTAAGAAAATTTCCGCCTCTGAAGAGGCGCGCTCGAGCAATTTGCGGCGCACGAATTTGACGCGCTTTACGGAAACTTCTAGACTCTTTTTACGTATATAGAGTTAGGTGGACATTATGAGAGCTATAAAGACACTTTTTCTATTAACCGCGTTAACGATGCTCCTGGTTTTGGGCGGCGATGCCATTGCCGGCCAGCAAGGAATGACGTTTGGGCTGGTCATTGCCGTGGTGATGAACGGTGTCGCCTATTTTTTCTCGGACAAAATTGCGTTGAAATCCAGCGGAGCGCAGCCGGTGTCGCGCGAAGAGCTTCCGCGTCTCTACCAGGTGATGGAACGGCTGGCGGCCAAGGCGCAATTGCCGATGCCAAAGCTCTATGTAATTCCGCAGCCTGCGCCAAACGCGTTCGCCACGGGGCGCAACCCTTCGCACGCTTCCGTAGCGGTCACGGAAGGATTGATGCAGTTGATGAACGACGATGAACTCGAAGGCGTAATTGCGCACGAGCTCTCGCACGTCAGGAATTATGACATTCTGATCACTTCTATTGCCGCCACGCTGGCCGGCGCCATTACGTGGATCGCGACCATGGGACGCTGGGCTATGATTTTTGGCGGCTTTGGCGGTTCCCGCGATGAGAATCGAAATGGCGGAGGGCTGGGAGCCCTTTTGATGCTGCTCGTGGCCCCGATTGCAGCCTTGCTGATTCAGCTGGGGATTTCTCGGCAACGAGAGTTTTCGGCCGATGCGTCCGGCGTTCAAATGGTCGGACACGCCAATGGACTGATCAGCGCGCTTGAAAAACTGTGAGCCTACAACGCACGAATCCCCATGAATGTTTCGCCAACCACTGCGTCCCTGTTTATTGTGGCTCCATTAACCTCTGGGCAAGTGTTTTCCGGCATGTTCAGTACGCACCCGCCTCTTTCCAAGCGAATCGCGGTTCTGCGCAACATGACGATTACACGATAAAGTGCACGAATGGTTGGCTTTCAAAGTCTGCAAAAAATCGGTAAGAATGTTGAATAATAAGCAAAAATTCTCGTCCGGCACGTTTCCCGTGCCTCACCTTGTCTACGATTTATTATTTCAAACACCTCATTATAAAAGATTTGCAAATATTTACCGCTGATTAATGTTTTGGCTTTTGGCGTGCTTCTTTATGGGCTTCCAGTCCTTGGGGGAACGCCATGAGCATGACGTGTAAAGCCACGATCCGTTTAATCTGCGAATATCTGGAAGGCCGCCTGGCTCCCGAAGTGGGCAGTGAAGTCCAACGCCATTTGAGCTATTGCCACAATTGCCGCACCGTATTCGATGCGGCTGCCTTGACCCTGGAAGTCTATTTTGACCGCGAAGTAGAGCACATTTCCGCCGACCGTTCCCGCGTTGCTTGATAAGTCACGCGCCCAAAAGGTCGTTTACGCCATAAGTCAGCCCCAGCCGCGCCTTTTGTATAAATTCCAATGTTAGTGTGTGATGTTATAAATCCAGCTGAATCAGCTTCTTATAGGTGAAACACCCTATTTTCCAGGTAAAAGTTACACAGTAAATCGCTAAATTATCGACCTCCTCCTGGCCGTTAAAAAACCACATAACCGTTGTTTTTTCATAGTGATACAGTGTTTGCCACTGGCCAGATCAGCATTTGGTTCACTACATGCACTTCCCTAGGCGCGAGGGAAATCGCAAAGGAGAACAGGCAAATGTTAGAACAAGAGAATGGGCAGATGACAGAAGGTTCGCCGCGCTGGATGGGAATAGCCGTGGTTGGCCTGGCGATACTCTCGGCAGTGGGCGTTGGCATGGCGTGGAATGCTGGTGGCCACGCACATGAAGCAGAGCAGGCAATAGCAGCGCAAAGCAAGACTTTTCAAGTCGCCGAAGATGGATTCGGCCAACGCATGGCGCAAGCGGAGCACACCAACGCCGAGTTGCAATCGGAAGTGAATCTGGTCGGCGACAAATTGAAATTGACGGAAGAACAATTGTCCACGGCTCGCAGCCAGGTGAAACAGAGCCGCGCCGATTACACGAAGAAACTGAATGACGTGCAAACCACGCTGGCAACGAAGGCCAGCACGGATGACGTTAAGGCCCTCGGGACCGACGTGACCGGTGTGAAGACCGACCTCGATGCCACCAAGGGAAATATCCAACAGTTGCGCGGCGAGCACGGCGAATTGATCGCGCGCAACCACGAAGAACTCGAGCAACTCAAGCGCATGGGCGAACGCGATTACTACGAATTTTCTCTGACTGCCAAGGGACAGAAGGAACACGTTGGCCAGACGCAGATTGAATTCCGTAGCGCCAGCGCCAAGAAGCACCAGTACACAATTGCCATGTATGTCGATGACATGCGTCTTGAAAAGAAGAACAAGGCTGTCAACGAACCCATCTACTTCTACGCCGGCGGTTCGCGCCAGCCAATGGAATTGGTGGTCAACCAGGTCAGCGACAAGAAAATCTCCGGTTACTTGAGTGCACCGAAAGCGATCGCAGCCTCCGCAAAGGTGAATTGAAAACGAATCCGTTTCAGACAAGTGCAGGTTGTGAGTAAAGAGGGCCGCTTCGGCGGCCCTTTTTATTTGGTTTTGTAGCTTCCGCCTTCAGGCGGGCACCGTGGATTCAATCGCATGTCCGCCTGAAGGCGGAAGCTACATGGACCAAATGCGAATTCTCACGCAGGCTCTAAAACCTATGCCACGAAAAGCTAATTCACAGCAGCGGTTTCAGGCGCTGCAATTCTGAACTGTCTGGAAATACGCGCAGGCCGAACTTCACGGCTTTTGCCGCCGCCGCAGAATCGCCTAACGTTTTATCCGCTTTAAATAAGAGCGGATACAATTCTGAATTTTCATCGGGAAAATATCGCATCACGAATTCGAGATGCGTGCGTGCTTCCGCCCATTTATTTTGCCTGGCCAGCAATTTTCCCAGGTCCATGTGGGCCTGATAACTGTACGGATCTGCGGCGAGGCAATCCATCATTGCGCGATAAGCTTCGTCAAGTTTGTCTTCGTGCAGCAAAATTTCAGCAAGCTGTGCGAATGCTGCCGCGTCGGGATGAGTGTCTGCAGTCATGATGCGACGCTGCAACGACTCAGCTTCGGCCCATCGCGAAAAATCCATTTCCAGTTTTGTGAGGGAAGCGAGCGCCTGCAAATTTTGAGGGTCACGCGCAAGAATTTCCTGGAAGGACTGTCGCGCTTTTTGATTGTTGCCAAAGCGGCGATTCGATTCAGCCAATCCCCATGCGGCTTCCAGCGAACTGGGTTCAATGGCCAATGCTGCGTCGAAAGCTCGCAACGCCGTCTGGAAATTGGCCTCGGCCAGCGCGGCACGGCCACGAATATTTTGAATAGCGGCGCTGGCCGGACGATTGTCGAGTGCAAGCAAGAATCGCTCGGCTCCATCGCCATCCTCTTGATTAACGGAAGTTTCGGCGGAGGCCACGAGTGCCGCGTCTCGAGCGCCCTGCGGAAAATCTTCGGGCAACGGATTTTTTTGTTTCAGCACAATTGCGTCGCGGTTTTTGTCCTCGAGGCCATGCACAAGAAGCGACCGCGGCGCGTGATATTCGAGAAGCGTCCGATCGTCCGTGTCGATTTGCGCGCCATCGCTGAATTTTCGCAACCCCGCATCGTCCAGCAAGTAAAAGCCGAACAATCCAGCCGCCTCTTGCATTCCAAGCTGCATAAAATCGCCGTGCAGGCGGGGCGATTCGTACAGTGACTGCGCGCGCCGCAGAATTTCCGCGGAGGGAGGACTGGGCGCCATCAGGATCAAGTCCGGCGCATCGCCGTGCCATAGCGTTGCTCCGTGAAATTCGGAGAGAAACGTGGCAAAGAGCATGCGCAAATCTTCCGGATACAGCGAGTACGCCTGCATCCATTGCACGAAGACGCCGTCCGGAGTTAAGCGCGCGCGGACGGCGGCATAAAATTCTTGTGTAAAAAGCGTGGCGACACCGGCAATCCACGGATTGGAGGGCTCGGAAATAATGAGGTCGTACTTGTCACGCGTGGTGAAAAGAAAATTGCGTGCGTCGTCGAACGTAATATGCACGCGCGGGTCGAGGAGCACATTGCGATTTAATTGGGCGAGGAGAGGCGCCGCTCCTACGACGGCGGGTTCAATTTCCACGATGTCGAGGCGCTCGAGTTCTTGATAGCCTACCAGCGCGGACGCCGTCATGCCGCTGCCAAAGCCGACGAGGAGCACGCGTCGAGGCGCATGGGCGAGCGCGCCAAGATGCCCGAGCAGAAGCTGCGTGGTCGCGTCGTGATTTGAGGCGTCCACTTTTCCATTCGTGCGCAGGGCGATGTAATCTCCGGTTCTTGCGACAGAAATGTTGGCATTTAAACCATCGCGAAAATAAACGATGTCCAACGCGCGCGCGTTTTCCCGGAGCGTGAGCGGGCGATCGTAAAGATTCCAGTACATCAGCGTATTGAACGAAGCGACTGCGGGATCGTAAAAATAATTCGAGAAGCCGATAAAAATTGCGGCGAAGATTAATAAAATATTTCCCGCAATCGCCAGAATTTTCCAGTTCGATTGCGGCGCGGATTTCCATGAAATTGCGGCGGCAAGAACCAGGTTTAACGCTGCCGTCACCGCAAGCAGATGAAAGCTGCCGAGGCGCGGCATCAGCCAGAAGCCTGCCGCGATTGCTCCAACAATGGCGCCCAGCGTATTCCATGCGTACGCGCGGCCTACCGCGGCGCCAGCGCTGCGCCCCGTCCGCGATTTTGGTCCGGCAATCAGTACAACGACGGCGGGAAAATTGAAACCGAAAACAATAGCCGTGGGAAGCATGGCGAGCGCGCTGGTGACGAATTGCGCGAGGACGAGGCCACGAAACGATTCGTGCGTCGCGCGCAAAATAGGAGGAAGCGCTTCGATGAGATGCGTGAAGAACACGAGGAATAAGAGAGCCGCAAGAGCGGTGAGCGTTTGCGTGACGGCAAAAGTCATGGTGCTGGGCTCGTGGCTGCGATTCCATTTTTCAAACAGCGCGCTCCCCAGAACAATTCCGGCGAGAAATGTTCCCAGCATTAAAGTGAATGCGTAGGTGGAGCTGCCAAGCTGTGTGGAAAGCAGGCGCGTCCATCCGATTTCGTAAGACATCGCTGTCGCGCCTACGAGCGCAAAACTAATAAGTAGAACTTTCGACGGAGCGAAGAATTTTAAATTTTCATCACTTTCAGAATCCCTGGCGTGAACGACAGCCAATGAATTATTTTCTTCGCGGGAGAGACGGAAAGCCAGTGCTCCAGCGATGAGATTTAATGCCACGGCGATTCCAAGCGTTCGTCGCAAACCCAGCGAAGGCAAAAAAAGAAATCCTGCGGCAAATGTTCCGGCAACCGCGCCCGTTGTATTGATCCGGTACAGGCGCGACATGCGCGAGCCAAGCTGGGCGGATGTTTGCGTGACTCCACGCACCAGAACCGGAAGCGTGCCGCCCATCAGAAATGTCGGCAGAAATAAAACCAGCGCCGATCCTGCGAAGCGCAGCACCAACAGAGCGCTCGCATGCCCCGCGGCGTATGGATACGACGCAACATACACGGCGCGGACGCCGGCGAGCCCCGCTAAAGAAATTGCGGCGGTTGCGGCAACTCCCACCTCGAGCCACCCGTATAACGCAATGGGTCGGTTCCAGCGCTCGCCGCGCCGACCGATCCACGCGCTGCCTGATGCAAGACCGGCCATGAACACAGCAAGAACTGTCGCGACCGCGTATGCCGTGTGGCCGAAAATCAGGCCGAGCGCCTTGCTCCAAACCACTTGGTCGATCAATCCGGCCGCGCCGGACAGAAAAAAACAGACGAGCGTAACGCGAAATAAATTTCGGCGTGAAGACGGTTCTTGCATGGAGGCCCGCATGGTAGTCTGGGCATTTCGCGGCGTCAATTCCGCGGCATGTATACTGGTGGCGCGTCTAACGATTGAATGGCCGAAATGGCGGAAAACATTGTCTGAACAGAGCGATGAAGAATCGGAGGACGAGATGAAACTAAAACAAATGTTATTGCGGCCCGCGCTCGCCGCGTTGCTGATCGCGCCCATCGCAATGGCGCAGGACTCCGGCCAGCAGCCGCCCGTAGCGAAAAAAGTCCCGCATGTCACCGAAGTGAACGGCGTCACGCTGAAGGACAATTATTTCTGGTTGCGCGACAAAAAAGATCCCGACGTGATGAAGTACCTGCAAGCGGAAAATGCCTACACGCAGGAAGCAATGAAGCCCACCAAGGATTTGCAGGAGTCCTTGTACAAAGAAATGCTCAGCCACATGAAGCAAACCGATCTGAGCGTGCCGGCGCGGCAGGGCCAGTATTTTTATTATTCGCGCACGGAAGAGGGCAGGCAGTATCCATACCAGTGCCGCAAAAAGGGCAGCCTCGATGCGCCCGAGGAAATTTTACTGGATCTAAATAAGCTCGCGGAAGGGCACAGCTTTCTCGGCCTCGGAGAATTCAGCGTGAGCGACGATGGAAATTTACTCGCCTACTCCGTTGATACCACCGGCTACCGCCAATACACGCTCTTCGTGAAGGATCTGCGCAGCGGAAAAACTTTGGCCGAACATATCGAACGCGCAGGTTCGGTGGTATGGGCCAACGACAATAAAACGATTTTTTATACGACGGAAGACGCCGTATCGAAGCGCTCCGATAAATTTTGGAGACACACGGCAGGCGCTGCGAATAGTGAGCTTGTTTTTAATGAGAAAGACGAGTTATTCGATCTGGGCGTCGCGCGCTCCCTCGACAAGAAAATGATTTTTCTCGAAGCGGAAGCCAAAACCTCGCGCGAGTATCGTTATCTTGCCGCGGATAATCCAACGGGTAAATTTAAAATCATCGTTCCGAGGGAGCCTGGCCATGAGTACGACGTCAATCACTACGAGGGCCAGTTCTATATCACCACGAATAAGAACGCCCAAAATTTTCGCATCGTCACCGCTCCCGTCAGCGACCCTTCGGAAAAAAACTGGAAATCGTTCATTGACCACAATCAGAACATAAAAATCGAAGGACTGGAAACATTTGCGGGCTACCTCGTGGTTTCGGAGCGCGAAGGCGGCCTGGATTATCTGCGCGTGATCGACATGAAAACGAAACAGCGCCAGCGCATCGCGATGGACGAGCCCGATTACGATCTTTCCATTGGCGATAATCGCGATTACGACACTCCCGTTGTGCGGTTCAATTATCAATCGATGGTCACGCCGCTTTCCATCTACGACTACGACATGAAAACGCACGAGCGAAAACTTCTGAAGCAGCAGGAAGTGCCGGGCGGTTACGATGCGAGCAAGTATGAAGAAAAACGAATCTGGGCGGTGGCGCGCGATGGAGTAAAGGTTCCGATTTCCGTCGTTTACAAAAAGGGAGTTCCACTGGACGGATCGGCGCCCATGCTGCTCTACGGGTACGGCTCCTACGGCATCTCGATGTCGCCAACATTTTCCTCGAACCGTTTATCTCTGCTGGATCGCGGAGTGATTTACGCCGTGGCCTATATTCGCGGAGGCGGAGAACTGGGCGAAGAGTGGCGCGATGAAGGCCGCATGATGTCCAAGATGAACACGTTTCATGACTTCATCGACTGCGCCGAATACCTGGTCAAAAATAAATATACATCTTCGAGTCGCCTCGTGATCCAGGGTCGAAGCGCAGGCGGTATGCTGATGGGCGCGGTGACCAACATGCGTCCCGACTTGTTCAAGGCTGTGATCGCGCAGGTTCCGTTCGTGGATGTGATCAACACGATGCTGGACGCCTCCCTGCCGCTCACCACCAGCGAATATATCGAGTGGGGAAATCCGCACGAAAAGCCCGCGTTCGATTACATGATTCAATACTCGCCCTACGATAACGTTGCACCGAAAAATTATCCGGCCATGCTCGTGGAAGTTTCGTTGAACGACAGCCAGGTTCCGTACTGGGAAGGCGCCAAACTCGTGGCCAAGTTGCGAGCCACCAAGACCGATAAGAACCAGATCCTGCTGAAGGCAAACCTTGGAGCGGGCCACGGCGGATCATCCGGGCGGTACGACGCCTTGCATGAAGCGGCTTTCGACTTTTCCTACGCCCTGTGGCAAATGGGAATTGAAAAGTAGGTTTTCTGAATGTCTTCTGCAGGGCCACGAGCTGAGCGAAGCTCTCTCAATTTTTCCTCGTGCCGGAGTTCATGGCCTTGCCGCAATATGTCGCAGAAGGAAAAGAATATATTGGACTGATCTCCTCAGACCTTCCGCGCTTGCCCCTGGTTTGAAACAGCGTCTTCCGCTCTTTTACGCTAAAACCCAAGTATTTTCCTACTGTAAAATTAAGCTCCCTCTACATATTGCATGGCATTCTCGGTCCCCATGCACAGAGTTAGCTTCCATAATGGTGTCAGGACTCAGAAATATCTGGGGAGGAACAAAATGGACAATCCATACGATCAAGGCAACACGGGCGGACAATCCGAAGGGACTGGAACCGCCGCACGAATGAAGCAGACAGTAGTAGATGCGGCTAGCCAGGCAAGCGGCAAAATTGCCGATCTGGGACGAAAAACGGTCAGCCAAATCGATTCGACGCGGGAGCCGATTGCCAGCACGCTGGATAAATCCGCTTCCAGCCTGCAGGAAACGGGTGACAGCGCCGCGCGAGCTGCGCATGCCACGGCGGAGAAGTTGCAATCGACCGCCCAATATGTCCGGCAGAATGATGTGCAGGCCATGATGGGCGACATTACGGACTTTGCGAAGCAGTACCCAGGGCAATGCCTCGCTGTGGCCGTGGGACTTGGTTTTCTTCTGGGCCGATTCTTCCGGAGCAATGACTAGTTTTATTACCTAGGAGCGATCATGCCCTCACCCGGTGAACGCACTTTGCCCGAAGTATTGCAGGGAGCCATTGGCAATATTGAGGAAATCATCCGCTCTGAATTTCAGCTAGGGAAAGCTGAAATGAAAGCCGCGGCCGCCAAAATGACCGGGCCAGCCGCCATGCTTGGCATTGGATTCACCATTTCTTTGTACGCAGTGGGTTTCATGCTGCTGGCCATCGTCTACAAACTGAGCACCATGATGGAAGCGTGGATGGCAGGGCTCCTCGTGGGCGGGGTGCTCGCCATCCTTGCCATCATCACCCTCGTGGGTGCGACGAACAAACTCAAACACGTCAATGTTGTACCTTCGAAAACGGTCGAAACCATGAAGGAGAACCTGACATGGGCGAAAAAACAGATGAAATAGAGCAGCACATTCGCGAACAACGCCGCGAGCTTGGCCGGAACATCGGCGAATTGCAGCAGAAAGTCAAGGACACCGTGGATTGGAAGGCACAGTTTGAGCAGCATCCCATGGCCATGCTTGGGATTGCACTGGGCGGCGGGTTTTTGCTTTCGGGTCTTTTTGGTTCCAGATCTCGCCCCAGGACTGTCAGCCACGTTTCAGACAGGCCAACATGGGATTCTGAAACTCCAGTGACGAATGCAACAAGTACGCCACAGAATGTTTCCGAGGATAAACCATCCGAGTCCTTGCGGGAAATTAAAACAGCCCTCATCGCCGTAGGCGCTATGAAGCTGGGAAATCTTCTTGATTCCGTGGTTCCTGGGTTCAACGATGAGTACAGTAAAGTCAGAAGAGGCAACGGCTCGTTTTCACCGAATCGCTCCTGACGGTTCCTCCTTTTCCATTAAGAAATTCAAGGCAAACGTTCTGGTGTGCGCGGATGCCACAATATTTTTGATCCGCAGATCTTATCTCTCTCCGTACTCTCCTCTTTTCTCAGTGTCCTCTGTGTTAAGTTTTTCCGCTCAACCAAAAGGCAAACGCATATCACGGAGGACACTGAGAAAAGAGGAGCGCACGCAGAAAAAAGAGGGCGGTCAGTTTGTGCCCCTCCAGTTGTCGTTCTTGCCGAAGGCCGCGCGTTAGCCTTGATTTGTATGGTTCCTGTTTTTCCTCGCCTCCTCACGCTCCCAAAATTTTGCCCCACGATTCTTATCATCTTCTTATGAGGGTTGACAGTCGCGGCTTGCTCCGACTATCGTGACCATACTGTGAATATTCTCGTGATTGGAAGCGGGGGACGCGAGCACGCGATGATCTGGCGGCTGCGTCAATCACCCGAAGTGGAAAAAATTTGGTGCGCGCCGGGCAATGGCGGAATTGCGGACATAGCCGAATGCGTGCCTGTGGACGCGAGCGATGTGCCAGCCCTCGTCGCTCTGGCCGAGCGGCTCAGGCCGGACCTGACGGTGGTTGGGCCGGAAGCGCCGCTCGTCGCGGGGATTCGCAATAAATTCGAATGCCGGGGCATGCGCCTGGTAGGGCCTTCGCAGCGCGACGCGCGGCTGGAGGGAAGCAAGATTTACGCGAAGCAGTTTATGGACCGCTATGGCATTCCCACGCCGACGCTGTATGGCGATTTCGAATCGCCGATTGAGGCGATTCGCGCGCTGGATGCCGTGGACTGGCCTGTAGTGATCAAGGCGGACGGTTTGTGCGCGGGAAAAGGCGTGCTGGTGGCGGAATCGCGCGCCGAGGCGGAAGCATTTATTCGCCGCGTGATGCAAAAGCACGAACTCGGGCCTGGCGGCACGCGCCTGTTATTTGAGCACGCGCTGAAGGGCGAGGAGCTTTCGTTCATCGTGCTGACGGATGGGCGAACCTTCCTGCCCATGGCGCCGACACGCGACCACAAGCGAGTGTTCGATGGAGATCGCGGCCCGAATACCGGCGGCATGGGCGCCTTCACCATGGATGGCATGATCACGCCCAAGTATGAATCGCTGATCCTTAAGGACATCGTTTGCCCGACGATCAAAGGGCTTTCCGAAGAGGGCATTCCCTACACAGGCTTCCTTTATTTCGGACTGATGCTCACTGCTCATGGCCCTTCGGTTCTGGAATATAATTGCAGGCTGGGCGATCCGGAAACGCAGCCCATCATGATGCGCATGGATTTCGATCTTGCGGTAGCCTTTGACTCGGTGGCTTCCCGCAAGCTGGACACGATCAAGCCCGCGTGGAAGCCCGGCGCCAGTGCCTGCGTGGTTATGGCTTCGGGCGGATACCCCGGCTCTTTCGAAACAGGGAAGGTGATTTCCGGGCTTGCGGAAGCGGCCGCGCTGCCGGATGTAGCCGTGTTTCACGCGGGAACCAAGCGCGAAGGCGAATCGATGGTAACGACCGGTGGGCGTGTGCTCGGTGTTACGGCAATGGGCGATTCTCTTCCGCAGGCCATCGAAAAAGCTTACGAAGCTGCGGGCAAAATTCATTTTGACGGCGCGCAATACCGCACGGATATCGGGGCGAAGGGCGATCTCCGAAAAAGTCCTGCGGTCGAGGTGCCTCGTGTCTGAGGTGCTGCATTTATTTCAATGCCTGGCGCATGGCGAGCCGATGCAGGAATTTGAGGATGTGCTTGCGGTTGCAGATAAAGGGTTCAAAAAATGCATTCATGGACGGCGCGGAAGCGCGCGGCAAGTTTTGTTGATGGACCAGGAAACGCTCGATGAATTTGGAATTCCCGCGGGGCGCGCGCGCGAAAATATTACGACGCGTGGAATTAAACTGGAAGCCTTACCGCTCGGGCAGCGGCTTCGCGTGGGTGATGCGCTGCTCGAAGTCACCAAGCCCTGCACGCCATGCCACCAGATGGATGAAATTCGCGATGGACTTCAACAGGCTCTCCGCGGGCGGCGTGGGATTCTTTGCAGGGTCGTGGAAGCCGGCGCGATTCATCGAGGCGATCGAATCGATTTGGAAGCGGCAGACAGCGTACAACAACCAACCACGGATGACGCCGCGACAGACGCTTTATAAATAAAAGTAAAAACAATCATAGGAAGCAGGGAGGCAGAAGCATTCATGTCCAGTGAAACGAAGAAAACGGGTAAGCCGCTTGTAGGAATTGTAATGGGATCCGATACCGATTTGCCGGTGATGAGCGAGACGGCAAAGATGCTGGAAAAGTTTGAAGTGCCTTATGAAATTGAAGTGACCTCGGCGCACCGTTCTCCGGCGCGCACGCATGAATATGCATCGACGGCGGTTTCGCGCGGCCTGAAAGTGGTGATCGTTGCGGCAGGCGGCGCGGCGCACCTCGCCGGCGTGATCGCGGCCGTCACGACGCTTCCTGTTGTCGCGGTGCCGATGGCGACCACGGTGCTCTCCGGCATCGATTCGCTGCTCTCGAGCGTGCAAATGCCCGGCGGCGTGCCCGTGGCGGCGATGGCGATCGACAAGCCAGGCGCCATCAACGCGGCGATTTTTGCGGCGGAAATTCTGGCGACGGCCGATCCCGAAGTAGCCCAGAGGCTCACCGCGTACAAAGAAGAGCTGGCAAAATCGGTGGCTGAAAAGAGCGCCCGCGTAAAATTGCAGTACGCCGGCAAAACCAGCTAGTTTGTAATCTTTCCGAAAAATTAAATCAAAATGGGACGATTCTAGTGCCTGCCTTTGCAACTCGCCTTTTCAGAGGCGAGGGTTTTCTTCGAGTCCGCAGAAAACCCCCGCCTCTGATGCGGCGGGCTACAGTTTCCGCGCGCCTTCTTTAGAAAATCTGCGATCAACTGTTGCCGTCGTGATTCACTCCCCCCGCACGCCCCGTGTTGCCGGCAAGAGCTTGCCTGGCTTGCTGGCTGATGGTGACTGTATCTTTCGGGATGGCGGTTTGCGTAGCAGCTTCCGTTTGCATTGTTTGGGGGGGTTGAACGGATTGTTCCGCTTGCGCCTGCGTGTGCGCCGCCTGTAGAGAGTGTATGGAAGTAGACATGGTGGATCACCTCACGCTATACAGATCGGCGGACGAGGAAATACCTTTAGCATCATGCAACTCACAGAAATAAATAGACTTGCTAGTTGATTCCCACGCCAACTGGCCAGTTTTTAGTTCGTTTGAATTCCTCTCCATGCTTGCCTCAAGCCACCGAGCAACAAGGCTTGAGGTGTGTTTTTCCAAAAACGCACTGTGAGGTCGCGCTTAATGGGCATCGCCGTCGTGGTCTACATCGCCGCCGGCTGTTGGCTTCGCAGTGTCAGCCAGAGCTTGCTTGGAGGACTCGCTGATGGAGACCTTGTCCTGGGGGATCGCGGCGCTTTGCGTTGCGGCTTGTTTGGCGGGCGGAGCCGCTTGCTGCGTTTGCG
>Ga0182024_10015879_pt1 | contig 14352 bp, 8 predicted proteins | sample P32metaG_FD_120480 | JGI IMG/M metagenome (GOLD analysis project Ga0182024, IMG submission 120480) | Permafrost microbial communities from Stordalen Mire, Sweden - P3-2 metaG (Illumina Assembly) | ecosystem: Environmental > Terrestrial > Soil > Wetlands > Permafrost | place: Sweden: Stordalen... | reverse complement strand
TCTTGTCCTCTGTATCTGCTGGTTTCTTGGTCTTGTCCTCTGTATCTGCTGGTTTCTTGGTCTTGTCCTCTGTATCTGCTGGTTTCTTGGTCTTGTCCTCTGTATCTGCTGGTTTCTTGATCTTGTCCTCTGTATCCGTTGGTTCCTTGGTCTTATCTTCTGTGTCAGTCGGTTTCTTGATGGTCTCGGTCGATGAGGATTTCTCTAACTCTTTGTAGACCTGCGAAGTCGGTCCCTTCACTTTGAAATCATGAACGATGGTGTAGCGCGACTCAGTTCCTTGACCGCCTGTCAGGGTTCGATCGAGAGTTCGTTTGCGGTAAACATTGTCACTTCCTTCGTACCGGTAGAACTTGCCCTCTTGTCCGGGAATTTCAAATTCCTTGACCTTGCTTTCGTCGAGCTTGTGGAAGTATGGATTCTTGGCTTCGACAAGATTCACTTTTACAATCACATCGGCGCCATCGTGACCGACGACCGAATAAGTCTTGTCGCCAACTAATGCTGTCAGTCCGACTTTAAGCGCTGATTCTGCTGGCTTCGCCGTTACGTCTGTCGTTTTCGGACCGGTTGTGGTGTCGGTAGTTGTATCTTTCGCTTTCTGATCTTCTTTTGCTCCGTCTGGTTGTATAGGTCCAAGCTCTTTTGGATCTGCTATTGGTGGTCCTTGTCGTCTGGGTTCAACATCCTTGGGATCCGATTTTGGACCGTCTAGTTGTTGTTTAGGTCCAACATCCTTTGGATCTGCTTTTGGACCGTCTAGCTGTTTAGGTCCAACATCTTTTGGATCTGCTGTTGGTGGGCCTTGCGGTCTTCTTTCACCATCTTTGGGACCTTCGAGCTGCTTGGGTTTCGGTTCTTCGATAGTCGGTCGTCGCTCGGTTGAATTGGTTTGCGCGTATCGCCGAGCCATGTGATCGTTGAGGAGCTTCTCCATCACCTGGCGATCAGTTGCATCCTTGGGCAAGCCGAGCGCCTCTCGCAATGATGCGCCCTTGTCTGCTTCTATTCTCGCTCTGATTTCTTCATCAGTCGCATCGGGTTTCATCTTCAACAATTTTCTGATGTCGTCGGTGATACCTTTCCGCAACTCTTCGCGCATCTGCTCTCTGGTGGCGTCGTCCTTGAGCCCGAGCGCTCTCTTGTCGGCAAGTTCTCTGGGTCCCAATTTTTCGTCGGACTTAACCAAGCCGCGATCGCCTGGCTTTTCTTCGGTGCCACTCTTGCCTTCTTCGCCTGACTTTCCTCTCCATCGGTCTGCCAGGAATTTGGCGAGCAATATGGCTCCAGCACCGGCTCCGCCGCCAACAAGAAACGAAGTGACATCGAACCCATTATCGTCCTTCTTGTCTTTCTTGTCTGGCTGTCCTTGAGTGTCTTGCTTGTCCTGCCCTTGTTTGTCTTGCTTATTTTGTGGTCCTTGTTTATCGGGTGTAGTTGTCTCCGTCTTGCCCGCATTCTTCTGCTTGATCTCATCGATTTGCTTGCGCAATTCGGTGAGTTGGCGCTGCATATCAGCAGCTTCTTCCTTCAACCTCTTGTTTGTTTCCTCAAGCTGCTTTTCCTTGTCGGTAATTTTTGGCGTTGTCGGCCCGGTTTCGCCTGGTTTTTCCTTTGTGTCTGTCTTGCCTGTCTCCGGCGGCTTTGTCTTTGGTGGTTCAGCATCATCTGGTTTTCCAGCCGGTCCTGGTGGCGCTTCTGGTGCATCTGTTTTTTGAGCTGGCGGTGGTGGCGCTTGCGGTGCGTCTGAAGCAAACTTGCCCTTGTACGCATTCATCCTCTGCTGCGCGTCGTTGAGTGCTTGATTGAACGAAGGAATCATCGATGGGTGAGAACCTTGCCACCGGAATATAGACGACTCCGGCTCCGGCTTTCCGTCCTGTCCTGGTTTCACGGTATAGATGAGCGAGATGGCCGCGTTATGCCCGCCAGCAAACTGCGCGTTAGCAAAATCGGCAAGCTTTCCCGGTGGGCATTTCGACGGATCAATGTACACATATACTGCCTTGTCACCACGGCGATCCGCATATGGAAGTGCATCCTGAATTAGCGATCGCGAATTGTTGTGTTCCCAACTGCCGAATATTGCTACGACAGGAACGCCCCTTTTTGCTGCCTCTTGATGGGCATCCCACAAGTTGTCTTGCGTGAACATAAATTTGTTTTTGATCATCTGGTCATAAGCATTTTTGCCTTGACCATCGACCGCGGTCGTTCTTGCCGGTCCCCATGCTTCAGATACGCACGAAGAGGGAACATCCGAGCGGTAGCTCGAGCCGTATCCACAATCAGTCGGCCTGCTGTAACAATAGTGTCCCATGTCATTTCCTCGCCAACAAAATTTCGGGATTGATCCCGACGCCAAAGATTGTTTGGGGCGATTTGTTTGGGGCGCGTTTCAGCTGGTTCTTGGGTGAATCGATACTAGTTTCGGCGAATGGATCTCGTACAGACGGCATCTGTTGCCGTCCATCGTCGTTGAACCTTGCGCAAATGTGGCCGCCTTAAGACTCAGACTTGCGATGGTCTGTGCAGTTGTTCTCGTTTGTTCGCCAAATCGTCGGACTGATTAGAGTGATGTTTGTGACTCAATCCTACAATAAGCTGGGCGTGCTTCTCGCAGGTGTCTGACCAGACATCAATGTCGTTCGGGGTTATGGGGTAACGCAGCTTGGTTGGAAACTAAACTATTCGTGTGAGATCGTTGTGAGATTGCTTGGGGCTTGCCACTAAGATTGTGGCCGAGCGCACTAGTATCTTCTCTGATTGCTACGCGCTCGCTACTAACGGCTGCGAAACAGCGATTCCACAACCCCGACTCGCTGGCTGCGAAATGCGTCTGGAACGCCCATCCACTTAATGGAAGGAGCTTGCCACTTCAGGATATGCTTCGAACGAGATTGGTGAAGTCGGATTCTGCCTGCGTGTTCTTCAGGTGACATGAAACTCTCTCGTTTGTTGGATCTGCGAATTTATCCACTGTTTCAGTTTGTCAGCATAGCTTTACCGCTGTATGCCTAGGTGGACGTGGCGTCAGTCTTTACTCAATGTTTCGGCGGTTTGTCCTTGGAGATGAATAGATCGTCCAGGTCAGCTGCTTTCAGCACTCCGTCTTTGGAAAACATGAGCGCGGCCCGATCGGTAGCGCGGTGGAAGCTGGAGTCGAGGACGAAGAATTCTGCTGGCTTTGTCACCTGCTGTACGCTTATTACATCCATCACCGTCATCGATCTCTGGCGAAATGTTCGGCGCACGCGCAGGGGCAAACCATACCCTGGCGGAACACCTAGCGCTGTCGACCAGGCGTCGCTTGCGGCTTTGTCGCAGGGTGTGTGCGAGCATGTCCAGAATTCCATGCAAAGTAAATTCTTGTCAGAACCAGGGAAGGCGTATGAGGCGGAATACTTCGTGCATTTGAGACTGCATATTACGGTATTCTCCCCCTTCTTGATCGACGTCAGTCTCGGTTTGAAAATCCGCTGGGGTGGTCCATCTTGCCATGATTCGGTGAGTGGTTGCAACAGGTAGGTTTTGTTCTCAGTGTTCATTATTATCAGCGCAGTGGCATTTTTGTGCGTCCACAAGACCCAACCATTTCGACCTCCGCTCTTCAACCCACGCGATGAGACGAATTCTTGCGTGGTATCGCTGGGAAATCCGTGTCCCTTAATTTCCAGGCAATGGAGCTGCTCAGCCTCAGCGCAGAAGCTGCTTAGCGAAATAGTCAGTGATGCCAGAAGTAGTGAGGCGATGAGTTTCATAATCGTATTTACGGTTCGAAGCGTGGTAGAAGATTCCAATCATAACGGATTTTTTTGCGGGCTAGGATGCAGTGGTCGTGTCAGTGAGAGATAGCGCAGGCTGTGGCTGATCGGCGAGAATTTCTTTGATCGGAAGGCGAAACCAAAATGTGCTGCCTTTGCCGACTTTGCTTTCGAAGCCGATGGTTCCGTGATGCTGGTCGATGATGTTCTTGCAGATCGGCAAGCCGAGCCCGGTTCCGCCCTTGCGAGCACGATCAGCGACCTCGACTTGCTGGAAACGTTCGAATACGGATTCTTTGTGTGTTTCTGGTATTCCCCTGCCCTCGTCTGAAACGCGCACTTCGAGCCAGTTCTCGAGTTGCTCTACGGAAATGAAAACTTTGCTGTCCGCTGGTGAGAACTTGATGGCATTGGTTAACAGATTGACTAAGACTTGGACGATGCGGTCGCCGTCGACCTCAACCTCTAGTTTAGTCAACTTCGATTCAATGTTGACTGCGTGATCGTCCGCGAAAGATTGAACCGCATTCACTGCTCTTTTAATTATGGTATCAAAGGGAACCAGAGAAAGATGAAGCTGCATGTGTCCGGCATCAATGCGAGCGACGTCAAGCAAATCGATCACCAGCCGAGACAACCGTGAGACCTCATCTTCAGCTAGCCTCACCATCTGGTTTGCCTCTTTGGAAATGTCGCCCACTGCTCCGGAAAGCAACAACACCAGCGTCCCATGCAGAGAAGTGAGGGGAGTCTTCAAATCGTGGCTGACCATAGCAAGAAACTCTTCTTTCAATTTCTCCAGTTTGCGCCGGTCCGATACGTCCACTGCCATAATCAGCAGCCGCTGTCCGGCGTCAGATGTGAATTCAGCCGCCAACAATTCGGTCGTAAAATGATCTCCATTGTATTTGGTGGCATTGCGCTGAAAGCTTTGTTGGTCACCATCGCTAACTGTCACACGCGCTTTTCTCTGAGATAAATACTGAATCACCTCATCGGAAGAATACTCTCCGTCCGCCGGGAACAGCTCGTTTAGCGACTTTCCAATCAACCCTTGTTGGCTGGCGGCGAACATCTTTATTGCGGCGGGATTTACCTGTTCAACAGTTCCGTCCAAAAGCACAATCAAAAGTCCGATCGGAATGCTGTCGATGATCAATTTTATGCGCTCATTGACAGCGCGTTGTTGCTCGTCCGCGATTCTCAATTCCACAGCCATCGCCCGGAACGTTTGATCGAGGTGGGCAATTTCGTCTCTACCCGAGATTGCCGGATTTAGTGGAAGGCTGCTGGCCAGGCGCATTGTGTTGTCGACGACAATGTTGAGCCGTGCGGCGGTGCTGCGAGCAAAGTAAACTGCCAACCAGAAGGCAATCAATATGTTCAACATTATTCCGCACCAGATCGCCTCGCGGATCAATTGACGATATTGCTCCTGCTGGACCGGCGCTTGCTCAACGATCGAACGGGCTTCTTTTGACAAGTCCTTGGTGCGTTCGCTCATTCTGCTCAGAATCACCCGCAGCGACATCAGATCGGCGGGTTGGACAGCAACTACCCTCTCGTGCGGCATTTTGATCATGATGCGATTCATCCACCGCGTGCCTTCATCAAAGTCGGCTTCCATAGAGTTTACTAATTGCAGCTTTTCTGGTTGATCTTTCAGCATTTCACGCAGGGCGGAAAAGTTCGGCGGCAGCTCGGTGAGAATACTTTTGTAGCGTTCGACAAACATGTTTGACTTGAACATCAGAGTGCACGCCATACAGTTGGCTGCATCCAGGAATCTCATCGGAATGAAACTGATCCGCCTATCGAGTTCTCTGGCATACGCTTCTTTGTCTCTTTCGACCTCAACTTGATGAAGCAGATAGCTGAGCGCCGCGACGAAAGCCAATTCGAACATCAGCGGCACTGCAACCAGTATCAGACCCTTGCGCAGAAGCGTCATGTTGCTGAACAAACTGCGTCTGGATGATGATGTCTGCATCAATCATCGGACCTCGGCTCGTCGTTCGAGGAGTTTGCGGATAGGCAATAGCCAAATCCGTGCACTGATCGAATCAATGAGCCACCGGCACCGTTATCGATCTTCTTGCGAATTCGTTTCAGGCTGCTGTACAAAGCCTGAGGCGTGCTGTCGGAACCGGACATCCAGACTCGGTCCAGTAGAGCTTCCGCACTGAAGACTTGATCCTGATGCCGCATCAGAAATTCCAGCAGAGCAAAATCCGTGCGCGACAAATGAAGTTCAATATCATTGCGCGTCACTCTGTATAGTTTCGAATCCAACTGTAAGTCGCCGACTGTCAAAACGTTAGGAACGCCGCCGTCGGCGCGTCTGAGCAGAGCACGAATACGCACCAGCAATTCGCGCACGTCAAATGGTTTAGTCAGATAGTCATCGGCACCGACGTTGAAACCTCGTTCTTTATCGTCAATGGTGCTCTTGCCTGTCAGCATGAGAATGGGCGTCGAGCCCCCACTCTGGCGATGGGCGAGGCAGATTTCTGTTCCTGTCACCTCAGGCAGATCGACATCAAGGATCACCACATCATATTTATAGAACCGCAAAAGCTCGAATCCGTCTCGTCCATTGCTGGCTGATTCGACCTGGAAATGATTGTGCACTAGAGTTTCTCGCAATAAACGGAGAAGCTTTTCGTCGTCCTCTACGATCAATACTTTCGCCATAGAATCTCGAGCGTTATGGACCTGTCGAGTTTATACCCATTTAATCGCTCCGTCGGCTTCGTCCCTCGCCTTCTCCGCTGGTTCTTCGCTCGCTGCGACCGGCTCCTCGCCGCTCTTGCTGCGCTGACCTTTCACGGGTTTCTGTGTCGCTCCGTCGGCCAGTCCCTCGCCTCTGGTGGTTCCGTTGGTGCGACCCGGCCGTGGGCTCACAAAGGGATCACAACACTGACCATAAACAGCCAGTGCCTATGGGTATTGTGAGGCATCGATTTGCTTCCAACCTTCGCTCATGCATATCGCGCCGATCTCCAACCTCAAGTTGACGATCGGTGGAGCTTCCATCCCTTGTTTGACCGAGGAGATAGTCATGGCCACAAATTCTCAAATGGAAAATGGCAGAGAAGGATCTGCCTCATACGATCACATCGTTCAAGGCAGTTCAAATTTATCGAGACAAGCATGGCAGCCGGAAGAATTTCGCGCTGCGCAGCAGGCAATGTCGCCGTCCGGATCGACTGACAGTCTGCCGTCGATGACCTTTACCGATTCCGGCGCTGGCTCTGGTAATGGCAGCGAGGGATCGCAGAGCAATTCAATGCAACAGTTCTTAGGTATGCTGCAGCAGTTTGCTCAGGAGGAACAGCAAATGTTCACTCAGATGCAAAACATGTTTGGCGGATCGGGCGATTCAGGTGGGGGAAACACAGGTGACGGCGCCAATACAAGATCTTCATTGTCTGACAATTCCCAACCGACGACCTCAGGACCGATCGAGAACACGCAGCCGAGTACCGGTGGCTCTTCCGATACTGCACAGCAGGGCAGCAGTGGCTCTTCGGAAGGCACACCAGTCACTGGCGGATCTTCAGATACAACGCAGCCGAGCACCGGCGGATCTTCAGATACAACGCAGCCGAGCACTGGCGGAACTTCTTATACGACGCAACCGAGCACCGGCAGTTCCGGCGATAATACGCAGCCAAGCTCAGGACAATGGAACAACGGAAACGACAACCGACCACACACGCCTACCATTGCAGACCAAGCAAAATCGCTGGTACAGCAGGTAGACAACCAGGTGCAAATTGGTAACTACACTACGGCACTGAACACCCTGCATACGGGCGAGAAATCGGTTGCCGCCAACGATCCAGCCGACTATTCTGAATTTACTAGTGACGTAATGTCTGGACTCGAGCACACCACCACCAGTGATGGAACATCAGGCAGCGACGTCATGAACGCTCTCAGTTTGGCGTATGTCAATCAAAACTGGAATAGTGTTTCGGTTCCGGACGGCAGCCACCGTTATTTCGATCCGGTGGATATTCAAAATGAAATTGGCGCCACTTCTGACCCTGTCGATCAGGCAATCCTGGCCAACACTTCTGGCAAATTCCTTACGCTTTACGGTATCGGCACTGTTCAAAATGCTGATGAAGCTAATAGTCTCATTGGCTCGCAAGATGCTCTTCAAGGCAGGTGGACTCAGAGTTTCACTGCCTGAATGGAATACAGCTTTGGCGAAGTGGATCGGGTGCAGGCAAACTGCGCCCTTTCTTTTCGTGTGTCCACAAGATTTGCGCGAATCACACGATGAACCCTGTCATTTCGAGCGAAAGGAGCGCAGCGACTGAAGTCGAGAAATCACTCGGACCTTTGCCGTGTCACAGCTACGGTATGAGAGATCTCTCGACTTCAGTCGCGGCGCTTCTTCCGCTCGAGATGACATTGTTGGGGTTGCATAGTGCGGGGTGACATCGCGTGGGATGACCGCAGACTATTTCGCTGACACCGCCGAACGGGTGACGACAACCTGGCTCGGTCCTTGCCTGAACGCTGTCACCGGTGGTGGTGCGAAGAAAGTGGCGTCTTGCGAATGCTGAAGCAGTTCGGTCGCCAGCGTGCCTAGCTGAAGTTCGACGTTGCCGATTACCACTGACTTGACGATCAAAGCAGAGGGCTTGATGTTGCCTTCTACTAGCTCCGTGGCAGCTAAGACTACTTCTGTGCGTGCCCATGACCGATCGCCGATCGACATCGCTGCATAGTCTCGCAGCTCTTTCCTGGCTGTTTCACGATTCTCCCCCGCCTTGCGCTCGATGCGCTTGCAGAGAAATTCTACAAATGATTGATCATTGTCGAACATGCGTAGCGTGCTCATTAGTTTAGCGCGGGCATGTTCGTCGGCGAATACTACCGCCGAGTCAGTCTCCGATTCCATAGCTATTGGTACGGTTTGCACGCCTTCTGCATCCGGCGCAAAAGACGTTTCTCGCTGTCCGTTTTTGCGATTGTGATCGACTGGGCGGTGATCGCCGCGGTCAGCAGCCGTGTGGTTATCACCAACAGTGAAGATGCGGTTGTCTCGTCGCAATATCGGGTTACCGTCTTGATCTTCTGCCAGCTCGTAAAATGTGCCTTTGTGCTTGTCTGTGTCTCGCGCGGGGCGATATCGAATAATAGTTTTACCTTCAACAGTCAATTCCAGTGTTCGCCAGTCGGGATTGTCGTGCACCTCATCTTCACAATTGATCTGTTTATAACTCTGGATAGAATGAGTTCTTTCACGACTGGCGCAAAAGAAAATATCTTCGCCAGTATGATTATCGGTGCCGACCCGAGGCTCCTTAAACTTTTCAGCGTCTCCAAATTCAGCTGAAACTTCCGAGCGCAATCTGTGCAGTTCTACAGGGGAGAGATTATGGCGCCGATGCGAGACGTTGCCTGAGATGTATTCTATTGGAATCATTCCCACAGTTTTACGCACGAGGTTGATAGGAAGCGCACGCAGTTGTGGAATCGGTTTGGCCGTATAGCTTCCAGCTGTTCCAGATAAGTCAAACAACGCTCCGCCACGATCGTTGCGTAAATGATGCAGTACGCTTGTTTCACCATCTACGGTGACCTGTACCGGCGAAAGCAGTGCCATTGTGGATAATTGCAGCTCTCTTTGCGCGAGCAGAGACGGTCTCTTTGACACGTGCCTGAGAATCGCCCGCCCGTGCTCTGAATCTATGCCGATTATCTCCCATGTTTTGGCGTGGTCGGCGGAGACGCTAATTTCCTGCAGCATTCTTCCGATCAAGTCGCGGTTCGTCCGTACGTCTGCAGATGAGAAACCGCATGGCGCAAATTGAGGTTCGGCGAGCGGAGTTCGCCTGATTTCGTCGTTGGCCGGCTGCCATTCGAGATTCTCATCGTCTTTGCCGCTGGCTCTCAGTTTGCCTTGCCATTCGTACTTGGTTCCATCGGCTTTCGAGACCGTCCAGGCAGTGGTTGCGCAGTTGGTCGATTCAATCGAGCCCAGTTCACGGTCGTCGCGCCTGACCGTGACGATCATCGTGCCATCGCGCTTGCACAATTGCGACGCGCCATCGCGAGCCGGTATCGGATTTAATGGATGCGCATCGATCGCCACTGCCGCCTCTACTTCCAGTTTCACCATGCTGTTCTCGGCGGAACGCCTTGGGACGCCGCCTTGCATTAGTTCGGGCACCGCGCAGGCGTCCGAACTATGACTTTGTGGGTAGCTGTGTACTAAGTTAAGGTCAGAGTATCGATCTCTTATGAGCACTTGGTGAAGAAATCGTCACCCGCCATTTATCTTTCCCGATTCCACGCTGACTCCGCTGCAGAGGCCCGTCCGGAACGCTGACAAATGGATTAATCCGGAACATAGCGGGGCAAGCGCGGCGAGGAAAGCTGCCCTGAGCGGAGCGCAGCGGAGTCGAATGGGCCGTGCGCAGCACAGCGTACCGTTCGCGCGGAGCCTTTAGCCGGAGCGCTTACAAATGGATTAATCTGCCGCGAAATGTGTCTGGAACGCGGCTGGCTGTATTCTCCTGCTATCGGCGGTTGTATCCCCAGGAGTCTGGATGAATGATCGCGTGAGCGTCACATCTGCTGAGTTTTTGCCCCACAACCCCAACAGCAATCTGCTGGCGGATTGCGGGCAGCAATTTGTGTATTCAGCTGTGCAGAAGCCAGTCTCCGGCGTAGCACAGTTAATTGACAGCTTAACCGGTACCGATCTCGAGAAGCGATCGCGGTGGATAGAAGAACCTGGACAAGCCCCGTTCGGCAGCGGGCGATGGCATCTTGAGCAACTGGCATGCGGAGTTGGCGCGGTTGTTCCGTTTGTTGTGGCTGCCAAAATGACCCGTCCATTAACCAGATCTGTTTTCGAGCACGGTGTCTTGCCGATCTCCCGGGCTCCCGCTGGACAGTTGCTTCAGCGATACGCGATGGCTGAAGCCGCATTTTCCGGCTTTGCCTCTAATGCCCTCTTCGAACCTTCCGACGGTTCCGAGCCTTTGCTGAAGCAGCGATTGAAACGCGGGGCAGTGGGAGCTCTTACCCTCGGATTAACCAACGGTGGTTCTCAGCTTTTAGGAAGATTAACGGGAGCTTGTGCACTGGAAGCCGGATTGTTCAATAAAGCTCTGACAACTGGTATCGCCGGTGGTGGTGCAGGCGTCTTGGGAGGAACGGCTGATGCGTTGCTCAGCGGACGTCCCCTGGATGTGAAGCAACTGGCTACTTCAGGATATTCGATGGCATTTACAGGAGCGACTATGAGCCTCGCTGCCGGCAACTTCATGAAGCTAAACTTGGGACGTTCTACTACCCCTGCAGTGGACGAATTCGTGGCCAGGAATTACGACGGTTCGAGCAGTGTGCCGCATTACCAGAGATGGCTGGCAAATCAATCTTTGAGCGGCCAGGCACGTGCTTTACTTGGCTCCGCCAGTGATGCAGTGCGCTCGCGCGTCGATAGCCTGATCGAGCAGGTCGGCCTGCGGCGGCCCGTAAACGAACCGGTCACCTTGCCTGGTGATACCAAATCCGGTGAGCAGCCGAAAGCACAATATCGGGACGCTCGAGGAACTTTGAATCAGATGACGCCATCCGACAGGCTTATGTTCGTCCGCAAACTTGCTCAACTCGGTACAAATCCGCTGTTGACGGAATCATCATTGAATGAACTTTTTGATCGGCTTGATCGCGCCAACTCTGTCTTGCCGGATCGCCAGCTTCAATCACTTTACGAAGCCCGAGAGCAAGCAAGCCTCCGCTTGAAGGAAAGCCGTGAGCTGGCGCAAAAACAGAAGATGGAGAAAGCCGAATATTTAGACAGCCCCTCGACTCGTGTGGGCACGAACTACGAGCAAAGAGGTTTGGAGTTCACGGCTGCGAACAAAGCATTTTCTGAACAAATGATGGTGCGTCAGCAAGATCTGGCAGATGCTCTCAATCCCTGGTTGGCACGGCACAAGATGCCGCCACTGGTTTTCGAGCGTGGACTGCCTGGGGGAACAGCTGAATATGGTTTCGGACTAGGAAAAATTGCTCTCAGTGACGTGACTTTGATCGGATCCCTGATTGAAGCTGATTTGTACGCTCATATATTTCACGAGGTAGTGCATGCTCGACAAGATGTGCTGAGAATTCGAAGGATCGCCGACCAAATGGGAATTGGACCGAACGCAACCACAGAACAGGTGATTGAGCTCAACCGACGCCAGGCTGCAGCAATAACGCGTCATGGCAGTATTGAGGATGGGCTTCCGCAATGTCTTTCTTTTACGGAGCGCGTTCTCAATGCTCGCAAAGGGGTGCCCTTGACGGCAGCTGAAGCCCGTGAAGCGGCGGTGATAGAAACGCGCGTATCCGAGCCTGAGCCGCCTTGGGCGGCGCAGGCGAATTTGATTAGCCGGCAGAAGTTAAATGTATCGAAGGCCCGCGAAAATGTCTATAAAATCGGCGAATTGCTGACTCGATTGAAAACAGATCCAGAGTGGGTAAAGAACGAATTCGGCTTCAGGAAGATACCTCAGCGCCTGATCGAACTTAGCGATGGGTATCCAGTGCCAGACCTTAGCCACGTGACGTTGTTCCAACCACCGGAACCTTCTACGCTTGCAGGTACACGAATGCAACTGCAGGCGCAAGAGGCCGTTTTGAAAATGCGCCTCAAGCCTTATAGCAAGAAAGAATACAATCACTATATGAACGGTGTTGAGGAACGGCAGGCATACCCTGCTGGACTGCTCGCGTTTCTCTTCGCGCGTCAGCGTCTTGCGCAATGACGATCAAAGCGATTCCGCAATCGAATGAACCGAACCACACGATGCATAAAAGAGCGACTAGCCGGGCGAGGAGAATAGAACCTCCAGAAAAGGCAAGAACCGACGAGCGAGGCATAACTTCGCTCATCGTTCCTAGCTGTGTCGACTCTAACATTCTTCCGCAATCGGAATATTCGAAGAGTAGCAGCGATTGTTGAGCAAGTGGTGACGGACCCGGGAAGCGATCGTCACGTACCAGCCAGATCCTGCAAGAAATATCGCAATATCGAATTTCATTTTGCGTTAAGGGCATGTCAAAATTCAGGGAAAATCCTGTGCCATTATTTGGCTGTCTTTGCTTGAATGGTTGCACATCTGCGTCTGGTGAGGCATGCGGCGATCGCAACTAAATTCGGTCGGATTTGCTAGTACGGCAAAGTCTTGCTTCAATGGGAGGCATGCATAAACAAGATGCGCAGAAAGGAATCGACTGCATGAAGGCGCCATGAATCACAGATCAGACGCCCACGCTGAAAACAAAATGCCGACACGGTTGAGCGCGGCGGTGTTTCGCGTGAAAGTCTCGATCCTGCAAATGCAGCGTACGCTGCGCGACAGTCTGGGACAGCGATGCCGATCGTATCCGCAATCTGAGCGGCGCGATGGGCAGCAGATCCTCGCCGAATCGAGTACGCCGCTCTGGCGCGAGTCAGATCCGCTGGAACGCATGCTGCAGCTCGGCAAGGTGCACAACTTGCGCATTGCCATCCGCCGACTAAATGGAGTCGAGGTTCCTGCCGGAAGTACATTCAGTTTCTGGGCTCAAGTCGGAAAGGCGACTCGCTCGTGCGGATATGTCGATGGGCGTGAGTTGCGCGAAGGCTGTCTGATTCCCACGGTCGGCGGCGGTCTGTGCCAGTTGTCCAATGCGTTGTACGACGCCGCTCTAACAGCCGGATTTGAGATCATCGAACGACATTCGCATTCTCAATTAGTGCCTGGTTCGGTGGCGGAGCAAGGGCGAGATGCCACCATTTTTTGGAACTATGTAGATCTTCGCTTTCGCTCTCAATCTGCATTCAGAATCGAAGCCGAGATGAGCGGTGAGTCTTTGATCATTCGTGTCCGTGGTGATGCGAAATCCACTGTCGCTCAGAACAAGGCACCAGCGCCGGAGCAGAAAACGTTCTTGCCATTGATGGCGGTGTCTGATCACCAGGCAGATCCAAACAGTTGCATGAGCTGCGGTGTCAATGATTGCTTTAGGTACTTAGAACCGGCGAAGCAACTCACAGGACGAGCAGCATTTCTCGTCGATGAATACTGGCAGGAGTTCGATGCCTATCTGGGCAAGCATAAGACAGAGACCGATGTTCTGTGCCTGCCTATTGACGGACATAAGTTTCACAAGTCGAACTACGCGTGGAACACTGGTGGCTTCGGTCAGGTGCACACGGCAAATTTGTTCACTGCTCGGCGTTCAATCGAATCACGCAGGCTGTCAAATCAGGGCGCGGCGAGGCAACGAGCATTGCTAGACCAACATTGCCAGCTGGCAAAGGTCTATGCGGAAACGCTCAGATATGATGTCGAGCATCTTGTCGTCGTGCAAGGCATGCTTCCATTTTTGTGGATGGATGGTGTTCTGGGTGGACGAACATTCGATGTTCTGATGACGGCACTGCCAATGGTGCGGCTGCATCAACGCCTGGATGGAGCATCGGCGATGCATGATCAGAGCTTGACGCTCGGCGATTTTCGAGCCGACTCGGGGCTGCTGGATGCCGAAACGCAAGCACTTCGCCGCGCCCGCAAGATTATTA
>Ga0182024_10015877_pt1 | contig 14352 bp, 13 predicted proteins | sample P32metaG_FD_120480 | JGI IMG/M metagenome (GOLD analysis project Ga0182024, IMG submission 120480) | Permafrost microbial communities from Stordalen Mire, Sweden - P3-2 metaG (Illumina Assembly) | ecosystem: Environmental > Terrestrial > Soil > Wetlands > Permafrost | place: Sweden: Stordalen... | reverse complement strand
CAATCTGAAACGAAGAAGGACCCTTTCCAGCTCGCTGCTCGTGTCGCCGAACGCGTCGAGATTCTAAATGTCCTCTTGGCTGCGTGCGATGCAAAACGTTCGTCGACCCTCGCGTTCAAGGTGCAAGACGTAACTCTAACAACTGGCTTGTCGAACGTTGGATTCGGGAGAAACACGGAGGCGAAACGCCTGTTTATTTCTCCGATTTTTAATGCCACGCTCGCTAACGATGCCGACGAGAAAACTGAAGTCCCACTTAGCATTACTGCGACGTTCGTATTGGTTTATTCGGTGAATTCGTTTGACGGGATAGACGACGAACATATCCGTGCCTTCTCTGTAACGAACGGCGTATTCAACGCGTGGCCGTATTGGCGAGAGTTTGTGCAGAATACGACCGCGAGGATGGGGCTCCCTAGGCCGATCACTGCTCCCGTGTTTCGACTCGGGGCGAATCCATTCGAGGGCTTTCCGTCTAGTCTCGATTCGTCGGAGACACTTGGGCAAACCGGTTGACTCTCGGGTAGGCACCAAAGTCCCATTCGGCGCAGTGTGCGAAATGGAAGCGTTTCGGTGTCGCCGAGCGGAAAGCGCATCGCAAGCAAGCGGCTTCCGCCGACGGCAACCCCATGCCCTAGCCTAGACAGCAACAATACTGTTCGGCACGGTAGTTTCCTATCTGCTTTTCCTAAAACAGCTTCAAGAAAAATATCAAAAAGGACTTGCGCTTCCTAGCTATCTTGCGCATTCTATTCCGAGAACCCACGCCCACACGAAGGGGCGGCCCTGTTTTCGGCTCGGTGCGCACCATGCCTCGAAAGCGACTATCCAAGATCACTACCCAGCGACTCAAAGCTCTCAGACGAGCTCTCGGTTCTGCTCCCGATCGGAAACCACAGCACGAGGCGCACGCCACCGAAACAACGCATGGTGCCAGCGTTGGTGTCTCGCGCCCTCCCGTTTCGAAAACAAAGCCCACTGCGAGAAGAAAGCCAACTGCGAGAAAGCCCAGGATCACCGAACGCGACGTCAAAGGCCTCAAGTACTTCTCGCTGATCAACCCCCTCCTGGAAGGACTGCATGAGTGCGGAACCGAGCGCGATGTCGCCGGCAATCGCATCCTCCACTATGACCAGTATTGCTCTTTGGTTCTCCTGTTCTACTTCACTCCCATCGTCGATAGCCTACGCGGCATCCAGCAAGCCAGCCAACTTGGGAAGATTCAGAAGAACCTCGGCTGTTCGCGGGCGAGTCTGGGTTCGCTCAGTGAGGCTGCCCGGGTTTTTGACTCCGGCCTGCTTCGCGAGCTCATCCCGAAACTGGCCGAGAAACTTCTGCCCACCGCACGCGGCAAGGATGCGGAGGCCCTCCGAGGCCTGATCGCTGTGGACGGCAGCCTCCTGCCGGCGCTGCCCAAGATGGCCTGGGCTTTGTGGATGAATGAAGACAATCGCGCCGCCAAAATGCACGTCCACTTCGACGCGAGAATACAAACATGTTTCGGATCCTCTCGAAGGAAGTCGCCTTAAGGAAACTGGGACTTTGCCTGCTCCGCTCTCGGGGCGCACGCCCAACTGTCGCAGGCCAGCGGCGGCGACGCTTCATCTGGGGGCTGGAAAGCCTGGAGAACCGGACTGTTCCCTCGACGTTTATCGTCAACACGACTCTTGATGCTGTGGTCGCAGACCGCCGCACGTCATTACGCGAGGCGATCCTGCCCCTCGAGACGGCTGGTCAGCCTTATAGTTTGAGCCGGCGTCTTCGTGCCCGTGCGGTAATACGAAGTGGATCAACGCTTGGTCGTTCTTTTACCGTATTGACTTGATAGAATCCCGGCCGATCACCGCGCGCGTACGCTACTATTTGAGGCCAAACACGAAAGAATTTCCACACCTGAGAATGACCGTCATTCCCGGTGCACGAATTGTGGTCCATGCAGAAAAACACCAGCTTTGACTTATGGAATTCAGCTATAATGGTAGAACTACCGAGCATCCGCAGATCGCCAGAGATCACGCTTCATGGATCATCGTCCTTCGCGAGCGCGAAGATCCAAGTCTCGTCTTCGGCTCTGGACCCGAATCGTGAGTCGTCTCGAATGTGACAGACTCGATGTTCTTGGTCCGAGAGCACTTCTACCATCTTCGTAAGCTTTGGGCTCATCATGTTGTCGAAGAAGAAGTTCGCGCGGCATACCTTCTCTCGAAGTCGACCGCCGCAATGACATGCTCTTCTTTAATCGAAAACCAATCGGCAACTGCTTTGGCATTGTGAGCATTAGCAACGTATGACGCCGCGAGGACGTGGGTCGTGATGCCGACCGCTTCGACGATTGGTTTGCCAAAACAGACTCGAGGATTTAGTACGACCGAATCAGAGAGATGCCACTTAATCGCAAGAAACGATCAAGGATCATAATCAATCTTATGCAATGTCGGGAGAATGATGGTTTCAAACACACGGTTGCTCGTTACTACCTCGTATATATTTTGCCATTCTGGGTCCTCCCGCCAAGATGCAAAAATCTCTTTCCCATCAGTCCTTATCTTTTTTTTCGAGAACGGGTGCTTTGTCTGCCAGTCTTCCCTGAGCTTCTTATGAGCCCGACGGATGTACTGAAGACTTACCCCGTGCCCTCTGAGTTGTCCAGCAATGAACACTTCAACGAGATCGAGGAAACTAATCGCGTTGTCTCCACCAGTTCCTTCGTAATCACTTTGAAAAACGGGCCGCGGACTCGGATCAGAAACACGACCACGAAACCAACTTCTAACTCGTGCTCGCCTGAGACCGGTTAATCTAGCCGCCTCGTCGATGTCGTAAACACCGTTGCCGACGACATTCATGGCTGGCTCCTTACGCTGAACTGAGCTACAGTCCGATCGCATACGCGAACTTAAGACGTGCGGCCGTGACCCCGGGTCAGGAACGATCCATGAATCGCAAAAACCACCATGGCGAATTATCGACTTTCCGTCCCCATCTTTGCTGATTTTGCGACATCGGATGACATCCAACAATGCATTAAATCTTAGTACGAGAATCGTCGAGCCAACACCTCATGGCGACCTGTAAGCAGCCAGCGCGAGATTCGGCAACGAGGGCACGTCGGCGGCCATTGGTCGGCCGCGACTATCGCCATCTGACCTGCGGCGCAACACAATAAACGCCCCGATCCGGTTCAGGTCGAAAGCGTCTAACGATGCCGCAATGGTCGAGCAGGTGTGCGGCTGGCGACGCTGCTCAACGCGGCATTCCCTGGATTAGGGATGAGTCCTCTCGATGTGATCACAGTCGGTAATGAGGGCGCCAACCGATCGATAGGCTTCGCCCTCGTTAATCGGATCTGGTTGTCGGAGCTCCTTCCGCGAGTACATGTAATTCCGAAAGTCTCGCACACCTCTGGTCGAGCCAGGCACGTTAAGAGGGCGCTTTGGGCAAGTTGGAACGAGGAGATTCGAGACTTGGATCCAACATTGATTTAACGCTGATCAAGCCAGCCGACGACCGGCGTTACCAGAACTTCCACCAGGGGCGCGTTCTTGCGAACATCGGTGGTTCGATCTTGATGTCGATCGGCGTACCCGGCGGAAGGTGCTTGATCTGGCGGTGGATCTGTCCGGCGATCGAGAAATGGATTGGAATGTTGCAGCACTCGAGGTTTTCGGGGTCGAGTTGCCCGCCGAGCGCGGGAGGGCGCTTGAAGCTCAGGCACTCGTTTGGCCCTGGCCGCATCCCGAGCGCGGCCTGACCATCGACGACGGTGGGCATCAGCCATTTGCCGACAACGCGGGCCGAGGCCATGGCAGACTCGAATTCGAGCTCGTTAGCGGCAATGCGCTCGACAGTGCCGCTGACGGTATCGAGCATGTGGATCGAGCCATCGGCCGGATCACACAGGAACGCGTCGCCCGCCTTTGTGACGTGCCAGAGTTGCAGATGCGAACCGATCAACCATCGCCAGTCGCCGAGCACCTCGTCGCCGGAATGAGTCGTGGTCCCCAGATACTCTCGATAGTTCACGCGCGCACCGCCGTGTGGATCCAAACCGAGGGAAGGGCCGGGAATGGCGCCGCGACTGAAAATGATGAACCGCGGCCCCGTTCGCGTTCGGGGCTGAGGAACAGGCTATGGGAGGGTTTCGGGGACGATCGGAAGTTCAGGGGCGAGGGAGCGCCTAGCTATTCACCCTGGCGACATTCGGGGCCAACTCCAAACGGCTCGACGGTCAAACCAGGATGCAATTACCGGCCAGCCCCGCAGCTCAGCGGCCTGGCCGCCGAGCATGGCCTATGATTGTGCGCGTCTAGACTCGTTGCAAGAGTATCGCGGCCTGCCGCTTGAAAACCACCGCCGCCGCTGGCGGGGTTATAACGCACCGATCGCCGACGAAGCTCAACAGCGCCAGCGCGTCTGCTCGACTCGAGCACCTTATCCTCCGCCTGGTTCCTTCGCCGGACGGTACTTAGTTTGACGAAGCGGAAGGGGCGTCGCAAGAAAGTGGTTCCTAACCGCTTTGGCAAGCCTCACATCCGGGATTCAATCAGGATCAGTCGGCATTGCTACAAACTGTCGATCAATGATGATCCATCGTCCCGGCACGTCGGCATCGTCGACGTGCAGAGACCAAGCCGCCAGGCCGTCGTCGGTCCGGCCGATCTCTGATGCCATCCCGATCGGCGTCCCGTCGTGGAGTGATTTCAGGACCGCGACGGACCGCGGGATCTGGTGGTAGCGGACCCGTCCGAGACCTCCCACGTTGGTGAAGTACATCATTCACTCATCATGGCCACGCGTCGGGTCCAACTGCAACTGCGCTGCCCAGTCGCCTCACGCCGAGGCGATCGGGGCTGTGGACGTCTGCGCATTGACGGAAGCGTGGGAGTGCGTTCGGGGTGTTCCGGGCGCGCGTACCGCTTGGATATCGTTGCCGCATTGTCACCGTTTGCAGAGGTTTTTGAGAGCCTATGGAAAGACGCGACAGTCAAATCGGAAATGGGTTGAGTCGAATCTCACTAGACACGGGCGATTAGTTCACTTGGCTGGAACGCCTGCTCGAGACGCCGGAGGTCACGAGCGCGGGGGTAAAACAGCTACAACAGGCATTACCGAACGCGAAAATCTGGTGAGATTGATTCGCTGTCCGCCGCCAGGCCTGAAATCGTCCCGGTCGCAACCGCCGAGCGGAAATACGAGTGCCCAGGAATTCCGGGCTTGGCCAGGACACCGCCTATGACCCAGTCCGAGACGGATTGGCTAGTTCGAGCTGGCGGCGATTTCGCAGAAACCACGTCAGCACCAACTCGACCGGGACCCAGGATATCAACACGATTGCGGCCCAGACGGCTCGCGGCCAGGCGATCTCCAGCGACTGAACAACCACGAACGCGCAGACGGCAACTATGAGTCCGACGGCAAACAGCGCTCCAATAATGATGCCGGTCTTGCGGTATCGAAGTCGGGTTTTGCAATGCGGGCACCAGATCAGGCTCGACCACAGCGCTGAGAAGACTGGCCAAACCCCGATATCTCTTCCGCAATTCGACTGTTTTCCGGTAATCAGGTGCAACAAAGCTCAATTGGGTTAGAATCGAATGAGCTCGCGACCCCTTGCCGCGTCGGCTAGTCCTTGTCATAAGAGAGCGATTCATGACTCGCATGACCTTCTTCCTCGTGCTGTCGCTTGCCCTCTGCGTCGCAACGCCCGCGCGAGCTCAGGGTCCGGCTGCGGTTCCTCGGGCGACTTCCGAGCAGATTCAAAAGACCGTCGATCGCGCCGTTGGGTATCTGCAAACGGAAAGCGCTGCCTGGCTGAAGACGCGCAAATGCGCGGCCTGTCATCACGTGCCGATGCCGCTCTGGGCGCTTGGCGAAGCCAAGCGGCAGGGGTACACGATCGACGAGAAGTACCTCGCGGAAACGACCGAGTCGTTGCTGGGCAGTAAGGAAAAGTTGCTGGCCTCGAAGATCTTTCCGAATCCGGCTGATCCGCCCGATCCGCGCCCGCAGGGTCGAGGGCTGAACATGGGGCTGCCGTTTCTGGCCGTGGCCGCTCAGGCGTTGCCGGCGCTGGAAGAGGGACAACAAGAAAGCCTGAAGCTGATCGCCGAGCAAATCGTCAAGAAGCAGCAGCCGGACGGAACATGGGAGTTTTTTGCCACACTCAGGCGGCCGCCGATCAATGAAAGCCAGACGACCGACGCGGCCTGGATCATCATGGCACTCGAGGGGCAAGTGAAACCCGAGGCGCCGCAATCGCAGCGTACGGCGCTTTCGAAAGCGATTGCCTGGCTCGAGACTGCGAAGCTTTCTGACATTCATCAGGACAAGGTTCTCAAGGTACTCTTGGGGGCGCGCTCGGCCAAGCCGCGCGAAGCGATGCACACCACGATCGACGAGCTGCTGGCACTGCAACGCGCCGACGGTGGCTGGAGCCAGACCGTCCCTGAGCTGAAGAGCGACGCCTTTGCCACCGGGCAGACTTTGTACGTGCTTTCGCTCGCTGGTTATACCGCCGAGAAAGCCGAAATCAAGCGCGGAATTGACTTCCTGGTCGCCACGCAAACCCCGGACGGCAGTTGGCCGATGATATCTCGATCGACCCCCGATGGCTCTCCCGGGAGCTCGAAATTATTGACGCCGATCATCTGCGCCGCCAGCTCGTGGGCCACGCTCGGGCTGGTGCGGCTGGCGCCGAAGGGAAAGTAATAAGCGCAATTTTGGAACACAGCCGGTGCGGATGACACCGGGTTTTTCGGTGGGTTGCACCCACCCTACGAATGCACATTTTTAAACGACTACGCGCCGCCGATGGCTGTGGCGAGTGCAGTTCTGTATCATCGATCGACTCCATTCAGACATGCGAGTCAGGCGGGGCAAACCCACCGATTTCCGCGAATGAGATTGATCGATGGCTCGGGCCGTGATCAGGCTCGGGTGAGCGTGTCGTGCAAGGCGGCGGTCAAGCCGCCGGCTTTTCTGGGGTCGATGGTGAATGTGCCGTCGGCGTGTCTGGTCACGAAGCAGAGATGTTTGGGCGAATCGCCGATGATGGTCACCTCGTACCTGCCAGTGCCGGTTGCTTCGGCCAGGATGAGCGCATGATCGATGGACCGGGCTGGACCGATTGTTTTCTTGGGATCAACGCGATCTACAGAATACACTTGCAGGCACTCCCGCGGTTGGCGGAATGAGGGAAAGCCGGAAACCGTCGCACGCGCGAGATTCGCGAATGCGAGCGATCGAGAGCCTTGGGATGAGCCCGGCATCTCGGCAAATCGTTGGGCCAGATTCCGCCATGAATCGGCCCATTTCGGCCAAGGAAGCAGCTCAGCGGATTGACCCGCCAAGTGCGCCGATGATAGCACAAATACGGTCGCGACGGGATGTGTTTCTGCTTTTCTGTCCTTGATGGTGTCTCACTTCTCGCCTCACGGATTTTGAGTGCTCGTCGAGACGTCGGGCCCGGGCTTTTCTGCCGCACCCGCCACCGCACTGAGGGCTTTCTTGGCGGCACTACCGACTGTGGGATCGGGATCGGCGGCGGCTGTCGAAAGGGCAGGTAACGCGTCGCGAGCGGCTGGGCCGATCTCGGCGAGAATGTCGGCGATCCATCTGCGTTCGCGTGGGTCCTTGGTCGTTGAGAGACGAGCGATGAGTTTCGGGACCACGACCGAAGCTTCGGCCGCGCCTTTCGGACCGATCCTCCAGAACGCCTGAATGGCCCAGATGTGGTAGAAGTGTCGTGGGTCTTCGACCATCTTTGCAAGGGCGGGAAGGAACGACGCTGCAGCGGGACCGATCTCGCCCAGCGCCTGGATGGCATTCGCGCTTACCTGGATGGCACTCGCGCTTACAACGGGATGTTGTTCATCTCGGAACGCTGCGATGAGCGGCTCGACGGCGCTGGCCGCATTGGAGCCGATTTGTCCAAGGGCGGAGGCGGCCTCCATCCTGATATCGTCATCCTTGTCTTTCAGGGCGTCGATGAGATCGGGAACAGCGGGTTTTGCAAGAGCCCGAACGGCGTCCCTCGAGTCATGCCCGATCGCAGCGAGCGATCGGATTGCGTCCAGGCGGGTCGTTTTCTTATCGCTCTCGAGCGCATCGCGCAGGGCCTGAACCGAGAGAGGGCCGGCTCTTGAAAAACCTTCGGCCGAATACCGCTGGGACTGACCGCGCTTGACGTCACGCATGACGGTCCACGTCCACCAATACTTGACGGTGATCGGTGCGACCCAGATGATCGCGGCGCAGATGGCCACGGTCACCATCAGGGTCCGGACTGTGAACTTGAACCGCGGGAGTCGCATTTGTGCCTCAGCCATCGATCAGCAGTCGGTCGCGGCGCCGGCGAGGCGCGGTGACACCCGAGCTCAGTCCCACCAGCACGCAATTGGGTGCATCCCAGGCGGGATTGGATAGGGCTCGAAGGCGAGTCCCTGAGTCCATCCGCGCCGGCACTCGTCTGGCCGGACTTGCTCATCGAACCAATCGGCGACCTCCTCTGGAGACGCGCTGGTGATCACCCAAATCGTATCGCTGAAGGGCCACTCGGGTACGTCGAACATGGTCACTTGCACTCGAACGTCGGCGACTTCCGGCCGAGCGGCGATGTATTTGAATAATTCGTACAACTCGGAGGGCGTTGGCGTCGAAGGGAGGTTGCACCCGATGCTGCCGACGACGTCGTTACCCTCAAAGAACTCTGGCAGGGTCAACAACGGTCGCGGGGTTGCGGCGTCGTTGACGTCGCCGACGCGTTTCAAGCGCTCAGTAATTCTTTGTAGTGGAGTCATGAGCGTCGTCTCCTTGGTGGGCTGAGATCCATGTAAGAATATGGCAGACGACTAATCAGCGGTTCACGGGTGCGGTCCATTTGATTGCTTCAATACATCATGCGACTCTCAGAATACGTAGATGGGCTCATATTGCTGGATATCTGGTTTTTGGGAGACGAAGAGCATTCCCTCATGCGTAAACATGCATTGGAACGTTGTGGGCGACACGGCGACCAGGCCCAGGTTGACCAGCTCGCTAAGCCCTTTCAAGTAGTCTCGATAATCGGTGGACGACGGATTCACCGCGAATGTCCAACGTTTCTGCTTGTCATCGCCGAAGACTTGACGCTGATAACGCCACAAGGTGGCGAGTATTTTCTTGGCGCTTTCTGTGAGAAGCGGCGCGGCTTTAACCTCGAGGTGGCTTATCTGTGCTGCCGGCGGCTCGGAGATTTCGGCTGTTCCTTGCGAGCGATCTCGGCTTTCGAGGGTGCCGACGCCCGGGATCGTGATGGTCTTGAAGAAGACGGTCAGCCATGGGGCGGCCGCCAGGGCCAGCACGGCGAGTGTCCCGGTATCCAAGGTGAGAATCGTTGGAATAGATATGTGGATAATGATGAGCACGAAGCCGGCGAGCGTGATGGCTGCGGCGATTCGAACCTGGGTTTTGGTCATGAACTCGATTGTCGTCGACACTGGTGGCATCGATCTATAGCGCGGGGATCCAGTACTGGTGAAATAACGACCCGCGGCACAGATTGTCGGGCTCCGCTGGGCGGAGGCAGGTTAATATCGGGGGGTGAAGTGTCGCTCGCAAGTGTGTACCGGCAACGGAAATGAGGAGCTGCATGGCTTCGATCAAGAATGTCGACATCAGTAGTGCGGCCTTCAAGGCAAACCCGCATCCGTTTTACGCGCAGTTGCGTAAAGAGGCGCCGGTGCATCGCGTCACGCTCGGGGACAAACGGCCGGCGTGGCTGGTGACGCGTTACGATGACGTGGTGACGGTGCTCAAGGATGACCGCTTCGTCAAAGACAAGCGAAGCGTCTTGACGCCGGAACAGATGGCGAAGGAGCCGTGGATCCCGAGCATGTTCAGGCCGATCGAGCGGAACATGCTGGACTCTGATTCACCCGAACATACGAGGCTGCGCGGGCTGGTGCATCTGGCGTTCACGCCGCGGCTGGTCGAGAACATGCGAGCGCGGATTCAGAGTTTGACCGATGAGCTGCTGGATGCCGTAAAGCCGCGGGGCCGGATGGACTTGATTCGCGACTATGCGCTGCCGATTCCCACGACCGTCATCTCGGAAATGCTGGGTGTGCCGGTGCGCGACCGCCACAAGTTTCATCGCTGGTCGAGCGCGATCGTGACGACCGTGCCGAGTCGATTGGGGATACTCAAGGCGATTCCTGCGCTTTTCTTATTTCTGCGATATATCCGAAAGCTTGTCAAACTTCGGCGCGCGGCACCCCAGGATGACCTGGTGAGCGCCCTGGTGGCGGCGCACCAGGCCGGCGACCAGTTGACGGAGGACGAGCTGCTGGCGATGGTTTCGCTGCTCTTGATCGCGGGCCATGAGACGACGGTCAACCTGATCGGCAATGGAATGCTGGCCTTGATGGAAAATCCGCAGGAAATGGAACGGCTGCGTGCCGACCCCGCGCTGATCAAGCCGGCCGTCGAAGAGCTGTTGCGTTATGACGGACCGCTCGAGACGGCCACCGAACGATATGCGCGGGAAGACGTGACGCTCTCGGGCGTGACAATTCCGCGCGGGGAGATGGTCTTCGCAGTGGTTGCCTCGGCAAACCGGGATGAGGGGCAATTCAGGCACGCGGACAAGCTGGATCTCACACGGGAGCCGAATCGGCATGTCGCCTTTGGTCAGGGCGTGCATTTCTGCCTGGGAGCGCCGCTGGCGCGACTCGAGGGACAGATCGCGATCAACAGCCTGTTGCGGCGGATTCCCGAGCTGCGATTAGGCGTGCCGTCGCAGGCCTTGCGGCGGCGGCCGGGTCTTGTCCTGCACGGGTTGAAATCGCTACCGGTCGTGTTTTCCTGTTCGAGCGGTCACCAGTAGACGTAGCGCTGCATGAGCTCGCGCTCGCGCGGTACCAACAGGTCGACATCGGTTACGAGGAAGCGGTTGTCTTCGACGTCCAGTAGCACCTTACCGCGAGCGCCGAAATCTTGGACCTGGCTTTGAGTCCAGCGCATCATGAATCGGGCGGCCCCTTGGTGGGTTCGAACCGCGAAAAGGAGGTAGCCGCACTCGAGCTTGATCTCATCGATTCCGGTGATGCGGCGCAGGAAGTAACGCCGTCCGAGTGCTTCGCGCACCAGAGCCTGGCTGCGAGCAGACCAGGCGTTCAAGTCGCGCAGGATGCCGAGCTCTCGGTCCTGGCCGTCGCGATCCCAGGTGCGCAGGCTGATGAAGTCATCCGGCTGCGAGGCTGGCAAGCACTGGACCGCGAAGATGCTGCGGATGACGCTGCCGTCGGCCTGGACGAGCTCGAGCGAGGCGAGCGGACCTTCTCGAAGCTCGCAGGAGCCGGGCTCGATCCAGTGTGGTGAAAAGTCGGCGTCATCTTCTGCGGGCGACGGAATCTGGGCCTGGTCAGGCGGGTCGTCACCCAAGGTTTTGAGTGCGGTCTCGAACTGCGAATTGCGGGAGAGCTGAGTTTGATTCTTTACCAGTCGCGCGTACAGGCCGTCGAGTGCACACAGCTCGTCATGCGAGCCTTGTTCGATCAGGCGGCCTCCGTCGAAGACGAAAATGCGGTCGGAATCGCAGAGCGTGCTCAAGCGATGAGCGATCGCCAGTGTCGTACGACCGCGGGTCAAAACGCGAAGGGCCTCCTGAATCGACTTCTCGGATTCGGTGTCGATACTGCTGGTTGCTTCGTCCAGGATCAGCACCCGGGGATCGTAAAGGAGGGCGCGTGCGATCGAAACGCGCTGTTTTTCGCCGCCAGAGAGCCCGGCGCCGCGCTCGCCGAGCCAGGTGTCGTAGCCGAGCGGCTTGTGAAGGATGAAGTCGTGTGCCTGAGCGGCGCGCGCCACCGTGATCGCCTCAGCGGCGCTTGCCTCGGGCCGGCCGTAAACCAGGTTTTCGCAGATCGTGCCGCGAAACAAGAAGGGCTCTTGAAGGACCACGCCGATGTGCCGGCGGAGGTCGCCCGTGGAGAGGTCGCGCACGTCGACGCCGTCGAGCATCACGCGGCCTTTCTCGACGTCGTAGAAACGGCTGATCAGATTTACGAGTGTGGTCTTGCCGCTACCGCTGCGACCGACGATTCCGATCCGTTCACCGGGACGGATCGTGAAGTCGACGTCGGTGAGGACCGGCCGATGGCGCTCATAGCCGAACGTGACATTTTCGAAGCGGATCTCACCGATGGCTTTCGGCAGGAGCTTGGGAAGCGAGGGCTCGTGGGTTTCGATCGGCGTATCGAGGAGCTCGAAGACTCGCGAGCAGCCGGTCATGAAGCTTGTCAGCCAGGTCGTCAATTGCGAGAGGGTGGTGAGCGGAGCATAGAATAGCGTCAAGTATGCGAGGAACGCCATCAACGAGCCGAGTGTCATTCTGCCGGAGAGAACCTCTCGTCCGCCGGCGTACCATACGATCAGGCCACCGAGGCTGAAAATGAGGGCCATGATCGAAGTGAACGAGGCGTTTGCTTTTTCGACGGTCTCGCGAGAGCGTCTCAAGTAGTTGCTCGATCGCTCGAAGCGGTCGAATTCGCGCGGCTCCTGGGCAAAGGCCTTGACGACACGGATTCCCAGCAGCATCCCGGACAACATACCAGCCTGCTTGCTGCTGGAATCCCAGTAGCGGTAGTAGTTGGGATAGACGCGGCGCCAGAAGACAATGCTGCCCCCGATGACGAGCGGAGTCGGGATGAGGATATAGATCGCCAGCTTGGGATTGAGCGTGAACAGCATGATTCCGACTGCGATCACCTGGACGAGCTGGAGCAAGAACCCGCCCGTGATTTGCTGCAACAAAGTGTGCAGAACCTCGCTATCGTAGGCGACGCGGCTGACGAGCGTGCCGACCTGATGGCGATCGTAATAGCCGACGCCCAAGGCGTGGAGCTTGCGAACGAGCTGTCCTCGCAGCTCGAACGTGAGCCCGACGCCGACCTTGTTTGCGAGCACGCCCTTGATCCAGTTCACGAATCCCAAGAGCACTCGCGTGCTCGCGAGCGCCAGGACGATGAGGGCAAGCGAGGCCACGAGCGTGCTGGCGTTTGGCGCTTTCTCGCCGCGGGCCAGAATCTCGTCGACCAGGTACTGCTGAAGCTTGGGGGGTGCGAGCTCCATCGCCACGCCCACGACCATCAGGCCGAACATTCCCAGGGCCGTCGGCCATTGCGGCCGAAGAAGCTGCCAAAGCCGCGTCAGAATCGCCTTCCGCGGCAGGCACCGCGGGCACAAATCGCCGGAGGAAGCAAGCCGAATTCCGCATCTGGGACAATGGTTCTGGTCACGCTCTTCCTCGGGATGAACGATCACCTCGCCCTTGGTGCGAAGGTCTTCCAGCTTGTCTGCCAGAAGGTGGAATCGCGGGGCCAGGGTGTTGGAATAACGCGCGACGTCGACCCACCCCTCTTCGAGATAGGCCTGGAGGAACCCGGAGCCGATCGCGCCCTGAGTGCGGAACTTTTCAACACGATTGATCGGCACATGGTTAACCAGCCGCGGCTCGTCGCCATCGGACACGACGGCCAGATGGTCGCGCGTGACGACGATCCAGTGCCCGTGGAGGTCGCCCTTGAGTGAAAGATCACTGGTCGTTGAAAGAAGGACGGGAACACCGTTGAGCTGCTGGCGGTCCAGCAGCTCCTTGATCTTACCTGGGACATCTTCCTGGATCATCGCAGTGCCCTTGCACACTCGGACGAACACCTTCGAAGGTACGGGACAATGTCGAATTTGTTCAGGTCAATGGAAATGCTTAGGCGAATTTCGCCGAAGGTCAATGAATTCGACGCGAAAAGCAAGCGAGCGCGGTTGCGGTCGCAACCCGACAACGAGTGCATTCGCCGCGTCACGTCCAGTATTTGGGCGCAGGAGCGGATTTCGAAAGATCGAACGGCGGATCCCTGTTCGAATGGTTTTATTACCAGAAAGAAGAGATGCAGTATGCGTGCCGCGCGCAGCCACGTTATCGCCCGAATTCCGCGTAATCGGCGGCGGAAGGTTCTTCCGTGCCGGACGCGCGCGAGTGATTCTCGCGGGCTTTCCTTCCGGCATCAACGAGCACAGCCGCGACTAACAGCCCCACCAAGAGCACGCGAGACAGATTACGAGCCCAATAAGGTAGTCGGCGCAAGCCCGGCAATTCAGGCAGCCAGGCTAGCAGCGGACTGATAAACAAAAGGATAACATGAGTCGAACTAAGCTCACCGAAGAACCGGCCGGCGACGAGCAGCGAATAGAGCAATACGATCGCGACGCCAAGCGGACTGGTTCCGCGCGTCGACCACCCTAGAGCAGCCATGCTGGTCGCGGCCCCTAGAAGCGCCGCGGCGAGTGCCAGCCCGTTTTGTCCGCCAGTGGCAT
>Ga0182024_10015876_pt1 | contig 14352 bp, 10 predicted proteins | sample P32metaG_FD_120480 | JGI IMG/M metagenome (GOLD analysis project Ga0182024, IMG submission 120480) | Permafrost microbial communities from Stordalen Mire, Sweden - P3-2 metaG (Illumina Assembly) | ecosystem: Environmental > Terrestrial > Soil > Wetlands > Permafrost | place: Sweden: Stordalen... | reverse complement strand
CCGTAACAGTCGGTATGAAGCGCATTGTGTATCCGGCCGCTGAGCTTTCCGCGCTGCCCGTACCCGATCTGATCCTGCTCTCTCACGCCCACATGGATCACTTCGATCTGCCCAGCCTCCGGGCACTGGCGAATCCGCGCACCGCGGTTGTCACGGCTGCCAACACCAGCGATCTGTTGCGGGTGAAGCGCTATCGCTCGGTCCAGGAATTGAAGTGGGGTGATGAATGCCGCGTCGGGCCTGCGAGCATTCGCGCGTTCGAGGTGAATCACTGGGGCGCCCGCATGCGCACGGATGTTCATCGCGGATACAACGGGTATCTCATCGAAATCGGCCGTTATCGCATCGTCTTCGGCGGCGACACCGCTTACACAGAGTCATTCCGCAGTATCCGCACCGCGGAGCCTGTGGATCTGGCGATCATGCCGATTGGGGCCTACAACCCCTGGATTTACGCTCATTGCAATCCTGAACAGGCACTCGCAATGGCAGGCCATGCAGGCGCGGAGTTCGTGCTGCCGGTCCATCACCAGACGTTCAAACTAAGCAGCGAGCCATACAGAGAGCCGATCGAGCGTTTGGTGCTGGCCTCAGGCTCATCCCCCGACCGTATCCCGATCCGCGAAATCGGCGGTGAGTTCCACTTCGTGAACTGACTTCCATCGGCCTGCTGAAAAGGCCGCGGAGCAAGGTGGGGCAGGCGGTTTCGCCTGCCAGTAGCATTCTTCAGTAGCCAGCCTGAGCAATTTCGTCGATTTCGCAGGCCGGATCATGACACCAAATTCTCTTATTTGCCGGCCGGCTTTTCCAGATGTCCGCCGAACTGAAACCGCATCGCTGACAGCAGTTTGTCCTGATAGTCGGCCTCGCCGCGCGAGCTGAAGCGCGCAAACAACGCCGCCGAAAGCACCGGCGCGGGCACTGCTTCATCGATCGCGGCCTTGATCGTCCAGCGGCCTTCACCCGAATCTGAGACTCTGCCTTCAAATTTCGAAAGCGCCGGGTCTTCCACCAGGGCCGTCGCTGTCAGATCCAGCAGCCACGATGCGATCACGCTGCCGCGCCGCCACACTTCGGTGACATCGCGAAGATTGAGATCGTACTGATAAAGCTCCGGATCGCGCAGCGGAGTCGTCTCCGCATCGGAATGCTGCGTTTGCTTGCCAATATTCGCCGCACGCAGGATTCCCAGACCTTCCGCATAGGCGGCCATCATGCCGTATTCGATACCGTTGTGCACCATCTTGACGAAGTGCCCGGCTCCGTTCGGCCCGCAGTGGAGGTAGCCCATTTCAGCAGTGCCCCCGATCTTCTCTCGCCCCGGCGTCCGCGCTGCATCGCCCATCCCTGGAGCCAGCGCTTTGAAAATCGGGTCCAGACGTGAGACCACGCCTTCCTCGCCGCCGATCATCATGCAGTAGCCGCGATCCAGACCCCAAACGCCGCCGCTGGTCCCCACGTCCACGTAGTGGATCTGCTTCGAGGCAAGCTCTTTCGCGCGCCGAATATCGTCAACGTAATAGGAGTTGCCGCCATCGATCACAATGTCGCCCGGCTCCAGTGACTTGACGAGTTCCGCGATGGTTTCATCCACCACGCCAGCGGGGACCATGAGCCACACCGCGCGCGGCTTCTGCATCTTGCCGGCAAGGTCGGCCAGCGAACTGCAGCCGACTGCTTTATCGTGCACCAACTCTTCCACTGCCTTCGCCGAGCGATCGAACACCATGCACTGATGGCCAGCTTTTATCAGCCGCCGCACCATGTTGGCGCCCATTCTTCCAAGGCCGATCATTCCAAGCTGCATAAATCCTCTCTGTTAACCTTTCGCCTTCTTCACAACTTTGCGCCCACGGCTAATCGTTTTCTGCTCCGGCGCGGGCTTAGCTTCTTCCCACAAACGAAAGCCTCCGATAAACGCATTGGTGTTATCGCCCACGCGACAACCCGGAGGTAATTCCTTTAGCAGTCGCACATTCCCGCCGCCGATCACCACATCGTCCGGCTCCAGCGCCACTTTCAGACGCGTAACAACGTCTTCCACATACCGCCGCCATTTCTTTTTTCCCTCGTGCTCCAGCCCGCGCTCGCCCACATAGTCCTCGTAGGTGCCCTTTTTGTAAGGCAGGTGGCCCAACTCCATCGGTTCGATGATGCCATCGGCGATCATCGCCGAACCGAGGCCCGTACCCAGGCCGAGGAACAGCATTTTCCCTTCGTGATAACTGCCCAGCGCCTGCATGGCAGCGTCGTTGATCAGTTTGACCGGGCGGCCGAACGCTTTCTCGAAATCGAAGCCCATCCAGCCAGGCGCCAGATTGTAAGGATCCGCCACTGGCCGATTTCGCAGCACCGGGCCAGGATAGCCAATCGACACCGCGTCATACTTCCAGTCCGCAGTGACCGCCTTCACGGCGACCACCATCTTCGAGGGTGTCATATCAGGACCGGAAGTGAACTTTCGCTCCGTGTTCTGGCCGGTTGCAAGAACCTTGACGTGCGTGCCGCCCACGTCGATCACCAGTACGTTCATGCGTGCTGTCCCCCGGAATTTTTACCCGGCTGCGTTGCGGAGGCCGCCGGATCGTGCCAGCCGCCCGGATCCCCGAACATCGAGGCCGCTTCCGCCGGTCCCCACGTGTTCTGGTCATATTCATGAACAGGCGTCACGTTGCCAAGAATGTTGTCGACAATTCTCCACTGCGCTTCGATCGCATCTTCGCGCGCAAACAGCGACGCATCGCCGTGCATCGCGTCGCCCAGCAGCCGTTCGTAGGGAGACATCTCATCCACAGTCTGATGCATCGCGATCATCTCCACATCCTCGCCATCCATGTGTTCACCCGGAAGTTTGACACGCATACCCAAAGCGATCAGGACCTCCGGACTAAGCCGCAGGCGCAGGCGGTTCGGTCTGCCAGGCGCATCCTCCGGGAACGTTTCCCGTGGCGGACGATTAAATCTCACGATCACCTCGGTTGAGGTGACGGGCATGCATTTCCCCGCACGAATATAGAACGGTACGCCGGCCCAACGCCAGGTATCGATGAACAGTCTGACAGCTGCGTACGTCTCGACGGTCGAATCGCACGCCACTCCCTTCTCCTGCTTATAGCCTTTAAACTGCCCCCGCACTATATCCCCTGGGCCCAACTGGCGAACAGCTCCCAGCACCCGCGCCTTCTCATCGCGTATCGCATCCTTCGCTTCACCGGTCGGCGCATCCATTGCCAGGCACGCCAGGACCTGAAGCAGATGGTTCTGCACCACGTCGCGAATCGCCCCGGCTTCTTCATAGAATCCGCCGCGTCCCTGCACTCCGAAATTCTCCGCCATCGTCACCTGCACCGACGCCACGTGCGTCCGATTCCACAGCGGCTCCAGGAACGAGTTGGCGAAGCGCGTGTAGAGAATATTCTGAACCGGCTCTTTGCCCAGAAAATGGTCGATCCTGAAGATCGCGTCTTCCGGGAAAACGGAATGCAGGATGCGGTGCAGTTCCCGCGCCGACTCAAGATCGCGGCCGAACGGCTTCTCAACGACCACGCGCGCGCCCTTAGCGCTGCCGGATTTGTCCAGACCTTCGGCAACAGTGGCAAACATGCTCGGAGGAATGGCGAGGTAGTGCAGCGGATGCTGGCTCTTCCCCAATACCTGGCGCAGCCGCGTGTACGTGCCGGCATCGGAGTAATCGCCATCCACATACTGGAGCAGCGCGGACAACTTTCCGAATTCCGCTTCGTCCACTCCGCCGTGCGCGCCGATGCTTTCCCGCGCACGGGCTTTCAACTGGTCCAGATTCCACCCGGCCTTCGCAACTCCCACAATGGGAATCTTCAGGCCATGCCGTTTTACCAGCGCCTGCAGCGCCGGAAAAATCTGCTTATATGCGAGGTCTCCCGTCGCGCCGAAAAATACCAGTGCATCTGAAGTCAAAGCGTCCATAGTTTTGAATGAGAGTTTTGAAATGAGAGTCTAGACCAGTTATCTCACGCTGACTTCCACCTGGTAGTCCCGGCCCTCCCACGAATCGGTGGAAGGCCAGAAAAACGTGAACCGAATCCGATTCCCGCTTGCCGTCGGAATATCGACGTATTCCACTCCGAGTATCGTGCTCGATGAATCGGTATCCTGCGCGGTCTGCCATTCGTCAACGGTCCAGCGCAGGCGGAAACTCCCCGGAGCCTGCACGCGAAATACAAAGCCGCGCTGCACGCGTTTCACCTGCCGCATCGGCTTCCAGATTTCAAACTGACTCCGCTCAGCCCGGCGGCCGAGATAGCGTTTCGCAACGTCCGGAATCAGGTCCCAGACCTTGCCATCGGTGGCTGATCGGAGCAGCTTAATATACTCCGCATGCGCCCACATCAGAGGCATTGCCGATCCGGTGGGGCGTCCGAAAAACATGAAAGTATCCGGCAGATCCGCGGAATCCCACGATTGTTCCGGCAACAGACCGGTTGACGAAGCCAGCCCCTCCATCGCACGTATAAACGGCGCCGCATCCCGTCCCGCAGCCAGCTCGTAATGGCCGCGTTCACCGGTCAGCAGCGGCCACCCGCGCCCCGTGCCCCATCCCTGGTATGCGCTCCCGTCATCCCTCTGTCCATATCCATCGTGGTTGTATCGATGCCAGCAGGGCCCGGATGGCGTCTCCGTCTTCAGCACGGCGTCGATCACCCGTACCGAATCCACTATCACAGGATCGTCGGCCCGGCGAATGCCATGCCGCACGAGCTCGAGAAAACCGGCGTCCACTATTTCCTTTGCCGGAAAGACACACTGCCTGCCCGGCGGACAGTTCGCAATCGCGATACTACCCTGATTCGGATCTTCATCGGGTACCGGATTATCGGCTCGCTCCGGATGTATGCGGATGTAATGGCGGGTCACTCCAGGGACCAGCGTTCCTTCCGTGGTTACCGTCCAGCCTTCGATGTGGCACTCCAGGAAATCCGCGTATTCTTCCAGATACCTCGCGGTCGCCGCATCGTCTTTATCGCGCGCAAAACAGGCCGCACAAATCAGCGCTGCAATATTCGATGCCAGCGTGGAGGGCGAATAACCGCTCGCCTCTTCCCACCGTTCCTGTGGTGTCAGCGGCCCGTGCTGAACCAGGTAAGCGGCCGCGCGCAAGACCATCGGATACGGGTCGAACTGCTGCAGCGCCTTCTGCTGCTTCAGCCGCCACGCGAGCAAAATCGGAAAGGCGGTTTCATCCAGCTGAATTCCGCTCCAGTAGGCGTCGCCGTTAATCCAGAAATTTTGCGGGAAGCCGCCGTTCTCCTGCTGCGACACGTTCAGATAGATCAGGGCCCGTAGTGGCGTAATCCGGTCACCTGCCGCCAGCATGGCCGTCGCGCTGTTCACCATGTCCCGCGTCCAGACCAGGTGATAGCCGCCCTGATCCTCATCCCCCACCGCTTCGCCCCACGGGATTGACAGCGAGGCGATAAACGCCCCCGGATAAGATTTGTCCTCGTGCGCGCAAAGCAAATTGAAGCTGGAGCGAAACAAATTACCCTGGTCACCGGAAGCTCTGCCCAGCGGCAGAAGGTTAGTGGCCGACGATGCCCACTGCTCGGTAAACCGCTTTTTGTGCTGCCCAAACGGCGTAATCAGAGATTGCAGCAGCTTGCACACGGCGTGGTGCTGGCTGAATCCAAATGCCAGGCCGAGCGTGAACTCCCGGCTCCCGGTCAAATCCAGTTCGCCCGTCAGCGCGATATTTCCGTCCGGCGCCCGGTCGAATTCCCAATCCATCTGAAAATTGGCGGCAAGATCCGTCCAGCCGTCGCTCCTGCCAACATAGCCACAGGATGCGCGTGAAAACGGCGCCGTAGCACCCATCGCCAGCCATGTGCCTTTTCGTTCCGCCAGCAGAATTTTACGGCCCGCCAGTTCTATGACGAAACCGTTGTTTCCCCACCCCGCCACTTCCAGATGCGGCGCACACAAAGCGTAAAGCCGCAGACCTGCGATAAACGATTCGTCTCCGGCCAGCTGAACACGCTGCAGCACGCACGCCGATTGCGGGTCCGCAATAATCTCTTTCACGATGGAATACCTGCCCGCCGGATCCGAATTCACCACACGATATCCCAGGCCGTGCTCCGATAGCCGATGCGATTTCGATTCCAGATGCCGCTTCTCCTCATGAAAGAAGGATCTGCCGTCCGTGATCAAAAACTGCAGATCGCGCAGTTGCGGACGATCCACCGTCGGGAAATAAACTTCGGTCACAATGCCTTTCCAGAGCGTGAACCAGATCCGGCTCGAAGCCGCATAAGCTGTCCCGACGCCTTCTTTACTGCCATGCGTCCATCGCGGTTCCATGCCTGGCGCGCCGACAGCTGTTCTGGAAATGTCCATGATTCACTCTACTGCCACACATCCCTGCGGGTTCACCCGATACACTGAAAGAAATACGGTCTTACCCAACTCATCGTGCAAATCGGCGAAGCTCTTCGATTCAGTATGCTGGCCCTGCGCCACAACCCCGTGCGCTCTATGCTCACGGCGCTCGGCATGGTGATCGGCACTGCCTCCGTAATCCTCGTAGTCACCATTTCGCTGACCAGCCAGACCTACATCCTCGATCAGATCGAAGGCGTGGGCTCCAACATGATCTTTGCGTCCTACGAAATCGGCACGCAATCCTCCTCCGCGGAAGTCAGCGCCGACTACATCAAATCCAGCGACGTCCAGGCCGTCCGCGAACAACTTACAGCTAAAATTACCGCCGCCACCGGTATCGAGAGCAATTACGATTCCATGTTCATCAACGGCCACGAGCAGCGCCTGCTTGTGATCGGTTCCGATGAATACTATAAGCCGGTGCGCAATATCGTGGTGCCGGCCGGGCGTTTTCTCGATGCCAGCGACATCAGCCTTCGCCAAAAAGTCGCGCTGCTCACGCAAAAACTGGCACTCAAGCTCTTCGGAAGCCAGGCCGCCGCCGTAGGCCAGACCATCAAGATCCGCGGCCTCCAGTTCACCGTCATCGGCACCTTCCGCGAAAAGGTCGACACCTTCGGGCAGTCCGAACTCAACGACGAAACGGTGCTGATCCCGATCACTGTTCAGCAATATTTCGTCCCGGTGGAACGCATCGACCCGCTTTACGTGCAGGTGCGTAATCCGGCAGACGTCGAAACCGTGACCACCGAAGTGCAGGAACTGCTGCAAAGCCGCCACCGCGTGGGCGCCACGTACAAGGTGGAAAATCTCAGCGGCATTCTCGCCGCGGCAAAGAGTATCGCGGTTGTCCTGACCCTGGTTCTGATCCTGGTATCAGCCATAGCGCTCGTCATCTCCGGCATCGGAATCATGAACATCATGCTGGTTACCGTCACCGAGCGCACTCGCGAAATTGGCCTCCGCAAAGCTGTGGGCGCGCCGCGCCGCGACATTCTGCTGCAATTTCTGCTGGAGGCCGTGCTCATCAGCCTCTCCGGCGGCACGCTGGGAATTCTCGTCGGTGTTGCCATGCCGCTGAGTGTCCGTTTCTTCACCGATCTCAACATTCCGATCTCCATCTGGTCGATCGTAATCGCCTTCACGGTTTCGAGCCTGGTTGGCCTTGTTTTTGGAATTTTGCCGGCTAGTCGCGCGTCGCGCTTGAATCCAACAGAAGCACTGCGCTACGAATAGTTCATGCGCATTTTCTGTTTCCTCGCCTTGCTGGCCATGTCAGCTCAAGCCGAAACCTACACCCTCACCCTGAAGCAGGCTATCGATCTCGGCCTGACCCGCAACCCCGACGTGACGCTCGCCAAACTCGATCAGATCCGAGCCGCGCAGGGCGTGCCCCTCGCGCAGGATCCATTCCATCCCCACGTTACCGCCGGTTCCGGCCTCGCGTATAACAACGGCATGCCGCTCAGCATCGAAGGCTCCGCGCCCTCCGTCATTCAGGCGCGCGCCTCTGAAGATATCTTTAACCGGCCTCAGCATTACACCATCGAGCAGCAGCGCGAAACCGCGAAAAGCGCCTTCTTCGGCACCGCGCAGAAGCGCGACGATGTCGCGTGGCAAATTGCCGGCTTCTATCTCGATGCCGATCGCGCCAACCGCATGATCGAGACCGCGACCAACCAGATCAGCAGCTTTCAAAAGGTGCTCGATACTGTGCAGGCCCGCGTCGATGAAGGCCGCGAACTGCCTGTCGACGCTCGCCAGGCGCAGGTCAATATCGCCCGCGCGCGCGTTCGCCTCAGCAATCTTGAATCCGACCGCGACATCGCGGAACGCAATCTTGCCATCGCGCTCGGCTATACGGCTAATGATCTGGTAGCGCCGTCGGCGGCCGATCGCACGGAGCCCGTGGTTTCTCCGGATGAAGCCGCCGCCGTTCAGACAGCCTTAGCCGCGAGCCCCGATATCAAGCGCCTGCAATCGCTGCTGATCGCCAAAGGGCTCGAGATTAAAGGCACCGAAGCGCGCCGGCTTCCGCAGATCGATCTTGTCGCGCAATACGCCCTGTTCGCCAACTACAACAACATCCAGCAGTACTTCGCAAAATTCCAGCACAATAACGGTGAGATCGGCGCCTCCATTACGATACCGATATTTTCCGGCACCGGAATTAAGACCGCTGTTGCACAGTTTGAAACCGATGAAGAGCACCTTCGCGTGGAAATGCAAAGCGCGAAGGATCGCATCACGATGGGCGTGCACCAGAGTTACGTGACCATCAATCGCGCGAAGCTCTCGGCCGATTTAGCGAAGGACGACCTCGATCTCTCCCGCGACCGTCTGACGCTCGCGCTCGACCAGCTCAACGACGGCCGCGCCACGCTTCGCGATCTGGAACAGGCCCGCATCGATGAGAGTGAAAAGTGGATCGCGTTTTACGACGCACAGTTCAACCAGGAAAGAGCGAGACTGGACCTGCTACACCAAACAGGCACTTTGGCGGCGGCAATCCAGTAGCCACTGGCTGCACCTCTGACACCGCACAACCGCTGACTCCGGGGTGGCACAGGCTTTAGCCTGTGAATTCCCCGCACCACAAAAATCACTGAGAATTTCCATCTTCCATCGCACTCCTTAACTGAGTTGTCAGTGGAATATTACCGCAACCTGCCCCATTTCCATCCCGATGGTGCGTCACTCTTCGTCACCTTTCGGCTCCACGGCACTCTGCCCATGGCAACCTGCCGCAACGGAGCAGCCTTTGCCACCGCCGATGGCGAACTGGAACGCACGACGTCGGGCCCGGACTGGCTCAAGCAGCCGGAGATAGCTGAGTGCGTAACCGAAATCATCAGGCAAGGAGACAAAGTCCGCGACCTATACCGACTGCTTGCATTCGTAGTTATGCCGAACCACGTCCATATGCTAATTGATCCCGAAACCACCCTGCCGCAAATCACTCACTATGTGAAGGGTGTCTCGGCAAGGCAAGCCAACGGCTTGCTCGGAAGAACCGGCCAGCCTTTCTGGCAGGACGAATCATTCGACCACTGGGTGCGCACTAAGAAAGAGAGAAGCAATATCATCCGCTATATCGAATTCAATCCGGTTCGGGCAAACCTGGCTGCAGAACCGGGATCTTATCGATATTCGAGCGCCTTTGCCGGATAGTCCACAGGCTGAAGCCTGTGCCACCCCGGAGTCAGCTGTTGTGCAGAGTCAGCTGTTGTGCAACTAGCAGATGAATGCTGCAGCTGAGTCAGCAGTTGTGCTCGATAGCAGCTAAGTGCCGTGACTTAATCAGAGCTCCGCCTGAACCAACGCCCGCCTAAAACGAAATCCGGTCCTTCTTATCCTCAATCTTCGAAAAATCCAGTCCCGGCACTTTCTTCAAATCGTCCAGCGATTTAAAATTCCCGTGCTTTTCCCGATACGCGATAATCAGCGCCGCCTGGCTCCGCAACAGCCCCAGCGTACTCTCCAGATCAATCCCGCTCGCCGTATTGATATTCAGCGGCTTCGGCGCATCCGCAGGAAACGCCTTCGACAGATAATCCAGCACAGTCGCGTAATCCGCGTCGCTGACCGTCATGCCCCGGCTAACCATCGCCGACATCGTCGCATCCCAGCCATCTTTGGTCTGATGCATCGACGCCGCACGTTCCGGCTCGTGGCAATTGCCGCAAGTCCGAACCGTCAGATCTTTCCCCGGTAAATCCGGAAACTGACCCCACGCCATCCCTGCACACAAACACGCCGCACAAACCAATCCTGTGATCCGCATCTCAATTACATCTTAAACCGCGGACCGCAATCAGTTCTCAGACGGCTTTTCAATGTGGTCGATCACCATTACATCCACCGGCGCCTTCGTCGATTCCAGCTTGAGCCCCAGTTGATCCTGGAAAGCCGTAAACAGACTCGGACGCGAATCGTTATCGGCTACGGGCGGAGGCTTGATGCCCATTGCGCCGAACTGCGTCTCTTCTGGCGCCCAACTCAGCGTGAAGTCCCACCTTCCCGTCAGTCCCGTCTGATCCACTACTGGCCGATCCAGCACTGCGGCCTGCATTAGACCAGCGAAATCGCCCATGGTCGCATTCCGGACAGGCAGCGTTCCCAGCCCACGGAAAAGCATGCTGGGAAGGGCATTTGGATCGCCCTCGCTTTTAGTCAGCTTCGGTCCCGTCTTCAAAACGGTGATTGCATACACAGTGATATCCTTCTTCTCGTTGTGAAAGGTAAGCTTGAACCGATCCGTCAGGAGCTTCTGAACCATGACTTTCAGCTGCGTCTGATTCGGCGAGCCAGGCTTGTCGGGGATGGCGGCGAGATCGTACTTATCCGATTCCAGCCAGTCCGGTCCGCCCGTGATTTGCCGCGCATGCAACCCGTACGCGTATGTGATGAGATCGTTCACAGTCGTGTTGATCGTTGAGAAATTGCGCCCATTCAGCCGAAGTAGCTTCCCCGGCGTATCCGGCTTGCTCGGCTTAATCGTGGCCAATTCGAATGAGGGATTCGCATCGGCCGCCATCGGCACCACAGGCGGAGGAGGCTCCGGAATCGTCCACGCCGTCTTGTCATTCGCCAGCGTCAGATCGAGCGCCAGCGGATTCGGCCCGCCCTGGCTCCAAAAACCCGTGATCGCAGTCGCGTCCGTATTCGCCAGCTTGCCTTCATACGTGCCGCCAATCGCCGCAATGGCAAACTTAAACGTCGTGCCCTGCAGCGAAATCGAACTGAGGGGAATTCCCTGCCCGCCCTGGTCGATGCTGTAAAAGGTGCCCTTCAGCGCACCGCCATCGCCTTTCGATATCTTCAGCACAGTGCGGAGATCTTTTCCGGCGTGGAGAGTGCCCTGCCACGTGCCCGTAATATCGCGGTCCTGCGCGAGCAACGCGCCCACACACATGGCAATAATCGCCATGGCCACCAGCGTCAGCTTCTTCATCCGGATCTCCTTGAATGTGACTAACATACTACCGCAAGACCGGCGAGAGCGCGATTTATTGCACAAGCAAACGAACATTCACAAACTGATTGGGAAAAAGCGCGCTGTCTTTGTTATCGAATGTCGCTTTAAGCTTCACCGTCCCGGTCTTTTCGTCGATCTGATTGTCGATCGCCGTCAGATGCCCCGTTGCCAGTTTCGCCGAGTTGTCGCGATTCCATGCCTCTACCGTGAGCCCTACACCTTCACCCATGCGCGATCGCACCTTTGCCAGATAGTCCTCCGGAAGAGTGAACAGAACCGCAATGGGCTGGATCTGGGCGATCGTCACGATGCCTTCCCCAGGATGCACCATGTTGCCGGGCTCCACCATCCGCAACCCGGCAACTCCTGCAATAGGCGCCGTAATACGCCCGGCAATAAACTCGCGCATTGATTCCCTTGCGCGCTGCTGAGTCGCCTCCATTGCAGCCTCCATGTGGCTTTGAAAATCGCCCGTACCCGGCGCCACCTTATCTTCTGCATCACGCTGCGCCTTCAGTTCCGGCGACTCCACAACCGCAATCACCTGCCCCGCCTGCACCAGCTGACCCTCCTTAAAACTCACCGACATCAACTGTCCCTCAATACGCGGCGACACCGTCACCATAACAGCGCTGACGCTCCCGAGCGCGGGCAAAAATCCAGCTGCGCGCTGCGGAGTCTTCACCGCAACTGCCGGACCTCTCCCCGCAGGCTGCGCCGGAGCCTGCGCAACCGCCGGCGGCTTCTGCGCCGGCGCGGTGGCACTCTGTGGATTCGCCATCGCCACCACATAAGCCAGCGGCGATCCCAGCGCCACAATCGCCGCCACACTCCGCCACGTCAACCCGCGCGAAAGTACCTTGCCATCAAGCACGCGCCGTATCCGCGCATCCATCCGGCCATACCGCGCCATCGGCACACCCACGCCGCACACGCCGCGCTGCATGAATTCCAGCAGCAATTCGGCATACGACGCGCGATCGCAACTCACCGCCATCGCCGCATCGTCGCTCGCCTCCTCCGCGACACGCACGATTCGCGAATGCAGAAACCAGCTCAGCGGGCTGAACCAAAGCGCCGCGCGATGCACCGCCGAAAGCAACTGCACCGCCGGATCGAACCGCGCGATATGCGACCGCTCATGCGCCAGCACCGCAGACAGCCTCGCAGAATCCCACTCGCGCCAATCGACAGGCAGCACGATCACCGGCCGCCAAATCCCCAGCGTCACCGGTGCGTGCACCTGCTCCGAATCGCGAATTCCCGGCTCCGCAGTAGCGCGGCTGCCACGCATCAAACGTCTGCTCATGACCAAGCCGATAATCAACCGCATCAGCAATGCGAAACCGATCGCAACATAGACGATGATCGCCGCCCGAGCCCAATCGAATGGCCTCTCCGGCACCGGGAGCGGGACAATCGGCGCGCCGACGAAGTCCGCAACAGGCGCCGGAACGGGGCGCTCTACGGTCACGTCCACGAAGGGCAGCGTTACCATCATCAACGGAATCACCGACGACCCGCATAGCAGCGCAACCCACACCGCCAGCCGTATCGACGAGTCCTTCACTCGCAGCACCACCAGCACCAGCGCGCCAACCGCAATCAGTACCGAAGACCGAATCGCCCACACCGTCACAAATTCTATTGCGTTCATATTCTTTCCTCCGCGCCACTAATTCGCCGACGGTCGCGACACACTATCGATCACCAGATACTCACGCGACCCCTTCGCCGGTACCAGTTTCAAACCAACTCGTTCCAGCGCGGCAAAAATCGAAGGCCCAACCGGATCCTGGGCAACAGGAATACCATCCGCAAACGTTGTCACAGCCGGCCCCGGTGCATTATCGTTCGGAGCATACGCCAGATCCAAATCGACATTTCCCGTGATGCCGGTCTTATCGATGACCGGACTGCCCGTAGCCCATGTGAGGTGCTGCGCCACTTCTTCCATGCTGGCGCCCCGCGATGTCATTGCCACATTTGGTCCGTTCCCGTTAATCCAGTTCATTTTGCAGGGTGTGTCATCGCCCGGCCGGAACGGAACCGGCGCGTTGACGAAATCTTCGGCAACACACGGGGTCCCTTTGGCCGCCAGAGTCCTGGAAACTCCGCTTTTCGCCAGAGTCAAATCATAAACCGGACTCTCCCGCGTCTCACGATGCACCCTCAGCTGACACCGGTCTTCCAGCAGCGTCTGCATCATCGGCCCGGCCATCGTGGCAAAATCCGCGGGCCTGTCGGCCTCCGCCTCGATCGTGTACCGATCGGAATCGATCCATCCTGGCCCGCCCTCAATTTGGGCCAGCATCGCCGCATTCGGCGACCGGTTCTGCCCGTCCGCGAATCGGACATACGCGTCTGAGATCAGAGACTTCACTGTCACGCAGTTCCGCCGGAATCTATCCGTTGGCGCGGGACCGCCTCTTCCTCCAGGCGCCACATCGTTCGGATCGCATGGTCTGATCGAAGCCACCCCGAACTTCGGTTTCTCAGCCACCGGCGGCGGCATCTTAACCTGCGCGATTACCTGTGCGATCAATGGAAGCGTTGGCGGCATGCTTTCCCGCACCGATGCCGCCAAATAAGCAAGCGGCACTCCCAACATCACAATCGCCGCCACACTCCATCGCGTAACGCCGCGTGAAACTGCCTTCCCATCGAGAATCCGATAGATCCGTTTCTCCGGCGCTCCATACCGCGCCATCGGCACACCCGCACCACACGGGTCGCACCGCATGAACTCAAGCAATAACTGTGCGTACGATTCACGATCGCGGATCACCGTCACCGCGGCATCGTCGCTCGCCTCTTCCGCTGTCCTGACAATGCGCGAATGCAGAAACCAACTCCCCGGACTGAACCACAGCACCGCACGATGCACCGCCGAAAGCAACTGCACCGCCGGATCGAACCGCGCGATATGCGACCGCTCATGCGCCAGCACCGCCGTG
>Ga0182024_10015875_pt1 | contig 14352 bp, 14 predicted proteins | sample P32metaG_FD_120480 | JGI IMG/M metagenome (GOLD analysis project Ga0182024, IMG submission 120480) | Permafrost microbial communities from Stordalen Mire, Sweden - P3-2 metaG (Illumina Assembly) | ecosystem: Environmental > Terrestrial > Soil > Wetlands > Permafrost | place: Sweden: Stordalen... | reverse complement strand
CCCGGGATTTCGGCGCTGGTGATGGCTTGCGGCATCGGCAACGAAGCGAAGCCGCTGGGGGTTCACGGCGGCATCGACATCTCGACATCGATCGCCGCCCGGTTCGTGATTGCTGACAGCTGCTGAATCACCAGGATCTGGCGATGACGCATCACCCGCGCGCTGGCGACGATCCGGCTTCGAGTTATCGACCCGCGGAGAACGAGATTCATGTCCGATATCGGCAACGGTCGCACCGGTCGCTCCGACGTCGTCATGTCGGCCGCGGCCGCTCAACCGATGCGGGTCGGACCGCTGGCGTCAACGCGAACGTGGTGCTGGCGATCGTCGCCGTTGCGCAGTTCATGGTCGTCCTCGACGCCAGCATCGTCCAACGTTGCGCTCCCGACGATCAGGCGGGCCCCCTCGCGCGCGTTGTCACCTTCAGCCGCCGTATGTGCACCCGCCTTGCACGCTCGTAGAGGCCGAGCAATCCTTTGAATCAACCCCACACCCCGACGGAATCGAGCGATTCGATGAGCGAGATGCAAGGTAAGCAGCGAAGTGCGGTTGTGTTCGGAGCGCGCAATTTGGGTCGCGCGGTCATCGAGCTGCTGGTGAGCGACGGCTGGGCGGTGACGGGGGTGGCGCGGTCGCGGAGCACCCTGGACGGCGTCAGCGCGGCAGGCGCGCTCGCGCTAAAGGCCGACGTGACGGATCCCGCGAGCGTGTACGGCGTGCTGGAGCAGGCGGCCGCTGCTCACGGTGGATTCGAGCTCGTGGTGAACGCAGCCGCTGCGTACGGCGGCGAGCGCACCGGGCCCTTCGGGGGCGGCCCGATCGCCGAGGCAGACCTTGACGGCTTTGACTCGTGGGCGGCGGCGCCGGCCCGCGCGGCCTTCTCGTTCCTGTCCGCAAGCGGACGATTCGCGATCGCGCAGGGCCGGGCAGCGACTCTGGTCCAGGTCACCGGCGGCTCGGCACGGCGCGCGATGCCGGGCCGCGGTCTGTGGTCGGCGGGATCGTTCGGCGTGCGAGCGATCACCAACGCTGCCGCGCTGGAGCTGCGCCCCCACGGCATCCAGGTCGCGTTGCTGATCGTTGACGCGGGCATCCAGCCGCTGGACGGGTCCACACGCCCTGGCGCCTCGCCGGAAGCGCTGGCCGACCCGCGCAGGATCGCCGATGCCGTTCTGTTCCTCGCCAACCAGGGCGCGCGCTCGGCGACACACGAGCTCCAGGTCACCCCGCTGAGCGAGAACTGGACGCCCTGAAAGGTGCTCGCGCGAGCGCTGCCAACCCAACCCAAACTGAAGGGAGATCCTCCGTGAGCACCGATCGCGTCGATCCCAGTCAGCAACGCAGGAGTCTGGAGGCCGGAGCAGTGAGCGAGCTCCAAGGTATCGGTCGGTTCAAGTTTCACGAGGGCGAGCTCGAGCGGTTCAAGCGCTTGGCCGCTCAATGCATGGAGATCGTGCGGGCCAAGGACACCGGCACGCTGCAATACGCCATCTACTTCAACGAAGATCAGTCCGAGTGCATCGTCCTCGAGCGGTACAGGGACTCCGAGGCGCTCATCGAGCACGCTGCGCACCTGGGCGACCTGGGGCAGGCAATTCTTGCGACGGGATGGGTTTCCGGCGAACTCCTGGGTGAGCCGAGCGCGGAGCTCAGAGCGATGATGGTCGAAAGCGGGGTCCGTCGCTTCACGCCCTACCAGACGATGCAGGAACCGCTCGCCGGCTGGGCGAGGCTGCCCGGAGCCGTCGACGGCCTGCGTGTGTCCAGAGCTAATAAGACCCGCTAGGTCAAACGTTCCCAATCATGCGTGCGAAGGGGAAGGTGAAATGCCGATGTCCAAGGCAGTCCGATTCGACGATTACGGTGGCATCGAGGTCCTGGAGGTGCGCGACGTGGCGCGTCCGGAGCCCGGACCCGACCAGGTGCTCGTGGCGGTCCGTGCCGCCGGCATCAATCCCAGCGAGGCGAAGATCCGTGCCGGCCTGGTCCGCGAGATCTTCCCCGCGACCTTTCCCAGCGGGGAGGGCTCGGACCTCGCCGGCGTGGTCGAGGCGGTCGGCACGGGCGTGAGCGGGGTGGCCGTGGGCGACGAGGTGATCGGCTATACCAACAACCGCGCAAGCCACGCCGAGTACGTGCTAGTCGAGGCCGCCAACCTGACAGCGAAGCCTGCGGAGGTCCCGTGGGAGGTGGCGGGAGCGCTGTTCGTCGCAGGCGCGACGGGCATCGCCACCGTACGCGCCGTGGCCCCGACCGCGGGTGAGGCAGTCGTGATCGCCGGGGCCGGCGGCGGCGTTGGCGTGTTCGCGGTCCAGCTCGCGGTGCGCACGGGCGCGCGCGTCATCGCGCTGGCCAGCGAGCGCCATCACGCATGGCTGCGCGAGCGCGGCGCAATTCCCGTCGCCTACGGCGATGGCGTCAGTGAGCGGATCACTGCGGCCGCCGGTCGAACGCCGGTGGTCGCGTTCATCGACCTCGTCGGGGGCGGCTACGTCGAGCTCGCGCTCGAGCTCGGCATCGCCACGGACCGGATCGACACGATCGTCGACTTCCCCGCGATCGAGAAGTACGGCGTCAAGGGCGACGGCGGCGCGGCGGCGGCGAGCGCGGCGACCCTGGCCGAGCTGGCCGGAGCGATCGCCACGGGCGACCTCGTCGTCCCGATCCAGCGTACGTACCCGCTCGACGACATTCGAGCGGCGTTCACCGAGCTCGAGGCCGGTCACATCGCTGGGAAGATCGTCCTGATTCCCTGACTGGTAGGAAATCAGGCTGAGCTGTGACCCTGTTGGGGGCCGTTGACGTTCCCAGCCCGGTGGCGCGGATGCGGCGCTGGCGATCTTGGTGGCGCCGTCTCGGCGACGGCCAGGTGGGCGGCCGCCTCGTCCGGGCGTCCCCGGGCAAAGCTACGCCCTGCGCACACCAGGGCCAGCTCCGGAAGGGTGCATAGCCGAGTCGCGGGCGACATTCCACGAACAGTACGGCGAGCCGATGCGGCTGCCGAACGGTCTGCCCCGGGAGCTGTCACCGGCAGGCGGAGCGCAATCCAGGGCGACGGAAGAGCCGGCCGGAAGCAGCACATTCACAGCTGTCCATCGAAGATCGGCTCTGCGGTGCTCCGGCGCGCGAATCACCGTGATCCGGTGACGCCTCCTCACCTGCCGAGCGCCCAGACTGCTAGTGGCCGGCCTCCCGGCAGGAAATTTCAACAGCGGATTGCCATGGGCAAGCGAGCCTGGCGCGCTGCCGAACCAACTCAACCGAAGGGAGCTCCTCCGTGAGCACCGAGCAGCGTGAGATGATCGACGCAATCCTGCGGCAGTCGGCCTTCCCCGTCGACAGCGATGTCAACGAGCAACGGGAACTCCTCCGAGCGGCGATATCGGCGCAGCCACTGCCCGCCGACGTGACCGTGACCGCGGCCGAACTGGGCGGCGTGCCAACCGCCGAGGTCACGGTCGACGGAATCGAACCTCGCCACATTGTTCTGTACTTCCACGGCGGGGTGTACGTGATGTCAGACGCCTTCCTCGCCGCCGGCCTGGCCTCGCAGGTTGGCCGGCGGACGCAAGCCAAGGTCATCTCCGTCGACTACCGGCTCGCCCCGGAGCACCCGTATCCGGCTGCCGTTGACGACGCTCTTGCGGCCTATGAAGCCCTCCTGGACGACGGGATCGCCCCTTCGGAGATCGTCTTCGCGGGAGAGTCCGCCGGCGGCGGCCTCGTCGTCGCAACCATGGTGAACGCCCGCGATCACGGGCTGCCCCTGCCAGCCGCGGCCTACGTGATGTCACCGTATGTCGATCTCACCCTGGCCGGGACGAGCATCGAAACCAGGCGCAAGGTCGACCCGCTGCTCAGCCGCGAACTCCTCCAAGCCCGAATCCCCGACTACACCGCGGGACAAGACGCCGCTCTTGCCCTCATCAGCCCCGTATTCGCCGACCTGTCCGGCCTGCCGCCCCTGATCATCCAGGCCGGAACTCACGAGGTTCTCCTCGACGACGCCGTCCGCCTCGCGCAACAAGCCGTCGCCGCCGACGTCGAGGTCACGCTCGACATCACTCCTGGGGTGCCCCACGTCTTCCAGGCCTATTCCGCGATGCTTGACGAAGCGGCGGCTGCATTGGACAGAGCCGGACAGCTCCTGTTGGCGCATCTCGCCGACGCCGAGCGGGTCATCGCATAGGGAGGGGAAGAAGACAAGCTGTCCTCACATCGCAGAGGCCGCGGGTTCAAATCCCGCCCCCGGCTACCGAATAGCGCAGGTCAGAGGCGTGATCACCGACAGCGGCGGTCGGGCCTTTGATCATTAGTCCGTGGTTCGTCCGCGAGATCAGATCCCGCCGGCGAATCCGCGAGTCGTGGGGGACATCGCGGGGCCAAACACGTACGCACTTGCTGTCCAAGCTGCCGGAGGCCCGGCGCGAGCTTCTCACCGGACGTGAGGCGGGTCGGCAACCGCGGCAGGAGTGGATGTCGATCCCCGCGCCGCGCGGTTCGTGACGGCTGACGACGGCTGAATCACCGGGATCTGGCGATGACGCGTCACCAGCGCGCTGGCCACGATTCGTTGCGAACTATCGACCCGAGGAGAACGAGATCTATGTCCGATATCGGCAACGGTCGCGCCGGTCGCGCTGACGTGGTCATTGTTGGAGGAGGCACAGCGGGCAGCGTCCTCGCTAGCCGTCTCAGCGAGGATCCAGCTCGCTCCGTGCGGCTGCTTGAGGCCGGCACGGCCTACGGCGTCGACGGCTATCCAGACGACCTTCGCGACCCCGCGCACGTGCCGGCCAACCCCGAGCACGAATGGGGCTACACCGCCCGCGGTGGAGCGGCCGCGCCGCAGATCGATGCCGCGCGCTGCAAGGCGCTCGGCGGCTGCTCGGCCCACAACGCCACCGTCGCGATGCGCGCGCGGCCCAGCGACATAACTGACTGGCAGCGACACGGCCTTGATGACTGGACGATCGAACAGGTCTTCGCGACATACAAGGAGATGGAGAACACACCTGATGGCGACGACGCCTACCACGGACGGACGGGGCCGTTCCCGATCAGAACCCGCACGTACGACGAGCTGACGCCGTCGTTGCGTGGCTTCATCGATGCGGCGGTGGCAGAGGGTTTCCCTGCGGTCGAGGATTTCAACGGTCCGAATCCGAGCGGCGTCGGCGGGTACCCGGTCAACGTCGTCGACGGCGTGCGTCAGAACACCGGCATCGTCTATCTCACCGAGGAGGTTCGCAACCGCCCCAACCTCAAGATCTCGGGCGATGTGCTCGTCGATCGCGTTCTGTTCGACAGGCATCGGGCGATCGGCGTTGTCACGGCAAGCGGCGCTGAGATTCCTGCGGGCGAGGTGATCCTCTCCGGGGGCTCATATGGAAGTCCGGCGATCCTGCTGCGGTCTGGCGTCGGCCCGGCGGCTGATCTGGCGGAGCTCGGGATCAGCGTCGTCGCCGACCTGCCGGTCGGGCAGCACCTTCAAGACCAGCCGTTCTATTACAACGCATACGCCCTGAAGACGGATGCGCTCGACATGAGGCCGGCGGTCGGCGCCTTCCTGTGGAGACAGTCCAGTGAGGCGAGCGCCGACGAACTGGACATGCACATCGCGGTGACGCACCTCATGCCGCCCGAGTACAGCCCGACCGGTGGGGCGATCGCGCTGAGCGTCGCCGTCGTCAAGCCCGACTCCCGCGGAACCCTGAGCCTGCGGAGTCGCGACTCGCGCGAGCAGCCTGAGATCGACTGCAACTTCCTGGCGGAGGACAGGGACGCGCGCCGGATGCTCGAAGGGGTGAAGCTGACCCGCAAGCTCGGGCGCAATCCGGCGCTCGCTCAGTTCATCGAGCTCGAGATCATTCCCGGCGACGCAGTCGGCGACGACCAGCTCGCGGACGCGATCGCCTCGAACCTGGCGTCCTACGGGCACCCGACCGCGACGGCGCCGATGGGCGGTCCCCAGGACCCGTGGGCGGTCGTGGACTCGCACGGCGCGGTCAAGGGAATCGACGGACTCCGTGTCGTCGACGCATCGATCATGCCGGTTGTCCCATCGGTGGCGATCAACCCCACGACGATCATGATCGCCGAGCGGATCGCGAAGACGGTCTACGCACGCGAGCCAGGGCCTATCCATCGCGCAGTTCAAGTGGCGCCGACAGCCTGAGCGCGTGACCGCCATTCCGTCGTATCGCGGTGACAGGCGAGGAAGTCCGGTTCACGCCTGCTTCCTCGGCGGTCACGCACCACCTGTGCCAGATCTGGCCAGACCTAACCGGCGCGGCGAATACCGCGCCACAAATAGGAGATAAACGATGAACAAGGAGCTAGGGGTCTGGACGTACGAGGACTGCGCGCTGGTGCTGATCGACTACCAGAACGAGATGTTCGAGGTCATTCGCTCGGAGACGGACGCAGAGTTGGTCGAGCTGAACGTAAGGCTGTTGGCCAAGACCGCCAAGGCCCTCGACCTGCCGATCGTGCTGTCAACCGTCGGGGTCGGGTTGGGGTTCAACGGCCCCACACTTCCCTCGATCCTGTCCGAGCTGGACGGCATCGAGCCGATCGACCGGTCGTCGATGAACGCCTTCGAGGATGACGCCTTCCGTGAGGCGGTGAAGGCGACCGGGCGCAAGCGCCTGATCATCGGCGGGCTCCATACCGAGATCTGTCTCACCTTCGCGAGCGTCCAGGCGCTGAAGGACGGTTACGACGTGATGTACGTGACCGACGCCGTCGGTGGTCGATCCCAGGTCGCGCACCGCACGGGAATCGAGCGGCTGGCCCACGCCGGCGCCGTGGCGACGACGGCACTCGCTGTCAACACCGAGCTGTTCCGCGACTGGGCGACACCACAGGCTGGTGCCGCGGGCGGGGTCATCTACTGGTACTTCAACGAGCTTCCGAAGCTCACCGATGTTGTCGGTGTCGCCGATGCGGAGAAGCAGGCCGCGGCAGCCGCCCTCCAGGCCGCACAGTGATGCCGGGGAGGCTGTCCGGAAAGGTCTGCGTCGTCACGGGCACGGGCGGAAGCCAGGGACGGGCTGCTGCCGTGACTTTCGCTAAAGAGGGCGGGCTGCTCGTCGGCTGCGACGTGGCGGTCGAGCCTGCAGTAGAGACGCTTGAGATAGTAAAGGCGGCGGGTGGCGAGATGGTGTCGCTCCAGCCGTGTCGCCTCAGCGATCCCGCTGAGTGCGCAAAGCTCGTCGAGCTCGCGGTCAGCGAGTTCGGCCGGATCGACGTCCTGTACAACCTCGCCGCCAGGTCCCACTTCCACCGCCTCGAGGAGTTCACCGACGAGGAGTGGGATGCCGCCCGGCAGGACGAGGTCGACCTGGTGTTCTACCTCACCCGCGCCGCATGGCCGCACTTGAAGACCAGCCGCGGCGTCGTCGTGAACATGGCGTCGCTGAACGGCTCCCTGAGCTTCAAGCTCCTCCCGTCGCTGGCCCACACCACGAACAAGGCGGCAATCATCGGGATGACGCGCCAACTCGCGATGGAGGGAAGCGAGCACGGGATTCGTGTCAACTCGATCTCGCCGGGCCTGATCGAAAGCAACGCGACTCGAGGCGAGTTGGAGGACGAGGGGTTCGGTCGCCAGATGCGAGAGAGGACGCTCCTCGGTCGGTTGGGCCAGCCGGAGGAGGTCGCGAACGTCGCGCTGTTCCTTGCCTCCGACGAGAGCTCATACGTGACCGGTACCGACCTCGTAGTCGACGGCGGGATGAAGGTCTGGTGACGTCCGCGTGAGCGTCCAGCAATCAGCTCCAGCGCCGAGCGACAACGTCCACCCACTGCGTGCGGCTGAGGCTCAGCGCTACTGGCTTGGCTTCTGGGCGGTGGCGTTCGCGTTTCTGATCGTCATGGCGTTCGCCACGCTGCCGAGTCCGCTCTACGGCCTCTACCGCACGCGAGATCACCTTTCGGCGTTCATGATCACCGTGATCTACGCGATCTTCGCGGCCGGGACGATCGCGGCCTTGCTGTCAGTGCGCTACATCGCCACGCACGCCGGCCGTCGCGGCGCGATGCTCGGCGCTGTCGCGACGATGATGGCGGCGGCGGGGTTGCTCGCGGCGTGGAAGTCCCTGCCGGGGTTGCTCGTCGGACGCTTGATCACCGGAGTGGCGGTCGGTCTGGCGGCCGGGACGGCCATCACCTACCTGATCGAGCTGCGCGTCCGCAAGAATCCTGCCGCCGCGATCCGCGCCCGGAACATCGGCACGGCAGTGAGCGTCGGCGGACTCGGAATCGGTCCGCTGGTGGCCGGCTGCCTGGCGCAGTGGGTGAGGCGGCCACTGACACTGCCATACCTTCTGTTCCTCGCGCTTGGAGCGATCGCGCTGATCGGCGTCGCCACCGCGCCCGAGACCGCCACCCCGGCTCCTCCGGCTTCGGCCGAGAGTAAGGCGAGCGGCCCGCCACGCTCGGTCAGGATTCTCGTTCCAGGGGCGACGGCGACGCTTGCAGCCTTCGCGGCGAACGGACTGTTCGCCGGCCTGTCCGGGCTGTTCCTGGCCGTCACGCTTCACCATCCCTCACACGCACTCGCCGGCGCGACGCTGTTCCTCGTGTTCTCATCGGGTGTGGCGTCGCAGCTGGCAACAAACCGACTGCGAGCGTCGCGCGTACTCGTGCTCGGCACGATCTCCATGCTCACAGGTCTCGCGCTGCTCGTGACTGCCGTGCGTATTTCGAAACCAAGCCTCGCCCTCTTCCTCATCGGTGGGGCGCTCATCGGCGCGGGCGCGGGTGCCGTCTTCAAGGGCACGACCGGCCTTGTACTCGAAGCAACGGCTCCAGAAAACCGCCTCGCGATGACGGCGGACTTGCTCATCGCTCTGTACGTGGGGCTTTCGATCCCCGTAATCGGTGCCGGGGTCGCACTCGATCGAGGCGCGAGCCCACCGGACACCGTGCTCGGCTTCGCGCTCCTCGTCGGGATGGGCGTCGCCGGTGCGGGGGCGATGCTCGGCCGTGAGCTGAGACGCGGGCAGCGACCTGCGGGCGCCTCATCCGTCAAAACGCCACACGCACCGATCTGAAGGGAGGAATCAATGGCCAGTGCACCGATCCGAGGAGCGGACATCAAGACTGTCGGGATCATCGGCGCGGGCCGGATCGGTCAGGCGATGGCGCAGACTGCGATCCGTGCCGGCCATCAGGTCGTGATCGCCAACAGCCGAGGGCCCGAGTCGCTGACCTCAGTGGTCGAGGCACTCGGCGGCGGGGTGTCGGCCGGGACGGTCAAGGACGCTGCCGCCGCAGACCTCGTCGTGGTCGCGGTGATGTGGTCGCAGGTTCCGCAGGCCGTCGAGGGCCTGGACTGGGAGGGGCGGATCGTGATCGACCCGACCAACAATTTCGACCCCAGCGACCGTGACGGGCGCACATCCAGTGAGGTCGTCGCGGATCTCGTCGCACCGGCGCGTGTGGTGAAGGCCGCCAACACCCTCGTGGCCGCCGTACTCGGCTCCGACCCACACCAAGCGGGCGGTCAGCGCGTGATCTTCCTGTCCGGTGACGACGCCGACGCCAAGTCCGAGGTCAGCGGGCTGTTCGACGGCGCCGGTTTCTTCATCGTCGATCTCGGCGGCCTTCGCGAGGGCGGTCAGATGCAGCAGGTCGCTGCGCCGCTGGCCGGCCACAACTTGATCCGTCTCCCGTGAGTCAGACCCCCGACAGCCCGTCCCTATCGGAGGCGCAGCTCGCCACGCTTGCGGAGATTGGTGAGGAGCGCACGGCGAACGCCGGTGATGTCCTCTACCGAGTCGGGGATCGTGACTACCCGTTCGTCGCGATCATTGACGGTGAGGTCGCGATCCTGGATGCCGCTGGTGGCGAGATCGCACGGCACGGCGCATCGAAGTTCCTCGGCGAGGTGAACCTACTGTCGGGCCAGACCCTGTTCGTGACCGCCGTCGCCAGCCGCCCGTTGCAGTACATCACGGTGGAGCGGGATGCGCTGCGATCGCTGTTGTTCGATGACGGGCCGCTCAGCGATTTGCTGCTTGCGACGTTCATCGCGCGGCGGGAGGCAATGCAACAGGTAGGAGCCCTCGGTCTCGAGATCCTCGGACCGCACTCCTCGCCCGCGACCCTGCGGCTGCTGGAGTTCGCTCGCAGCAACCGTCTGCCACTGACCTGGCGCGACCCAGAACGCGGTGACGATCCGGACGCAGAGGCGCTGCTGGCCGGGCTCGACGCTCAGAGCCTGCCGCTCGTGCGACTGCCAGGGGGCGTTGAGATGCGCGCGCCGTCGGTCGGAGAGCTCTCTCGCGCACTTGGGATCGGGCGTGAGTTGGCGCCGCATGAGGAGGTCGACCTGCTCGTCGTTGGCGCTGGCCCCGCCGGCCTCGGCGCCGCCGTCTATGGAGCCTCGGAGGGCCTTGACACGTTGGTCGTCGAGAGCAGCGCGCTAGGCGGACAGGCCGGAACGTCGCGCAGGATTGAGAACTACCTCGGCTTTCCCGCCGGGATCAGCGGGAGCGAGCTGACCGGCCGAGCCGTCATGCAGGCTCGGAAGTTCGGAGCGCGCCCCGCATCGCCCTATCGCGCGGTAGTGCTCGAACCGAGGGAGGGCGGGCACCTCGTCCGGCTCGCGGAGGGCCAAGCGATCACCGCCAGTGCGGTCCTGCTTTCGACCGGCGCCCAATACCGGCGCTTGGAAGTCGAGGGCCTCTCCGACTATGAGGGACTGTCCGTCTTCTACGCTGCAGGGCCGCCCGAGCAGGTGCTCTGCGCCGCTTCGCGGATCGCTGTCATCGGTGGGGGAAACTCGGCCGGCCAGGCCGCCGTGTGGCTCGCGCGTGGAGGCGCGCTCGTCACGCTTCTGCACCGCCGCGCGGACCTGGACGAGACGATGTCTCACTACCTCGTACGGGAGCTCGAGCGCTACGGCGTTGCGGTTCGTGACCTAAGCGAGATCGCACGGCTCCACGGCCAGGGCGGGCAGCTCGAAGCCGTCACCCTCACGAACGGGGAGCGCCTGCCCCTCTCCTACCTGTTCCTGTTCCTCGGCGCACGCCCTTGCACCGACTGGCTCGACGGCGTGATCGCTCGCGATGAAGACGGATTCATCCTCACCGGTCCCAAGATCGGTCGCGAGGATCTTCTGGAGACGAGCGTGCCAGGGGTCTATGCGGCCGGCGATGTCCGCGCCGGCTCGACCAAACGATGCGCCACGGCCGTCGGCGAGGGAGCGATGGTCGTGCAGTTCGTTCACGCGCACATCGCGCGGCAGGGCGCCGAGATCAGACAGTGAGCTGCGCCACTGCAGTCATACCAGCGACGACAACCCATCAATCCGCAATCCCCAATCCCAAGGAGCAACAAGCAATGAGCACCATCGACGTTCAGGCACTACCCGCCGGCACATGGCAGGTCGACAAGGTCCATTCGAGCATCGGGTTCGCCGTCGACTACATGGCGGGCACCTTCCACGGAACGTTCGGCGATTTCGACGCCGTCGTCACCGACGGCGTGCTGAACGGCACCGCGAAGGTCGCTTCCGTCCAGGTCAAGGACGACAACCTCGCCGCGCACCTGCAAAGCCCGGACTTCTTCGACGCCCCGACCCACCCAGAGCTCACATTCACCGCCAAGACGATCAACCGCGACGGCGATCGCGTCACGATCAACGGCGAGATCACAATCAAGGGCCACACCGAGACCGCGCAGATCACCGGCGAGATCTCAGATCCGATCGCCGACCCCTACGGCGGCGAGCGCTTCGGGCTGACGCTCCAGACCGTCGTCGACCGCGACACATTCGGCATCAGCTGGAACAACCCACTGCCCAGCGGCGAGCCCGCCCTCTCTAACCAGGTGACGATCACCGCCGAGCTGCAGCTGTCAAAGCAGGCGTAGTGCGATGCGGGTCCTTGGTATCAGCGGCAGCCTGCGCCGCGACTCCTACAACACGACGCTCCTTCGCCACGCCGGCGACCTATTCGAGGCCGACGGCGCGGAGTTCGAGATCTACCACGGGCTGCGCGAGATCCCACCCTACGACGAGGACTACGACACCGAGCAAGCTCCCGAGGCCGTCTCGCGAATCCGCGAGACGGTCCGGGAGGCCGACGCCGTGTTCTTCGTCACCCCCGAGTACAACTCCTCGATCCCGGGGGCGCTGAAGAACGTGCTCGACTGGCTTTCTCGCCCAGTCGCCACCAACCCGCTGCGCTACAAGCCGGTCGCCGTGATCGGCGCAAGCTCCGGCATGTTCGGTGCCGTCTGGGCCCAAGCCGAGCTGCGGAAGGTCCTCGGCGCGATCGGAGCACGCGTAACCGACGGCGAGGTCGCCGTCGGCCGCGCCGGAGAGCGCTTCGACGAGAACGGCCGCCTGAACGAGCCCAACCTCGAGCAGGAGGTACACGAGGTCATAACCACACTGATCGCCGACGCTCAGTCCGCGAAGACCAGCCCGCCCGCCGCCAACGCGGTTACGTCCTGAACAGAAAACGCACGGTACGTTCCGACACCGCTGAGAGCAGCCCAGCACGGGAGAACGCCATGACTGACACCAGTGCAGCAGGCCCAATCAACCTTCCTAGTCCGTCCGACTGCGCTCGCGATCTTCGCGGGGTTTGACGCCAAAGACGTTTCTGCGCTGGCCGCGCACATGACCGACGAGTCCGCCTGCGACCTTGGCAACGCGGAGACCGTCGAGGGCAAGACCGCGAATCACCGGAATCAGGCGATGACCACTCGCCCGACCGGCAGCGATTCTCGAGCCGCCCGGCCCCCGGAGACAAGGAAACCGATGCCCCATGACTAGCCAAGCGATTCGCGACCCGCTCGCAGACCATCTCATAACCCCCCAGAACGCGGCGCTCGTACTGATCGACTACCAGCCCTCGCAATTCGCGACGGTCCGCTCGATGGATGAGGCGCTACTGCGCAAGAACATCGTATCGACCGTGAAGACGGCCAGAGCGTTCGGAGTGCCGATCGTCCACTCGACGGTCAACGTCGCATCAGGCCAGCAGCAGCCGACCGTTCCCGAGCTCGCCGAACTGCTCGAGCACAGCTCTCCGCTCGACCGCACGACCGTCAACTCCTGGGAGGACACCGAGTTCGTACAAGCGGTCCACGCGACCGGGCGCCGGAAGCTCATCTTCTGCGCGCTCTGGACCGAGGTCTGCATGGCCTTCACGGCCCTCGACGCCCTCCGGGAGGGCTATGAGGTCTATCCCGTCGTGGACGCGATCGGCGGCACGTCACCGGAGGCGCATCGCGCCGGGCTCGAACGCGTCGTGCAAGCCGGCGCGCAGCCGATCGGCTGGGTATCGCTCGCCTGCGAGCTACAGCGCGACTGGGCGCGCGCCGAGACGGTCCCCGCGATCGTCGAGATCGTGCTCACGGACCGCCTGCTGAAGGAATGAGACGGTGCCGGAGCGGTAGCGGGGTGATCCCGGGACCTCCCCTCGACGCGACGACGGCTCAACACACATCCTCGACACGCAGCGACGGGCGCCTGTCAAACCAACAACAAACAAGGTGATCTCACAATGACGGACTCGCTGACAGTCAGCACGCCCACGGAGACGGCGGACGCCCCCGTGTACCAGTACTACGCGGGCGGCGAATGGAAGAACGCCGCGGACGGCGGGCTGTTCGAGAGCTACGAGCCATACACGGGCCGAGTGTTCGCTCGAGTCGCAGCTGGCGGACCGCGCGAGATGTCCGATGCGATCACGGCGGCGCACGAAGCCTTTCCTGCGTGGGCGGCGATGCCGCCCGCGGAAAAGGCCGCGCAACTGCTGAAGGCCGCCGAGATCATCGAGCGGCGCGCGGACGAGATCGCCGACATGCTCGCGAGAGAGACCGGCAGCACGCTGCTGTTCTCCCAGTTCCAGCAGGGACTCGTCGCCGACACGCTGAAGCAGGCCGCCGGTTGGGTTTACCTGCCCAAGGGCGAGGTGCTGCCGTCCAACGTCCCCGGCACCCACTCGGTCGGAGTCCGGCGGCCGCTCGGCGTCGTGGTCAGCTTCACACCGTGGAACGGCGCGAACATCCTCTCGTGGCGCGCCACGCTCTCGCCGATCGCCGCGGGCAACACGGTCGTCGTCAAGCCATCCGAGTTCGCGCCCGTCAATGCCGGGCTGCTAATCGCCGAGGTCGCCGAGGAGGCCGGCTTCCCAGCCGGCGTGATCAACGTCGTACCGCATGCGCCGGGCGCGGCGCCGGCGATCGCCGACGAGGTGTTCAGCCGCCCGCGAGGTGCGCGTCATCAACCTGATCGGTGGCGTCAAGACCGCGCAGCTCCTCGCCGAGCGGGCCGGGCGCACGCTCAAGCGCACCGTGCTCGAGCTCGGCGGCTACAACCCGATGCTG
>Ga0182024_10015874_pt1 | contig 14353 bp, 11 predicted proteins | sample P32metaG_FD_120480 | JGI IMG/M metagenome (GOLD analysis project Ga0182024, IMG submission 120480) | Permafrost microbial communities from Stordalen Mire, Sweden - P3-2 metaG (Illumina Assembly) | ecosystem: Environmental > Terrestrial > Soil > Wetlands > Permafrost | place: Sweden: Stordalen... | reverse complement strand
CGGAAAGGCCCACCCGATGCCGTTAACCAGATCTTGGCGACAAACTCTCGACTGCTGCCAAAAGACTGGAAAATCGCCGAATGCTCGCTATCAACCGGAACAATTTGGGCGCCATATTGACGCACCATCGGCATAATCGCCGCACCAGCTGCCACCAGAGTCTCTTTATTAGCAAGAGCAATTGTCTTTCCCTTTTTAATTGCTGCTGCCGTCGGTTTCAATCCCAGAAATCCGACAACCCCTGTGACCACCGTTTGCACGTCAGGATGAGTAGCGGCATCTTCTAGCCCTTGCGCTCCTGTGACAATCTCAACTTTGGGATGAGAGCCCTGCAAAAAATCTTTCAGCTTTGTGGCATCAGCAGCGGTCGGAACCGCAACAAGCTCCGGTCTGAATTCATTTATCTGTTTAGCAAGAAGCTCTAAACTCTTGCCTCCCGCCGCCAGCGCCTTGACGTTCAGTGCGTCTCGATGCCCGGAGACAATGTCCAGCGTTTGCGTGCCGATGGAACCTGTCGAGCCAAGCAGACTAATGTGTTTCAATGCATCACCTTTTATCACCGACTATTCTAGCCGGTCGCCGTTAAAGGTATGCGGTTGCCGTAAAAGGATGTGATCCGGGTATGTGTTCCGGATTATCTGAAACGGATTATCTAGTATTTTGGTGGCAACGCCGGCGGCAGCTGCATCGTAGGCAATGCGTTGCTGGAAATCAAATTGCGCAATGTCGTCAATGCTACCTGGCGCGCTTGAGCCTGCTGGTAGCTTCCGCCCCAGAAGCCGTTGTAGTACTGCGGGTTGTTGGGATTGGAATAAATGTCGTATGGGTCAAGCGGCATAATGACATTGCCTGGAGGGTTTACATTTGTGCGGCTCAACCCGGTGCGCGAGTCGACCTGCGCCATTTGCGTCAAGGCGATGGCTTGATCCAACTTTTGCAACGTTTGTTGATTGTTCGGGTTGGCTTTGCCCCCTTGCATAACTTGCTGCACGATTGGTTGCATCGCCTCAGCAGTGTAAACATCGGCCAGATAAATCTTGAAGTAAGGATTGTCGGAGTTCTTAACCGAGTTGGTCAAGCTGTTTTCCAGGGTTTGCAGCGCCTGCCCGGATAGCCCCGCCATGCGCGCGAAATATGTCGGTGCATCAGTTTGTTTTGTGAAACTCTGGAAACCACCGGTGGTGGATGCATATGCGTCATCCACTTTTAGTCTCTGCGCATCCAGATCTAAGGATTGACCGTTGACCGTCATTGCTTTGGCGGTCGCCGGGTAGTAGTGGTGGGCACCGTTGTCATTGCCGCCCTGGAACCAGAAGAAGTTGCCGGTGGGATCGATCCAATGTTTGACTTGCACACCTTGCGGCACAGTAATGTCGATCGCGTTATATTTTGCTCGAGCCAGGTATTCATCTAAAGCCGGATCGCCATACTTCAGCGTAAGCTTGCCGTTCACCACCGCTGCCGTTAGTTGAGCGTCGGTTAGAGTGGCGGGATGGCTCGTATTATCAACGGCTTGAGGCGCCTGCACACGCGCATCGGTGGGTTGAGTCTGCTGTGTGCGGGTATCAGTTGGTTGAGTTTGCTGTGTGCGCGTATCAGTGGGTTGAGTCTGTTGAGCCGGCACTGCGATGCGGGCAAGGGGCGAAGACATCATGATGGCAAAGTCGGGCGGATTAAAAACCGACGAATGACCGCCTGGTCCATCTTTCAGTTGTAGCGAATCCCATTCAGCCATAACTTCCACCTGTAGCACACTGACACTATCGTAGAATTCGACCGGGGTGTCAATGTGAGATCTACGTAGCAGAACGGCCGGCAAGAGAAAACATCCCTCGGAGGAAGATTGAGTCGAAGTGTTCACATCTTTGGCGGCACAAGCGCTAGATCCAAGTAACTTCAGCGATGAGATCCGTTATTTACGCTTTGGGAATTCGGGACGGTATCTAGCCACGTGAGGACCGTGCATTTTACGCAGTGTCCGAACTGCAGACTCCCAAATCTTCTTGTGGCTCAATCCGTCGTGTTCGGTCATCTTGAAAAAGTGCAAATTTGCGTTGGGAACGTGCTCAAGCAACCAAAGAACATGCTCAGTTCTGATCCTGGCTATTTGGGGATTGGTAGGCCCTACAAAAGTTCCTCGAGTGAGATTGTTGCGATCGCACCACCCAAGCACCTCTGCCCGCAGTATGAGATCGTTCGGATTGATCTTCAGTGCCTGTTCGTTCGTCCAGACCGTGCGCGTCGGCAACGATAGGCTATACAGGAGAGAAAAAATGAAAAGACCGCTCCGACCGATTCGATCACACAATTTAGCAAGTACTCGGTCATTTGCCTGAGGTTCAAAGTTACGAACAATTTTCTCGCATTTCTTTTCGAAGGGCTCATCTCTGAAATCAAGAACCCTAAGATCCTGCCCAAGAGGAATCGCGTAGACAAGTGCCAAAGCCTCTGCATCATCGGGACTTTGCTCTAAAACGCTTTTGGCAATCTGTATCGCACTAGTGGCATCGCTAAGATATAGCCACAGCGCAGCGTTCATCGCTATTCTCATGTTGTGCGGGTGCGCTTCTATTTGTTCATTCCACTGACAGTTCAACACATCACACGATTCCCTATCCGAGAGAGATGTCGCGATATCACTTTCTGGCATTGCTTGAATAACCCAACCAACGATTGGACGTATTTCAGCGACCTCCGCTTCGGTGATCTGCCTTCTACCGCAAGAACCTGCGATCCGAATTGTCGTGATCAAGTCTTTCGCAAATGGCACACCGAGGCGCTTTAGATTAGCAGTTGAATCAGTCGGCGCGTTAAGTCCTTGAGAGTTTGCTCTCGATAGGTCAAGATCATTTGCCCACATGCTCAATTCTGTCGGCATCAGGCATGGTGGGATGTATGAATCTTGGAATCGCGCCACGTCATTAAGATCTATCCTTTTCTTGAAAATGTCCGGTGCTTGCAAGCGAGCATGATCGGCTAACTCCACCTGAAGTTTTCGCCGAACAGAAGATGGTAGCTTCTGCCACTCTTCGAGTTCGCATAGCACGCGTCTGGCGCTAGCAAGTCCGAAGTTTCGGACGAGGAATCGAAACGAGTTGCGAAAGACTTGCTCTTTATCCTCAACGTTTAGTCGAATTCCCTGAAGGAACGCATCTTTCACAACGATGGCGTAGTTCCTTGGTATCTTTGCGCCAAAGCCAAAATGTCCGCCAAGCCGAACGTGCGGAAAGTAATTTACTATCCAGAGGCAATGTCGTAACCAGCTTTGAACGACTCGGGGATTGTGACCAAGCACGTTTGCTCTCTCCATCTGGGATTCGCACCAGTGCAGAATGTCAACGCGGGCCCACAGGTCAAATGGATCGAGTTTGAGAACAGACTCTAAAGTGTCGACGGTTGCTTGTGAGATGCCAGAAAAAATCGTTGTCCATGACAAGGTCATCTTCTCCGCATCGCGCATTCTCTGGTTAATTGACGGCGGAAGTTGCTCCGCGGACAAATCCGCTGGCAGCGGCAGTGACTGTCCATCGAACGGCCCCAACGTGGGCAGCAGAGCCAACGCCCATTCGTTTAGCGGCTCTAGTTGAAGGACTCGCCGCAAGAGCGTGCGCGCAGAGTTCGGTTCATGCTCGAACAAAAACAGAGCGAAATTAACGTGGGTTTGCGCACAGGATGGAGTTGACTTGATCTGCTTGCGCCAGGCAGCCTTGATGCGATTGTAGTGTTTCTTGTCCTTCCCTGGATCGCAGCAAAGGTAGTAGTCTCCTGCGAAGACGCAGTCCGGCGCATTTTCAACAAACCATAGGATATGGTCGCAGCGCAACTTACATCTTTGCTGATTAGCAGCAGACTGTTTGGCACGCATGTCTTTATAGAAGATCCAATAATGTCCAAGCAGTCTTGCTCTGGTAACTAGATCTTGCGGATTGTGCGGAAGTACTTTCTCAAGTGCTCGAGCTGATGCTGCCGGCAGCAGTTTTCCTAGCTTGGCTGCGTATTCTAGATTATAGAAATCTGCTCTTTCGGTAACGGATGGTTCCAAAGAAAAACTCCTTACCGAAAGATGAGGCTGTAGTCGCCGAAGCGGGCCGTTGCTTACGTACTGCAGCTGAAAGTCGTTGTGAGATCTTGGAGGCAATCTTGTGGCCAATAGATGATGCAAACATTTGGCACCGCCTGTAGTTCAATTTGGTTGCTCTCTGCCTGTCAGGCAGAAATTCGATCTTCCAACGGCAACGAGCCCAAGTCAGCTATCCAAATCCGCATTCCACTGTGCCTCACTGCATTAGGAAGGTTGCCGTAAAGTCCGGCGACTCGCAAATACTCAGTGCTCGCAGCCACGATGCCGTCACAATTCAGCCGCTGAATCTTCTCAATAATCTCATTGATAGTCTTATCGCTGGTGGGCTTGGTTGGCAAATCGACATAGACAGGTTCGGAAAGCTTAAAATCGAACGTCTCTGCCCACCCCTCTATCTTTGCTTTTTGCGCCCTCTCGGCAATTTCATATGCAGCAACCATATCAGGATCGCCACTTCCATATGTCATTACTATCGGCACAACCAAATTGCCGGACATTTTGCTTCCTCCGCACCTCGTGTATTATATGACTTCCCGTCCAATTTTGGAGACCTGCTGTGAGAATCCAAGAGGTTCTTTCACGACGGAGCGATCTCAGCATCATGCAACGTTCAAGGATCTTCTACAGCACACTGGGAAGAACGTAGCCGATGTGCCCATGTTTGACGCTACATGGGGACTGGAAACGATCATTGCCAGGCTCGCCGGATTCAATCCAGACGATGTCGGACCTGTTGTCGCGAACTGACAGGGCGTCAACAAACCGTGTTCGCGTGTTCAACACGTGCGCATGTTTTGTTCTAAGGTGGCATCTCTACTTTGTAGCCAGCTGATGCTACGATAGGTGCGCCACTAGATTATGGGGCTAAGTGGCGGGCCAGATAGGGTCACCGCCTGTAGTGCACCCCCCAAGATAGTTCTGAGGTTATGTAGGCGTGCAGCATGCCAAGTTTCGATCTCCGTTCTTCAACATTCGACGAGTTTGTAGAATTTTTGTTCAACCGCGAGGTGCCGGACGGGCCGGAAGACCCGCCAACGTGGTATCACGAAATTGATCTAAGGGTAGATTATGATCCTGTTCGCCATGCTGAGTTTTACACTAGATTGTTTTCCTCCGGTTTCATAAGCATCTATGTCTGTGAAACCAACCCAACTTTCTTGTTAGAGAAATATACGCGAGCCCAGCTCGAACAAGCATTCTGGGCTATTCATGGATGCCTCTTAGATGGAGCGGTCTCTGAAATCATGTGAGATCAAAGAATCCCGTTTGAACAGAGAGAGCAATGCGTAAGATCAATGTATATCTTGTACAGAGATTTGTTTCAGATTGATTCCCTCGACACTTCGAGCAATATGTGGTGGGATAGCCTCGCTTATGGTTATTTCTGTGGAAACAAAAACCGAGTACATAGCGACGAAGAGAAGAATATGCAGGATGTTATGTTTGAAACTCTCTGCCAAATCCTAAAACTTGATTCTGAAGCCTGTCAGGGAGCCGCGTTGCATGGGTTAGGCCATTTGGTCCATCCTGACACGGAAAAAGTTATTAGGGCTTGGATTGCTGAACATCCAGATTTACCCGAAGAGGATGTAGATTATGCCGAGGATTGCATCGCAGGCAGAATCATGTAGATAAGGTTGGGGGACTTCTAGTATGACTATAGTCTGTGACCATAGTACTACAATTGGGGAAAGGTCGTCATAACGGGTATTGGATAATGTCTCCCAAGAAAACAAAACAAATTGCAGCTGGTGAGTTTAAAGCGAAGTGTCTGAAACTGATGGATGAAGTGCAATCATCCAAGATTCCTCTAATTGTGACCAAACACGGAAAGCCCATGGTGACAATTTTGCCTTTCGAAGAAGAAGCAAAAGTGTTTCCATTTGGTTATATGAAAGGACGCATGACCATCAACGGTGACATTGTTGGTCCGATTGGGGAAAAATGGAATGCCGAAGCCGACGATTGAAACTCCCGATCACTCAGCCCCTCTTTTGCTTGATACACATGTGGCCATTTGGTTAGTGGAAGGCAGCAAGCGGCTGAAGTCGTCAACCCGCTGATCGAATCTCGTTTCCGCAAAGGGCAATTGTGCGTTTCGCCTATTTCTGCCTGGGAAATTGGCATGCTGGTTTCGAAAAATAGGCTGACGCTTGACCAACCGGCACTTCTTTGGTTCGTTGATTTTGTGCAGCGTTTTAACGTTTCTCTTCTCGATATAACGCCCGAAATAGCCATAAACAGCAGCTTCCTGCCTGGCAAACTTCATGGAGATCCGGCCGATCGAATTGTCGTAGCGACCGCCTTGGCTCATTCAATCGCTTTGATTTCGGCAGACGATGAACTTGTGTCGTACAGCAAACAAGGATTTATTAAAGTGATTGCGTGCTAAAAGCGAGCGGCAGTCGCGTTTCGAAATTTCGGTGAAACAGCGTGAGAATGCCCTCCTTCACTGGCGCATTGACAAATTATATGAAAAACTTTCTTCACACCAGATGTAGTGTTTATTAGATCTGGGAACAAAATAAGGGTGCATATTTGCAGTAGTGCAGCCGCTTGCTCAATGGATGAGCCCTGCAAACGCCTGTCTTCGGCTCCCACAGCGGCATTTTTCTGGAATGAGGTTTGCATGAAGGATAAACGAAAAGCTGGCTTGATTGCTGTCTCGATCGCATCAGCGACTGTGGTGACATTGTCGCTCTGTGGTGTTTTCAACCGACAGCCCCTGCCGCGGCTGCCGGAAGAAGCAGCAAACATGCGCACAATTCCTGGATACGAGCTTGATCGGCTGTTAGCCGAAAGTCCAGGCGCCATCGATAAAATCACTTGCTTAAAGGGCATGCGCACAGTCATTGCTGATGTACAGCCGCTCGGTCCGGCTCTGGTCGATTATGCCAATACATCCGACCTGGTGGTGCGCGCCAGCGCCGCGCACGTTCGAGTTGATGTGAGCGAAGCGCGATCACTGATTGATAGATTGTTCGGCTCGTTGCACTGGACATTCTGGGTGTTGATGAGCGCCTGCGGTTTGCTGGCAATCGGATTACTCTTTGGCGAAGCTGTTTTGCGCAGAATAGACATCAATCTTCCAGGGCTGGATAGTTTTTCTGTCACCGCTATCGATGGCAATAACGTCGAAGAGAAGCGCACCTTCGAAGATGTTGCCGGATGCGAAGAAGCAATTGCAAAATTAAGACGTGTCGCTCGGTGGCTCAAATATCCAGATTGGTATGAGGAGTTTGGTGCCAAGATTCCCAAAGGCATCCTGGCCGTGGGTCCGCCCGGGGCTGGTAAAACACTCTTAGCTCGCGCGCTGGCTGGAGAAGTAGATGCAAATTTCTTCTGCGCAAGCGGTTCCAATTTTGTGGAGATGTATGCTGGAGTTGGGGCGCGACGTGTTCGCAAGCTATTTGCTCAAGCAGTAAGCGCGCGGAAATGCACGGGCAAACCGTCGATCATTTTCATCGATGAAATCGATGCCATCGGCAAGAAGCGTGGGCAAGGTAGTTCTGGAGCCGATTCAGAGCGCGATCAAACTTTGAATCAACTGCTTGTGTGCATGCAAGGTTTTGAGCCAAGTAGTGGCATTCTTGTCATGGCCGCAACGAACATGCCTGAAACACTGGATGAAGCCTTGAAGCGTCCCGGTCGTTTTGACTATCAGGTGGCAGTCGATTTGCCTGATACACTTGGGCGCGAAAAGATTTTTTCCATCCACACACGCAATATGAAATTGGCTGCCAACGTCAGGTTGCGCGATCTGGCCATTCGCACGCCCCAATTCTCAGGCGCCGATATCGAGCAAGCCTGCAACGAGGCAGCTATTGTTGCTGCCGAGCGTATCGAGCTGCTTGGCGCCGGCTCAAGCGAAGCCGCACTCAGTGCCCTGGGCAAAACCATAACGCTGGAAGATTTCGACCAGGGTGTAGACTATGTTCAATTCGGCGATCCGCTGCTTTCGCGCGCGCGCTCCATGTCGCAGGAAGATAAGCGCAACACTGCTTATCACGAAGCCGGTCACTGCGCCGTGCAACAAGTGCTGCAAGATTCGGGTGCCGACCCGATCACGAAAGTGACAATTGAGCCGCGAACCAAGTCGCTTGGATCGATGCAAAGTCATGCTGTCAACGATCGATACGGTCACACTGAAGAACAACTGCGAGCAAGAATAATGACTGCAATGGGTGGTCGTCTTGCACAAGAGTACTTCTTGAATCGCAAAGACACAGGCGCCTCCAATGACTTCGAGCAAGCCACGAAGATTGCTCGTCTAATGGTGACTGAATTTGGCATGTCCAGATTGGAGCCGATGTTCGTTAAGCTTGCAGACGATGGTCATCGTGCCACCAGAATTGGTGCCGATCTGGCCAACGACATTGACCACGAGTGGAGGCGAATTCTCGACGATTGTTACACGGAAGCGAAGACGATCATTGCTGCAAACGAGCGGCGCATTGAAAGAGTTGCCGAAGCGCTTTTGTCCGAGCAGACTTTGTTGTCGCAGCGGTTCCTGCAGTTGTGGAATGGTGGCACAAACACTTCAGTTCCTGTGAGCGAAGGGGTTCCGCCTGCACTATCCATCCTTGTCGACGAAGAAGCCATAGTGAGAATTGGGAGCTCGATAAAAGGTTGATATAGAACCTTTCGCTAGTTGGACCCAAGAGATCCAATTTCTACCGGTTTCAGATCTCCGAACCAGGCTTTGGTCGATTAGCAAATCAGTATGAATCTAGAGCCGGGTATAATCATTGAGCAGATATGAACCAAGGAAGGTGAATTATGAGCAGTGACAAGCTGTCGAGTGACACCTTGGACCAGATGTCCAAAGTTGACAGAAGCAGAAAAACGGACGAACTGTCTAAGAGAATTTTGGCGTCTATCAGCCAGACTTTCTCCGGCAGCGAAGAGACCATGAATTGGCTGAAGAATGTCAACGAGAATGTGCCGGGCATACCAGCTGCTGGGCAAGCCGATCAGCATTCAGTAGTGTTGACGATGATCGGCATTGTGGACAAACTGTTTGATGATTTCCAGCGCTATGCATTTCAATTCAATCAGACTGAGCCGAACCGAGATTACGTCATCAGCTGCAAACGACCGGCAACGGGCAATTACAAAGCAAGCAATGAGCGCTATGAGGGTTTTCTGCAGAACAGTGCATGGGCAATGCTGATTCAGGGGAAGCCAAATTTGATTCGAGCAACATTTGTTTCACCCAGGTTCCTCTACGAGGATGAATCAAGAAGACCAATAATCATGCCATTCTTGGAGCTCAATGAGGTTGGCAGTGGGGTCTGGAAACTGAACGAACAAAGTATTCAGTTCGGACATCTACCAGTTGTGTCTAAGGCAATGTTTGCCCGAATGATTCGCGTCACTCGCAGCGAGGTCGGTGAAGGTGATGCATTGAAGGTCGCTTTCGAAGCGCAACCTACTCCGAGCGCTCCTGATCCACAAGAAGTTCTTTCCAGTGGTCGCGATGAACAGCTCGAAACGATCACCAACGCCATCATTAACCTTTTGGATTCGGTCGACAATCTTTTGCCCGATCTGCAGAAGGAAGGATTTGTGGCATTGCAAAAAGGTGGCATGGACAGCCTTCAGCGTGTAATGAAACAATCTGAGCGGGTGAAATCAATCAGGGAACGAGCGGCAATAATAGCCAAAGATTGGGCTGACATTGTGAGAGAGTATTAGCGCCTCACAATTTGTGCCACCATTTCTTAAGAGTATTCTTGAGCCCTCCGAGTACATGCGGTGGAGTTGACGTCGTGTGCTCAACCGTCTTTGACGGCGTTGCCGCTTCTATCCGAGAATGGCTTGCTTGAGGCTTGCGGACCCGAGGCTTTGCACCTTTTGCTAGAGCTTTTTCCTTACTGTCAGTTTTGTCCATGGTAGGGACGTCTGGCTGCAAGGTCTGCTCCTCATTCTTGCCATCAATCTTGGGCGGAGGCGTCGACAAGGCGGGTGCAGCCCTAACGGGCGCCGTCGTAACTGGTGGCACGCCTGGTGTCTTTTCACTATGTGGTGCAAAGACAAAGAAGGATACAACGGCAGCTGACACGAGCACCGCACCGATTCCCACTCCTATCGCTCTTTTGGGAATATTAATTTGAATCGTTTGCTCTTTGTCCTGACTCGTTTGCGTGTTGGTTGGAGTCGTTGACGTGTTGGTTGGAGTCGTTGACGTGTTGGTTGGAATCGTTGGCGTGTCGGTTGGAATCGTCGACGTGTTGGTTGGAGTCGTCGACGTGTTGGTCGGAATCGGTTGCTCTTCGGCTGGAATCGTTGAATTTTGCGAGTCGGTTTGTGCGTTTACAGCCGTTTTTGCGGTCTGTTCCGCACTCATTCTCGCTGTCGCGGAGCTGCTGCTAAACGTCTCTTCTGGAAGGGCCCTGAACTGCATAAGGGCAGTCTTAAGATCGTTTTTGCTCGTAGCTTTGCTGGTGCTTCGCACTGCATTTAGTGGCGCAGCTTGACTAGCCGGGTCGCTTCCCGCTGTCACAGTCTCTCCAGCAATCGCCGTCGCCTGGCTGCTCCCCGGGCTGTCCGTTAAGATGGATTTTCTGAGCTGCTCAAGACCTTCCGCAAGATCATCCATTGATTGGTATCGCGCATCGGGATCTTTGGCTAATGCCTTGAATATGACTGCCTCCACCTCAGCAGGCACATCTATGCCAATTGCCTGAAACGAAGGCGGCATCTCCGAAATTTGTTTGTACATCAACTGAAGAACATCGGTGTTATCGTAAATGTTCTTGCCGCTGATTGCTCGATACATTACTGATCCCAGCGAATAAATATCGGTGCGAGCGTCAAGCTTTTGTCCGCGACATTGTTCAGGGCTCATGTAGAGCGGGCTGCCGAAGATCTCTCCAGTGCGAGTCAAGTTGCCAGAATCCGGATCGGCGTTAACCAGCTTGGCTATGCCAAAATCTACAATTTTTACGAAATCAGGCTCTCGCTCTGTTTTCACAAGCACGATGTTGCTGGGTTTTATATCTCTGTGAATCACTCCTTTACTGTGGGCGTGGCTCAGTGCCTGGCTCAGTTGGACGAAAATGTTCAGGGCTCGAGGCAGCGAGAATTTCCCTTCAGACTCAATAATTTCGGTCAGCGATCGACCGTCCAGGAAATCCATCACCATAAACGGCTCGCCAATGTCAGACGTACCGAAATCGTAAATAGTGACAATGTGCGGCATCGACAACACGCTTGCGGCCTGTGCCTCTATCTGAAAACGTTTCAGTGCATCGCTGCTGTTGATCTGAGATTTGTGCAACACCTTAATTGCCACGATGCGGTTCATGAAGCGGTGTTTCGCGCGGTACACCAATCCCATGCCACCACCGCCGATTACATTGAGAATTTCATACTTCTCACAGAAAACGGTACCGACAAGACTGTTGGGCTCGAGTTTTGATAGGGCCGTTCCATCGTTCGGACAAGTGGTGAGCTCTGCCGAGAACTCGCCATGGCAACAGATGCACAACTTTTTGGTGACTGGTTCTTTGATATCCGAACTCATCTAACGTCAATACTCCGGCCAGCGAAGCTAAGGGATATATGCCCGCAAAGAAGAAAAGATCATCTACGCCAATTCCCTGGGGTATTCCCTGATCAGACCTGGTCTTTCCTCCATAGGCGTCCAAGGGGCCAAACACTATAGTAACTGTACTTTGACACCTCAGCACCATGCTTTACCAAAGTACATTAATGACAATAGTCCTGACACGTTTTCGGCACTGGCTGCCCTAGTCGCTAGGAAGCGGTTGCAGGCAGCGGGCAGCCCTCAGCCCGCGTGCTCATCTGGAGAGTGCACTATGCTCAATAAGTACCAACGCGCTGCAGTTTGCTTGCAACTCGCGTTGCTGTGCACATCAGCTTTGACGATGCCAGGTGAGGCGTTTGTCGATGAGAACTCTTCAAGTTCGCGGCCATCGAAAATTCACCTCAAGGCTCAGATCGCGAAGGCAGATCCGCGCGGCAAACCACTGCAAGGATCTTTGGCTTATCTTGATATGCGGCTTGGGCACAGCAACAATGATTTGCGCGCGTTGTCAGGTTTAAGATCTGGTGTTGTTCCTGTGTCGGCAAAACTTCGTGATAGGAAAACAAAATTGGCAACTGGAGTTTCGAAGACTGCCCCAAGGCACGGGAAAACACGCTTGCGGACAGGCTTACAGACAGGCGTTTCCAAGCCAGGTAGTTCGATCCATTTGCGCTCGCAAACGGCAAACGCAGCAACTAAGAAAACAACATTGCACTCAGCTGTTGCCACGCTTGCAGCCAGTACGACTTTCGAATCAGTCCGCATTCAACCATCAGCAGCCATCGACCTTCAGCAGGAGAAGGCTTTGCTCTCCGCCATTGCCGGCATGGCGAGACCGTTTGATCTTAAAGCAGTCAAACCATGCACTTGCGGTGGAAAGGGAGCGCTCCTGACTAGTCGCCACCAATGGGCGGAAGCAGCGCAATACTATCAAGAGGAAATTCAAAATAAACCGAACAACAACTCTGGAAATCCGAATGCCTTGAATGGCCTCGCATGGGCTTTAGCTCATACTGGCGATTACGATCTCAGCATCGCAGCGGCGACAGAAGGATTGAAAATGGCGCCGACCTATCCTTATTTAATTGGCACGCGTGGCTACGCCTACTTGCGTCAGGGTAATCTCAAAATGGCCGAGAAAGACCTGGATCTGGCGGCACATTTGGGACAGAATCCCGAAGATTGGTATTATCTAGCGATATGCCGTCAACGTCTGGGCAAGCTGTCAGATTCAAAGGCTGCTCTGGATATTGCGTCCTCAGGCGGATTTCATGACACCACCGGCGACTGGCAGATCTCTATCAAGCCCTAACGCTTGGAAGTCAGTGAAGATTGGTACTATTTAGCTACAGTCCGCCAACGTCTGGGCATTGGCGACGCAGTCTAAATCTACAAGGACAGGTGCAGTTTGTGACTACAGGCGAAACCACATTCTCCGATGCCATCCGAAAAGATCCAGCCAAAATCTTTTACCTCTGCGCTCGAGTAGGCGTAGACGAAACATCCAAGACCGCTGCAACTGATGCTCTCAAAGACTGTTTGGAACATGCGGATTTGCTCACGCCGGCGCAAGTTCGAGACGGCTTGAAGCAAGTTTTATTGAGCGACAATCCAGGTGAGAGTTTGGATGTGCTGATGGACTCGGGAGTGATGAAAAAAATCCTGCCGGAGATTGTTGAACTTGACGGCCCGCGAGGTGCACAAGATCCGATTTATCATGCTGAAGGCAATGTGTGGGTGCACACTAAGATGGTTGTCGCTCAAATGAAAACTCATGTGGATGAGCTGCCGCCGCAAATGCAATTTACCGATTTGTTGGCAGCTTTGCTGCACGACATTGGCAAACCAGACACGCAAGAATTCAAAGAGCCCGATGAAAATGGTGTGATAAGAATATCGAATCTGCAGCACGATCTGGTCGGCGCTGACATTGCTGAAACAATTCTAGAGCGGCTGCAGTGCGATTCAGCAACGTCATGCCAGGTAGTTGAACTGGTGCGTGAGCATATGCGCATGCACGCGACGAAGAAGATGAAGCGAAAGAACCTGCAGAAGACTTTAGCGCGTCCTTTTATTGAGAGCAAGATTCGACTGCAGGCGTCCGATGCTGACGGATCGAAGACCACTTCATTGAGAGAGAGCAAGAATCTCTACGGTTTTCTCACTGAAAAACTACGAGATTTTAGAGCCAGGCAAGCTGCGAATTCGCAAGAAATGGATGCAGATGCAAATGTAGATATGGTGCCAATTCTGACTGGGAAAATTTTGCAAGATCCTGAGTTTGGATATAAACCAGGACCGAAATTCAAAGACATTTTAGCGGCAGCTCGAAAAGCGCAGCAAGACAATGTTTTTTCAGATGAGGCTGGAGCCCGCGAATGGCTTCGGGGGCTGCACACGGACTAGGCTGCGCGGCATTGGTAGTTGCGCGTTTGCTAGCTTTATAAATCTCTGGGATGTGGCTCCTTAATCCGCGCTTCGACGAGATGCTCGGCGACGATGATCTGGTGGGGATTAATCCCACTGAAAGTTACTGAGCTCGAGAACTCTGGTGTTTATGACAGAGTTTTTCGCATTATGATTATCATCCAATACTTACCTTCTCCGACCTCGGTCAAAGAGTTGAGATCGAGATCCTGTTTAGTTACGCGAGGTTTATTATGAAACGTCTTGCTTTGGCATCTGCATTGTCACTGGCGTCCACACTTTTGATCGCGCCT
>Ga0182024_10015873_pt1 | contig 14353 bp, 10 predicted proteins | sample P32metaG_FD_120480 | JGI IMG/M metagenome (GOLD analysis project Ga0182024, IMG submission 120480) | Permafrost microbial communities from Stordalen Mire, Sweden - P3-2 metaG (Illumina Assembly) | ecosystem: Environmental > Terrestrial > Soil > Wetlands > Permafrost | place: Sweden: Stordalen... | reverse complement strand
GGTGTTCAAAAAAGCGGACAGGTTTGAGTCCGCACTCCGTCACGCCTGAAAATCCAGAAAATACCCAGGACTATCGAGGTAAAATTAGACCGTTCTTGTTGACTCTATGTCAGGAGTTCTGGATTCTTATTGCGCGTAGTTGGCAAGCCCGCATCGTGGCGAGTCTGTTCGGTGTGGCATCCGTTGGATTAGGCGTCTATTTTATCTGGGGTCTTCAACATAGCCGTGATGGCGTGACCGAAATCAAGATGATTACTCCGGTAGTTATAGGCGCGTTATGTCTGTCGGTTGTCTCTCTGATTGTGACCTATTATGTGGACAAGAAGTTTACACCGAAGCCCTAACTCACCCCACCGCTGTTGGTTGTAATTCTTCATTCATATAATCATGCAAGTGCCGGTTCTCGCTGTTTAAACTGTTTTGAAGGATGCGCGGGACGCTGCCAGCGGCAACCCCTGCTTGTCAGTTATACTAAAACCGCTATGCTGGGAGCGGCTCTGTGCCCCTGTACCTCAAATGGATAGAGGAGCGGTTTTGTAAACCGTCCATCCCGGTTCAATTCCGGGCGGGGGGCACCAATTTTAGGGTCGCTGTTTTCGGATGGGCTTTGAACAGAAGGCAACAAAGGGAACGAAGGATTCATTTTTATTTTCCCGAAAGTCACCGTGATCTCCCGCCACTGCTCCGGGCGTCAAACGGCACGGCGTCCGTGGTTTTCTGTCGGATAAAGAGCTAAATGTTACTGCTCTGTAGCCAGTCTGTTGTCTGAAATGTTACCGCTTAAGTTCTTGATACTCTAAGACCGGTTAAAGAGAATAAAATCCAAATTTAACCCTGTTCCCCGGCGAGGCGACGCAGGTGCCCGATGTACGGCCGTCGCTCCAAACGGGCTGAATGGCATGGCCGCCCACCTTGACCAAGGCGCCCAAAAGATTTTCGAAATTGACGGGGGCACGAGGCGTCCATACTGATTAAGAATGTTGACTGTCAAACCGTCGGGCCGTGTCCCGGTCTGGGTGCTCCTGTTTGCATTCGGGCTTTTTATTGGGGTAAAACCCCTTGGCGCTCAAAGCCCGGTTGCTGACGACTCTCTGGTCATATCCCCTGTCATCGACGGCGATCATGGGGACTACGCGCAGGCTTGGAAGAATTTCAAGCGGGATCTCCAGGCGAATCTGGACAGGGAATTTCCGGCCCAAAGAATACAAGTCAAAGTGAATGAGGGATTCAAGACCACCAGCCACCAACTTTCCGACCTTGCCTCCGGGGCGACCCAACAGATATTTGCCTTGAGTTGTGGAAATACCGCCGCGGCTCTTCTAAACCCCTCACGCTATCATTATCAGACATCGTTTGTGCTTTCCGATCCCAACAACCAGCCGCTGATGTATCGGCCAATCTTCATAGTGACACGCCGTCCCCAATTCTCCCAGTTTGTTGCCACATGCTCGAACTTAACACGACTTGCCACTGTCCTAGACAGCCATACTCATCTGCAATTTGGCGTCGGGCTGCCGTCCTCGCTCTCCAGTTACCGCATACCGATGTTGGTGATGACGGATGGACGCCATAAGTGGAATACAACGGCCTGCAACCATCAGGACGATTTGATTGAAAAAGTCGTCTCTGGCGAGATTTTCGCCGCGTGTGTCGCAGACGATGTTCTGAGAGTCTCCGGCAAGTGGGACCGCGTCCAGAAAATCTGCGTCAGCGGTGATGGGATCAATCCACTCCTGACCCATTCTTTTCCCGCGGTTTCTTTTGGCTGGCGATCCGACTTGTCCCCGAAGCTTCAAGATTGCATCTCGAACACGTTCGAAAATCATCTTTGGCCCAAGGATCACGAATTCACGAACGCTTACACAGGGATTAAGGGCATTCCCGTCGGAGGCATCGTTAAGATTGGCAGCGCGGACCGCCTCTGGGCCGGTGTAATCGAAATAATGAAAATCCCTGTGGCGCTGCCCCGCCCTCAATAGAGCCGCTTGAAAGCCACGCCTGTGGGGTATCGCAAAATCCCTGGCGCGTTCCCTGAAGTGTGGTCAAATTCAAGCCTGTTCCCCGGCGAGGCGGCGCAAATACTCGAAGGAAAAAATGCCCGAGGCATGGCCGTCGCCCCAAACGGGCTGGATGGCGTAGCCACCCACCCTGGCCAGGCGGGCGAGTTGAAAGGATTTTGGGGAAAGCGCCTGGGCCGGGCCTTTGTGGAGGACACCCATGACGTCGCGTTCGCCAACGCATCCGGCGCAAGGACAGGCCCGGCGCAACGTTTCGAATGAAATAAAACTCTCCTGGCCATCATCCCACTTGATGGCCAGCTCGGAGCCAACTTGTTGAAGATCGGTGGGCTGCATATAACTATTATCTATTGAGGCAATTGCTGCCGGTAATCGATGGTGCCGCCGAGCTTTTGATAGTTCTGGAAGGCGGTGTTGAAGCATTGGCGGGCATTAGCGAGTGCGGCTTGCGCGTTCGCGATGGCGCGATCCGTGGCATTGTAGGTGGTCGAATCCGCCGGTCTTCCGTGATAAAAAGCATGCAGGCTGGCGCTGTTCCGCTCCGCCGCGGCCTCTGCATTTACGGCCCGGGACACTGCGACCAGTTTTTCCTGCACCAATTGATCGGCCCGCGCGAGGTTGGTCATGTTTTGCCAGGCATTGGGATCGACTTGGATCGGTGGCGCGGCCGGCAGGGCTGGGGCGTCTCCGGCATTCTTTCTCACCACCGCCGCGCCCACCAGCAGCCCGGCCACAATGATAAATGGCACCAGGGCCATGCGAACCATGTTCCAATGCTCGAACTCGCGAAGAGCGGCAATGATCGCCTTTAGATTGAAAGACCATTTTGCGGCGCGAGCCGCCTCGGCGCGTTTCAGGCGCAAGCCCGGACCTTTGGCGCCGGGCGGCACGGCTGGAAAGGTGACGGTTTTTTGACAGATTGGACAGACCATCTGTTTTCCACAGTACCCCACTGTGTATTCAATATGCTGCCCGCAAAAAGGGCAGGAATGTTTGTAGGATTCCATTACCGCCTGACCGCGCGTGCCATTGCTTTTAACGGCCCATTTTTTTTATACCAAAAAAATTGATAGCGACAGCAAAATCGGCGGGCATCGGCGCTGCAAAGGTCATGCGCTTTTGAGTGCGGGGATGGACGAGCGCGAGTTTTCCGGCATGAAGCAACTGGCGGGGTGCAACATAGCCGGTGGCCTCCTTGAGACGCAGATTCTGTCGCCGGCCATAGACCAAATCCCCCAGCACCGGGCAGCCGAGATGTTCCAGATGGACGCGAATTTGATGCGTTCGACCGGTGTGCAGACGCATTTCAACCCGGGCCGCGTCCTTCCATTGTTCGAGCACGCGATAGCTGGTGCGCGCTTCGCGGCCGCCGGTTTGCGTAATCGCCATGCGCTGGCGGTGGCCCGGGTGGCGGGCGATGGAGGCATTGATTTCGCCCTCGGCCCGAGGCATCCGGCCACAAACAATGGCCTGGTAAATTTTCATCACCTCGCGGCGGGCGAATTGTTCGGATAATTTCAGGTGGGCGTCGTCGTTCTTGGCCACGACCAGACAGCCGCTCGTTTCTTTGTCAAGACGATGAACGATGCCGGGCCGGGCCACGCCGCCGATGCCGCTGAGGCGGCCGGCGCAGTGATGCAGCAGCGCGTTGACCAGCGTGTGCTCCGCGTGCCCGGCGGCGGGATGAACGACCAACCCGGGCGGTTTGTTGAGCACAAGCAGATCAGCGTCCTCATGCAAAATGTCCAGGGGAATGTCTTCCGGTTGCGCCTGATCCGGACGGGCTTCGGACCAGCGAATGGAAATGGTTTCCCCCGCGCGCGGATGATGGGTCGGTTTGGCGGCGCGCCCGTTGACCTGGATGCGGCCTTCCGCCAGCAAGCGTTGAATGGTTCCGCGCGAAACCGAAGGAAATTTTTCGCGCAAGAATATGTCCAGTCGTTCCAAGGGGAGCGATTGGCCAACGGTTAAAATCGTTGCAGGCTCAGTTGGCAATGGACATTTCTCAATGGTCGGCCCGCGCGGCGTCCGGCAGGGCGGCGCTGCGTTCCGGCGTGCCTTTGCCGGCATCCTCTTCCTGTTTCCATGACACCAAAATCAACAAACCGACTCCGATGCAAATGGCGCTGTCGGCAATGTTGAAGGCGGGAAAACCGATTTCCTGGCCGCTGTGACGGTCCATATAAAAACGAAGAAAATCCACCACTTGATGATAGTGCAGACGGTCCAGAAGATTTCCGGCGATGCCGCCAAAAATCAGCCCGAGGGAAAGCTGGCCGAGCGTCAAATGAACGTAGAAATGACGCCGCCAGATATACAAGCCAATCAGGGCCAGAACGGAAACGGCCGCCAGCAGATCGTTGCGATCATGAAAAAGACTCCAGGCCGCGCCGGTATTTTCCCAATGCACAAATTTGAAGAAGCCGGGAATGACCACCCGTTCCTGGGTTGGGCCGAGAAAGCGCAGGACAATGAGTTTGGCGGCCTGGTCAAGCACCAAGACAACCAGCGCGATCAACGTCATGCGGCGATTGGCGCTCCAGTTCATCGTTTGAAAACCACCTTCGTGCCCGCCAGCAAATCGTGCAACGCCCGCTTGTCCCGCCGCAAACCGATCATAATGTAACCAAAAAACAAAATGTCGCTGACCCGCGCCGCCAGCCAGCGCAACAGGGCCCGGCCGTAGCCAATCGGGGAACCGTCGAGCTTCGTGATTTTGGCCCCGATGGCCATCTTGCCGATCGTGGCCCCGAACCGGCCGTTGAGCAAAACGTCATAGAGCAGGAAAATGGGATAAAAAATGGGCAGGGCCTTGTTCGCCCAAACGTTGAGTTGTTCGTGATACTGTTGCACGGCGGCATCGTTCAGCGTCTGGGGCGGGTCGGGTATTTGCCAGTGTCGCGGGCCGGCGATGGGCGTCCAGACGGCAACGAAAATAAGGGTAAGCAAAATAAGATCGATCACATACGCCGCGAGCCGCGCCCAAAATCCGGCGGGCCGCGCAGCGCGACCTGCGGCAGCGGTCACGGATGCATTCAGGTGCGCCAAATCCTCGAACAATTCCGTGTACCGGTCCGCCGGCGACCACATCGAAAGATCGCTGCGCCAGACTTTGGTCATGGCGGCGACGCGGCCATCGCGAATCCAGCTTTTCAGCTCCGCCAGAGACGCCGGCCCATATTCGGTGTCATCGCCTCCGATGATTTTGTATTGGATGCTCATTAACGCCAACAGTGGCCGATGATGTAATCTCTCCGCCCGCAAAAGACAATGGTAATTTGGCGGATACACCAACCGGCAAAGCCAAAGCCATCCGTTTCTCCACTTTGGAGGCCATCTGCCGTCATTTGGAGTGCCAACCCGGGGACATCCTTGAATTCCAACGGGATGAGAAAAATGGCCCGGGCGATGCGGTCTAAACTTCCCCCCCCTCGGACCCCCATTTCAGCGGTTCTGCCCTGTAAAACCAGTGCTTTTTAGGTCTATTTACCTTGACTTTTGCCGGGTGTTTGCGTTAAGATAACCAGTTTATGAAGGGAATACTCCCCGTCCTTTCGGGCTTCCTGCTATTAGCCACACAATCCGTGTTGGTGGCGCAGACCGACTCGACAATCTATTATAATTCATTGGCCAATGGCTGGAGCGACGCCAGTTACAATTGCACCGTGAACTACGCCACGACGGCACCGACCTATGGCAGCCAGTATTCCGTCAGCGCGGCCATAACCGGCCAGTACGGGGGCTTTGGGGTCTATAATAGCCCCATGAGCACCTCCAACTACTCCAGCATTAGTTTCTGGCTCAATGGCGGCGCAAGTGGCGGGCAAAGCCTGGAAGTGTATGGAAGTTTAGGCCCGGGGAACGGAACCCAAGTCCCGCAGTCCGCCCGATATTTTTTGAGCAGCCCGGCTTCGAACACCTGGCAACAGTACACGGTGTCTTTGGCGTCCCTGGGTGTGGAGAACGTGACGAACTTCACCGGTTTCACAATCGAGGACTCCGCCGGACTGGCGGAGCCTGTGTTTTACCTGGATGACATTCAACTCCTCGGCAGTTCAGCGCCTCCCCCGCCCCCGCCGCAGCTCACGGTCAATGCCGGCCAGCCCCTTCGCGTGGCTCAGGCACTCTGGTTCGGCATTGGCACGCCCGTTTGGGACATCTATCTTGACACACCGCAGACGGTGACTTTGCTCGCGAACATGGGCACGCAGGCGTTGCGTTTTCCGGGCGGATCCGCTGGCGACGAGTTCCACTGGTATAATAACGAACCCTATGGGAGCTATTCGAATGGCCCCCCCACTCTGGCCAGTTTTATTCAAGTGGTTACCAACGTGAATGCGCAAACAATGATCACGTTGAACTATGGCACAGGCTCCGCGAATGAAGCGGCGGCGTGGGTGGCGTATGCCAATGCCGCGACGAACGACCAGCAGTATTTGGGAGTGGACTCAACCGGTTTCAACTGGCAAACGGCGGGGTATTGGGCCTCACTGCGCGCCGCCGCGCCGCTGGCCTCGGACGACGGAATGAATTTTCTCCGCATCTCGCGGGCCGCGCCGCTCGGGTTCAAAAATTGGGAGATTGGCAATGAGGTTTGGGGTTTTTGGGAAACCGACTACAATTACGTGCCTCATGATCCCTACACGTATGCCGTGCGCTCTCAGGGATACATATCGCTGATGAAAGCGGTCGATCCGACCATCAAAATCGGTGTCGTGGCCGTCCCTGGCGTGAGCAACTATGTCAATAACACCGATCATCCGGCGGCTGATCCGGTCACGGGACAAGTCAATTACGGTTGGACGCCCGTTCTGCTGGCGACGCTCAACAGTTTGAACGTCACGCCGGACTTTCTCGTCTTCCATAATTATCCGGAGAGCCCGGGCGATGAGAACGACACACTCTTGCTGGGCGGATTGAGCGCATGGGCCGCAAATGCGGCGGACCTGAGGGGTCAAATCAACGACTATATGGGCGCCAATGCCACGAATGTTCAATTGATTTGCACCGAAAACAACTCGGACGTCGCCACTCCCGGCAAACAATCCGTGAGCCTGGTCAACGGCCTGTACAAGGCGGACAGCCTGGCCCAACTCATGCAAACGGAATTCGCCGGGCTTTTCTGGCATGATTTCCGCGACGGAGCCATAGAAGCCGACGGCAATATGAGCCCATCTCTCTATGGCTGGCGTCTCTTTGGCGATTTCGGCGTGGCCACGGATACGGACCTTTATCCAACCTATTACACATCGGAACTGATGCAGCATTTCGCGCATGGGGGTGACATTGTGATTAGCGCCGTCACGGATTATTCGCGGCTCTCGGTTTATGCGATGCGGCGGCTGGACGGCAGCTTAACGATGCTGACCATCAATAAAGACCCGCTCAACACTAACACCGCCCAAATATCGGTGGCGGGCTTCACCCCGGCTTCGAACGCAGTGGTGTATTGGTACGGGATTCCCCAGGATGATGCCGCCGAATTTGGCATTGGCTCGCCGGACATTTCCCAGACAAACTTTTCCGTGACTGGATCTAGTTTCAGCTACTCCTTCCCGCCTTACTCGGCCACCGTAATGGCGCTGTCGCCGGCGCTGTTAAACGGCCCTAGCACGACGACAGTGACGTCTTCGCAGAACCCGGCGCTGGCTGGCAGCGGGGTGACTTTGACTGCCATGGTAAGCGGCAGCGGCGGCATCCCCACAGGAATCGTCCTCTTCAATGATGGAACCAATAACCTTGGCATCGGAACGTTGACCGGTTCGGGCACGGCGATCTTGACCACTGCGGCGCTATCGATTGGCGGGTCGCCTCATTTGATTACCGCAGCTTACATGGGGGACGGCGTCTTTGCCGGCAGCACTTCCAGCGCACTTTCCCAGACTATCACCAATAAGGCGAGCGTATCCTCCAACGGCCTGAGCGCAAACTGGCCGTTCAACGAAGGCATCGGAACGACAGTCGCCGATTCGAGCGGCAACGGCAACAGCGGCACATTGTTTAATTCGCCGCTGTGGGTTGCGGGATTGAACGGGAGTAACGCGCTGCAGTTTCCAGGTGTATTAGTGCCGGGCGCGGCTTATGTCTCAGTGCCAAACAGCGCCACGCTGCCCGACCAGGGAATTGGCAGCAACATTACAATTTCTGGGTGGGTAAAACGGTCTTCGGCTTCGATTGCCAATTACAGCGCGGTGGTGGCCAAGGACACTCCTTTCGACACTTTCCCCTACCACCGCAATTACGAGCTTATATTTGACACTAGCGGCCATATTCTATTTGTTTATCGAAACAGCGTGGGAACGAGTTGGGAAATCTATTCGTCCACCAATGTCTATACCGACACTACCAACTGGCATTTTTATTGTGTCACATACACCTACGGGAGCGCCTCCTCCTGCACTCTCTACGTGGATGGCGCGGAGGTGGCCGGCACTTGGACTTCCGGAGACGGCACGGATGCCCCGGCGGCGACGCGAGGTGGACCGATCTTGATCGGCATCGACGGCACCGGCACGCCATCGTACGGAAGCACGTACCAGGGGATAAGCATTTACAGCGTCGCGCTTTCGGCGCCGCAAGTCCTCACGCTCTATAACAGCGGAATTTCGACCGGCGTGGCGACCGCGACGGCGCTCGCCTCATCGCAGAATCCGGCACCCGGCAGCAGCGTGGTGACTTTTACCGCCACAGTCAGTGGAAGCGGCGGCACCCCCAGCGGAACGGTCGTTTTCTTTGATGGAAATAACAATCTGGGCAGCGAAACCTTGAACAGTTCAGGCATCGCAAGCCTAAGCACCAGTGCGCTATCCTCCAGCGGTTCACTCCATCCCATTGCCGCAGTTTACGACGGAGACAGCACTTTTGCCGCCAGTGGGTCCAGTGTGCTTCCCCAGGTTTTTAACATCGGCCCCAGTACCACCGCGATCAGCTCTTCGCAAAACCCGGCCGTGGCCGGCAGCGTGGTAACCTTCACAGCCACAGTGACCGGAAACGCCGTCATACCGACGGGAACGGTTGTCTTCTTTGCCGGAACCAACAACCTCGGCAACGGAACCTTGAACGGTTCCGGCCTGGCGAGCTTAAACACCAGTGCGCTTTCGGTCACCGGCCCCTATTCCATTACGGCGGTTTACGATGGGGACACCAACTTTAGCGGCAGCACTTCTGGCGTGCTTTCGGAGATCATTACCAACGGCAATACCAGCGCATCATCGAACGGCTTGAGCGCAAGCTGGCCGTTCAACGAGGGCGTCGGAACGGCGGCCAAAGATTCCAGCGGCAACGGCAACACCGGCACATTGATCGATTCCCCGCTTTGGGTGCCGGGATTGAACGGGGATTACGCGTTGCAGTTTCCGGGCTCCCTGGTGCCGGGCGCGGCCTATGTTTCAGTCTCAAACAGCGCCACATTGGCCGACCAGGAAACTGGCAGCAGCCTCTCGCTCTGCGCGTGGGTGCAACGGTCTCCGGCTTCGCTGGGAGGCTACTGCGCCGTGGTCGCCAAGGATATTCTTAATGACAGCGCTCCCTACCATCGGAACTACGAGCTTATATTTGACACTGCCGGCCATATTCTGTTTGTTTACCGCAACAGCGCGGGAACAAGCTGGGAGATTTATTCCTCGTCCGCAACCTACACCGACACGGCCAACTGGCATTTTTATTGTGTCACCTACACCTACGGCGGCGCCTCGTCCTGCGCTCTCTACGTGGACGGCGCCCCGGTTTCCGGCGGTTGGATCTCCGGCAACGGCTCCGATGCCCCGGCCTCGACCTCAGGCGGCCCGGTCTTGATCGGCATCGACGGCACCGGCACGGCCTCGAACGGGAGCATTTACGACGATATTAGTATTTACAACGCCATCCTTTCCGCGCCGCAGGTTCTCGCGCTCTATAACGGCGGGGTTTCGGGCGCGGTGGCCAGCACGACGACGGTGGCCTCATCGCAAAACCCGGCGATGGCCGACAGCATGGTGACCTTTACGGCCACGGTCAGTGGGAACGGCGGCACGCCCACCGGAACGGTTGTCTTCTTTGACGGAAACACCAGCCTGGGCAATGGGACCTTGAATGGTTCGGGCGCGGCGAGTTTCAGCACCAGCGCGCTATCGGTCATCGGTTCCCCTCATGCCATCAAGGCCGTGTACGGCGGTGACAGCACCTTCAGCGGCGGCAGTTTCAGCGTGCTTTCGCAGGTCATCACCGGCAGCAGCGCCGCGGTTTCCATCCCCTTGGTAAACCCCAGTTTTGAAAGTCCGGCCGGGGCGCAGGGAAGCGTGCCAGGCGAACCCGGGGGATGGGTGGCGTCTCTTAACGACCCCTATGGCGTGTATAATCCGGCCGTTGGAGTTTACGCGAACGAAGCCAGCGATATTCTCCCATCGCCGGCCCAAGGCTCCCAGGTGCTCTACATTCAGGGGGGCAATTATGTGGCGCAATTTTTGACCAATACGCTCGAGCCCAACCAAGTCTACACCCTGAGCGGCGCCCTCGGCAATCGCGGGGATGGGTATGGTTTGTATTCGAGCGATGTTGATTATGTCTGCCTCGTGGTGGGCGGAACGATCGTCTCGCAGAACGTGAACCTACCCCATCCAATTCCGGGCACCTTTCTTCCGTGGGCCATCAGTTACACGACAGGGTCGGCAGGATTTCCATCCGGAACGCTGGAGATCCGGCTGGGCCAGAGTGGAGCCGGCCAGGCAAACTACGACAATATCACGCTCACCAGCGCGACGGCCACCCAGGTCGTGCAAGCACCCCCCGTCATCACCAATCAGCCCGCGAGCCAGTCGGCGCTGGCCGGAAGCGCTCCCTCTTTCTCGGTGGCGGCCGCCGGTTCGACGCCGCTTGGGTTTATATGGTACTTTGCCAGCACCAACCTTGTCCAGAGCGGCACGAACTACACGCTCACGTTGCCCGGCGTTTTCACGAACAACGCCGGCAGTTACATGGTGGTGGTCACCAACGCTTACGGCAGCGTGACCAGCACGGTCGCGACGCTCACCATCACCATTCCGCAAACCCCGCCCCAGATTTCGGTTGGGGATGCCGAATTCGGATTTCTGACCAACAAGTTCGGGTTCAACGTGAGCGGCGCCTTCGGTCAGACCATCGTGGTGGACGGCTCGACCAACCTCGTGAGTTGGACACCCCTCTTCACCAACACCGTTTTCACCAACCCATTTTACTTTTACGATGCTGCCGGGACCAACTTCCCGTGGCGCTTTTACCGGGCGAGGCTGCCATAGCTAAAAGATGGTCGGGGCATCCATCCTGCACAAAGGCATTTGGCCAATCTTTTGCGAGACAGGTCATCTTTGATCTGGCTCGGGCGGGAAATCGGCGGGTAAATGAATTTCAATGGTTCCCACGTCGAAAGGGCTTGCGTCGCCCGATTCCGTTGCAGCCGGAATGCTGACTTTTTTTCCGCCCAGCATCAGCGAAATGTATTTCATGCCACGGTCAATTGGAATCCTCCGCTCCCGACTCACGGAGAGTGAGTAATCTTCCGGATCCACCTCGTCAAATACAAAGCTTCCGTCGGGCCCAATATCTACTTTATAATGTCGCCCTTTTTGAACGGCGGACTGCCCTTGCTCGGATTTGTACCAAGCCTGTTGTTGCTCCGGCGTCGTTCTCATTTCTTTCGGCGGCCCATATTGGAAGGTCCCGAGCGTCACCTTGAATTCGCGCCAATCTGTCGTCGGCTGAGGCGTCTTCGGAACGACTCGCCCTACGACCCGGCGTCCTGTTCCGCCCATCATCACGTGTGTGATGCCGCCTGCCTTGACATCGATCATGGTCGGCGGGCCCGTATGGCTAGCCCGGTCGTTTTCCGGAATGATCCGGCGCAGGCATTGTTTGCCGGGAGGAACGTAGGTCAGGACAAAACGCCCCTCTGAATCCGTTCGGGCTTCAAAGGCTTGCGTATAGTGAAAGGAGTGGTCCCGCTCCAATGCTTCCGGAGCGAGTTTCACGCGCACGTTATCAGCCAAGCCATCGCCAATGCGAAGGACGCCGCGAATTTCCCCCCACGGCTGCAGAGTCAAGGTCACTGGTTTTCCACCCAATTCAATGGGCGCTTTCGCAAAGCCCTCCTCGCTGACCGCGACGATGGCTTGGACGCCTTGCACTCCCGGCAGGAAGAACTGGCCGCTGGCATCCGTGACTGTTTTGAGACTTGCGTCACGGCCCTTCTTCAGAGCCGCTTTGAGCAGCCCCAAAAACTCATTGGGAACCACCAACCCGACTTCCGCCCGCGCGGCAGGCCGGCCAGTGGGCAGTGACACAACGCCAGAGATCGGCGGGGCCACCCTTTGCGCAGGCGCTGGCTGTGCCACAAAAAAATCTTGCTCGGTTTTTCGTTTCGGGGCGTCAATATGAAGTTCCAACGTCTGGCCGGGGTTTATTGTACATGGAGGCTGCAACGGAACGGAACGCCATTTTCTTTCGCCCATCTTCACCCGGTAATTGAGTTGCAATTCGCCGGGCGGGACGAGTTCAAATTCGAAACGGCCCTCGGCATCCGTGGTGGTATGATTGCCGGTATCGAGCGAACAACCAAAAGTTGCGTCCAAGGCGGTGAGGCGCAAGTCCAGTTCCTCATTCGCTCCCGGACCGGAAGGCCGTTTGAGGACTCCATTGATTCGTCCCCATGGTTGCAACGCCAAATCAGAATTCACCGCAAAATCGGCGAGCGAAACCAGTGCAAAACCTTTCGGGCTCGCGGCCACAACCCATTGTATGTTCAGTTCCGGCGTAAATGCGAAATGACCCCGGTCATCCGTCTCTCTTATCAATTCGCGATGTCGCAACGGCTGCAAGCGCCCATCTTTCACCAGGGTATGACCGCCCGAACGAATAAGCGCGATCGATACATGGGGCGCGGGGCGTTCGTCAGGAAACCAAACCGTTCCACTCGGCCCGGCACCCGGTTGCAGTTGGATGTCAAAACCCCTCCGGTCTTCCTGCGGCGGCTTGACCAACTGCGGCAAATAACCCTCTGCTTCGACCTTTAAAACGGGCAGGGAAAACCGTTTGTTCAGGTGGACGACATACGAACCGCCCACCCATTGCGAGCGGCTGGATTCCTCCAATTCGACTTGCCGCAAAAAGGCCTCGTTGCCGGGTGTTACTTGACAGTGAGCCACTGGATTCCCCGTGGCAGCGTCAATGACCCGCCCGGAGATTGTCCAGAAATCCGGTTGCTGTCTGCGTCCCGATGTCTGTGGCATGGCTCAATAAATATTGTCAATCAATATAGGCGTTTTCCTGATTCGCACCAATTTAAATCTCCGAGGCTGCGGCGAACTCAATGAACTTGGCGGCAAACTGCGGTCCTTTGCCGGTATCTTCATGTTTAAAGAAAATAAATGCGTCTTTCCACTTTTGCCGCCGGATGCGTGTTACCCATTCCTTTAAAGCGGTGTCATTATAATCAAGTCGTCGCAATCGCAGGTAACCCCAGTCGGCGGTGGAAACGAATGGAACATTCATGTCATTGTCATCGTCTGCGATGCACAATGGTGATTGGTGATCGCGCAGCACCTCAAATATCTCCTCATCGAACCATGACGGATGACGGAATTCAAAGGCGCCGCGCTGTCGCGGACGCAGCAAGCCCAAAAGTTCTCGCAGGCGTATCGCATCCTTCTTCATATAAGGCGGCAATTGAAACAGCAGCGGCCCAAGCCGTTGCTGCAGCGGCCCAAGCCGTTGCTGCAGCGGCCCCACTGCCTCCATCAATTGCGACATCGTCTCAGGCGCGCCCGTGAGCTCGCGGCGATGGGTGATGCGTTGCGGGGCCTTGATCGCAAATTGGAAACTGCCGGGTACTTCACGGGCCCACGCGGCCACTGCGGACGCCTTTGGGATGCCATAGAATGTGTTATTGATTTCGACCGAACGAAAGTGTTCAGAGTAAAATCGAAGCATTTGCGCGGCAGGGATGTCCTTGGGGTAAAAGGAACCCTTCCATTCCTTATAAGAAAAGCCGCTTGTGCCAACGTAGAGATTCATAAAATGGCCGGGGCCGTGAGATTTGAACTCACGAGCCCCCATTCAGAACAGCATACCTGTGACCGTGGTGCTTGGCTAGCAACCCGTTAAAAAACTCTGGATATTGCTGTTTCGCCAAAAACGGCCCGCCGACGAGGCAGCCCGCGAAGCCGGGCGGCTCTTGTCTGTTCTGACCCGACGAAGGAGAATACCCCTTGTGGGTCTTCGACTGAGGAGCAACGAAGTCGCCGGGCCGTTTTTGGCGAAACCCTTCGGGCTGAAGTCCTTTTTGACTGTGGCTTTGTCGCTCGTCGCGGCCAGATCCCTGCGGATAT
>Ga0182024_10015872_pt1 | contig 14353 bp, 9 predicted proteins | sample P32metaG_FD_120480 | JGI IMG/M metagenome (GOLD analysis project Ga0182024, IMG submission 120480) | Permafrost microbial communities from Stordalen Mire, Sweden - P3-2 metaG (Illumina Assembly) | ecosystem: Environmental > Terrestrial > Soil > Wetlands > Permafrost | place: Sweden: Stordalen... | reverse complement strand
GCGCGGCGGATCATTTGCCGGGCGCGTTTTCTGGGGACTGGGACTGGGCGGCGCCTACACCTTCATGATGAATACCATGGGCATGTGGACCGGGCAGCCCGACTATCAACCGAGCTGGCTGCCGGGCGCATCGTTTCGCGCCGCGGTAACTTCCGAATATCTCGGCGTCGGCTACATCATCGGACCGAAAGTATCGGGAATTCTATTTGCCGGCGGAATAATTTCGTGGCCGGTGCTGAATCCCGCGATCAAGTTTTTCGGGTCGCTCGCCCCCCACACACCCTTGTATCCGAGCACCGTTCCTATCGCACTGATGACCCCCGACCAATTGTGGTCCAGCTACATTCGTCCGATGGGCGCAGGAGCTGTCGCGGCGGCGGGATTGATCACCCTGATCAAAACCTTGCCGACGATCGTTTCGGCGCTGCGCGCGGGACTGAAAGATGTGCGCGCACGCAATACGAACCTATCGGAAACCAGCCGCACGGAACGCGATCTTTCGATGCGCGTAGTGCTGGTGGGCGCGCTAGTAATTGTGGCGATGATGTGGGGGTTGCTGACGTTCAAACCGATCCCCGGAGCGCAAACTGGATTCGTCTCCAACGTGATCGCAGCGGTGTTCGTGTTGGTGTTTGGATTCTTGTTCGTCACCGTAGCGTCGCGAATCAGCGGATTGATCGGCAACTCTTCCAATCCGATCAGCGGGATGACCATTGCCACATTGATGGCGACGTGCGCGATGTTTTTGGTGATGGGCTGGACGGCCAACGCGTATGCGGTGCTGGCGCTTACGATCGGCGGTGTGGTTTGTATTGCGTCGGCAATTGCAGGAGCCACATCTCAGGATTTGAAGACGGGATACCTGGTGGGTGCCACCCCGCTGTGGCAGCAAGTGGGTTTGGTGATCGGCGTAATGGTCTCGTCGCTGGCGGTGGGCGGCACGCTGATCCTGATGAACGTGGGGCTGGCGCAATACAAGCCGATGCAGATCCCGATGGACGTGCAGCATCCCGCCTCGGGCGTCGAAGTGCAACAAACCGATTACCAATATCAGGGAAAGACCTGGACTCTGGTGAACGCGCTGGGATCTCATGAAATTCCCGACGGAAAATATCTCTACAGCCCGGCCACGCAGCAGATCGAAGTGCAGTGGATTCAGGGAATCGGCAGCGCGCAGGCGGCGGCTCCGCAAGCGCGGTTGATGGCCACGGTAATCAGCGGAATACTAAATCAGCGGCTGCCGTGGCGATTGGTGTTGCTGGGAGTTTTCCTGGTGCTCGCGGTGGAGGTGCTGGGGATTCGTTCGCTGGCGTTTGCGGTGGGATCCTATTTATCGATCGCCACTACTATGGCGATGTTCGCGGGCGGGCTGATTCGGTGGCTCTCCGAGCAAGGCGCTGAGAAAAAATCTGGGGCGGAAAGCGAAGTGAGCCCTGGCTCGCTGTACGCGAGCGGGCTGATCGCCGCCGGCGGAGTGTTCGGCCTGATGGCTATCGTGATTACCTTGCTGCAGGATTCCGAGCTTGCGACCAAGGTGCCGCACTGGCTGGTTGTGGTTTTCCGCCTGCCGTGGCCGCCGAATATGTTCGCCTTCGGAAAGACGTTCCTGCCGAATTTGAGCCACGCGAATTGGCCGGGAGTACTCATGTTTGTTTTGCTGGCGGGATCGTTGTACGTGAGCGCGCGTAAGAAACTGGAGTAGGACAATTCAAACACCCGCCTTCCCCAAAACCGGGAAGAGCGGGGCACCTCGAAAAGATAAAGTCATTAACCGTAGAACCGTAGTGCACATCCCCACATGTAAAACCGCCGTGCGGGACACCACCCCCAACACCAATTCAAAACCAAGACCGCACTCTTAAGAACGAAGGGCGAATCCGGAGGAGGAGGCGAAAGTGGACACCCAGTCCATTAAGGTCCTACCAGCCCAGCTACAGGCACTTCGACACGTGCTGCTGACCGATGGAGGTCGAGGCTTTCTGGAATTCTTTGACGATTTCGCAGAGCGCCACGAGTTGGGGCTGGCTCTCTATATGGTATACGACTTGGTTCTCGATCCGAACTCTCCGCGAGTCGACCAATCGATTGTCGATCCGGTTCAGCGGTTGCACACTGCTATGAAAATCGATGACAGTTGTGTTGAGGATTTGCAAAACCAGAAGTTAGCATGACGTCAGGAGCCTAGCCAGCGACCTATGGGATTCCAGTCCTCTACGTGATCGCAGATTACTTTGATGGTGGCGGTGATGGGGACGGCCAGGAGCAGGCCCATCCCGCCCCACAGCCAGCCCCAGAACAGCAGGGAGATCGTGGCGGCGAGGGCGTTCACATGGACACGGCGGCCGATTAGCGCGGGGTACAGGACGTTGGCCGCGACCAGGTGAAGGAAAGTGATCATCGAGAAAATGCCTACGAAGGCGGCTATCGAATGAAATTGCTTCAGCCCGATTAGCAAGGGCGGAACGAAGGCCAGAACGACACCGAAGTAGGGGATGAGGCTGGAAATTCCGGAAACGAGTCCTGCCAGAAAAGGAAAGTCCAGGCCAATGGCCCAGAAAAATAGCCAACTGGCGATAACCAGGATGGCTCCCACCAAGGCGGTGCCGGAGAGAAACCCATGCAGGACCAGGCCCACGTCTTCCAGGGTTTCTTTGACCTGGGTGCGCTCGGTGGTGGCGAAGAGCTGCATGGTGGCGTGCCAGGCGTGCCGTTTTCCTGCGAGCATGAAAAAAACCAGAAACGGAACAAAGGTGGCGCCGATCAAAACGTTGGAGAGGGAACCCAAGCGCGAGAGGATGGCGCGGCGGACCGGGTGCGGTTCGGTAACTACCAGCACCTGACGGCCTTTTTCATCTTCGCCGATGGAGCCGGCTTGCGATTCGATGCGGTCGATGCGGCTTTCCGCGGCGCTGAGAATTTCGTGCAGGGGCTTGCGGTACTTGGGCCAGTCGGCGCCAAATTGGTCGATGCGTTCGATCACCGTCCAGGCGATCAAGAAAAGAACGGTGACGGAAACCAGCACGATCAGAAAAGAGCCGAGAGCGCGGGCCAGGCCGATGTCTTCCAGGCGCGAGACCACCGGCTCCAGGAAATAGGCCAGCAGGACGGCCACCAGCAGGGTGACGATGACGCTGGCGGCAAAATACAGGAAGGCAATAACGATTCCGGCCGCGATGATGCGGGCGCTCACGTAGGCCGCGGTTGCTGTTCTTTTTTCGGTTTCGACAGGCATCAGACTATTCACCGGAGTGGCAATAAAGATAGCACACCCGGCAGGCGGGCAGTGGCAGCGGGGCGATCCGAGCGACCAAACGGTTATGATTTTGCGAACACCGCGCGTTTGAGATTCGGATAAATTCCGAGAGCGCGTGCTAGAATCGGTAATCACGCGTCCCTTTCTCTCGGATCGAACATGACAACGACGATGCAAGAAGCGAAAAAACGCCTCTTTGGTACGGACGGCATTCGCGGGATTCCGGGCAAACCTCCGCTCGAAGATGAAACGCTGGTGTGCGTGGGCCGCGCGCTGGGCGCCTATCTGCGCGCTACGTCGGCGAATCCGCGCGTTTTGATCGGCATGGATACGCGCGAATCCGGGCCGCACATCGCGGGTGAAATCGCGCGAGGGCTGGTGGCGGCGGGCGTGGAACCGGTGTCCGCGGGAATTGTGACCACCCCGGGAGTGGCGTGGCTGGTGCGCCGCGATAAATTTTCCGCAGGAGTGGTGATTTCGGCGTCGCACAATCCGTATCACGACAACGGCGTGAAATTGATTTCTTCGGACGGGATGAAGTTTCCCGACACGACCGAAGCGGAAATCGAGCGAATGATGGAAGAGTTGCCGGCGGCGTGGCGGCTGCGCAATGTCACCCCGCCGGAAGATACCCGGCTGCACGAAGAATATTTAGGTGCGTTGCGGGCATGCGCACTGCCGGGCGCGAAATTTCGGGGAATGAAGGTGGTTCTGGACTGCGCCAACGGAGCGGCCAGCCATCTGGCGCCTGATCTGTTTGCATCGCTCGGTTGCCGCGTCGACGCGATCCACCATACGCCCGATGGGCGCAACATCAATGCGGGCTGCGGCTCACTGCACACCGAAGGACTGCGCAAACGAGTAGTGGAAACGGGGGCATCGCTGGGCGTGGCTTTTGACGGTGATGCGGACCGCGCGCTGTTTTGCACCGCTTCCGGGAAGCTGGTCGATGGCGACGGAATTTTGTTTGCGATGGCTCGCTACATGAAGGCGCAGGGCACGCTGAAGGGTCCGGCGGTGGTAGGCACCAGTATGGCCAACCTTGGCCTGGACAAGGCGCTTTCGCGGAACGGCCTGAGACTTGCGCGGGTGGACGTCGGCGACCGCTACGTGCTGGAAGAAATGCAGCGGACCGGCGCGAATCTGGGAGGCGAGCAGTCCGGGCACATCCTGTTTCTGGACGACGCGACTACCGGCGACGGGATGTTGACGGCGATCAAGATGGCTTCGCTGGTATCGATTGGCGGACCGTTGGAAGCCCTGGTGGCCGACCTGAAGATTTTCCCGCAGCGGCTGGAGAACGTGCGGGTTAGCTCGAAGCCGGCGCTCAATTCCCTTGCGGATGTGTCGCGGTTGCTGGCGGAAGCCGAGCGGACCCTGGGGAGTTCGGGGCGGGTAGTGTTGCGATATTCCGGGACGGAACCGCTGGTGCGGGTGATGGTCGAAGCGGAGAGGGAAGAGGATGTGCGGCATTGGACGGAGACTTTGGCGGCGGCGTTGCGGAAAGCTATCGGCGCTGAGGAAGTTCCTGGCCGCGGATCTGGAAATGCTTCGTCTAGGCGGTAGCTGCTTTGTTGTTTTCTCCTTTGTTTCATCTGCTCCTGTTTTCCTATCCAAAATCTTGATGATCGCGGCCTCATCTGCCGGTCCGGCAGGCAAACTCTAGTTGGTTTTAGGTGGGACGCTTCCAAAGAACATAGATGGAAGGGGTTTTTCGTGTGGGAAAGTGTAGTATTACCGGGCGATTTCATGAGCTTCGATTTGAGTGCCATCCGTAAACTATAGGAAAATAAGAGAGTACTGGTTTCTGCGCGGGCGCGCGGCGGGGTGGCATGACGCGTGCAACAGGTATAGCAACGGCTGTCGCTCAAACCCGGGGTGGGCTGGTTTCGCCGCGCTGAAACCGGCATGAACGGGGAAACAAGAGCGTGGGGGTCCCAATGGGGACCCCCTTTTTATTTGGGGTGGATGTGGCTTTTTTGGTTGTTCCTGTGCTGGCAGTTCCCTTCCCCTTCTTTTCTTTAGGTTGATTGCTGCCGTCACTCCGTTTGGTTTCGGGCAAAACTGTAGCTGTAAGGATGTCCAGGGACGGGCGGGCGTGTGCGCTTTTGTGGGTAGAAGATTTGTGGGGCTGGGTCCGGCACAGCCAGCTTGGCTGTGCCACGACTGCCTACGGGTTGGGCGGTGGTCGGGCTAGTTGGCGGAGAAGCGTAGGGAGCTGGTGCGCCTCGCCGCCTGGAAGGCGGCGCCACAACGGCGCCCACAACGGCTTAGCTGTAAAACTGTGGGCGCGAAACGGTTTTCCCGGTGCGCGCCCATTGGAGCGGATCGAATTGCTGATTCTTTTAGCTGCAGCCGGAGGTGCTGCCGCAGTTCGCACACTTATAGCAGCTACCGTTGGGGGTCATTAGCATGCCGCACTCCGAGCAGGATGGGGCGTCGTCGATTGCGGTGCGCGGGCGCGGTGCGCCCGAGGTGTCCGCGCTGGCGTACACGCGGGCGGGCGCTTCCAGGGCTGCTGGCTTCGCTGCAGGGACATCGTCCAGATCGGTGGTGGCCACCGAGCCGTCGTTGTCCACATAATCGCGGGAGACGAATTTGCTGCCCACCCAGCGGCCGATGTAATCGACGATCGACTTGGCGTAGCGAATCTCCGGGTTGCCGGTGTAGCCGGAGGGTTCGAAACGCGAATTCACGAATTTATCGATCAGCGCGCGCAGCGGAACGCCGTACTGCAGTGCGATGGAGACGGAAAGAGCGAACGCATCCATGATTCCGGAAAGCGTGGAACCTTCCTTAGCCATCTTGATAAATATTTCGCCGGGTGTTCCGTCGTCATACATGCCGACGGTAAGATATCCCTCGTGGCCGCCGATCGCGAATTTGTGGGTGATTGATTTGCGCTCGTTCGGGAGCTTGCGGCGCTGGGCGAATCCGGGAAGCTGTTTTTGCGCGGGCGCCTCGGGGGCTTCTTCCTTCATGGCGGCTGCAGCAGCCGTAGCGGCAACCGCGGCGGCTACCGCCTTTTCGGCGGTGATTTCTTTCTTGCCGGCCGCGTTGAGCGGTTGAGAGCGCTTGGAATTGTCGCGATAGATGGCTACGGCTTTCAGGCCGGTCTTCCAGGACTCGATGTAGGCCTGCATGATGTCTGCGACGGTGGATTCCTCGGGCATGTTGATGGTCTTGCTGATGGCGCCCGAAAGGAAGGGTTGCGCCGCGGCCATCATTTTCAGATGACCCCGCCAGGCAATGGAACGGCCACCGTTCGATGCCAAGGAGCAGTCGAACACCAGCAGATGCTGGGGCATAAGGCCGGGAGCGCCCTCGATGCTGCCGTTGCGATCGATGTAATCAACGATCTGAGCTACCTGCTCCGGGGGATAGTTGAGGCGCATCAGCGCTTGCGGGACCGTGTTGTTGACGATCTTCATCACCCCGCCGCCCACCAGGCGCTTGTGCTTGACGAGCGCCAGATCGGGCTCGATGCCGGTGGTGTCACAATCCATCATGAATCCGATGGTGCCGGTGGGCGCGAGCACAGAAACCTGGGAATTCTTGTAGCCGAATTTTTCGCCGTGAGCCAGGGCGTTATCCCAGGAACGTTGCGCGGCATCGAGCAGCGAGGGCTGAACATTTTCGCGCTTGATTGGTCGAAGTGAATCACGGTGCATGCGAATCACGGCGAGCATGGCCTCGCGGTTCGGTTCGTAACCCGGGAACGGACCCATGCGTTCGGCGATACGCGCCGACTGGTAATAGGATTCGCCGGTGAGTAGGGCGGTGATGGCACCGCAAATGTCGCGCCCGGAATCGGAATCGTACGGAACGGCGAGAGACATCAGCAACGCACCAAGATTGGCATAGCCGATTCCCAACGGACGGTAAGCGTGGGAATTGCGGGCGATGCGGTCGGTGGGATAGCTGGCGTTATCGACCAAAATTTCCTGCGCGGTGATGGTGATGTCCACGGCGTGGCGGAACGATTCGGCGTCGAACTGGCCGTTCGATCCCAGGAACTTCAAGAGATTAAGTGAGGCCAGGTTGCAGGCGGTGTCGTCCAGGAACATGTATTCCGAGCAAGGATTCGACGCGTAAATGCGGTCGGTGTTCTTGCAAGTGTGCCAGCGGTTGATGGTGGTGTCGTACTGCATGCCAGGATCACCACACTGCCAGGCGGACTCGGCTATCTTGCCGAGCAGGTCGCGGGCGCGGAATTGTTCCGCGGGCGTGCCGTCGTTGACGTTGCGGGTCCACCAATCGCGATCTTCCTCGGCGGCTTGCATGAATTCTTCGGTGACGCGCACGGAGTGGTTGGCGTTCTGGAAGAAAATGGAGCTGTAGGCTTCGCCGTCGATCGCAGGATCGTAGCCCTGCTCGATCAGGACGTGGGCCTTGCGCTCTTCTTTCGTTTTCGATTCGATGAATTCGACGATATCCGGGTGATCGACGTTGAGAATCACCATCTTGGCGGCGCGGCGAGTCTTGCCACCGCTCTTGATGACGCCGGCAAAGGCGTCGAAGCCCTTCATGAAGCTCACCGGGCCTGACGCGATGCCGCCGCCGGAGAGAGATTCTTTGCTGCCGCGCAGCGAGGAGAAGTTGGTGCCGGTGCCGGACCCCCACTTGAAAAGCATGCCTTCGGTGCGCGCCAGACCCATGATCGATTCCATGTCGTCCTGGACGGAATTGATGAAGCAGGCGGAGCACTGCGGCTTGGCTTGCACGCCGACGTTGAACCACACCGGAGAATTGAAAGCCATCTTCTGCTAGACCAGCAGGTGGGTAAGCTCGTCGTGGAACGCGTCGCGGGATTCGGCATGGGCGAAGTAGCCGCCCTCATCGCCCCAGCGGGTGATGGTATCGGCGACGCGCGCAATCAATTGCCGGACGGAGGACTCACGCTCCGGGGAGTTCAGCTTACCGTGAAAGTATTTGGAGGCGACGATATTGGTCGCGGTCTGGGACCAGGACTTGGGAACTTCCAGATTTTCCTGGCGAAAAATGGTCTGGCCCTTGTCATTGCCGATGTGGGCGACCCGCTTGTCCCATTCGACGGCGTCGAAAGGAGAAGTTCTGCCGTCCGTGAAGACGCGGGTAAATTCCAGGCCGCGGGCATTGGCGGGGGGTGCTTCGGTTTGGGTCTCAACGTTGATGCCGTTTAGTGCCATACGAACTTCAGCCATTTCCGCCTCCGTACAGACAGCCCTCTGAGGGCTGCATAACAGAGGACCCCTGGGGTGATCCTCGCTATGTTACTCCCGAAAGAATGCCGACCCAAAAGCAAAAGCCCAGCCATACCGCGATTTCCACAGCGCTTCACGGTTTTAATTTTGAGGAACTACCCCGAGAACGTGTTGGTTTATCGAACCAGGCGTTCTGATTCCGAAAGACCCCGAACCGGCACCGACCGGATCCAAGAAACTGTCTCGAATCTGGGGAGCGAGTATCAGCGGGCGCGGAAAATATGTCAAGAGGAAAGCACGAGGAGACCACAAAATCTTGTGCCGAGTTGCATGAAGAATGACTATCCATAGTGGCGGTGTTGATTTCGCAGTGTTTGCGCGATTTTTGGTTTGGTGGGTGAACGCCTTTTTTTCGTAGCGGGACGGAAAAAATTTCAGGGAACGCGCGACGGGCGAAATTCTGCGCTCTGCGGTGGAGAAAACCGTGCGTTTGTGCACACCAAGCGACAGCGGCGTTGACTTGGCGCGAGTTAATCTCAAGAATACGATTATGGGTCAGCCGGCCATCGAGTTCCTGTCACTCACAAAAGATTATCCGCGCGGACAATGGAAGCGCGGAGTGGTGCGTTCGCTGGACAGCCTAACGTTCGAGGTGGAAGAAGGCGAGGTGTTTGGATTTCTGGGGCCGAACGGCGCGGGGAAAACAACTACGTTGAAGTGTGTGATGGGTTTGATTTTTCCCACTGCAGGCACGGCACGCGTTCGCGGGCGTTCGATCGACGACGTGCAAATGCACCGGGAGATCGGATATCTGCCGGAGCAGCCATACTTCTACGATTATCTTACGGCGCGCGAGCTGCTGGATTATTTCGCGCGGTTTTTTGGGTACGGCGTCGCCGAGCGCCAGGAACGAGTGGCCTATTTTCTGGAGCGGGTGCGGCTGACGCCGTTCGCGGACGTGCAACTACGCAAGTTTTCCAAGGGGATGCTGCAGCGAGCGGGCATCGCTCAGGCGATCTTGCACGACCCCCAGGTGGTTTTTCTGGACGAGCCGATGTCCGGACTGGATCCGATCGGACGGCGGGAAGTCCGCGACATTATTCTGGAGCTGAAGGAAAAGGGGCGCACGGTTTTCTTTTCGACGCACGTGCTCACCGACGCGGAAATGCTGTGCGACCGGGTGGCGGTGCTGGTAGGCGGAAAGCTGCAAGGGATCGGATCTCCGGCGGAGATCGTTTCGATCGAGGTGCAGGGCATGGAAATTTTGTGTGAAGTGGGACCGCCGCGGCAACTGCCTGCGGGACTGGCGGAACGGGCGACGCGTTCGGGGAACCGCTACCGTATCCAGGTGCCTGAAGCACAACTGTACGACACTCTGGCTCAACTGCGAGGGTGTGAAGCGCGGATTCTGTCCGTGGCGCCGTTGCGTCCGACGCTGGAAGACTATTTCATGCGGCTGGTGGAGCACCCGAACCAGGCCGCGGTTGCGGAATCCGCGGGAGAGCGAGCGTGATGGCCGGCACGGTGGCGATCAACACGTTTCGGGAAGCGGTGCGCGACCGGGTACTGTACAACCTGGTGCTCTTTGCGCTGGCGATGATGGCGGCGGCGGTGCTGGTGGGACAAGTCACCATCGGGATCGAGCGACAGGTAATCCTGAACCTGGGGCTGACGGCGATCTCGTTGATTGGAACGGCGATGGCTGTTTTTATCGGGGTGCGCCTGGTCTACAAGGAGATCGAGAAGCGGACGCTATACACCCTGTTGGCGAAGCCGGTACGCCGATGGGAATTCCTGGTGGGGAAATTCGCGGGGTTGGTGCTGACGCTGGCGGTGAACACGGCGCTGATGACGCTGGGGCTGGCGGCGGCGCTTTTCTACGTGACGCGCGGATTCGGCCGGGCGGACGTCTCGATCGCGGTGGCGGTGTATTTCATTTTGCTGGGGCTCGCGCTGATTACCGCGCTGGCGCTCTTCTTTTCCTGCTTTCCGACGCCGATACTTTCGACGCTGCTGACCCTGGGGTTGTTCGTGGCCGGGCAATTTTCCAGTGCACTGCGGGAGTACGGTAAGCTGGCGCACACCCGGGCACTGGCAGTGATCCTGGGGGCGATTTATTACCTGCTGCCCAACTTTCACAACTTCAATGCCATCACCGCGGCGGCGCACGGCGACGTGATTCCCGGGGCATTGATCCTGCACAACACGCTGTACGCGGTGTTGTACATCGCGGTGGTGCTGTTGGGCGCATCGGCGATCTTCGCCAACGTGAACCTGAAATGAGCGTCGCGGCGCGCGCGCGATTCACCTGGGGCACGGCGGCAGCCATCCCGCTGCTTTTTCTGGCGATCGTGCCACTGCAAAAAGCGATCGATTCCTACCCAAGCCGCATGAGCGCGCCGGAGGCATTGTGGCTGCGTTCGGGTGCGTTCCTGAAAGCGATCAGCATGGGCTACGATTCCCTGCTCGCGGATATTTACTGGACGCGCGCGGTGCAGTACTACGGCGCGCAGTTTGAAACGGGCGGCGCGCAATTTCCGGAGCTATATCCGCTGATGAGCATCGCACTGACCCTCGATCCGCGGCTGACGGTAGTGCCACGGACCGGATCGATTTTGTTGTCGGAGCCAGCGCCGGTGGGTGCGGGACGGCCGGATCAGGCGGTGCAACTGCTGGGGCAAGCGATTGCCGCGAATCACGACGATTGGCAGCTCTACGCCAGCCTGGGATTTGTGTATTACTGGTATATGAAGGATTACACGCACGCCAGCCAGGTGTACCTCGAGGGCAGCCAGTATGCGGGCGCGCCGGTTTGGATGAAAGGAATGGCGGCGCGAATCGCGGAGCTGGGCGGATCGAGAGACACGTCGGTGATGGTGTGGTCTGAGATTTACCAGACCACCAGCGAGCCACGGGCGCGGGAGAATGCGCGGGAACATCTGATGGCACTGCGCGCGCAGGCGGACATCGAGGCGCTACAGAAAATCGTTGATAACTACCGCGGGCCAATCATGAGGATTACTTCCCTGCAGGATTTGGTGGAGGACCGCCTGTTGCCGAGCGTGCCGGTGGATCCGGCGGGGGTTGCGTATGTGATTGATGGTTGGGGAAGAGTGGGGCTGGATCCTGCGAGTCCGGTCAGGCTGGATATTCTGGAACCTACGAAGCACGATGCCGCTGCGCCGTAGCAAATCCTCGATTGCATTTCTTCGGCAGGTCCAAAACACCACACGCCAGGGATCGGTGCGACTCCGCGTGGACATGTCGTATCTAGAAATATGGTACTAGAACGGGCGGTGATTGTTTTGGCGCGTGTCTGATAAGATTGGGTTCACAGTTTACATGCTTGGCGACTGCTTCCCTCCCCGCAAAGCAGTCAGGTACCCCAGCCGCGAACGGTCCGCGGCCCATTTGCATACAGATATTCGGAGGAGCGAGCTATGCGCGGAATCAAGCGACTGCTGCCGTTTATCATCTGCGTCCTTTGCGTCGGGTTGGGTGGCTGGGGCTGCGCATCGAATGTGCAGCCAAGCGCGAGCAGCGGAGGGACCGGTGCGACTGGCGGAACCGGAAGCACGGCCACGGCGCCGACCATCACCACACAGCCGGCCAGCATTTCGGTGACGGTGGGAGCGACCGCGACATTTTCGGTGGTGGCCACGGGAACCGCGCCGCTGAGCTATCAGTGGTCGCGGGGTACTGCGACCATCAGCGGGGCGACTGCCGCAAGTTACACGACCGCGCCAACGGTAATGACTGATAACGGCGCGCCGTTCACAGTGACGGTCAGCAATTCGGTGGGAAGCGTGACCAGTACGCCGCCGGCGACACTTACGGTGACCGCGGTGCCGGTGGATGTGACCACCTACCACAACGACGTGGCGCGCACGGCGCAAAATCTGAATGAAGTGACGCTGACGCCGAGCAACGTAAACTCCACCAGCTTCGGACTGCTGCGGACGCTGAGCGTGGACGGCTTAGTGGATGCCGAACCCCTCTATCTGACCAATCTGACGATAAGCGGCGGCGCGCACAACGTGGTGTACGTGGTTACGGAAAACGATTCGGTATATGCATTCGATCCCGACTCTGGAACGCAATTGTGGAAGACGTCGGTGATCGGTACGGGAGAAACGACTGGGGATGGGCAGGGTTGCGATCAAGTGATACCGCAAATCGGAATCACTTCCACGCCGGTGATCGACCGCGCGGCAGGACCCAACGGCGCCATTTTTGTGGTGGCGATGACCAAGAATACGACAACCAACGCATACGTCCAGAGGATCCACGCGCTGGACATCACCACCGGCACGGAACTCAGCAGCCTGGGAAGCCCGCAAACCGTCACCGGGACATATCCGGGAACCGGCGACGGTACTTCCGGCGGCAACGTGACGTTCAATCCCGCGGCATATAAGGAGCGGGCGGCGCTGCTGCTGTTGAACGGGACGATTTACACTTCGTGGGCGTCGCATTGCGATGCGGGGCTGTATACCGGGTGGGTGATGGTGTACAAAGAGAGCACGCTGGCGCAGGTGAGCGTCTTCGACTTCGTTCCGAACGGATCGAAGGGATCGAGCTGGGGTTCCGGAGCGGGGCCGGCGGCGGACGAGTTTGGGAATGTTTATTTTCTGGCAGCGAATGGCACCTTCGATACCACCCTGGACAGCAATAGTTTTCCTTCGATGCAAGACTACGGGAACGCATTTCTAAAACTGCAGCTCAACGGTTCAACGATTAGCGTGTTGGACTACTTCACGATGCACAACACGGTGGCGGAATCGGATGCCGACGAAGACCTCGGTTCGGGCGGAGCGCTGGTGCTGCCGGACATTACCGATTCGAACAACAACACCCGGCATCTGGCGGTGGGGATGGGCAAGGACGCTATTATTTACCTGGCGGACCGCGATGCGATGGGCAAGTTCAATGCGACGTCGGACCAGATCTACCAGGAAATAAGCGGGCAGGCAGGGCCCGAATACGGGGCTCCGGCGTACTACAACGGGATCATATTTTACGGAGCGGTGGACGAGGCGCTGAAGGCCTTTCCGATAACGGCGGCGAAGCTGGCAACTGCGCCATCGTCGGTGACGGCCACGTCATTCACGTATCCGGGGACTACGCCTAGTATTTCGGCGAATGGGACATCGGGCGGGATCGTGTGGACGGTGGAGAATACGTCGCCGGCGGTGTTGCACGCTTATGCCGCGACAGCCAATGGGTTGAGTACGGAACTCTACGACAGCAATCAGGCCGGGACGCGGGATCAGTTTCCGAACAACAAGTTCATCACACCTATGATTGCCAATGGAAAAGTCTTCGTGGGTACGCCGAGTGGCGTGGCGGTGTTTGGGCTGCGGTAGGCGATTGGGCCTTTCGCCGGGAAACTGCGCGAGCCGGAAAATTGGGATCGCGTTTTCGTTTGGCGACGATTTCCTGCTGTGGAGTTCCCGCCGACCCGCACCGCCGGGCGGCGCCACAAGTGCGGCTCGACGGCGCCGCAAAGGCTGCGCTTTTACCCTCCGGATTTACTACCTCTATAGCCGCTATCCCGGCTATTCCACTATTCCAGGCGACGCTGGAAATAAATCGTCCGAGGATGGTAGAATCCCCGCTCACGTTCTTCAGTCAGGCGACTGCTTCCCTTTCTCCTGCGCAGTCGGTCAACTAAAGCGCGAACGGGCCGCGGCTTACCCAGGTCCCGAAGACTTGCGAGGGTTGTGTCATGCGCGAACCGAAGCGGCGCGTCCTGTGTATGTTGTGCCTACTCAGCGTGGCGATGGGTGGCTGGGGTTGCATCGGCAACCCGATCGTGAAGAACGACGGCAACGACATAACCGCTGGTGACTACGTCCCCACGGGACCGGCGTCGATCACCATACAGCCGACCAACGCGACGGTGACGGTGGCATCG
>Ga0182024_10015871_pt1 | contig 14353 bp, 18 predicted proteins | sample P32metaG_FD_120480 | JGI IMG/M metagenome (GOLD analysis project Ga0182024, IMG submission 120480) | Permafrost microbial communities from Stordalen Mire, Sweden - P3-2 metaG (Illumina Assembly) | ecosystem: Environmental > Terrestrial > Soil > Wetlands > Permafrost | place: Sweden: Stordalen... | reverse complement strand
GGAGCAAGGACTGCGCGTGCGCCGGAAACCTGTCGCGTGAAGGGTCTTATCCTCGTCGCCGTGCTTTTGTGCGCAACCGGCCTTGCCGCAGCGCAGGAAGCCCCCGTTCCGGCGGCAAAACGCACCCCTATCGAGCGCCACGTGCCTCTGGGGCTGTTGCCGGAGCATTTGCCGCAGCCTCGACCGCAGGCTGCATTGCGCCCCGTCGCCATTCCCGAGCAATTCTCGCCGCCGCAGGAGGCCTACGCCGCTTTCCCGGTATCGGCCGCCGAAGCGGCGGCGCCGGCAAAGCCTTCGGCTTGCCAAATGCGGCTCGCCAAGATCGCGACCTTCAAGCCGCTTCCCGTGCTCGTCGGACCGGGCGAATGCGGGGCCGTCGATGCGGTCGCCCTGGAAAACGTGCTCCTGCCTGACGATGCGAACGTGACGCTGACCCCGCCGGCGACGCTCCGCTGCACCATGGCGGAAGCGGTTGTCAACTGGCTGCGCGATGACGTCGCGCCTGCGGCGCTAAAGCTCGGTGCGCCGCTTCGTGGAGTCGACAATTATGATTCTTATGAGTGCCGCGGTCGCAATCGAGTTCGCGGCGCTACGCTGAGCGAGCATGGTCGCGCCAACGCGCTCGACGTGCGCGGTTTCAAGCTCGCCAATGGCGACGTGATCGGGCTGACCGATGTGAACGTCGCCAAGAATTGGCGCGAAAGCTTGCGTGCCGCGACCTGCGCGCGCTTTTCAACCGTGCTCGGCCCCGGTTCGGACGGCAACCACGAGGCGCACATCCACGTCGATCTCGCCGAGCGCCGCGGTGACTACAAAACGTGCGAGTGGGAAATGCGCGAGCCAGCGATACAGGCGGAAAAGACCGGGCCGGTGGACGAGGCGAATGGCGGCAAGCTCGAACAGCCGGTGCCGCTGCCACGGCCGCGTCCGGTGGCGAACGCGGCGGACGATATGCGCTCGCAGCCTAAAAAAATGCGCTCGCAGCTCAGGTGACGGGCACCCGTGCTGGAGCGCGTTGGATTAGGCTTTTCGGCAGTGATCGCGCGATCAATCGTGATCGTGCTTGATGATGACGGTCTGGTGCTGAGGATGCGACCAGTGATGATGATGACGGTGGACGACCACGATGTCGGCCTTCGCGGGCGTCGCGTACGGCAATGCGAAACTCAACGCGGCTAACGCTGCAAGCGAAATGACGATTTTGCGCATAGTTGCCTCCTTTGGGGTTATGCCCATCCATAATTCGCAGATGACACAAAGCGTTCCCGCCGATGTCCTGAACGAATATTCAGGTTTCGGCTCGACGCGGAGGAAGCGCGTCGCGGTCTTTGTTGAAATCACTTGCTCAATTATTTGCCGATCATCACGTCGGAGGCTTTGATGACCGCCCAGGCCGCGTCGCCTTTTTGCAGGGAAAGATCGGCCACGGCTTCGTTGGTGATCGATGCCGTGACGACGACGCCCGGGCCGATCTTGATGCGAACGTGAGAGGTCGTGGCGCCCTTGGTCACTTCGACGATCTTACCTTTGAGTTGATTGCGTGCACTGAGCTTCATCGCTTTCTCCTTAAAAAAACGGCGCTTAAGGGACTTTGCCGCCTCGTCCATATATTCGCCATTGCTGCTGGCGAACAGGTATGCGGCCGGCATGGCCGCAAGCCGAAAATACCGCTAAAGGACCTTTATGCCACCGCTCAGTAATCTCGCCGTCCGCGACGTCGAAACTCTGGTGCATCCCTACGTCAATCTCGCCAGCTTCCGCGAGAGCGGACCGCTGATCATCGAGCGCGGCAAAGGCATCTACGTCTACGACACCGAGGGCAAGCCCTACATCGAGGGCATGGCGGGGCTGTGGTGCACGGCGCTTGGCTACGGCAACGAAGAACTGGTCGAGGCGGCCGCAACGCAGATGCGCAAGCTCTCGTTCGCGCATCTGTTCACCGGCCGGAGCCACGATCCGGCGATCGAGCTTGCGGAGGAGCTCAAAGAGATCGCGCCGGTACCGATCTCGAAGGTGTTCTTTTGCAATTCCGGGTCGGAGGCCAACGACACACAGGTCAAGCTCGTTTGGTATCTCAACAACGCGCGCGGCCGGCCGCAGAAGAAAAAGATCATCAGCCGCGTCAAGGCGTATCATGGCGTCACCGTCGCCGCCGCCTCGCTCACCGGCATTGCCGGCAACCACCGCGACTTCGACATTCCCTTGCCGGGCTTCCTGCACGCCGGCTGTCCGCACCACTACCGCTTCGCGCACGAGGGCGAGAGCGAGGAGGAATTCGCCTCGCGGCTCGCCGACGAGCTTGAGGCGATGATCGTCAAGGAAAGTCCGGAGACGGTAGCGGCGTTTATCGCCGAACCGGTGATGGGCGCTGGCGGCGTGATCGTGCCGCCGCGCACCTATTTCCCGAAAATCATGGCGGTCTGCGCCAGGCACGATGTGTTCGTGATCAGCGACGAGGTGATCTGCGGTTTCGGGCGGCTCGGCACGCTGTTCGGCTGCCAGAAGCTCGGTTTCAAGCCGCAGGCGATCTCCATCGCCAAGGCGTTGTCCTCGGCGTATCTGCCGATCGCCGCTGTGATGATCCCGGAATTGATGTACGAGGCGCTGCTGGCGGAAAGCAAAAAGATCGGCCTTTTCGGCCACGGCTTTACTTATGGCGGCCATCCGGTATCCGCGGCGGTGGCGCTCAAGGCGATCGAGATCTACGCGCGCGACCGCGTCATCGAGAAGGCCGCCAAGCGCGCCCCGCTGTTCCAGGCGCGGCTCAAGGGGCTCGGTGAACATCCGCTGGTCGGCGAGGCGCGCGGCCTCGGACTGATCGGCGGCGTTGAGCTCGTTGCCGACAAGGCGAGCAAGCGCTCGTTCGCCCCGCAGCACGGCGTCGCCGCTCAGACGGTGAGTTTCGCCGAACAGGAAGGACTGATCGTGCGCTCGGTTGCAGGCGACGTACTGACGATTTCGCCACCGCTGGTCATCGGTGCGGCACAGATCGAGGACCTGTTCAACCGGCTCACCCGCGCGCTCGACAAGACGCTCGATTGGGTGACCCGCGAACGGCTCACGCAAGCGTGATGGCCGGGCCTAAGCCGATCCGCCGCGATAAAACGAAGATGCACCGGAGAAAGCGGGCGGCGATGAAGACTCCATTCATCCCTGGCACGCTAAGAGACGCGGCATGAACAACGCCGCGCCGAAAAAGATGCGGGAGGAACTTTCCGAAGCTGACGCTGGCGAACCTGCCGCCAACGCAAGCATAACCCGCCGCCGCGTTCTTGGCGGCGCCGCCGGGCTCATCGGCGTCTCCGCGCTCGCGACCGGCGTTTACACCGGCGGCATCGAGCCGCTGGGTCTGGTTGTTACCCGTTACGCGCTTAATCCGCCGGGCTGGCCTGCGGGCCGCAAGCTTTCCATGACCGTGATCGCCGACCTGCATGCCGGTGGTCCGGATATGACGCTCACGCACATTCGCCACGTGGTCGATACCGCCAACGCGTTGAAATCCGATGTCGTCGTCCTGCTCGGCGATTACACCGCGTCGTATCGGATCGTGAGCAAGCGTGTGCCCTACGGAGTCTGGGCGGCCGAACTTGCGCGGCTTACGGCGCCGCTCGGCACCTGGGCGATCCTCGGCAACCACGACTGGTTGAATGACCTTGTAGAAGTTCGGCGGGCGCTCGCCGACGTGCGTATTCCAGTGATGGAAAACCACGCCGTGATGCTGGGCGGCGAGGGAGAACGATTTTGGCTCGCCGGCCTCGGCGATCAGCTGGCCCATCGGCTCGGCTACGGCCGCTTTCGCGGCGTCGACGATCTGCCGCGAACGCTGGCACAGGTTGGAACGGACGATCCCGTCGTGCTGCTCGCGCACGAGCCCGACATTTTCCCGAGCGTGCCCGCGCGCGTCGCGCTGACGCTTTCCGGCCATACCCACGGCGGGCAAATCCGCGTACCGCTGATCTGGCCGGCCTTCGTGCCATCGAAATACGGCGCGCGCTTCGCCTACGGCCACGTCGTCGAAGGCGGCCGGCACATGGTCGTATCCGGCGGGCTCGGCACCAGCGTTATTCCGGCCCGCCTCGGCGTGCCGCCCGAAATCGTGCGGGTCGAGCTAGGCGCTTAGAGCAAACAAAAAGAGCGCCGACAGTGCCGGCGCCCTCGTTTGCGGCCCAAAATCGCCGGGCGCTTAATTGGTGCTGGTGGTCGGAGCGAGCGCCATGCGCGGGCTGAACAGCCCGTTGCCGTGCGGCGCCAGTACGACGACCGGCGTGCCGACTTTGACGTGATTGTAGAGATCAATCGCGTCCTCGTTGGTCATGCGGATGCATCCGGACGAAACAGCGGAGCCGATATATTCCGGCTGGTTGGTGCCGTGGATGCGATAAAGCGTGTCCTTATTGCCGGAATAAAGATACATGCCGCGCGCGCCCATCGGATTATGCGGGCCGCCGGTGACATAGGCCGGCAACGGTCCGAGCCGTGTCTGTTCGCTCGGGGTCGGAATCCAGGGCGGCCACTCTTCCATGCGGCCGACCTTGGCAAGGCCGCTCCAGGCCTGCGCCTCTTCGCCGACGGCGACGCCGTAACGGATCGCTTTGCCTTGCGGCAGCACGTAATAGGCGAACTTGTTGTCGCTATCAATAAGTACGGTGCCGGGCGCTTCCTTGCGGTGATACTCGACAATGTGCCGGCGATAGGTGTCGGGAACCGCGGCCTGATTGTACGGCAGGTTGGACATCAGGTCCTTGTCGCGCTGCTTCCAGCTGGCGTCGCCCGCGGGATCGAGCGTTCCACCCGCCATATCCTCAACGCAGCCGCCGAGCGCGACGGCGGCAATGACGAAGGCCAGCGCACGCATTGTCATGAGTTACCCACTTTTCCGCCGTCCCAGCCGTTAATCTGCCCCGTGATTCTCTACCGAAATCGTCTTGATCATGCCAGCGCTCCGCACCTCCCGGGACTGATGTCGGCGCCAAGTGTGGCAGGAATGTCGCACCTCTCCCAACGATCTCCGTCCCGCCCTTTTCGCGGGCGGCGGCAAATATGCTTTGCACACGTTAACCAAGGGTTTACCAGGTTTCGTGTCATCTGCCGGTAGCGCGGATGCGGCGAAGAATGTCACGGCAGCGGACAATTTGCCGCCAATTTCCGCCCCAGTCCTTGCTTACGACAGCTCATCGCTTCACGACAAAGGGAACGGGGTTCAATAATGCAAGACGCTACCGCCAAGGCGGCCAAGAAGACCGACAATCAGCGCAAGCCGCGCAAGTCTTCCGCGGAACCTATCGCGCTTCACCTCTGCTACGGACAAATCGGAATTTCCGCCGTTGCGGCCGCCGCTCGCTATCAGGGAGGCGCCAAGAATCCGGCCTACGCCCCGGTTGCGATCAAATCCGACGAGCCCGGTGCCGGGGTCGTCTGATCGCCTATTGCCTAACCGGTACGGGGCTGGCTGACAAAGGGGACACAGGTCCCCCTTTTCATTTATGGGTCGCAGTGCGGCGCTGAGCCGGGAGGTCGTGCGAGCTTAGTGGCTCACCTTGGTGCGTGGAGAGTTGGCGTAAGCGAGCCATACCTCGAAGGCCGCCAGCGCTGCTACAATCGTGCCGATCACCACGTCGATGATCATGGCGTCGCTGTTCTGGAAATCCAGGAGCCAGGGCGATACGATGAGCATGAGCCCGGCAGTCAGGTTGAGCCACTCCTCCCAGAGCGCGAACGCGGCGAGCGCGGCAATCGACAGCACCGCAATGAAGATTCCGGTGATCGAGGCGGTCTGCCATTGGGCGCCCGCGGACAGACCGAACAGCCAGGGCGAGAAAAACAGGATCATGCCGAGGATCAGGTTCACCACATCGCAGAGCTTGGCGCTGGACCAGTCGTCCATAAGAGCCTCCGGGGCCGGGGCTGAGATTGTTCGCGCATGGGCCGAGCTCCCCGTCTTTGGCAAACCGCGAGAGGGTCGCCGGGTTCCATGAGCAGTGCGGGCGATTTTTCCAACGCCGAAATCGAAGCCGGACGCCGGCTGTTTGCCGGCGAGTGGAACTTTCTCTCGGCGGCGGGCTCGCTCGATTCCCTGCCGCAGGGGCGGGCGCTCGAGGTCGCCCTTGCCGGCCGCTCGAATGTCGGGAAATCGAGCCTGATCAATGCGCTCACCGGACGCCGGGCGCTGGCGCGCACGTCGAACACGCCGGGCCGCACCCAGCAGCTGATCTTCTTCGGCGGACCTGATCGGCTGGTGCTGGTCGATCTGCCGGGCTACGGCTATGCGGCGGCCGCGAAAAGCAAAGTCGCGGCGTGGACCGACCTGATCCGCGATTATCTGCACGGCCGTGCCGCGCTTGGGCGCGTCTATGTGTTGATCGACGCGCGACACGGCCTCAAAACCGCCGATGGGGTCATTTTCGACACGCTCAGCCGGGCCGCGGTGAGTTACCAGATCGTGCTGACCAAATGCGACCAGGTCGGCGAGGCGGAACTGGCGGAGCGCGCCGAAGCCGTGAAAGCGGTGACACGGAAGCGGCCGGCGGCGTTTCCCGATATCATTGCCACATCGGCGCGAACCGGCGCCGGAATCCCCGCTCTGCGCGGGGCAATCGCTCGCCTGGTGCACGAGCGCGGCGGATAGTCCTTTCGCCGCTGCGCGGAGGCCGCTAAAAGGCAACGGCCTTGGTGCCTGCGTTCCATCCCGCTGAGTAGCGTTTATGAGCATTTCAGCCCACGAGATCGCCCGTGTCCTCTCCGAAGCCCTGCCGTATATGCAGCGCTACGACGAGGAGACCATCGTCATCAAATATGGCGGCCACGCCATGGGCGACGAGTATCTTGCGCGCGAATTCGCCCGCGACGTCGTGCTGCTCGAGCAAACGGCGATCAATCCGATCGTCGTGCATGGCGGCGGTCCGCAGATCGAGGCGATGCTGAAAAAGGTCGGCGTGCAGTCGCAATACGCGGCGGGCCTGCGCGTCACCGACGAAAGGACGCTGGAGATCGTCGAGATGGTGCTGGCCGGCTCGATCAATAAGCAGATGGTCGGCTACATCAACGAGGCCGGCGGCAAGGCGGTCGGGCTGTGCGGCAAGGACGGCAACATGGTGATCGCGCGCAAGCTGACGCGCGCCGTGGTCGATCCGGATTCCAACATCGAGAAGCTGGTGGACCTCGGATATGTCGGCGAGCCGGACAAGGTCGACGTGACCGTGCTCACGCAAATCCTCGGTCGCGAGCTCATTCCGGTGTTGGCGCCGGTTTGCGCGGCGGCGAATGGCGGCACCTATAACGTCAACGCCGACACTTTCGCCGGCGCCGTCGCCGGCGCGCTCAAGGCCAAGCGGCTGTTGCTGCTCACCGACGTGCCCGGCGTGCTCGACAAGTCGAAGAATCTGATCAAACAACTTTCCGCCGACGAAGCGCGCGGTCTCATCGCCGACGGCACCATTTCCGGCGGCATGATCCCCAAGGTCGAGACCTGCATTGACGCACTGGATCGCGGCGTTGAAGGCGTAGTTATCCTAGACGGCAAGGTGCCGCACGCCGTGTTGCTTGAACTATTCACCGACCTCGGCGCCGGCACGCTGATTCATAACTAGGCCGTTCACCAGCCATTAACCGCTGTGCTCGGGCGGGCAAAACGCGGCCTTTACCAATGGCCGCGTAACACTTCTATCTTCTCGCACGCTACGGAGGCGCGCTTGGATTTCTCGCCGGGCATCGCATATTTTTTCGGCCAGCTCGGCAAGGCGTTCCTGGCGCCGGGTTCGCATGTGTCGCTCTTGTCGCTGGCGAGCGCGCTGTTGATCGCTCTGTTTGTCCTCGCCATAAGGCGCTACCGCAAAGGCCGGCGCATCCGTCTGCGGTCGTTGTTGCGCGCGCTATTCCCCAGACACATCGTAAGGAGCCGGTCGAGCCTGGCCGACCTCGGCTATTTCTATTTCAACCTTTTCCTGTTCGGAATCATTTTCGGCTGGGCACTCATTTCCTACGAGGTGCTGAGTCACAGCGTTGCCGATCTGCTCATTTCGATATTCGGTCCGACGCAACCGACGGCGCTTCCGGCCTTCGTCTCCAGGCTGGTCATTACCGTCATGCTGTTCCTCGCCTACGAGCTCGGCTATTGGCTCAATCACTACCTGTCGCACCGGGTACCGCTTCTCTGGGAGTTCCACAAAGTTCATCATTCGGCGACGGTGCTCACGCCGCTGACGAACTTCCGCGTCCACCCGGTCTATATGTGCATCTTCCTCAACATCCTCGCGGTGTTCACCGGGCTGGCGAACGGCGCCGGCGATTACATTTTCGGCCAGACCACGCATCAGTACGGCCTGACCGAGACCAACTTCATCCTCGTATTTTTCATCTACCTCTACGTCCACTTGCAGCATTCGCAGCTGTGGATCGCGTTCACCGGCTGGCTCGGTCATCTGTTCATGAGTCCGGCGCATCATCAGATTCATCACTCGCGCGATCCGGCGCACTTCAACAAGAATCTGGGAAGCTGCCTTGCGCTGTGGGACTGGATGTTCGGCACCTTGTACATTCCGTCCGCCGAGCGCGAGGCGCTCGAGTTCGGCGTCGAGCCGGATCGTGCGCACGCGCATACGATCAGGGGCGAGCTGATCGCCCCGTTCGTTCGCGCCGGGCTTGTTGTGAAGGAGCTATTCGAGCGGCGCTCTCGTCCCGTTCCGCTGCCGGCGCCCGAGCATGAACGGGCGTAGAGCTGATCCGTAAAAGTGGAATCCGGTTTTCCGATAAGGTCTTGCTCCGCCCCCGAGCCCGCGCACCCGGTTGCGGTATGGCTTGCCGCCGCGTATCCCTCGGGCGCAGTTCCCCACTAGAGTTCTTGCCACTTGGCCTTTCGCTTCGTCTTTTCCTCCGCGCCCGGGCTCGCCGCGGCGATCGCGCTCGGTATCTCCGACGTGCTCGCCAAGATCATCATCGGCTCCGGCTGCGATGTGCTTACCATGCTGTCGTTTCGCAGCGTGGTCGGCCTCGCCTTCATCACGCTATGGCTTTACGCCGGGCCGAAGCCACCCACGGACGCGCGCATTCGCTGGATATCGCTCGGTGTCGGCGTGCTGTTCGCGGGCCTCATCTTTTGCCTGTTCAAGGCGATCGAAGCGAACGACGTGCCGACCGCGGTGCTGACCTACTTCGCCTATCCTTTGCTGACCGGGCTGGTCGCTTCGGCGACCGGCCTTGAGCATTTGCGGTGGCAAGGGGTCGCCTGCGCGCTCGCGGCATTCGTCGGGCTCGCGATCATGATCGGCGCCCATCCGGCAGGGCTCGCGCTTGCCGGCGTCGCCTATGCGCTTGGCGCGGCGTGCTGCCGCACCGGCGTACTCATCGTCACCCGCGCCTTCCTCGTCGGCGCCGACGCGCGGCTGACGACTTGGTATTCGGTGGTCGCGCAGCTCGCAATCTTCGTCGCGGTGTCACTTGTCACGCAGACCTGGAAACCGCCGCAGAGCGACGGCGGCTGGGCTTCTTTGGTCGCCCTCAGTCTGGCGACGACGGCCGGTATCCTTTTCGTATTCGTGTCGACGATCCGTATCGGTCCGTTTCGTACCGCGCTGATCATGAATCTGGAGCCGCTGACGGCGATGGTTTTGAGCGGGCTCGCGCTGGGCGAGGTGATCACGCCGTGGCAGGCGGCGGGCAGCGGCATTATGCTTGCGGCCCTGATCGCGTTTCAGGTGTGGCGATGACCCTCGTTGTGTAGGCGGCATCCCTGCATGGCCGGCGTAGGTGTCATGCGCAAATCGTGGCAACCGTCACAAACTCGGCTAACTTGACGCCGATGATTCGCCATTCCGTAACATCCGTGTCCGTAGAATCGCGGTGAGGACGGACCATGCGCGGGTTCCATACGTCTTCGTTCGATCCCCAGACGCTCGTCATTCTAGAGGCGGCATTCGACGAAGCGTGGCTGACGCTCAAGGCGGTAGGCAACAGCACGGTGCGGCCGGACGAACTGGCGCGCTCAGTGCTGCGGCTCGCCATGGAGGGCGAACGCGACCCGGTGCGCCTGCACGATGGCGCGCTCAAGGGGCTGCTTCCGGCGGCGGCGTGGCGCGAGGCGGGCTAAGCCGCCAGTGCATGATCCGGAAAAGTGGAAGCCGGTTTCCCGAAAAGATCATGCACCATCAAAATGCTACTGTCAGGAATGGGAAATCAACATGGCGACGCCGGCGAGCGCAGCGGCGGCCAATGTGCCGATGAGCACCGCCTGCATGAATGGAATCGACTTGCGTAACGCCCGTCGCATCGATTGCTCCCGGCCCGCCAGTTGCTAAAACTGATTCGGCGAGGTGCAACGTCCTCGCCGCCAAGTGTGGCAACAACGAGTCGCCGGGAATGAACGACCGTCATCGTAGCCAGGTCCGCGGCTTCGCTGCGGTCGAGACCTGGGTCTTCGACCTCGACAACACGCTCTATCCGCATCACCTCAATCTCTGGGAGCAGGTCGACGTGCGCATTCGTGACTACATCGCCGGCTTTCTCAAGGTGACCCACGAAGAGGCATTCCGGCTGCAGAAGGATTACTACCGGCGTTATGGCACCAGCCTGCGCGGATTGATGGAGGAGCACGGCCTCGATCCGGACGAATTTCTCGAGATCGTGCATCAGATCGATTACTCGCCGCTGACGCCCGACCCGGCGCTCGGCGCGGCGATCGCCTGCTTGCCCGGACGCAAGCTCATCCTCACCAACGGCACGCGTCGGCACGCCGAAACCGTGATGCGCCGGCTTGAGATCGAAGAGGGCTTCGAGGACATCTTCGACATCGCCGCCGCCGCGCTCGAGCCGAAGCCCCGGCCTTCGGTCTATGATCGTTTCATTGCCCGTCACAAAGTCGATCCGGGCAAGGCGGCGATTTTCGAGGATCTCGCCCGCAACCTCGAAGTGCCGCACGCGCTGGGCATGACCACCGTACTGGTGGTGCCGGCCGGCACCCGCGAAGTGTTTCGCGAGGAATGGGAGCTCGCGGGGCGCGACGCGCCCTACGTCGATCACGTCACCGACGATCTTGCTGGCTTTTTGCGCGGCATTGCCGATGCGCGAGGCGGCATGTAGCCCGGATGCAGCGAAGCATCGCGGCTACATGCGGATTTCGCTCTGCTCAATGCGGACTACGGTCACCAGAAATAGCCGGCAAGTTCGCCGATATGCCAGGCGACTGGAATCAGAATCGCAATGGTGAGACCAGAGCCCTGTCGATAGACCGACTGGGTTTGATTGTAGTCGCGCAACGCCCCAAGGGCGCCATAGATAATAGCGTAAACCAGAATCCAGAACGCCAGTTTGTAGTCGGCTAGCCAATAAAAGATGCCGGCGCCGAAACCGATACCCATCGTGATCATTGCATCCCCTTTGATCCACTGCGGACAATGAGGCCATGCAAGAAAGGTTCCAACTTTGTCGCCAATGAGGACCGGGTAGTGTCCTAAGGACACTACCGAGGACCGGCGGTCCTTGACATCACCGAGGCGCGCTCCGACAAACCGCGCCAGCAAGGGGTTGTTTTCATGCCGGCCGCCGATCTCGCCACCCGCAATAAGTCTCTCGCCGAGACCATCGACGGTGCCTTCGAGCAGCGCGACGCGGTCGGGTCGGGAACGACGGGCGCGGTGCGCGAGGCGGTCAAGGATGCGCTCGATCTGCTCGACCGCGGCGCCGCCCGGGTGGCGGAAAAGGCGTCTGACGGCTCCTGGCGGGTCAATCAATGGCTCAAAAAGGCGGTGCTGCTGTCGTTCCGGCTCAACGACCTGAGCGTGATCCCGGGCGGGCCCGGCCGAGCGGCATGGTGGGACAAGGTGCCCTCGAAGTTCGACGGCTGGGACGACAAGAGCTTCCGCGCCGCCGGCTTTCGCGCCGTGCCGGGCTGCGTGGTGCGCCGCTCGGCCTATATCGCGCCGGGCGTGGTGCTGATGCCGTGTTTCGTCAATCTCGGCGCCTATGTCGATCGCGGCACCATGATCGACACCTGGGCCACCGTCGGCTCCTGCGCGCAGATCGGGAAGAACTGCCACATCTCCGGCGGCGCCGGCATCGGCGGCGTCCTCGAACCGTTGCAGGCAAGCCCGGTGATCGTCGAGGACAATTGCTTTATCGGCGCGCGTTCGGAAGTCGCCGAGGGCGTGATCGTGCGCGAAGGCGCCGTGCTTTCCATGGGCGTCTTCATCGGCGCCTCGACCAAGATCGTGGATCGTGACAGCGGCGAGGTTTTTCAAGGCGAGGTGCCGGCCTACGCCGTGGTCGTGCCGGGCAGTATTCCCGGCAAGCCGCAGGCGAACGGCGCAGCGGGCCCAAGTCTTGCTTGCGCGGTGATCGTCAAGCGCGTCGACGCAAAAACGCGAGCCAAGACCAGCATCAACGAATTGCTGCGGGATTGAATCCGCGCGTGGCGATGGATTGGGCCCACCTTTTCAACGGCTTTCACGGCCGCATCGGCCGCCAGGCGTTCTGGATCGCGATGGGTGCGCTGGCTGTCGCCGAGATCATCGCCCATCTCATCGCCGAAGGCGTGCAGGGCGAGCGGCTCGGCGCCATCGTCGATCTCGTTTTCACCTATCCGGAATTCGCCGTGGCGCTGAAGCGCGCGCACGACCGCAACCTGCCGGTCTGGCTCCTGTATATTTTCTTCGGCGCCGGCGCGCTGCTCGACCTATTCACGGTGCTTGGGCTGGCTGGTTCCGAGGAGGCGCCGAGCATGCTGTCGCTCGCGATCGCGGTGCCGTTCACGGTCTTCGGTCTCGCTTTGCTGGTGGAGCTCGGCTTCCGCAGGGGTACGGTCGGTCCGAACCCAAACGGTCCCGACCCGTTGGCGAAAATTTAACTGGGCACACGCGACAGACGCTTGATTAGGTCTGGCCCTACGACACGACTGCCCGCATGATGACCAAGATGAGGCGAGCGGGGCGAGGAGAGGTGTGATGGTGAATGAGCTTCCGCCGAATATGCGGCAGACGATTGAGCAGCAAGGTGGCCTCTCAAGGACACGCGCGCATTGATGCTTTACGAGGTAACAGCAGGAGCGTGCTCGTGGCCTATCTGCTGTGGTTCTTTTTGGGTTTTTTTGGCGCGCACAACTTCTATCTCAAGCGCACAGGTATCGCCGTGGTGCAACTCATTCCTGACGATCACCGTAGTCGGGTCCGCGGTCACGCTCATCTGGATCATCGTGGACGCGTTCCTGATCCCAGGCTGGGTGCGAAACCAGAACAATTTGCTGGCCATGCAACTGGGAGCCTGATGCGCTTAGCATCGAACCCGCGGCAGTTTCAAAAGGCTTTCCGTTCATGACTACAGATCCCGTCGCCATCGCCCGCGATCTTGTCCGCTGCCGGTCGATCACGCCGGAAGAGGGTGGGGCGCTTGCCTATTTGCAGGAGCTCTTGGCTAAAGCCGGATTTGCCGTGCATCGCCAGACCTTCGCCGAGCCCGGCACCGCGCCGGTCGAGAACCTCTACGCGCGCATCGGCGGCAAAAAACCCAATCTCGTGTTCGCCGGCCATACCGACGTGGTGCCGCCGGGCGATGAGGCAATGTGGCGGCATCCGCCGTTTGCCGGCGAGGTCGCGGGCGAAAAACTCTACGGCCGCGGCGCCGCCGACATGAAGGGCGGCATCGCCTGCTTCGTCGCCGCAGCGCTGGATTATCTCGCGGCCAATGGCGGCGCACCGAAGAACGGCTCGATCTCGCTCCTCATCACCGGCGACGAGGAAAGCGTCGCGGTCAACGGCACGGTGAAGCTCCTGCAATGGGCGGCGGCGCGCGGCGAGAGCTTCGACCACTGCATACTCGGCGAGCCGAGTAACGTCGATGCCGTCGGCGACACCATCAAGGCCGGACGGCGCGGCTCGCTCAACGGCACGCTCATCGCCGCCGGCCGCCAGGGCCACGTCGCCTATCCCGATCGCGCCGACAATCCGATCCGCGGCCTCGTCGCGCTGATTACCGCGCTGCAAGCGCCGCTCGACGAGGGCAGCGAGCAGTTCGATCCGTCGCACCTCGAATTCACCTCGGTCGATGTCGGCAACGACACCGTCAATCTCATTCCCGGCGAGGCGCGGGCGCGCTTCAATATCCGCTACAACGATCGCTACAGCCAGGCCGCGCTGAAGACGCTGATCGAGCGCCGCGCGCAGGCCGCCGCCGGCCGCGCGCATCATCGCTTCGAGTGGCAGCCCTCGAGCGCCGAGGTCTTTGTCACCAAGCCGGGTCCGTTCACCGATCTTGCCGTCGCCGCCATCGCCGAGGTGACCGGCAGGAAGCCGAAGCTCTCCACTTCCGGCGGCACCTCGGACGCGCGCTTCATCAAGGATTATTGCCCGGTGCTGGAATTCGGCTTGGTCGG
>Ga0182024_10015870_pt1 | contig 14355 bp, 14 predicted proteins | sample P32metaG_FD_120480 | JGI IMG/M metagenome (GOLD analysis project Ga0182024, IMG submission 120480) | Permafrost microbial communities from Stordalen Mire, Sweden - P3-2 metaG (Illumina Assembly) | ecosystem: Environmental > Terrestrial > Soil > Wetlands > Permafrost | place: Sweden: Stordalen... | reverse complement strand
CGTTCAGCAACACCAATTACCTTCAACCAAACCTCCGCAAACTCGACGCCGCGCTCGCCCGCGAGTAAAACGCCGGGATCGCATCATGGGCTTGAATGGTTTCACAGTAGGTGTAGACCGCCGCGAAAGACATGTCGGTGGCTTTCTCCCAAAGAAACCCACATCCCACGATCTTTATGAGGCCACAGTAATTGTGAAACGACTCTAATCCCTAAGATACATTGCACTTCGCTTCCTGTCAGAAGGCGGGGGTCGTTACCCGCCTTCCCTACCTGGTAACAAAACCCGGATCTCCTGCTGCGTGACACCACCAACAATCGCGTATGCGGCTTCCTCTAAGGAAAGCCGCGCGAAGTTCGCCAACGCCACCAACCCCGACAGGAGATCCGGGTATGCGATAGGCTGACCATATGACCGCCAAGGCCAGGCTGGCCGAAACCAACTTCGCATCCCTCGCCGACATGATGAGTACCTATGCCGAGGAGGCTGTCCGGCTGGCGTGGAGTGAGCATCGCCAGCGACTCGACCTCAGTGAGTCCTCGGTTGATCTGCTGGAGAAGATCCTTGATGGCCAGTCAACCGAAGACCTGGAGTTCCAGACGCGTCTCTGGGGCAGCTACTTCGGGGAGGTGATCCGCAGACGCTTTGCCGGCGAGTGGGAGTTCTCGCAGTATCCCGGCGGAGGTGTCGCCGCCGTTCCCACCCTGTTGGTCCGCGGTTCGCGGCTCTATCCGCTCGTCAAGGTCTACCGCCGCCTGACCCTCGGCGAGGCAGAGAATCTCCCGGCGTTCTACAAAATGATAGCCCTCCGCCTGGGCGAACAGCCCTCGGTCAACTGATCAGCGCATCCCAATCATGTTCATCCAAATGCGTGCCGGAGGCGTACTATGAACGGGCACGAGAAGCGGGGTCATGGGCACATCGCTGCTGTGCGACAATAGACTTACCGGACTAGATTCCGGGGCCTGCCGGGTAGAAGAAGGATCTCATCCGGTCGATGCCAGGAGAAATCCCACATGGGCGAACTACTTACACCTACTCATCTCATCGTCGTTCTGGTGGTCGCACTTCTCATCTTCGGTCCGCGCAAGCTTCCTGAGCTTGGTAAGGGCTTGGGCGAGGGTATGCGAGGCTTCAAAGACGCGATCAAGGGCACGCCGGATCCGGTCAAGCAGGACACTCCTGCACCGAAGCCTGAAATTACCACCGAGGTCAAGTAGCCCGGCGTTCGATGTCCAGGCTCCGCCAGGCTGGCGCGGTTTCATCACGTCACAGTCACTGTGAACCGAGCTAGACGGAGACCAGCACCACGGCGCCTAGTGCCAATGCCATTCCCAGAGCTTGATTTGACGTCGTCCGTTCCTTCAAGAACCAGGCCGCCAGCACAATCGTTACCGCCGGGTAAAGTGAAGCAAGCACCGCCGCGACATCCAGGCGGCCGTCGCGCGCGGCTCGCATATACAGCAGACTGCCCATGGCCTCCAACACTCCCGCAGATCCCGCGATCCAGGCGAACCGATCTCCCCGACCCTGTTTGCGCCAGGTTCCGGCATCTTTGCCACGGCGCACCAGCATCCAGAAAACGACTACTCCAGCCAACGTGGCGCTGGCCACACGGGAATAGATAAGCTGCCATACCAGGCCCCGCGAGCTTCCCACTTTCAAAACGACTAGAAAAACACCAAAGCCGAGGCCGGCGAGGATAGCCAGGCCGAGGCCGAGAGGGCGAGGCTTGCCTGCCGGCGCATCGGCAATGAGCGCAATGGCGGCTGCGGCAACCACGAATCCTATGATCTGGATGGCCTTGGGTGGTCCCTGCGTAGCAAACGAATAGGCCACCGGAACGACCGCCGTAAGCAGCCCGGTGAGCGCGGTGGTGAGACCCATTTCACCCAGCGATAGGGCCTGATAGTAGAGAATCAGAGCCAGGCCGCCGAAGGCGCCGGCGCAAAGGCCCAAAATTGCATAGCGCTCCGCCGGGGGCGGGGTGTGCGTGGCCCAAGCGATCAGCAGCAGCATCACCAGGCTAAGGCTGTGCGCCAACGCGACTACCAGAACGACATGGGCTTTGCGGGTGGCGAGGCCGCCGAGAAAGTCGCTAGCCCCCCAAAAGGTGGCCGCCGCCAACCCCAGGCCGGCAAACTTAAGGCCCGGGTTCACGGCTGCTGCAGCGATCATCGCGAAAGGTTTGTTGCCGTCGGGTAATACCCTTTCTTGGTGACCACGTCGACGTTTGGTCGCAGGACGCGGACCTCCAGATTGCGGTATTTCCCGTCCAGCACCGCAAGCTGGCTGTAGTATCCGAGCGTGTACTGGGTACGCGCCAGCGCCGCGAGTTCGGCGAAGCTGCGCTGGATTCCATTCTCCGAAAACTCGGAGTAAAGATGACCGCCGGTCGCAGCCGAGTACCTGGGCAGGATGTTGTCCGGCGAAAGCGGCAGCAGCGGCAGCTTGACCTTGTCCAGGTAGCCAAGACCCCAGGTAGCCGAATCGCCTACCAGCGTCCCATAGACCGCGATCTGGTTGCTCTCGAGATAGCGCACCACCTCGCGGAAGGTGGCCTTGCTGCGCGATTCCTTCCCGTCGCTGATCACGTAAATGATACGGCGGGTGCCTTGGGGCCGGGTAGAGAGAGATTTGCCCGCAGCCAGGATGGCATCGTTCAGGGTGTGGATCTCCTTTGGGTAAACGCCAAAGCCAGAGTTGCCCCGCTGCGGCTCGAGATTCGGATCGATCGATTGTCCGTTGATTCTGGGTCCGCCGTAAAGTGGGCCGCCAGTGATGGGAGCTCCCATGTACTCCCCTGGCTTCTTGGAAGCGTCCAACACGGCCGGTAGCCGCGCGCCCAACGCTGCGGTAAAGTCGGTCGGGTTGTTGACCCCGTCGGCATAGGTGAACACTGCAACTTCATCCGAGGGAGTGAAGGCTCCCTGGATGGCGGCCAGGCTATCGTTCACCTTCTTCATCGTGTCCCGGGGCAGACTCTGGTCGATCACCAGGGCAACGGAGAGGCCAACGGCATCTGCGCTGAAAACGGCGATCCGCTCGCGCTGATTGTTCTCGTAAATTTGGAAGTCGCGCCACGTCAGGCCGGCCACTTGCTGATGCTTCTTGTCCAGCACCGTTACCGGCACGCTAACGAAATTGACCGTCGTACGGAAGGTTGCCAGGTCCTTTTGCAGTTGTCCCGATTCGGGGACTTCGGGCGGCTTCTGTTGTACCTGGTCTTGGCCGGATGACTGGCTCCCAGTGGCGGGTGGTACCTGGGTCGTGTTCGTGCCCGCATCCGAGGTGACGTCCTGCGTTCCTTTGCCCGGAGTCATACCGGACGTCAGATTGCTCAAGCTGTCGGGTTGCTGCGGCGTCGGAGCATCCGGCACGCCCTGATCCTGCGGTTTTTGCTGCTGGCCCACGAACACGCATGGGAACAACAGCGCGATTGCCAAGACACCCTGCCTCACCGAAAGATCCCCCAGGCGGACGACTCGTTTCATGGTCATCCTCAGTTGCGACTTGAAGACAGTCACGACTGACTCGTCGTGACTTACTATTAAAGCAGATAGACGCGTCAGGCAAACACTTTCCTTAGACTACCAGACGCGCTGCCGGCGTTGCCCGGCTCGGCTTGTTTCCAAGGGGATCAATTTTCGAGGTATCGTTCGCCATGTTATTCCGTCTAACCTCCATGAATTTCCGTCTTCCGCGTTGGCTCTGGGCGGTCTCACTTTGCGTTGCTGTGATGCATGCCGGTGCGCAGGTTGCGCCGTCACCCGACGCCCCACCCCAGGGGCCGGCCGGAGACCCTAACCAGGATGATCTGAACCCGGTCGCGACCCTCAAGGTCAACGTCAACCTGGTGAGTCTTTACTTCACCGTGCATGACAAGCACGGTGCACTCATTCCCCACCTCACCAAGGATGACTTCAACGTTTTAGAAGACAAGACGCCACAGAAGATCAAGAACTTCACCGCGGAGACGGATCAGCCGCTAACGTTGGGGATCCTGCTGGATACCAGCGGGAGCCAGCAGAATGTTCTTCCGTTGGAACAGCAGGCCGGCGCCGCCTTTCTCAGCCGCGTTCTGCGCTCGAAAGATGAAGCTTTCCTCATTTCTTTCGATGTGAATCTCGACCTTCTCTCCGATTACACCAACAATGCACACGCGCTGGCCCGCGCTATGGATAAGGCGGAGATTAATGTCGGCACCGGCGGTGGTGGCGGCATGCCGTCGGGCGCGCCGAAGGGCACACTGCTCTACGACGCCGTCTACAGTGCCACGCGTGAGAAGTTGCAACAGGAGACCGGCCGTAAGGCCATCATCATTCTTTCCGATGGCGAAGACCAGGGCAGCGTTCAGAAGCTGCAAGGCGCCATCGAAGCCGCGCAGAAGTCCAACACCATCGTCTACGTCCTGCTCATCGCGGATCGCGCCTTTTACGGCAGGGGCGTTTACACCATGGGCTACACCGGAGACGCCGCCATGAAGAAAATGGCAGAAGAGACCGGGGGGCGCCTCATCGACGTGGGCAACAACGGCAAGAAGATGGAGGAGGCCTTCTCGCAGATTGAGGAAGAGCTGCGCACCCAGTACGTGGCAAGCTATACGCCGACCAATGACAAGCTGGATGGGACCTATCGCAAGATCGACGTCGAGTGCAAGGGAGATGGCCTCAAGGTACAGTCGCGCAAAGGGTACTATGCCATCGCGCCCGCGGATTGAAGTGGGCTACCATGCCATATGTCTCATCTGACTACTGCTGAAGTTTCCCAGCTCGCTGTTTTTCGCTACCCGATCGGTGGCCCCCCGCGAGCGGCATCGTTTACTCCGCAGCAGCGAAGCGCGGCCATCGAAGGCCTGCGGCAGCTTCCTCAAAGCTTGCGATCTGCCGTTACGCCCCTCTCCGAGCAGCAGCTCGATACTCCCTATCGTCCAGGCGGCTGGACGGTGCGCCAGCTGGTACACCATGTCGCCGACAGCCACATCAATTCCTACGTCCGTGTGCGTCTCGCCTTGACGGAAGACTGGCCCACCATCAAGGCATATTCCGAAGGGCTCTGGGCAGAGCTCGAGGACGCTCGTGCGGCGGCTGTGCCGGCCTCCCTGGATCTGTTGCAGGCGCTTCATGCTCGCTGGGTACAGCTCTTTGAATCCCTCGACGAGCAGGGGTGGAAGCGCGGTTATGTGCATCCGGAGAATGGCCGGCAGTCTCTCGAGCAGGCCGCCGCGCTCTACGACTGGCACGGCCGCCACCACACAGCACACGTCACCCAGCTGTCTGCGCGCATGGGCTGGTAGAGCGGATTGCGTGGCAAGTGGAAATCCGCGAGAAGCCTGAATTCTCCGCAACCGAACTAGCTCGCTTGCTGGAGCAGTTTTTTGCCGACTATCCCCGCGCTGCCCTGCTCGAGGATGGACGTGTTCTCTTCGAGATGCCTACCTCCCACTACTCGATCTTCACCGAGCACGGCCGCTGCGTCCTCCATCTGTGGTCCGAAGAGCGGAACATGGTCCGCACTGTGTTGGGTCTGGAAGCGCGCAAGGAAACGCTGCGCATCCTGGTGCGTCGTCTGGGGGCCCAGCGGCCGCAATCGCTACAAGTCGTAAAGGACCGCGACCAGCGTACACCGGCAACCCGCACCCTCAGCAGGACCAAATATCTGCGTCTGCTGGAGAGGTTGCTCACCCGCCACTTCAACGAATACAAACTGGAGAGCCTGCGCTCGGCCATGGACCTGGAGCACAGCTTCGGCCCCGCTTATGCGCGAGGCTTGCTGGTGCGTGGGCAACAATGCTGGGCGCTCATCGGGGTCAACGCCGAGGAAAGCCAGGCGGCGATCGATGGCGTGCTTACTCTGGGCATTCTCTGGCTCGCTTATTGCCGCGAGCATGTTGGCGGCAAGAGGGTATGCCACGGACTCAAGGTTCTGTTGCCTGCCGGATGCGGCAGCACCACGCGGGCGCGCATGGCTTGGCTCAATCGCGATCTCGCGCAATGGGAGCTCTATGAAGTAGCCGAAGGAAACGACGACCTGGTGAGCATCGATACAGCCGACCAGGGCAACCTGAAAATGCGCCTGGTGCAAGCCTTCAATCCTCAAGCTGCCGTCGTGCGAGCCCAGGATGGATTGGCTCGCATCCTGCGCTTGTTACCTCCAGGCATGCAGAGCCGCGTGAGCGTCACAGCACGAAGCGCCAACGAGGTCGCGCTTTCCCTCTACGGCCTGGAATTCGCGCGCGTGCGCCATGGCTTCCTGCCCGGCTCTTTTGCTCGCCAGGACAACCTCACCTTCGGCGCCGGGGCGAATGAAACACCGTTGCAGGAGGAGACGGAAGCCGGCTTTGCAGACTTGATGCGGCGGCTCTTCGCCAGCCGTTACCCCGAGGGCAGCGCGCGCAATCCGCTCTTTCGCTTGCAGCCGGAAGCCTGGCTGGAGTCGGCGCTTGCCGGCGACCTTACGCAGATTGACGACAATCTCGGATCGCACATGATCTACCACCAGGTGCCGGCCTTCGCGGCTGCGGACCGCGCCATGCTCGATCTGTTGACGGTGATGCGTAGTGGGCGGCTGGCGATCCTGGAGGTGAAAGCGGATGAGGACCTTCACTTTCCGCTACAGGGATTGGATTACTGGATTCGCGTGTACTGGCTTCAGCAGCAGCGTGCCCCCAGCGGAGTGGGAGAGCTGGAACGCAATGGGTACTTCCCCGGCATCCCGCTGCTACCGCAGTCGCCGTTGTTGTACTTCGTAGTGCCCGCGCTGCATGTGCATCCCTCGATGGATACTGTGCTGCAGCACCTTTCTCCGGCGATTGCCTGGACGCTGATCGCTCTGAACGAAGGCTGGCGCACGGAACGGAAGGTCATCTTCCGCAAGCGCGGAGGCTCTATCGCATAAGGGAGTGTCCTTGCCGAGCGGTGCGTTCAGCCGTCCCTCCGGGACTGCGTAACAAGTGGGAAATCCGGATTCGCTGTAGTCGGGACGACAATTCATTTCGTTTACTCTGGAAAAGAGAACCAGCACCCCAAGCAGACATCATGGGAGTCCCGGCAAGGCCGGGACGGTTGAAAGTAGCCCAGCACGTAGTGCTGGGTAGATTTAAGAAAAACGCTCAGTCCCGCAGGGACGGCTGAATTATGCGCGAAAAGCCGATCTTCACACCCCGGCGGCCAGCAGCTGTTCCGCCTTAGTTTCAACCTCACACGGGTCCGCAAAGAACGCATCTACCGCGGTTAGCACCGCGGCACTGCTCTTAGCCTCATAGATGCTCTTGCGCAAGATGGCCCCACCGGGGACGCCGTGGGTGAACCAGGAGGCAAACTGCTTCATCTTGCCGCTGGTCGCGGCGTTTTGATCTTCCTCCATCAGCATGAGGAAGTAATCGCGGATCATGTGATAGCGGTCCATCGCGGTCGGCTGGTCGTAGGTCCCGAAGGCCGTATATTGCGCGATCTGGCGAAAGATCCATGGGTTGGCCGGCGCGGCTCGGCCAATCATCACCGCATCGCATCCGGTCTCGGCGATCATGGTGCACGCATCTTCCGGGGAGCGGATATCTCCATTCCCGATGACCGGGATACGGATAGCGTCTTTGACCGCGGCGATATATTCCCAGCGCGCCTGACCCGAGTAGCCCTGCTCTCGTGTGCGTGCGTGCAGCGCGACCGCATTCAGGCCGCTCTCCTGGGCGAGGCGAGCCAGTTCGACGCAAACGATGTGCTGGTCACTCCAACCCATGCGGAACTTTACCGTGAAGGGGATCCGCACTGCGGCCCGGACACGCTCGAAGATGGTTGCAATATGGGGCAGGTCGCGCAACAGGCCACTGCCGCCATTGCAACTGACCACGCGCTTGGCGGGGCAGCCGAGATTGAGGTCAACCATGTCAAAGCCTTCATCCTGGACGATGCGGGCCGCCTCCGCCAGGGTAAGGGGATCGGAGCCGAAGAGCTGGGCGGAGATGGGGTGCTCATCCTCGTCGTAGGCAAGATAGCGTTTGCGCTTGGATTCGCGCATGCGGGACAGGCCGTCGGCCGAAGTGAACTCGGTCATGATCAGGCCGCAGCCGGACTGCTGATTGCTGATGGGCGCTTCCACTAAACGCCGCGCGTCAGCCTGCGCGTCCCCTCTGCCGTGGCCGGTAAAGATACTGGCATTGCGTATGAAGCGCCGGAATACGGTGTCCGTGACCCCGGCCATCGGAGCCAGCACGGTTGCTGGGGCGACCAGCACGCCGCCGATCACCACCGACGCCGGCACACGAACCGCAGCCGGCATGCTGTTCTCCCGCGGTTTGTCCCAGGCCTTATTCATAGACACTTTTTTCATGAGACGCCCTCACCACACCGGCTGCCTATGCAACAAAGGCCTCCGTGACCGGAGGCCTTTGTTGTAGACAAACCGCGGCTACCGGGGTGCGGTAGTCGCCTTGGCGGCCTCGGCCTTGCCGCCATCCGACTTGGCGTACTTGCGGCGGAAGCGCTCGACACGGCCCGCCGTATCGACCAGCTTCTGCTTCCCGGTGAAGAAGGGATGGCACGCGGAGCAAATTTCAACGTGAATATCGCCTTTGTGCGTCGAACGGGTCTCGAAGGCTGTGCCGCACGCGCACTGTACCCGGATTTCCTTGTAATTTGGATGTATTCCCTGTTTGGGCATGTGAATAAAACCTCTCCTGCAAGCCTGCAAGGCTAGGCTACTTAGATACCATTTTAAGTCATTCGTCGCTTTCTTTCCACACGCGTTGTCGCATCCGCCCCGCCGCTGCTGTGGCGGGGGCAGCCCGCTTAGGGTATTTTGGGGCATAACCTCATGACAGAGATGTGTCCCATTTGCGAAGACTCCGGCCTGCGTCTGATTGTCCAGGCCGATGGCGAGCGGTACGCCCAACCGTGCGAGTGCCGGCTGCAGCTGCAAGCCGCCCGCATGCTCAAGCGGGCGGCTATCCCAAAGCGATACGAGCACTGCACGTTGGATAGTTATGAACCCGGTTACGGGCAGGCGGATCAATCGTTGGCGGCTGCCTATATGATGGCGCGCAATTTCGTCAGCGGGTATCCGGTGACGACCGAAGGGCGGGGGCTTCTGCTCACCGGCGACGTGGGCATTGGGAAGACGCATCTGGCGGTTGGTATCGTCCAGGCCTTGATTTTGGAGAAAGGGGTGCGCGGCCTCTTTTGCGATTACCGCGACCTGCTCAAGCGCATTCAGGAGTCCTATAACCCCCTGGTATCGACCACAGAGCTACAAATCCTCGCGCCGGTCTTTGAGGCCGAAGTGCTGGTTCTCGATGAGTTGGGAGCGCAAAAGCCCACTGACTGGGTTTGGGATACGGTGGCGTTGATCTTGAACACGCGCTACAACGACAAACGGACCACCTTGATCACCACCAATTATCCCAATGCACCGGCAGCGTTGGCGCAACAGCGTAGTGTCAGCGCAAGCAATTCGATGCGTGAAGAGACTCTTGGCGACCGCATCGGCGAGCGCATGCGCTCGCGCTTGGCCGAAATGTGCGTGGAAGTCGAGATGCGCGGCAGCGACCTGCGCCAGACCGTAAAGAAGGCCCGCTTCGGCTGAATCATCTTTGGCACCCATGCCGTGACACGGGGGAAATCTGCCTGGAGGCATAGGCAGGTACAATCTCGTTGATGCCGGCTCAAGAACCGAAGCGCGAACCCGACCCGAAAACCAAGCAGGATTCAGGCTTTCTAGCCTCGCATCAAGCGGGCGAAGCTACCTCGTGGATGCCGTGGATCATTGCTGCCGCGGTGGTAATCGTGGGCCTTGTAATCCTGATCGTGGTGGGTGATCGCGTCAATCCCGACTCCCGGCCCACCGGTACTGCGATGGCTCCTGCTGACCCCTATGCTGCCAGCTTGGCTATCACCGGCCTCCAGATGAGCGAGGCAACCAGTTTTTCTGGCGCCAAAGTGACGTATATCGATGGCCAGATCACCAATAGCGGCAATCGAACTCTCACCGCGATCACCGTCCAGGTTGGCTTCCATAGCGATCTGGGCCAATTTGCCCAGAGGGAGGCGCTTCCTCTCAGCCTCATCCGCACCCGCCAGCCCTACGTTGATACCGAACCGGTCTCTGCCGCCCCGATCGAACCAGGCCAGCGCCGCGATTTCCGTTTAATTTTCGACACCGTGCCCCCGGATTGGAACCTTCAGTTCCCGGAAATTCGTGTGATCAGCGTGCGGAGTAAATGAGGCTAAAATGAGACGGTACCTGGGTAACCGGCCAATACCGCCCCGAGCATTTTTTTCGTACTAGCGAGAGAAAAGTGCACGTTTTATGTTGCTGCCAACCGCAATACGAATATCCACAGTCGATAGTGATACGCGACCTAACTCCTGTAAATTCATTTAGATACTGATTCCTAATCCCAGAAAAAGCTGTTTGGCCAGCCACTTGCTATTAACCCGTGCAAGAGCAGATGCGAGGGGTGCGTGGTGGCTCCTCACAAGCTTGGTTGTTGGGCCGACAAAAGGGGCTTAAGGTGAACAACAAGGTTGCAAGTCCGGGTTCGATTTCTGCGATTCTGCTGGCGGCCAGTTTGGGCATGCCGGCGGTGGCGCAGAGTTCGCCGGCAACAACGAGCGGCGCTCCGCAGACCAGCGCCACCCCCGCGACCTCAAGCACTTCGGCGAATCCAAGCGATTCTACGACATATGCAACCGGACAACCGCTACCGACTAAGTCGAACGAGGGTTTTTGGGGCAAGGTAAATCCGATGGCCCGTAAAAAGTGGGTTAATCGGCAGGTAGCGCCGGTTAAAGACCGCTTGAATGAGTTGGATCAGCTGACGGCGAAGAATGCAAACGACATCAAGGATGTCGACAGTCGCGCCCAGGCAGGTATTCACCAGGCACAGAGTACTGCGGACCAGGCGAATCAACAGGCAATGACGGCTACGACACAAGCCGGTCAAGCCCAGCAGACGGCGCAGCAGGCAAGCGCGCAGACCAGCCAGCTCGGTACGACGGTGAGCAATCTCGATCAGTACCAGCAAATTACGGATACAGAACTTCACTTTCGTTCGACGCAAGTCGCACTCAATGCGAAAGCCAAGGAAGCCTTGGATCAGGTCGCTACGCAGTTAGAGGGACAAAAGGGCTACATCGTAGAAGTGCAAGGCTACTCGCAAGCGCGAGGACAGGCCGGAATACAGAAATCTCAGAACATGGCAGACGCGGTCGTACGTTATCTGGTAGTCGACCACCATGTGCCAGTCTACAGAATTTATCGCCTGGCGATGGGTAACACTCCACGCGAGGAAACCACAGAATCGGGCGTCACCGGTACGGTTGTCCACGTAACTCTGATGCACAACAGTCTTGCGGCGTTGAACTCGCCAACAAACGGCGGTTCACCAATAGGCGCGACGCAGCAGTCGAACCCGCAGCCCTCCCCCCGGAATGCTGCGTCGCAGCCCCAAAACTAACGTCGCATAAAAGCTCTCACACAACGAGAGAACCAAGGCAGATTGGCCCCTCACCCGAGGGGCCCTTTTTTTGGTCCCAACAAATCGCAGCTCCCTCTCAACCAGCGTCCGATCGCAACGGAGAGCAACAACCCTAACCTTTGTCATCCCGACCGCAATGGAGGGATCTGTAGTTCTCTGAACCAGCGTCCGATCGCAACGGAGAGCAGCAACCCTAACCTTTGTCATCCCGACCGCAGTGAAGGGATCTGCAGTTCTCTCAACCAGCGCCCAATCGCAACGGAGAGCAGCAACCCTGGACCTTTGTCATCCCGGCAGCTAGAGCACCGTTGGCCGTGCTGCTGCGTGAACCGCCAGCAGGCTTTCGAGCAGGGGCCTTAAATCCCTCAGGTTGACCGCATTCGCCCCATCGGATTTGGCATTGGCCGGGTCGTCATGCACCTCGAGGAAGATGCCGTCCACGCCGGCAGCGACGGCTGCCCGGGCCAAAACCGGGATAAACTCCGGCTGGCCGCCCGACTGGCCGCCCGTTGCGGATGGGGTCTGCACCGAGTGCGTCCCATCGAAGACCACCGGCGCCATCTTGCGCATGATGGCCAGCGAGCGCATGTCGACCACTAGATTGTTGTAGCCGAAGCTAAAACCGCGCTCAGTGAGAAAGGCTCGCGGATTACCCGCGCCAGTCACCTTTTCCAATGCGTACCGCATGTCCCACGGCGCCACGAACTGGCCCTTTTTTATGTTGATCGCACGCCCCGTCCTGGCGGCCGCCAACAGCAGATCGGTTTGCCGGCATAGAAAGGCGGGAATCTGCAGTACGTCCACCGCTTCGGCCACCCGCTCGCAATCCGCCGCCTGGTGCACGTCGGTGAGTATCGGAAGGCCGGTGGCCTGCGCGAGTTGGCGCAGGATGCGTACACCCTCCTCCAAGCCCGGCCCCCGGAAGCTCCCAGCCGAAGTCCGATTGGCTTTGTCGTACGAAGCCTTGAAAATGTAGGGGAGGCCCAGATCGCCGGCAACTCGCTGGATAGCGTCGGCCATGAGGCGCACATGCGCCTCACTCTCGATGACGCAAGGGCCTGCAATCAGGAACAGGGAGGGTGACCCGACGCGCACCGTCCCGATTTCAAAGTCGTTCATCGCACCGTCTGCGGAAGACGACTGCCCGCCTTTACAGAGTCAGCCGGGGACTGCGACCGCAGCCGGTTCTCGTAGGAAGCCTCGATAAAAGCGCGAAAGAGCGGATGCGGCTCCAGCGGCTTGGACTTGAACTCAGGGTGGAACTGGCAGCCCAGGAAGAAGGGATGGCCGGGGATTTCGACAATCTCCACGTAGGTCGCATCCGGCGTCGTGCCGGTAATGCGAAGGCCCGCGCCCGTCAGAAGCGCCTCGTATTCCCGGTTGAACTCGTAACGATGGCGGTGGCGTTCACTGATCTGGGTTGCCTCATACGCCCGGGCCGCGATCGAATCGTCTGCCAGCACGCACGGCCATGCGCCCAGGCGCATGGTGCCGCCCATCTCTTCCACGCCCGTGAGTTCGCGGAGCTTGAATATCACCCGGTGGGGAGTCGCGGGGTCGAATTCGCTGGAACTGGCGCCCACCAGGCCGCATGCGTTGCGGGCAAATTCAATGCAGGCTGTTTGCATGCCCAGGCAGATGCCGAAGTAGGGAACGGCATTTTCCCGCGCGTAGCGGATAGCGTTCAGCATCCCTTCAATGCCCCGCTTGCCAAAGCCGCCGGGGACCAGGATGCCGTCAAAACCAGCAAGCTGCGCTTCATAGAGCCGGTCCCCGGGATGCTTGCTCTCCAGGCCCTCGGCCTCAATCCAGGTGACGCGCAACCTGAGATCGAAGGCCAGCGCACCATGCACCAGCGCCTCCTTCAAGGATTTGTAACTGTCTTCATATTCGACGTACTTGCCGACAATGGCGATCGAGACCTCGTCCAGCGGGTGATAGCAGCGTTCCACCAGCTCCTTCCAGCGTGTCAGGTCGGGCTCCTTCGCCTCAATATGGAGATATTTCAGCGCCAGCTTGTCGACGCCCTCCTGAGCGAAGGTCAGGGGCACTTCGTAGATCGACTCGACATCTTTGGCGGCGATCACCGCGCGCTCCTCGAGATTGCAGAAGAGGGCAATCTTGCTCTTGATCTCGTGGGAGAGGAAGCGATCGGTGCGGCACAGCAAAATATCCGGCTGGATTCCGATGGAGAGCAGCTCCTTGACCGAGTGCTGCGTGGGCTTGGTCTTCAACTCCTGGGCGGCGCCGATCCAAGGGACCAGAGTAACGTGGACAAAGACCGTGTTTTCCCGGCCGAACTCCTGGCGCATCTGGCGGATAGCTTCCAGAAAAGGAAGTGACTCGATGTCGCCTACCGTGCCCCCAATCTCGACGATAGTCACGTCAGCGTCCGCTGCCACCTTACGCATAGCGTTCTTGATCTCATTGGTCACATGGGGAATGACCTGCACCGTCTTGCCCAGGTAGTCGCCGCGGCGTTCCTTGGTGATGATTTGTTCATAGATCCGGCCGGTGGTCAGGTTGTTGTCGCGGCTCAACCGGGCGTGGGTGAAACGCTCGTAATGGCCCAGATCGAGATCGGTTTCCGCGCCGTCGTCGGTCACGAAAACCTCCCCATGCTGAAAAGGGGAGAGCGTACCCGGGTCGACGTTGAGGTAGGGGTCGAACTTCATCAGGTTGACGCGTAAGCCGCGGCTCTCAAGCAGGCAGCCGATCGAAGCGGCCGCCAGGCCCTTGCCCAGGCTGGACACGACTCCGCCCGTCACAAAGATGTACTTTGCTGACATTGCTCTCTCACCTTTTTATTGTGGATGGAATTGGCGCACCGGATGGGCACGTATAAGTATCGCAGGAAGTGAAAACGAAGGGAAGATAGAAAT
>Ga0182024_10015869_pt1 | contig 14356 bp, 12 predicted proteins | sample P32metaG_FD_120480 | JGI IMG/M metagenome (GOLD analysis project Ga0182024, IMG submission 120480) | Permafrost microbial communities from Stordalen Mire, Sweden - P3-2 metaG (Illumina Assembly) | ecosystem: Environmental > Terrestrial > Soil > Wetlands > Permafrost | place: Sweden: Stordalen... | reverse complement strand
CAATGCCCGCACCCACCGCGGACTGATCCCTAGTTCCGCTCCCGCCTGTTGCTGCGTGATATGTCGCTTTCTGACCTCGTGCAGTACCTTCAGCCGCTCCCCATCCTTGCCTGTCATCCACAGTCCCTCTCGTGATTCCGCCATCACCTATTAAAAGCGGAACGTTCTACTTGGCTACAAGAGGAACTTCTCATGTGGCTGCGACACAACACGATTTCAGCGGTTGACTCCTACCCATCGCGGGGGGATACTTGGATGCTGCCAGTTGCGTAAATCACGCCTCGCGCGCCGGGGAAACCCACGTGCTACAGGTCACTTCGTCAGGGGCTCCGTAACAAGACATGCCAATTCACATCAAAGGAATCTCAAATGAATCGATTGTTGCCCAGGTTTTCCCAAAGAATTCGCAGCCTCGTGTTTCCGTTGTTTCGGCTTGCAACCTGCCTGCTGATTCTCGCGTGGTCAGCCGCGGCGCAGACTTCGTTGGAACAAACCTCCCCGCCCGCGCAGAAGGGGTTTAGTGGAATATTTGGTGGAGGCCCGTTTTATAAGACTGCGAATTTCAACGTCGACAATGACATAGCTGAAATTGAACACTCTGGTTTCTCCGAAGCCATCGTCTGGAGCGTTGAAGTCAATAGCCAGGGCGACTTGAACTTCAACGGCGAGTTTCCGTTGACTTCGAACGGCGTCTATGTGGGCAATAAGACTTATCCGAGATTTGCCGAGCATATGGCCATGTTAAAGCAAGGAGGAACTGTCAAAAGAGTCACCTTCAGCATCGGTTCCTCAAACTTCGGAGACTGGGAAAACATCGCTGCTTTAGTGAAGGCGCAAGGCGTCGGCCCGAAGAGCATTCTGTACAAGGATTTTAAGGCTTTGAAAGAAGCGATCCCGGCTCTGGATGCCCTCGATTTTGATGACGAAAATAGCTACGATCTCGCCACCACGGTTAGGTTCGGAGTCATGGTGGGCAAACTCGGCTATCACGTCTTGCCGGATCCTTATGTCAACGCCAGCTATTGGGAGAGTGTGGTTTCAGAAATCAACACGAGACGCCCTGGCACGGTAGACGGAGTACATCTTCAGACCTACGCCGGCGGTGACGGAAACAATCCGTGCTCGGGTTGGGATTTTGGAGAAGTGCCTGTTTTCCCCGGCGTGTGGGACAAGAACTACACACCAAGCCAAGTGGAGACGGTGATGAGCGGGTGGCACAATGAATGCGGGATCGTCGGCGGGTTCATGTGGATCTATGACGACTTTGTGGACAACGGGCTTGCCAAAAAGTACGCGAGCGCGATCAACAAGGGCGTCAAATAGAACGGTCGCACCTGCATAGTCGTGGTGCAGAATTACCGGACACAAAATCCTGGCAATCATTCTCGGCAACAACTCAATGAGGACCACGAGCGTACCCGCGGTCGGTGTTCATCGGGCGGGTATGTGTTGACTGGGCACCGTGCGGGCCACTGACTACTGCTGACCACTGACTACTGTTGTATGATTCGATGCATCCGCAAGCTGGCGGAGCCGATCCCGTGACTCCAATTGCCATTGTTCCGGCCACCAACGAACTGGGCTCATCGTGCGCGGCAGAGATCGCCGATCCGGAGCCCGTATCTTCTATGTCGCGCGACCTAGCGCTGCGCCTAATCCGCTGCAGTAACGACGATCTCCCCGCGCTGCTCGCCGCCGCTCGCGCCGCAAAAGATAAATTCAAGCCCGGCGTCGTCACCTACTCGCGGAAAGTCTTTTTGCCGCTGACTAATCTCTGCCGCGACTACTGCGGCTACTGCATTTTTCGCCACGACCCCGGAGAGCCCGGCGCGCACACGATGACTCCGGAAGAAGTTCTCGCGGTCGCCCGCGCCGGGGAAAAACTGGGATGCACCGAAGCTCTTTTCAGTCTTGGTGACAAACCAGAACTGCTTTTCCCTGAGATGCGCGACACGCTGCGGCATCTGGGATACAAATCTACGCTGCACTATCTGGAAGCCATGTGCGAACTGGTGCTGCGCGAGACCGGCCTGCTGCCACATCCGAATCCGGGATTACTGAGCGCGGAATGGATCTCACGCTTAGCGGCCGTTTCGCCCAGCATGGGCCTGATGCTCGAAACTACCAGCCGCGGCCTGCTTGCGCCTGGCGCCGCGCACGACAACGCTCCCGATAAAGTTCCGTCCAAGCGTCTGCGCACCATCGAAGAAGCTGGAAAACAGCACGTTCCCTTCACTACGGGATTGCTGATCGGGATCGGCGAAACTCCGGAAGACCGCGTCGATACGCTGCTCGCCATTCGCGACTTGCACCGGCGCTACGGCCACATTCAGGAAGTGATTGTGCAGAACTTCCGCGCCAAGCCCACCATTCCCATGGCGCACGTGCCCGAGCCCAGCCAGGGCGAGATGCTGAGGGCGGCGGCGGTAGCTCGCTTGTTAATGCCGAACGTCAATATTCAAGCGCCTCCCAACCTCAATGCGCCGTATTATGAAGAGTTACTGGACGCTGGCATCAACGACTGGGGAGGAATTTCGCCACTGACCCCTGACTACATCAATCCCGAGAAGCCCTGGCCGCATTTGGAGCAACTGCGTCTGCGAACCGAGGTTAAGGGATTCCAGTTACGCCAGCGCCTGCCTGTGTATCCGGAATTCTTGCCCGCGGTTATGTCCCAACCCGGATTGCTTTCAGAAAAAGTTCGAGCTGCCTGCGACCGAGAAGGATTCGCCAGAGAAATGAGGGCCGCATGATTTGTGTGCTCACCGGCGGCACGGGCGGCGCCAAGTTTGTCGATGGTTTGCGGCAAGTGATCCCGCCAGAAGAGATCACGATCATCGTCAACACTGGCGACGATTTGCTCTGGTGGGGACTGTACGTTTCTCCGGACATCGATTCCATCACCTACGCACTCTCGGGTTTGCTCAGTCGCGAGCGTGGCTGGGGCGTGAAGGGCGATACTTTTCTTTGCCTACAAGCCATGGGGCAACTCGGCGAGCCCACGTGGTTTCATACCGGCGACCGCGATCTTGCCATGCACCTGCTGCGTTCGCGCCAGTTGGCGGAGGGCAAAACACTTTCCCAGGCTACGGCGACGATTTGCGAGAAGCTGGGTGTGAAGGCGCGGATTCTTCCCATGAGCGATTCACGGGTTGAGACGCGCGTGGATACACCTTCCGGTGAATTGAGCTTCGAAGAATATTTTGTGCAGCGCTGGTATCAGGATCCGGTGAACTCGGTGCGCTTTGCAGGAGCCACCGATGCCGAGCCCGCGCCGGGAGTCATCGAAGCCATCTTGTCCGCCGACGCCGTCGTTATCGCGCCCAGCAATCCCATCACGAGCATCGGTCCGATTCTTTCCGTACCGGGAATCCGTGAGGCGCTAAGCAGCGCGCGTGGCAAGATTGCGGCCGTGAGTCCAATTGTGGGGAACGCCCCGGTTGCCGGCCCCGCGGGCATTCTCATGACGGCGCAAGGATTGCCTTGCTCGATTGCCGGCGTGGCCAAGGCTTACGAAGATTTTCTCGATCTGCTCATTTGCGACACGCGCGACGCCCGCGCGGCGGAAACTCTTCGCAAAACCGGATTGCAGGTGCAGTGCGCGCAAACTATCATGCGCTCCGCCGAGGACCGTGCCGGGCTGGCGCGGACTGTGCTTTCGTCCACAGTAAGCGGAATGTTTTCTAACCAGCCTGTCTCTGACAAGCCTCTCTCCGATAAATCAGCGGTCCGCGCCGCCGCCGACCAGCCGTGATTCTGGTCCCCGTCAAGAATCTTTCGGCGGCAAAGCAGCGGCTTGCCGCGGTGCTTGACCAACCCGCGCGCACAAGACTGGCGCAGACCATGTTGCACGATGTTGTGTCCGCAATTGCTGGATGGACGCGCCATCCTGCATGCGCGCTCGTGACCAGCGATCCCTTCGCGCTCGAGCTAGCTCGGCAATACGATTTCGAAATCATTCCCGACCCCGCGAACCCCGGCGAAACCGGCGCGATCGAGATGGCCACGCATCTCTGCGTGTCGCGTGGCATCGACAGCACGCTCGTGATCCCCGCGGACATTCCGTTGATTCAAGCCAGCGAGCTTGCGCAGATCTTGGCGCATGCTCCTGCCGAAGGCTCGGTGCTGGCGCCGGCGGCCGATGGGCGCGGCACCAACGCCGCTTTCCGCCGCCCCGCGAATCTTTTTCCGTTGCGCTTTGGCAACGACAGCTTCAGGCCGCACCTCGCCGCCGCCCAAGCTACGGGCAAACCCTGCATTGTCCTGCAACTTCCCAGCATCGCAATTGATGTGGACAATCCCGAAGACTTGCAACGGCTTCTCGCACATCCTGGCGAAACGCGCACCCAGAACCTGTTGCGTAGGTGGAAGCCGGGTGGTCAATCGCTGGCCACAAGAACGGAGGGCGTGTGAGCAACCGCCATCGACTAGCCCATAAGCCAAGCGTGAAGCGGCGAAAGAAACGACTCTCGCTCGCCTCGCCGGAGCACCTGCATCTCATCCCTATCTCTCTCGCGGATGAAATCAGTCCCGGCGATTCGATCGCCGACAAACTGCTGGAATCGTTGCGGCAATATAAGCTCGCGTTCGCACCGGGTGACATTCTCGTCGTCAAACACAAAATCGTTTCTAAAGCGGAGAACCGCATCGTTGATCTGGCAACGATCAAACCTTCTGCCCATTCGATCGCCTGGGCGAAGAAATACAAACTGGATGCCCGCGTTATCGAGCTTGCCCTGCGCGAGAGCCGCGCCGTTATCCGCCGCAAAAACGGGGTACTCATCACCGAGACGCAGCACGGTTTCATCTGCGCCAACAGCGGTGTTGACGTCTCCAATGTTGATGGAGGGCGCCATGCTTTGTTGCTGCCTGCCGATTCCGATCGTTCCGCTCGCAAACTTCACCGCGAGCTCAAGAAGCGCACTGGGCTTGCCATCCCCGTTCTCATCACTGATACATTCGGCCGTCCCTGGCGCGAAGGTCTGGTCGACTTCTGCATTGGCATGGCTGGGATGAAAGTCTTGCGCGACGATCGCGGCCGGCGCGATCCGCACGGCTACCTTTTGCAAGCCAGCCTTGAAGCGGTCGCCGACGAACTCGCCGGAGCCGCTGCTCTGGTCTGCGGCAAGCTCAACCGCACGCCGGCGTGCATCATTCGCGGATTTCCCTACGAACTCTCCCGCGGCCGCACTCGCGACCTGCTGCGTCCAGCGATTACTGACCTGTTTCGCTAGGACTATTCCCGTTCGGCCCTCGCCAAAAGGCAGCCTCCAGGAGTAATTTGGAAACGAACAGTCTTGGAGGAAGCTCGTGCCCCGCGAACTCTCAACGTCGGAACTGGAAAGCTTTCCCTCCCTCGACTGGTTCGACACCGCGCCTCGAGTTGCGCCCGCGTTGCGATCTTCGCTCGAAAGAATTCTCGAAACTCAAAACGGCGACGTGGTGTCGCAGGAAGAAGCCTACGCCTTGGCTCACGCTGGCGGAGATGATCTGCTCGGACTGCTCGCTGCGGCCAATTTGTTGCGTGCCGAACTTTCCGGCAATCTAGTAACCTACGTCGTAAATCGCAACATCAACTTCACTAATATCTGTTTTGTAGGTTGCAAGTTCTGCGCCTTCAGCCGCGGTCCGCGCGACTCCGACACTTATTTCCTGGAGCCGGATCAAGTTGCGCAAAAGGCGGTCGAAGCCTGGCAACTCGGCGCCACCGAAGTTTGCATTCAGGGCGGACTGCCGCACGGTCTGCCTCCGTTTTACTATCGTGACATTCTTCGCGCGGTGAAGAGCGCCGTGCCCGCGATGCACATCCACGCGTTCTCGCCCATGGAAATTGTCTACGGCGTCGAACTCACGGGCATGACGCTCGCCGACTATCTCTCGATGCTGCGCGACAATGGTTTGGGCACGCTGCCCGGCACGGCCGCCGAAATTCTCGACGACGAAGTCCGCAACATTCTCTCGCGCAATAAACTCACGACCGCGCAATGGATCGAAGTCATTCGCACTGCGCATCGCTGTGGCATCCGATCCACTTCGACGATGATGTATGGACACACCGAAACGCCCGAGCATTGGGTGCGTCAGATGCTCCTGCTGCGTGAGATTCAGGATGAAACCGGAGGCTTCGCCGAATTCGTCCCTCTGGGGTTCGTGCACCAGAACACGCTACTTTTTCATCAAGGACTAGCGCGCTGTGGGCCGACTCTCGCCGAGCATTTGAAAGTGCACGCACTGTCGCGTTTGTTGCTTGCCGGATCCATCAACAACATTCAGGTTTCGTGGGTGAAGTTGAACCGCCGTTTGTCGCAACTCTGCCTGCACGCCGGCGCCAACGATTACGGCGGCACGCTGATGGAAGAAAATATTTCGCGCGAGGCCGGAGCCACCGCCGGTCAATACACCAGCCCGGAAGATTTTCAGTCGATGATTCTGGAAATGGGCCGCGTTCCAGCCGAGCGCAACACAACTTACACGCGCATCAAGCTGAAACTACCGCTGGAAGAGTTCAGCACAGAAGAGACGCTGGAGCCGGAATTTGCCTGATCTGCGTCCCATAGCTGTTCTGGGTGGAACCGGGCCCGCGGGTATGGCTCTCGCGCTGCGCTGGGCGCGTGCTGGAGAAACCATCATCCTCGGTTCGCGCGACGCGCAGCGCGCTCAAGAAGCCGCTGACAAGATTGCCGAGAAGATTAAAGAGAAAGCGGGAAGGCAGGCCCGCGTTTCGGGCATGGAAAATTCCGCAGCCTGCGCCGCCGCGGATATTCTTGTGCTCACCGTCCCGTTCGAAGGCCAGGCGGCGTTGCTCAAGCAACTCAAGCCGGCGATTCGCGCGGGGAGCATTCTGATTGACGCCACCGTCGCGCTCGCCGCCGGAGTCGGCGGACGCGCATCGCGTACTCTGGGCGTTTGGCAAGGTTCATCCGCGCAGCAAGCCGCAGAACTTGTGCCTAAAGGAGTGAACGTGGTCGCGGCATTTCACAACTTGTCGGCGGAGCTTCTGAATGGAGACGATCCGCTCGACTGCGACGTCATCGTCTGCAGCGACGATCCCCAAGCCGCTCAGTTCGCGCGCTCGCTCACCGCGAAGATTCCTGGAGTCCGTGCCATCGACGGCGGCAAGTTGGAAAACGCCCGCATCCTCGAGCAGATCACGGCGCTGCTCATCGGGCTGAACATCCGCCACAAAGGCCACGCCGGAATCCGCATCACTGGATTGCCGCCCGAAGCGTATCGCTAGAGCCTTGGCAGAGGCTCGGTTTAGGAGATGCCCATGTGCGGACAGCCGCCCTCGGCTGTCCAGTCGAGCGAAGCTCGACGGTTTCTTTCGTCCCGTGCGGCAAACTGAACCCTACCAGAACTCCTAGTCCTCCACCGCCTGCGCCGACATCTCCGCTGGCTCGCCGCCGCCGGCGGCCTGGGCTACGATCAAGCGCCGCGCTTCCACTCGAATCTTCGGCAGATGCCGGGCGAACCAACCCGCGGCCAGCAGACATGCCACTCCGCCGATCGCCACGGTGCGGGGCGCACCTAAGCTCTCAGCCAGCACACCACCGAGCAATGCTCCAATCGGAGCCATGCCCATGAACATCATTGAGTACACGGCCATCACCCGCCCGCGCAGCGCGTCCGGCACCATCACCTGAATCAGCGTGTTCGAGCAAGCCATTTGCAGCATCATGCAATAGCCGACGGGCAGCAGCAGAATCACGGAAAGCCAAAACGTGTGCGAGAGCGCGAACACCGCAAGACTGGCGCCGAACCCGGCGCAACACCACGCGACCCACCGTCCCAGGCCTTTCACACCCTCGCGGAAAGCGAGAGTCAGTGCGCCGAACAGAGCGCCCACGCCGGTAGAGCCCATCAGGATGCCGAGCCCGCGCGCTCCGCCATGCAGAATCTGGTCGGCAAAAATCGGCATCAGCACCACGTACGGCATGCCGACCAGGCTCACTAATCCCAGCAGCAGCAGCAGGGCTTTTATCGGCGCGGTCCGGTCGACGAAGCGGAACCCCTCCATCATGTGCTCGAGCGGAGAAGCCATGGCTGCGCGCACCGGGCTGTGCACTCGCATCAGCAGCAATCCGATGATCACTGCGATGTAGCTCACCGCGTTGCCAAAGAAGCACCAGCCTTCGCCGATTTTCGCCACCAGAATGCCGGCGATGGCCGGACCAATCACTCGCGCGCCGTTGAACATGGAAGAATTCAGCGCGATCGCGTTCATCAGATCTTCCCTGCCGACCATCTCCACCAGAAACGATTGCCGTCCAGGAATGTCAAACGCATTCACCACGCCCAGCAAACTGGCCAGCACGAATACATGCCAGACCTGAACCCTGTGAAACAGCGTCAGCGCGGCCAGGATGGCTGCGAGCAGCATCGACGCCACTTGCGTGCAGATCACAATGTAGCGGCGGTTGACGCGATCGGCCGTGATTCCACCTAGAGGCGCAAACAGAAACACGGGAATCTGGCTGGCGAACCCAACCGAACCCAGCAGCAAGGCCGAGCCCGTGAGTCGGTAGACCAACCAGGACTGCGCCACGCTCTGCATCCACGTGCCGATGAGCGAAATCAGTTGTCCGCTGAAGAAGAGCTGGAAGTTGCGGTGACGCAGCGCCCGCATCCCCGCCTGCCAGCGCGATCCGGGCGAGGATGCCGCTTCCGCACCGGCTGCCGGCACTGTTTCCTGGATTGGGATTCTCGATTCAGACACAGTCGTTTCTTTGGATGACGCCGTTCCCTCTCACGATTACTATAACTTGCATGTTGTCCGCACATCTTTGCAAGACTGTTTCATATGGCTGGCGCGCGGCTTGTTCCATTTCAGGTGCGAAGCAACTGCATAACTCTTTCCACCACTACTTTCCTGCATCACATCCCTTCTTTTTGACTTCCCAGACCGGCCGGATTGCGTTACAGTTGCACTTGCAGTTGCGCTTTCCCCGGCGATTCCCTAAGGAAGTGACACAGCCATGACTGCTCCCCCAGTTGGTGTTGAACGCCGCATTGGACAGCGCTTCGCTTATAATCTTCCGGTTTCCCTGCATGATATCGCGAGCGCCACTGAAGGACTCGGGTTCACCCAGGATCTCAGTTCGCGCGGAGCGTTCCTGTTCACCGATATGGCGCTCAGCGAGGGGGCGGAAGTCGAACTGACGTTAAAGATGCCCTCCGAGATCACGCTCGGCGAAAACATGCGCGTCCGCTGCCGGGGCCGTGTTCTGCGCATCGTAAGACCCGCGGGGAAGGGTTGGAAGCCCGCAGCGTCGACTGAAATTGATGCCCGAGTTACTGAGTTCAAGTCTGCCGAAAACGCCGAAACAAAGATCGGCGTAGCCGTCTGCCTGAGCGGCTACGAATACCTTCCCGAGGCCGAGGACGGTTCCGCCGAGTTCCGGCGAATTTCGGCCCTGCACAGCCCCAGCGAGGCTGAACGGCCAGCCACGCCTGCGTCGGGCAACTCGCGGGCGGCTGTGCACTAGCCTGGGAGAAAATCCCGGCCGGGTCGGACGCGTGCAAACTTTGGTTTTTCCGTTCTGTTCAATCTCCCCTGATTGGCTTAGAATATTAACTAATATTGCGGATTCGCTTGGGAGTCTTCCTGCTGTGCGCCTTCTATTGAGTTTCATGATCTTGCAGACCGCTGCTCTTATGTCCCAGAGCAAGCGGCATACAAACCTGCGCTGCAGCGGTTACCTGAGTCACTTGGCGAAGGGTACTTTGTCTTTTTAACATGCAAACACCGAGAGAAATCAGCGAGAACCGCGCTATGCATGGGATTGCCGTAGCCCTCTTGACCGAGGACCGGGAACATCTATCGGAACTGCAGAACCGCGTGGAGGCTACCCGGCTCGCCCGGGTGGTGTTCACCAACGTCGGCTTTCCCCTCGGGCCTACGGATGCCATCTTGCGGCAGATTCAGGATCTGCGGGCCGAAGTGGTCGTGGTAGATATCTCTGCCGCGAATCCTCAACCTGCAATCAAGGCGATCGAACTCATTCAAGCCAATACCTTGCAGCTCGCGATCTTCGCCAACGGCACCATGCAGCAGCCCACAACCATCGTGGCCAGCATGCGCGCCGGAGCCGGGGAATTTCTGGACGACAGCATCGGCACCGAAGCTCTGCTCGAAGCCCTGACACGTTTCAGTTCCAACCGCACCCGCACTCGCGGCGGCGCAGGCAAGGCCCGCATCTTTACCTTCCTGAGCGCCAAAGGGGGCGCGGGCGCCACCACCGCCGCAGTGAACACTGCGGTGGCTCTGCAACAATCCCACGGCAATGTGGTGCTAGTGGACTTTGCCCCCGTCGGCCACTGCCAATTGCATCTCAACCTGCGGCCCAGCTTCGGAGTTCCGGACGCGCTCCAGAACCTGCACCGCCTTGACGTTTCGCTGCTCGATGGCTTGATGACCACGGCCAAAGACGGATTGCATCTTCTCGCCGGTTCGCAGCAACCTTATCCCGCCATGCCCACACCGGCCGAGTTGGCCCGCTTGTTCGACCTGCTGGTAAATCACTATCGCTACGTGGTCATCGACGCCTCGAGCCGCCTCGATTCCACCACGCGCCTGCTCTCCGACCTCTCAAACGCGGTGCTCATGATCGCGCAAACGGATGTGGTTTCGCTGTGGAGTGCCGGCCGCATCCACGCCTTCCTTGAAGAAGGCACCGGACGCAACCGGCTGCGCATGGTTCTGAATCGCTACAAGAAGATTCCCGGCTTCACCGACGAAGACGTCGAGCAGGCTACTCGCTGCAAAGTGTTGTGGAAGATCCCCAACGCATTTCAGGCCGTCTCGCCCGCCATCGATCACGGTACGCCGGTGGTTCTGCAGGAAAGTCAGGAAGTGAGCCGCGCGTATCGCGCACTCGCAGCAGCATTAGCCGAAGCCTCTGCCACCGACGAAGGCGGACTCGATCTCGTCTATGCTCAGGAAAAGAGCGAAGTCAAAAAGAAAGCCTCAGGCCGCCTGATTATCACGCCCGCCCGCGCTGGACAGTAGCGCGAGTCGCTAGTACCTAGTACCCAGCAAAACCACTCGCGTCGCAACAGACCGCCGCAAAAACGCTACGATTTTCTCGGTACTCGGTACTAGCTACTGTCGCCATCAACGCCTGCTTGCATCTAAGATAAAGCGATGCCCGAAACACCAGGCCTTCTGCTGGAAGAGACTGAACCGCCGGTTGCAGATCTGCGTCTCCTGGTTGAGCCCGAGCCTTGGTCTCGCGTCTTCGTTGAGAACCTCCACCACTGCTTTCGGCGGCCCGAGATCTTCAATCAGCAATCATCAATCATCAATCAAGAATCTTCAATCAGCTTCTGGCCTGACGTTTTCGTCGACCGTGGACTTCCCTGGCGCCGCTTCGCGCAGTCCGGCGCATGTCACGTTGTCGTGCTCGCCATGATCTGGGCGGGATCGCGCTCGCTCGCCCTGCAGCCACACGTGACGTCTCAGCCTGCGTTCACGCATGCCGACGTGATTTACTACTCGCCCACGGAATACCTGCCGCCGCTCGACACCCGGCGCTCGGATTCCGCGCGCACCCGCAAGGCCGACCCCGAATACTCGGCCCAGCCCATCATTTCCCTGCCGTCGCAGGCCGACAACCGCTCGCAAACCATCGTCACTCCGCCCAATATCCGGTTGGAGCGCGACGTAGCCTTGCCCAACATCGTCGCATTGTCGGGAACTCCGCAGGTTCCAATCGGCCCAGCTCCAGCCATTCCGGCGTCGGAGATCTCGCGCCTGGCGCCGCAGATGGAACGCTCCATCATCGCACCACCACCCGACTTGCAATCGGCACAGCAGAAAGCGATGCAGGGTCCGGAACCAGCAGTCATCGCTCCGCCGCCTACCGTGGAAACCCGATCTACCCGCCGCCTGGGCAGCCTCAACATCGGGCACAGCTCAGTAATTGGGCCCGCGCCGGAGCTTGCGCTGGAAGAACAGCGCGCCGTCTCGGGTAGAACCCCGACCGCTTTGAGCCGGCGTTCCCCCGAGGTCATCGCACCGCCGCCCGCGCTGGCCGCATCCGCACGCTCCCGCTCCGGCGGAGGCATGATTGCGCTCAGCCTGCGTCCCGCGGTGGGCGCGCCGCCTGATCCGCCCGCAGGCAATCGCCGGGGCAGATTCGCCGCAACTCCGGAAGGCCATCGCGGAGCATCAGGAACTCCCGGCGCTGGGCACGGGAAAGAGAATGGGAAGGAATCTGGCAGCGCAAACGCAAAGAAGGGGAACGGCGAACTGCCTTCAGGACTGTACGTAGGCAAGGCCTCGAACCCGTTGCCGGTTGCGGGCGATCCGGCCCCGACCTCCAACACCGTTAATCCGAACCTGATAGCCAACGTGCGCCCACCGCGCGTGTCGATGCGTATGCAACCGGAAAACGAGAGCAAACTTTCCGACGAGGAGCGCGCCGTCTTCGGCGACCGCAAGTTCTACTCGCTCAGCCTCAGCATGCCGAACCTGAACTCCGCCGGAGGCAATTGGGTCGTCCGCTTCGCCGCTCTGAAGCCGGAATCAGGCGTTGTCGACTCTAGTTCTGGAGATCTCTCCGCGCCGTCGGCCACGCGCAAAGTCGATCCCGCGTATCCGCAGGAACTGATGCGCCAGAACGTGGGCGGCACCGTCATCCTCTGTGGGATCATCCACGCCGACGGCACAGTCGGCAGCGTGCGCGTTCTGCGCAGCGTCGATCAGCGCGTCGATCAGTTCGCCAGCGCAGCCATCGCCAAATGGCATTTCCAGCCCGCCACGAAAAACGGCGCGCCCGTGGACGTCGAAGCGACGTTCTCAATTCCCTTCCGTCCGGCGCGTGTGGGTTCAAACTTCTGAGGACTGGGTAGCCGGACCATCGATAAGAGCGAAGGCGCTGTCGATGAGTGACAAGGTTTACTACTGCTTCACGCGGAATCTGAGGCTTGTTCTTGCGCCGATTTCCTGCACGCTGATTTTCTCGAGCCTGATCTTCATCGAGCTTTCTCCTTCGTGTAAGGAGTGTGTTTGAGAACCACCAAGTCGGGATAGAGGCCACCCGCGTTGCCATTTTGATCGGCCACAAACCCATCAAGCGAGATGGTCATCCCGACGATTACTCTTGCCAATGGTGCCCCCGTGTCCGATCACGTCTATCCGTCATTTCAAGATTATCTCCGAAATGGGTAATGTGAACGGTTACGCTTCATCTCTCGCGCAGGTTGCCGGATGCAGTCTCGTTCGGATAGTTGAAAAAGAGCTGATTGCCGTCGGGATCATCGACCACCAGGAGCCGGTAGCCCCACGAACCTTCCTTGACCGGAACGCCCTTAGCCTCGAGTTCCGCGCGCAGCGCGTCCAGCGCGGCGATCGCGGCCTCTGGCGTCTGCGGCTCGACGTTCAGGGAAATGAACATCAGCCCCTTGCCAATCTTCTCCGGCCACGCGTCGGCCAGGATAAGCGCACAGCCCTGTCGATCGACCTGTGCGACATGCGCTCTGCCGTCCTCGGCGTAGCGCCATGGGCTCGTGAAGCCGAGCCGGTCAACGTAAAAGCGGAGCGAAGCCTCAACGTCGGTTACGTGCAGGACGGGGCGCGCGAACCAGTCGGTCATGGGCTACATATCCTCGAACTAAAGATAACTTCTTCCTAGATCAGCTTCAAAAAAACGTCTCACCGTTCTCGAGCAGCGTTTTGAGCGGCTATCACCCAGTCTCCGGTAACCGTGCCGCGTTTCCAAGTCGTGCGTGAGAGGGACGGGCACCTAAGGGAGACATTAGTGCCGACGCCGAAACTATTCAAACTGTCGTTCCGGGGTGGTTCGAAAAACACCAAGCGCGGACCTAAGGACGTTGAAGTGGAAGAAAGAAGACTCCAATCCGCGTGATCATTAGCCGCGTCTTGCGGGGATGATCAATCGCGGTGCCGGATCCAGTGCTGAAGGGGTGTTAAGCGGCTTCGTTTCTGTGGTACTCTTCACAACCTTTCCACCGCCAAGCCAGGTCAAGATTTTCTTCAAGCGGGAAGGGTCTTTACGCTTTTCGTGCACGACAGCGAACAAGCGCCGAAGCGTTTCAAGTTCGTAATCCTTTTCATCTGGCACGATCTTACGATGTCAGAGGCGGTTAAAAGGTTGACGATCAATTTGGCTTGTCTATTTGCTCCGTTTATTTAGCTCTTGTTGCCTGTCGATACGGTCATTTTGCGTCTTTAGATAAGCATATTCCGACTCCAGTTTGTCGTATTAAGCCTCTAGCAGGTTGCGGAAAAACTCGATTTGAAACGGACGGAGTACCAGAAAACTATCTTGTTTCCACAGGACAACCTGATAAGAAGAAAGCATGCGTGGAAAAGACGAGCAGCAGTTGGGTGTTT
>Ga0182024_10015868_pt1 | contig 14358 bp, 14 predicted proteins | sample P32metaG_FD_120480 | JGI IMG/M metagenome (GOLD analysis project Ga0182024, IMG submission 120480) | Permafrost microbial communities from Stordalen Mire, Sweden - P3-2 metaG (Illumina Assembly) | ecosystem: Environmental > Terrestrial > Soil > Wetlands > Permafrost | place: Sweden: Stordalen... | reverse complement strand
GGGGCCGGAAGGACCGTTTTATTATATCACAGGGAATTTCAGTGTTCACAATGATACGCCGCCTGTGGCGACAACGACAGCGGCAACGGGCGCCGCAACTGCGACGCTACTACCCTCAGGAACTGGTTCCACCGGGAAAAACTGGCGCTTACTGTAGACGCCTCAGCACAAGCATCGAGTAAAGGAATTTCGTCAGGCACAATCGGTGGTATCGTTGGAGGAATTATAGGGGGGATCATTGTTATTTGTTTTGTGGCGGTGTACTTACAAGCATATTTTGATCGAAAGCGGATGGAAAAGGTGAAAGCTGTTCAGACGGTAGATAGAAGTCGAGCCGGGAGGGTGAAACTTGATGCGGAAAGTTATGTGGAGACTTTGAAAGGAGAGGATAAACAATGGGGATACGAGCTGAGGGACAAGGAGCGAGTGCCAAAGTGGCAGGAGCCGGTGGAAGAAAGTATTCCAGGAGGAAGGCTGAGGTATCCGGATCCTGATGACGATATTTTTACGGGAGGGAAAGCAATGCGTGGCGCTTGAAGTTATATTGCATGTACAGTTTCTTTTGACGAATTAGATAGCTAGTACTCAAACTTCATGTTGGAACTTTGCAATTGTTAATATTGATATTAATTGCATTCCCCCTGTTCCTGTGGCTTTGAAGTACCCATATCATGGTAGTAGTACTACTACTAGTTCTTCTAGACCTGCGTTCAAAGATTACCGTGTCGATGCCTCTTATAATCTCGGAGGGAAACAAAGCGCCGGGCGTAAGGGCCTTCGCAAGACATTTGGACTTGATGATGAAGGATGGCTTGATTTTCGCGCAAGGGAGCTATAAGCGTTGCTAAGTCAGTTGCAGTTGCCGTTAGCATAATGGAACCAATAGCTCGCAATACTTGTCATAGGGGGTTATTTGTATTATTAAATATATAAAAGGTACACACTAGCACTCTAGTAAGCAAATATGTAGGATTGGTATCAAGCAAGCTGATCGCTGAACCTCTTTACAATATGTTGAATCTTGTCCTTAGTCCCTTCCATGGATCGATTAGCCTCCAACTGCCGTTAGCCTTTTTCAAAGTCATTCTGTACATCACTTGCTGAACAATCCTTCTCCATCTGTGCGAAGACACCAGCAAAGGCTGCCTTATCAATCGGTGACTTCGACACAACCATAAGGTAAAAGCTTTCCATCAAGCCACTACAAACTCCAAATAGAAGAAACTTGAACCGCTTCTCAAGCTGCCTCAATTCGATCTCCAACTGCCCACCCTTGATTTCATTCCGTCTACGGTCAGACTCGTTCTGAGACATGTGAGATACATTTCCAAGACAGTCTCCAATTCTCGCAGACCCGAGTGTTGTTCGCAATAATCGAGGAACTCCCTGTGCGTCATTCCATTAACAACAAGCCCAATGGTGTAATGCTTGTAAATGTTCTTGCTCAATCCCTGACTTGCCCCGAACACAAACTCTTCGATCACCTTGTGGACCTCGTTTTTGGGAGTTGCAAAACGGTACACTCCAGGAGCGCCGTCAGATTGAGGATGCTCCACTAGGGTGTAATTGTGCAGACCGAATTTCCAGTTAATCGACAGGTAGTCGTGGACTTTGGTTTTAGCTGCTTCCCGAGATTCCGCTGCCCCGCGGAATGTTGGAAACGCCGTGGTTTGGAACCCTGGCTCCACTGGTTGCGACGCGATGATGGGAGAGGTAGTAGGGACGGGCATTGAGCTGTCTTGGGGATATGGTGTAGTCATTTTGACGAAAGTTCAAAATTTCGATGGCTGGCGGGCCCTTTTGAAGTTGCATCGAAATCGGTCATGCGACTGAGCTGGTCCTGAAAACCTGCAATGACAATAACCTTGGTAGCACCAGTGATTTAAATCCCAAAGTTTAAACTGATTGCATGACACATTCCCGGAACCTACCCCCATGATCGAATATGTGACCCGAACGGGGTTCAAAGCCGTCCGTGCCGGCGGCGCGGTGCTGCGGGAATTAATCGCAGATGTACACCCGCGGTGAGATCGCGGGTCAGGGCCATGATCACGATGAGGTCCAATAATCGTATTCAAGGTCTTTCTTGATGTAAGGTGTATTCGAAAAATAGGTGGCGTGTTCCTAGAGACATATTTTGCTCTGTCTTTCCTGCTTCTCGGCCCTTTCGCTTCCTTATCCTAGTCGGTCGCGATCGGATTGCCGTGGATATTTTGTTACAACTCCGTTGGATCATCTCCGAGACCGCACGTCAACGAAGGGACACAGACCTAGTAACTTGTAACCCGGCACAAAAGCCACTGCAGCTGTAAAAATGAACCTTACAGAATGCGCAGATCGGAGGGGAGGATTGGCGCTCGTCCGGAGAGGATCGGTGCAGCTCCGCAAAGTGACTAGAGAAAACTTAACGACTTCAACGACAGACATATTACGCACTTGGAAGTGGTGTGAAAATGCTTACCATATCATACTGTATGAAATATTTCTGAACGAGGATGTTGTAGTAGCAATCAGTCTAGATATCCTATAAACAAGCGTCGAAATCGCTCAAAAGCGGACTTTTCCCACATGATAGAGTCAGATGCCACGGGACTCGTGGCAAACGAAGTATACAGAACCTAAGGAGACTATGTTCCCAACATTGTATTAGCTTTAGGAGTCTGATATGACGTGCTACGGCCCTATGCGTGCACCGACATTGAAGTAATTTATTTTTGAAAGTGCCCTACGTTGGAACCGCATCGTATCGTGTCTCTAAATTTTTGGGTCGAACGAAGTATACCACAGCCAAGAGAAATATGTTCTCAATGTTCTACCAAATTCTAGGATTCCCAGGCGTTCTCGGAGGGGCTCAGTCATGGCGCGAGTTGAGGTGCGATTACGGCGGTTTGGTCGCTAATACCTACCCAGAATGGACAACCGGATCCAAGGGTCACGTGTTGGATCCGGTTGTCCCCAAAACCGCCGTAATCGCACTCCACTTTGCACGTCGAGTGCCCGCGCACTTTGCATCGACGCACCGCGAAACTTCTGGCATCGCCCTCCTCGTGGGGTTTTGCGTCGACCGTACATTTTTGGCGGACGCCCGAGCGTTTTTGGCGGACCCGTCGCCCTTTTTCTGCGGGGTATATCATTTTTTTTTCGCGGGCAGGTCCCGGTCCCTGGCGCTTATTTCCAGACAGCGACGTACGGTCTGTTCCCTCCACGTCCAAATGCATTCCGGCATTCTGAGCGACGATGAATACGACTCAGACGAGCCTCCCCCATTGGTCTTGGACTTGGGCCAGCTGACACAACGAGCGTCGCTTGCACTATCACGAAGGTGCACGGGTTGGCGTAAGTTGACGAAAGGAAGGTTTCATGAAATCTTCGTTCTTTTTTTCAGCGCCGAGTCCGATGCTCACAGTGATCGGGGTAGCGCAGAGAGTGAGTGGAGCTGCATAGCAAGGGTTTCTCGCCAACCCGAAACTTTTGAAAAGCTGATAACTGAAATGGAGACGATGAAGTACGTTCGCTCTCAAACGTCAATCCCTGTCCCTGAAATCTATGCATACGACTTTGGACGCAAGAACAGCGTTGGCGCCCAATTTATGTTGATGGAGCGAATCCCCGGACGCCATTTATACCAAATATGGGACAGACTGACGTTGGCTCACAAGAAAACTGTGCTCTCCGATATTGCTCGCCTCCTTGCCCAACTTTCACAGCTGAAGTTCAATAGAATCGGGTGTTTAAGTGCGGCTACTGGAATCGTCGGGCCTCTTATTTGTCGTATGGGCGATGCTACGGGAGGAGAGAAAACCTGCACGGAGGGTCCTTTTGAATCGACTTTGGAGTATCTTCTCTACTTTCTGAACGCACAAACCGACGGCAGTGAGATATTTTCAGAGGTCGAAACAGTTTTGAAGTCATATATCTCAACTCAGGGCAATTCGCCCCCCCTTTCCGGGCCTTTTCGACTAATTCATGCGGACTTCGACGCACAAAACCTTTTATTTACTGGTGGCATCTCTGCTAACTCGGTCGAGGACGCTGATCCTCCACGTCTTTGCGGCGTAATCGATTGGGAGTACGCCTATACTGGACCCGTTTACTTCCTGTACGAGTATCCTATCTTCATCCAAGACAGCGACGACAACAAAGCGGCTTACGCAGACAATGCTGTCCTCCGACCACACTTTTTGCGAGCACTACGGCAATCCTTCCCGAAGGGCTCTGCGGGGCGGACTGAGGTGGAGGCAAGCATGAAGAAAAACTACACCTTGAATTGGTTTCACGGTGTTTTTGTAGGTATGGCAGGCGGGCTTGGATTGCAGGGATTAAAAATGGTGTCGACAGAGTATGTTAGTAATGTTCGCAACGGAACTGGAAAGCCGTATATGGGAAGGTACGACTATTTATCCGACGAAGAAGTGTTGAGCGATGACAACTAAGGGAAGGCCGCCGGTGATATATTCTGCAACCAAATGGAGTAGATAACACTGTAGTCATGTAGTGAGAAGATGGCTAGGGTTGTCATTGGTTAGGTCCCTCTGCCGCTACATTTCACGGTGTGCGTTATTCACTGATTGACCCAAGCAAAGTCCGAGTCCGTCCCACTCGCAAATCTGAAGAATATGAATCAAAATTTCTCTAGATGAAGCTAAGTTTAAACGCCTTCCAGCAATGCGTAGATCAGTCGCCAAAAATCAGACCCCCAACTTTTCAACACTAATAAAAAATGCCTAATCCGACAACATATTCAATGATTCAATGGGAGGCATTGATTCAATGGGAGGCATTGATTCAATGGGAGGCATTGATTCAATGGGAGGACAAAGAACATCCACACAACGATATTTACGATCGTGAGGTGCACGAGCAAGGTCCTCAATCCCCTTCTCGCCTTGATATTCCAATTTCGATTGCGGATATTTTCCTGATCTGTCTTGTCGTATAAGGATATCCTCGATTATATGCTGAATCTCGGGATTCTGGAACTTATATGTGTTTGTAAGACCTCGAAAAGCAAATGCAATACGATCCGCCTTCGCATGAGCCTAGCACATTAGGAATGAAGAACGTGAGGGCTTACCTCCTCGGCAGCGAAAAGATTGTCAGCCCTTTGGGTTTGTGCCATACTCATCGCGAATGCAATATATGGCTTATCTTCACTAAATTCAATCCAACACTCGTCGTCGGCCTTGTCGTCAGCTGCCACTGCTGATGCGACACCGCTCGGATTGATGAACTTCAACGCATATAGCGTTAATCTGACATTGAGAGAATGGTTTTCGTGGGTGTAAAAGGTGCGGGCTTCGTTGCCGCGTTTGCGCTTTTGACTGATTATACCTTCGACCGCCGCTTTGGAGAGAATCCCTTCCATTTTAATCCCTTCTGAGTGGTTGCAATTCTTGACAGAGATTACGATAAAGGACATGCATTCGGGTGTGACGGAACCGTCCACGTTTGGAAACGCCATTGGGATAACGAGATCGATCGATGGGAAGCCAGTTTGGCATACATATGCATTATGTCTGAGCCAGCTCACATAAAACCCCTTCTTCTGGTACGGAACGCTCGTGTGATCCTCGTTGACATATGCCCAGTGAGTGAAATTGACGTATGCTCCATCGAGACTGGCCCACTTTTTGGTTGCAACGAAATGATCTTCCAGCTTTTTGAAAACATCATACTTCAACAAGGTTCGGAAAAAATCTAAGTTATTACAAGAATTAGTAAAGATGATACCTTTTACCTTTACCGCACGATGGTAGAATGCATACGGACTGCATGGGTTACTAGCATAAAACAGGCTGGCTTCGTTGCAGAAATATTTAGAATCAGGGCGGCGGAATTCGTCTGTAAGGTTTTGGAGATGATGTTTGCGAGAAATATGTTTGATAAAATCTGAGTCTTCCCACCATGCTTCTCGCGTTGCTTGATCTTTTGCTAAGAGAACTAAATTTAGAACAATCCCAATAAGGGTGGTACAAAGCAAACGTGCAGTCAGTTCTCCGTTCTCTCCTCGATTCACAAATCCTTGATTAAGTTGATCCCTCAAGTCCTTGAGGAGTGAGCCCACAGGATCCCCGGTCTTATAGAGATGTTCGCGGCTATTCATGGCAAGCGCAGCTCCTTCAACCAGGAGAGGTTCACTGCCATACGTGGTAACAATATGCTTTCGGCGAGGATCAACATCGACAAGCCACCTCATTTTAGATGAGACGAGCTGACTCGCACGACTCGGATATACGAAATCGAGATCAAGGTGTAGCCGTATTGCTAAAATGGCAAAAGCAGACAGATCGATCTGGTCCTTGTTGTTCAAATCTTGTTTCGCGGGCAGGAGTTTCTTTTCGGCATACAACACACACCTTCTAAGATCGTTCTTATCCATTTGTTCGACGGTGCACAGTTCTTCAACTTGAGAAGGCCGCTGCCCATCGTAGACTGCAGTCCACAACGGTCTTCCCCATCGCACCAAATGACGAATGTGAGAACTCGCACGAAAGTCGGACCGGCCACTGTTCAAGGAACTTAGACCAATGTCCCAATCCATACTGAGAAACACCGACGCAATATATTGCTTGCCAGTAAAGTATCGTTCCGATGGATAAATATAATGTGGCGCAAAGTGAGAGATTTGAGAATGTGTTCCAAGCATCAAAACAAAAAAATTGGATGCGTTGGTGGTTGTTGACGTTTCAAGCATTTCGGATAAGATTCTCATGATAGGTTGGTCCAAAACCCACATGAAACTATGCATGTAATTTGCCTGGTACAAATGCGCAGCTTCATCCACGATGAATAAAAACGGGACAACTCCTTCGGTGGGGCTATCTTTTCCTGAAAATCCATGAAACGGCTTCTGAGAGTCTTGAAAACACTGATCAGTGACCGTATGATTGAAGAATTTATTGATCGGTTCCTTGAGGATTGATTCGAGATAAGTATTGATTTCCGCATTGGTAATTCTAGGCTTGTCTTGGTTCAACCAAGACTCCATCGTTCGACGGTTCTTGCTATTGGTGCGCATTTGATGAAGAGCCGCCGTGATAACGTCTTCCCAAAATTCTCTGCGGTGTTTCCTCGAATCGGGTCCGGAGTGTAGGAAACGTTTACGCCATTTGTCAGCGCTGTCACAGGTACCCCGATCCATGTAATCAACCATGGTCTCGAACAGGCCGATGAAAAAACAAGCAACGCGAAGACGCGCTCCGGCAGCCCATGGCCTTGGTACCGCTTCGTTACTAGGATTCTGGAAAATATGGTTAGATTTTTACAACAAAAGGAGCCATACTTGGAATCTCCAATGTCCATGATACACCGATTCTTCCTCATTCGGACTAACGTCGTCGTTCAATTTGCTGTTGAGATCTCTGATTTTTTGAGGCTCAAGTGGCTTCAATTGGGACGCGCTTGAGGGGGTCTCTTTAGCAAGATTCCTACCGAGATCTAAAGCATTCTTGAAATATTCCGACACATAATTATCCTACCGTCAGAGTATGAGAACATTAGATATACGCAAGCAGGAAACCCCGAACCGTTCCTCAAACTAACCATGACGCCAAAGTTCTTTGTGACAAACCTGTACGTCAACAACGAAAGGAATGAACCGTACTCTTCCGACAATCTACTTTTTCCAGTCCCAGAAGCTTGCACCACTGGGATGATGCGGGACATGTCCCTTTTGTCGCAATCCGGGCTCTCTCTGATAGCCTCCGCATTCAGCTGCAGTTTTGTTTCCAGTGCATGCAAGGCTCTCCCACGGAATGGACGATTCCAAGCTTTCTGCCAGATGTCGTAGTTAACGAGATCCCCGTCCAATCCTTCTTGCATACCCCTCATTGAGTCGGTGAGTACAGGTTCAGTCGATCGTAGGACGTTATCGAGATGTTGACGCATGCATAACAACAATTGTTCCGAAATTCTGAGGATTCGATCGTCATTTTCCGAGGCAGGAGAGTCCCCCTTTTCAAGGTCTTGAACCAAGGCTTGAACCAAATCCGGTACCTGCGATTTTTGAAGGGCCAGGCTGACTGTGCCCTTGTTCTGTGGAAGGTGAGCAGAAACAAAGCTGTCCGTCCAGTTATCGAACGCTGTGCAAATCTCCACATAACGGGCCCCGTCAAAGTCAGGGGATAGTCCTGTTCGAATTCCAATAGAGAGGCTCCAGAATATGGGACGCAAAAATTGATATACATCGACAAAGGTTTTTCGCATGTGAGGAACTTGAAGAAGTTCTTGAATATTAAGCTGTAAGGTACGCTTGACGACATCAAGGACGATGCTGCTTTTATCGCCATAGGTCTCTTCGGGTTCGCCATTGAGGAACCGGGTGAATGCCTCCATTGTCGTCATCGGGGGAACGAAGTCTTTTGACCTGACACGTGGTGAGAAACGTTCAGGTAAACGATGAAGGATTGTGAGTTAATTATAGACCGAATTCCCGGCTTTAGGCTTCATTCTTTTGTTGTGTTAGGCTAAGTCGTTATTATCCAGACTAGAGTTAGATAGATCATTAATAGTGCTGGATCCTGAACGACCAGCCAAGTACTTCCCATCGACAATTTCGTGGCATCAACAGATAATTATCCGTTGGGACCTGTGATAGCTCGAGGAAGAAGCCATCCAAGCATCATTACAACATCTACAAACATTCCTGCATCGATCCGTCGTGATCCGAGCGAATTCTGCCAGAAACTCATCAAGCTGTGACGCCAAGAAGACCCCCCTGAGCCGGTATGGCCATGGAGTGGACACCACCTCGTGGCATCACGTCGAGGCGACGTCAGAGTGGACAAAACGACACGAGGCTCTACCCTGAACTTGGAGGAGACGACTCCAGCAGCTCCGCACCTCCTCTCGCTACTCCAACATAGGGCGCAGAAATGCAGCTCATCCTGGAACGGCTAGGGAGCATAGAGAATCGAGTCCTAGAGCTCAAGAAGGACACGGAGGAGAATCGGAAGGACATGGAGGAGAATCGGGAGGACACAGCGAAGAGGATACGACCTCAAGGCAATGTTCATCCTTGGCAACAGCCCTCGACGTAGCGACAGACCCCTTTCGCAAGGCCAAACCCCTTCGCGCTGTTCACCTCCTAGGAATATGAGAGCTCTCACAGAGGACATCTACGGCGAGCCAAAACCTTCGAAAAGGAGACCGTTCCCTTTGCGTCTCAACACGGCACCTCCAGAGCGACGAACTATCCTCTGGTGCCATAGTCCTCGCAACATCCGAGCCGCCAGCACTCGCCAACGCCGTCTCAGCAACCACCTCGGCCGCTACAACCTCCTTTCCCGCCGTATCAGCAAGAGGACCCCGTATCCGTATCCGCATCCACACAGGAACCCTGGCGACAAACAATTCGCGAAAAGACGCCACGGCCAAGCGGCATTCCACCTGACGAGGAGGAGGGCCGGAAGGGGCTTAGCATCAAGCCATTCCAATTGTATCAACAGGAAGAGCGTGCCTCACAGCCAGAACCCTTGCGACAACAAACAATTAGCGAGAAGACGCCACGCCCAAATGACAAGTCTGAGCACGCGACGCGATGGTTTATGAACATCGGGAACGAAGGTCGCGACTGGTCGCGACTAGCACACGTCCAACACCCCTCGAGATCACAGCGACTCCAGCACCGCTAGCTCTGCCAACGCCACCACCTCAAACAGCAGAAGCTCCAGCAGAGGACTTCGACATTCCGAACTGCCAACAGCAAATGCTACAGCTGTGGAATGCACGGACACTTCGCCAGCTGATGCCCCGACAAACCAGATGCCATGGCGCGAAGAAGACCCCCTCGGAGGGGGTGGAAGGGTGCCATGCCGGCCAGGATAGGCCACGCCAAGCCGAAACCTTCCTCCAACGCAATGCACCAACTTAGCGATTCAGAGTACGAAGAGAACATTAACATCACCATGAGCCTGTTCCTCTCCCTAATACGGTATACACATCGTCAGATGAATACGAGAGCGACTACTACGAACCTTCGATATCCTCTGGTTCAACGGCGATGGATACAGACAGCAGATCCTACGATACAGGAGATCACAAGGCAGATGCAGAGAGCGACACCAAGACGCTTGAAGAACTCTACAAGCTGTCATCTGAAGGACGACTCGAGACCAAGACACCAAAGTGCATTCTTCTTCCAACTTACGACGCCGAGGTTGGAGGAACCATACGCAAGATGCTCATCGACACAGGAGCTAGCACGGTATACTACGCCAGCAAAGGGATTGGCGCACGTTGCGGTCCATTATCTAGCATTTAGGAAGAAGGTCAGAATGAGAAATAATGAGGGATGATCTAAATATGATTCTTGCGCCTATAACTCTCGCCCAGATTACGTATAATAGTACATACATGTCCTGCCTCATTTATTTGATAGACAGAAGGAGGAATGCGTGAAACGCTCGGCTGTTTGAAGCACATATACGCTTACAAAATACCAGCCGTGAAAGAAACTTCCCCGACAGACACCAACCCGAAACACCAAAGAAACTAACATGCTTGAAGATTTTGTCCACCGAGATACGTTATGGGTGTGAGCAAAAATACCTTGTGGTTTCTCGTCCTGAGTAATTCTCAAGATGAGGCAGAAACCCCAATCATACTAGTACTCGTTTGCACAGCTTCCAGCACCGTATCATATAACCCTCCATAATCAACATCAAACTTGAATGTTGTATTTGTCGATCTGACGAGATTTAGTAGCCTAGGGAAGATTCCACTTCATCTACAGGCCATTTAATTATTCTCTGGCTTTCAGCGAGGTCCTGTGGCACCAAAGTTCGAGTTGGAAGTCTACCGTGAGACGTAAAACGCGGCCGTGGTCTGTGCTCCGGGTGCCAAGGCAATCGGAACGGGAGGTGGAGTAATGAAGATATGCTCTTGCCTTGATACTAATCCCAGTCCATCAGAGGTATTACTGAGCCAAGTCTGCCCATTTGTTTTTCTCATTGTATCGGATACGCCGACTTCAATGTTGACAAATGGGATTAATACTTGACAGGAGAAGGTCAAACCTCCATCTGGTTCGCCAGCAAGGGGGGTCCGAAGCAACGGCAGTTGAGAAGAGTAAGATAGAACACATCCATCACCACACCACATTACTCGTTGATTTGCGTCCTGTGATATCAAGTCGACAATCGACTTTTTCAAAGTTTCTTGCATGGTGCTCGAGGCAGACGCCCTGATCGTGAATAAGGATTTGTTCGTCCTTGTTGGCCGGCGGAGAAGCATCTCTTGATAGGTGACTTTTCGCGCGAACTCGTCATTTAGAGTAGCGTAGACAGATCCCTGAGATCGACGGAGATCGAGACTATAGGTTAGATTCCGAACAACAGGAAGGATACCGTTGAAGAATGGCTTCGAGATCCAACTTTAGAGAGTTGGCGGCTAACAAAGGGTCCCCTGCCTCAGAAGCGAAAAGTTCTCAGCTTTATCTTCAGCAGACGTTGTTCCTACGGTATATAGGGTGAAAATGGAGATGACAAGGAAGTTGTCCAGCTGTGCTGGTCCATGATCGAGTCGTTGAAATAGATGCTGTAACGGGTGATTTCAAATTTTCAATACGGCCTCTCATGCACAAGGAGGCTCCAAAATTCTTGAAGGGCTAAATGACTACAGACACTTACATATGAGAGTACTAAAATACTGAACATTATAATTTCGCTAAGTTTTGGTCGCCACCCTGGCCCTGATCCTCTGTACTAGTTCGGCATCGCCCGCACGATGGGTGTCTCAAACCCGAACCGGCATGCAATCTCGGTCTGGATTTCGACACATGTACATCCAATCCATACGACACAGGGTTGAGCCTATATCTGCGTAGGTCTGGGCACGATCATGTCGCGTGATTGCCCTACATTATTTGGGACCTTCAACCCCTGACCTGTCAACGATGTCTTCACCAAACCAGCGTCTTCCATGATGGGCTTGAACATCCCTGACTGGGCATCAACTTTCATTGTCAAAAATGCACCCTCTTTCTCTCCTGCCACCGGGAATCGATAGTAGTCCGAATTTAATCCGATATTCGCCTCTAGCTCCATCGTAAAATGGCGAAGCTGGACATCTTGTTTAAGCCGAAGTCTGGCTGAAGTCATAGCTGCAAGACGACGGAATATTCCCTTTCGTTGATACACTGCCCTTGTCCTGATTGAGAAAGTTGTGGGGTTCTTTTTATTGCGTGGAACAGTAAATGACACGGTATGGGTCGGTGGATTAGTTGATGAGAATTCCATGTGAGTCTCCGCAGACTTGGACTTTGGCCGATAGCACCAACGATAACTTTGTCGAGGTCCGCCGCCGCATTCGAATCCTTCGATTTCAACGGTACTGCTAGGATGCTCCTTCTGTTTTGAGCTTCCAAATGATACATTGGGGGCCACTGCAGGGGTTGGCGAGATTGTACTGTTGGCGCCGGCTTGCCAATTATTGGTTTCAGTAAACTTGATGATGAAGTAACGTTCGCGAGGAATGACAGAATGAGGCGGTGAACATTCGCCGTCCGAAGGTCCAGCAGTCATCTGAGCCTCTTTCAGGACGAAATAGTGATCCGATTCCACACCGCTCTCTACGAGATATTCCATTGCCGATGCACCGAAAACCACGTTGTCGAGAGCAATCTTACAACCAACCGCACTACGTTTCGCATCATCTGATGGAAAAATCTGTAAAGCGAACGAAATATAAAGCCGTTGCTCGTACCCGGGAAGACGCACATTTGCCACACCCGAAAACATTTCGTACTCTGGGTTACCTTCTTGGCTTGGGGGTCCGTCGTTCGCTGCGCGATTTGAATGGCCTCCGCCCGAGCCACCGCCGTCGGAGCCTGGGCCGTCGCCCGAGCCTGGACCGAGGTTGCTGTCATTTCCACTGAGCGCTGGAGGCAGTGGATTCTGCCCGCCAACATTAGAGTTTCCAGGTTTGCTGGGGGCATTGGTTTCCCCATTTTCTGGCTGCGAATGGGTTATAGCGCTGCGATTGGATATATTGCCCAGTGATGCATCAACAGTAAATTGCGAGTCGCTTGTTGCTGTGACATGTCTGGCAGTAGTGATGTTGTCGAGGTGTTCCGCCGAGAAATCAGTCCCTTCATTCGCGGCAAGTGGGTTTTCAGGGCCAGTGTCATCGAAACCATCAGAGTCATGTTCAGGACCGCTCGAATAGTTAACATCCTCCTGATCGTCAACATCAATCAACCCGTTGTGAAACACTAATCCTACTCCATATGAGCCGATATCAAATGCACCAACAGGGTATGGGGCCAGAAGGGAGGCGATTTCGGCGGTAGTATCTTGAACGAACGCTGTTTCCTGCTTTTTGGGGCTGTGGTATTGTATCCATAACATCGGACGCACTCCTGAATAACGGTTACTATCAGTTGTTCAAGGAAGGTTTACCGGAGAAATACTCTTCGTCATTTGATTCGGCAAGAGGTATGTCGTCCGGGAGAATGTCTAGTCCTAGCGCAAATGCAGAAAGGGGCAATTTGTCCAAAAGAGAGTAGAAAGACTCCGCCGAGTTCCATAAGGACTGATACAGCCCTTCACTGAGAGGGCCGTTAGGATATTGAATTGAAAGTCTCGTCGTCACAAACCTGGTTTCATTGGATATTGAAATTGGTGATGTTGCGAAGTGGTTCATCGCTGCAGGCTCCTCCATGACCGGATTCTCCAGATCGGACGTCCCCTCTTCGTCCATGCTCAATCTGATGGGAGGTTCATCAACCGATGAACTTAGTATGTAACTCCGATCATCACTGACGTAACTCTCATCAACCGATGGACTTATGTAACTCTCTCCTGAGCCGCCAATTGCAACACTCAGGGAGGGTCGAGTGACGCTGGTTGCCGCTGGCTCTTTAGCTAGTACCCTTGCCACGCGCTTCTCTTTGTATTTGGCCCAGTAAGACGAAAGTCTTGAAGTCAAACTCTTGAATGTTGATTTCTTCGGCTTTTTATTACCCAAGATATTACCAACGTTGGTTGGTTTTCGTTCAACTTTAACTCCTCTTGTAATTAGCTAGTACCGATCGCGAAAGAACTTTACCGTCTTCCCCAATGCCGAGCACTGGCCATGGCCATGGCAATGACGCGGTTTGGGAAAGTTGAACTTTCCCGCGACTCTTGCCCTTGAGCCGGCAAGTTGTAATCGCGGGTTTCATCTGACCCTACTTCCGCATGATCAAGTCCAATATTAATACTTTCCAACCGCGGCTGTTGAGCCCGATAGCTGCTGTAGTCGTAGCCTGAGTCGTGTGAGCTTGTTTCATTTAACTCTACTTCCGCATGATCAGGTCCAATAATAACCCTTTCCAGCTGCGTTTCCAACGAATATCGCCCTAGAGGGTCGCGATGGTAG
>Ga0182024_10015867_pt1 | contig 14359 bp, 19 predicted proteins | sample P32metaG_FD_120480 | JGI IMG/M metagenome (GOLD analysis project Ga0182024, IMG submission 120480) | Permafrost microbial communities from Stordalen Mire, Sweden - P3-2 metaG (Illumina Assembly) | ecosystem: Environmental > Terrestrial > Soil > Wetlands > Permafrost | place: Sweden: Stordalen... | reverse complement strand
TACGGCACAGCCTCGGGCGGCGGCGACCCGTCATGCGACTGCGGAGTGGTCTTCAAGATCGCCCTGCATCACCGTGCGGAAGGAGACGAGAGTATTGCAACCTCGTCTGAAAAGACCACACTCGATGGGCACCAGCGAGCGGTACAAAGCGTGCGCCTCGGGCGGTTCGGAAGACCGTTTATGAGGCCGCAGTGAACTCGCTGGGGTTCAGGGCAGTGGATCGCGTATAGGTGCGGCAGGTCGAAGAACGAGAGCCATGATAGAGAGCGGGCGAACATTTCCTGCTCTCTCTTCTTTCCCCCGCTCGGCACGGCCTAGTTCCGAGGGGCAACTAATAAAGTCGGTCAGATTGACACTTCAGGTTAAGACGAGAGATAGCGCGGAAGTCCGCTTTGGGTATTGAGATTTTCTTTTTCTGAGGCGTAGTCGAAACTGACTTTTGTAAGGACAATCCTCCCGGTGGAAGAAAAGTGCCTTCAAAAGTTGGGGGAGAAAGTAAGGTGGTTTTTAGCCCCTATACAGGACTCGCATCCCTTCTTTCGAAGGTTGGCACCATTGATCTGGAGATCACGGTTGCCGGGCGGCTGAGATCGCCGCCACTCTTGTGGCGCGATGAAGAACGAACAATCCTCCGTCACCTTTCGCGTGCCGGATTTCACGGACTCCGACGTCCAGTACACCGAAATTGAGGTGATCGTGGAAATGGATGGCGACATTCGCGACACCGCCCAGCTTGTTAAAACGCTGGAGCGTCCACTGGCGAAAGGGGGGTCCCAGTCAAACGTGCACCAAGGAGCATGATTTCGCCACGGAGCTTCCTACGCGTTGATCCGACGAATCTGCCGGCACTTTACTGGGAGACTCCGCTTTGGCTCTTCATTGGATTGGTGGATTTCACCTCGAAAAGTAAGGTTGCATATTCCGGCCTGAAAACAACTATGGCGCTCTCAACACCTTGGGAGGGTCGAAAGCGCCACAATGCAACACTACCATTATAATGTTTCATTAGCAATGGTACTTCGGTACCGCTTGTGTCCGATGAAACCCATCAGCGGTTCGAATTTCGTTTTGCAACCCCCTGGCAGTGCCGGAGTCGTACCCGCCCCACCCGTCACTTGCTCGTAGAGCATGCGCGGGCGGTGCGACCCCATTTTTAGCAAGCCGTGACCGTCACGGGCATCGAGCCTCACAACACCCTTGGAGCACGACAGGAGGTATTCATGCGAACGATAGAACAAGCGACACCGGAACAGCTAGCCAAACGCAAATCGAACCTGGAACGCAAGCAACGTCAGCGTGCCCGCGAGAAAGCGCGATCTCATCAAGCGATGGTCGACCATCTAGAGCGAATCAAGGGCGACAAGATGAACGCGGAAGGGATCGCCCGCCGTACGAAGCGAAATCAGTGCATGTTGGGCGAGATCAGTCCTGGTGTAGGCGCCACCAATTTGGATGACGCTCTTCTCGTGGCTCGCGAATTCGCGCGTGCTCTTTCGATACCAGACGTGCAAGAAAGCGAGAGTCTTTACGATTTCGAACGCCGCGTCTTTGACGCGTGGGTCAATTACGAGGGGTTCCGTGGTGGACACAACTCATCTGATGGCGGTGGAGCACCCTACCTCAACCGATTAACGGGAGAACTGTCCCCGGGGCTTGGAAAGCCTTATTGGGAAGAGTACTGCGGTGGTTTCGACCAGTGCTGGACGGCGCTTCTTGGTGCGAAGAAAACGCTCGACCTCGCGGCCTTACCGAAGTTGAAGAAACTCAAGAAGCCCCAGGAATCCAAGCCCGAATTGAAGGCCACACCTGCATCGGCACTACTAGCACCGATTCCGCGGCAACAACCCGACGCAGTCAACTTCGCGTGGATTCCACCTGACGCGCAGCGATATCTACACGGCGGCAAGATTTAACCGTCGTTTGAAACGAGCCAAACGGCTAAGGAGACGTTATGCACCAAATGGATCAAAAAAAGTTGTTAATCGAAAGGATAGTGGCGTATTTGACCGGAGCGCCCGGTGACGTCGTTCAACGATTACTGCAACGAAGCGTCTCGGATTTGGAACAGATTCTTGATGACGCAATCACGAAACGAGCACGGGCACAGGCGACTGAGCGAGTAAAGCAGCACGCTGATGAGATGCGCCGCGAGTCTCAACTAGAGGGCGCGTTCGTTCATGCGTGCAGGGTCGTAATCAACAACCGTCGTCTCTCACCTTGTGACGCTAATCGAGCGATGCTCGAAAGTTTGTTGAATCCTGGGGAGGAGCCGTCAGCGAAACTATACGCAGCGCTGGCGGAACAATACCCGACCAGGTTTACCTGGGAGACTTCCCAGTCTCAGCCGACGAAGGAAGACCAACGCGCCGCATTCGAACTCTTCGTTCGTGACAACAACCTAAGCAGCGTCGACGCGAACTTTAATTTATTCAAACGAGGAACCGGCATCGAACACTGTGCCCGAGCGAGTGGAATTGAACGCGCACAATTCCAAGCGGAAGCAGCGCAAGTCCGCCAGAAGTTTCTGATTAACAACGCCACGCCCAGCCAGTTAAAAGCCGAAGCAGCGTATCAATCCGCAACGGAGCATGACGCAGCCCAGCAAGCGGAGGCTGATCGCCGCCACCAATATGTTCTTTCGCAGCAAAGCCACTATCCGCCGCTACCGGCAACGAACGCAAATGGAGAAGTGATCGATGCGGCGTATCTGCGAAAGACCAGCACGATGAATTTTCCGCTGTTCAAACAATTAGTGAAGAAGCACGGATCAGGAAATGTCACCGCCAGACTTCGCGGTGAGAACTAAAGGAGAAATATGCGAACAACAATGGGACTTAACGATAACAAAATAGCAGCGTATCAAGCATTCTGCGTCGAGCACAGGATTGCACTCGACGGTGAAGGCGGTGAAAAGAACGGCGAACTCTTTGCAGACTTTATTGGCGTGAAGATGAATTCCGACTTCACCCAGGAAACTCTAGAGGCCGCGTTCACGCAGCTTAAGAGCCAATTAAAGTTCGTCAGTAAGATACAAACTGACGCAGATGCGTTGGCGAGAAATCTGCGTCCAGAAGAAATCGATGCATACAAAGTGTGGGTCAAGGGCCAGAAGCTGCTGATTGGTCTTGATGGCAGCGAGGAAGGTTACGCAAACGTCGCCAGTCTCCTGGGATGGATGCGTGGAAATCCTGTAACAGTCCACAACCTTGACTTAGCTTTAGGAAACGTCATTAACAATCCGCAATTCGGCAGGATTTACTTCAAGCCTCAACCAAAGCAGGACCGCAGCATTGGTCCGGGAGGAAAGATTAACCACGCTCTGGTCAACCCATCGCAGGAAGGCTTCATGCCGCGTTCGCAAACGAACCGCACTCCTCGCCAGGTGGCAGAGGACAACCGTCCGAAGTCCGAGGCACCGCCCGCTCAAGTTTCCATCAACGTCGAGTACCAAGCGAAAGCCGAAAGCCGGCAAGGCCGCTCGCACGGCCAGACCGATCAAGCCAGAAAGCTCTTCGTTATGATTCCGGGTACGTCCACGATTGACTGGCGGGAAACCCACGCGGCCAGAGAGCGTTTCCTGAATACTCAAGTCCCGCTCATCAGGAGATAAAGTGGGAGTAGGCCACGGTGTCAGGATTCACATCTGACTACAAGCGCGGCTTCGCAACCGGCAAATCTTGGCGTGAGATCGGCACTGCGCTCGGTCAGATCGTGAAAGGTTGGGAGCGCGGACGCTAGTACAACGTCGACTTGCCAGGAGTTGACGAACTTGTGTCGAACAGTGGCCAAGACGTGGAGATGGCAGATAATTATTCAGTGCAAACATTCATAAGCAAGGTTGCGATAGCAACCGCCTTTGTAGTTGTCGCAGGTATGGGATGGTTTGGCTTAAAACGGTATGAAGCTCAGAAGACCGACACCAAGCAGCCCACTGACGGATCGATCAATGGAGGCGTCTACACAAATAACTTCTTCCAATTCACAGTCCAGTTTCCAGCTGGTTGGAAGGTGTTGTCCGTGGGCAGCGGTCCGCAAGTGAGCGCTAAGGCGACCTCTTATGTACTTCTTCTCGTAGGGAGTCCGGATAGTCACATGCACGGCACACGATGGATCCTCATTGCTGCGGCCCATCCTCCGGCTTCTTCTGCTCCCCTCAGCGCCACCGCTGACGACGTTGCGACGCGCGAGGCAGACGCTATCAAGGCCGCAACAGCGATGGCCCCGGATTTGGGCAAGAACTTTCGGGTAGCCGGGGAGCCCTCGGAGATTTCCATCGCAGGGAAGCGCATGGCACGCTTGGACCTAATAGCCCAAGTAAACATCCAGGGCAAAGACTACGACGCCGTGTCGTCACAACTGGCGATCATCGAGCGCGGGTACCTGGTATTGTTCTACTTCACGGATCCCGAGGGACAGGAATCCGAAGGCGAAGCAGCACGGAAAGCAATGGACTCATTGAATTTCTTCGGAAAGTCAGACTGAACTCGTAATGGTCCCTGGGCACGACTACGCAGCGCAACGGCCAAGTCGTGGCGTGAAATCGGCGCTGCGCTCGGTCAGATCGTGAAGAGGTGGGAACGTGGGCGCTAGTCGGCATCTGAAACGCGCTGACTGGACAGGTGGGATGCTTGAAATCTACCTGATTGCATAACAATGTCCGGTAACGCACGATTTATCGTCCGCTTGGGTCTGAATCGGGTACACGGACGATTTATTCGTACCTCAGCGCCACCATGGGATCAACGCGCATGGCGCGGCGCGCGGGGATGCAGCAGGCGGCTACGGCGACCAGTGTGAGCGAGATGGCGACAACGGCAAAGGTGAGCGGGTCGGTAGCGCTGATGCCGAAGAGAAGGCTGCTAATGAAGCGCGTTAGCGCGAGCGAGGTCGCGAGGCCGATGGCTACGCCAGCGAGCGTGAGTTTCAATCCGTGGGAGATCACCAGTCGAAGGATGCTGTTCGGCGCGGCGCCGAGTGCCATGCGGATGCCGATCTCGCGGGTTTGCTGGGAGACGAGGTAGGACATTACGCCGTAAACGCCGACCAGGGCGAGGATAAAGCCGAGTCCGCCGAAGATACCCAGGAGCATGCTCTGCGATTTGGGCATGGCGTTGTGTTCGGCCATCTCCGCGTCGATGGTTTTGATGGAGGTGACGGGCCGGTCCTTGTCGAGGGCCCAAATACGATCTTGAATTACCGCTGCGATGGGCAGGGGATCGGGTTTTGTCCGGACGACGATAAAGACTCCCTGCGCGACGCTGGTTTGCGAGAACAACGGCAAATAAATCTCGGGCTTGGTCGTGGGTTGGCCACTGGGATCAAGGTCCCGCACGTTTGCGGTAACGCCAACAATCTCGCCCCACAAGAAGGAATTACTCTTATTGTCTGCGGTAATGCGCTTGCCGAGCACATCGAGGGAGCCGAAGACCTTGCGTGCAAAGGCTTCGTTGACAATATATACGGATGGCTTATCGCCGGTGTCGGACTTGGCAAAGTCGCGGCCAGCAAGGAAGCGGATGCCAAAGGTGCGAAAGAAATCCGGCGCGACGCGGTTCACCCGGACCATTTGGCGTCCGGACTTTGGGTCTTTCGCGGATTCCTCCGTTGCGAAGACCGTTTCCGCCATGAGATCGCCCATGGGAAAGAGGAAACCGGCCGACGCAGATTCCACGCCGGGAATGGCGCGCGAGCTGTCGAGCACTTGCTGAACGAAGTCGGTTGCCTGCTCGGCTTTGGCAAAACGAAAGGCGGGAAAGTCGATACGCATGGTCACGAGGTGATCGGGACGAAAACCGGGATCGAGGCTGAGGATGCGTGCAAGACTTCGCAGGGCGAGAGTCGCGCCGATCACCAGCGTTACCGCCAGCGCGATTTCTCCCACAACCAATAGCTGGCGCAGCAGGTTGTGACCGGCACCGGCGTTGCCTGCGGCGGCACTCTCTTTCATGGCCCTGCCTACATCCTGTCGCGAACTCAGCAGCGCCGGAGCGAGGCCGGAGAGCAACGCGGCCAGCAACGACACTCCTAAGGTGAAATACGCGACACCGCTTTCGACGCCGATGCTTTGCAACCGAGGGGTGTCAGATGGGAGCAAAGCAAGCAGGCCGTGAGTGGTCCACATGGCGATCAGAAAAGCGCAAGCGCCGCCGATTAGCGCGACAAGAAGGCTTTCGACGAGTTGCTGACGCAGCAGCGCGCCGCGAGTGGCTCCGATAGCGGAGCGAATGGCGAATTCACGACGGCGTGCCCAGCCGCGTGAGAGGAAAAGATTGCTGACGTTGGCGCAGGCGATCAGGAGGACAAATCCAACGGCGCCGAAAAGAATGAGCAGCGGAGTGGCGGCGTCGCCGAGCAGGTTCGATTTGAGAGACTCGGCGTGGAGGCTCCAGCCTCTGTCGGCGTCGGGATAGGAGGCGGCGAGGTGAGCGGCGATGGTGTCGAGCTCTGCCTGGGCTTGTTCAGCGCTCGTGTGCGGCTTCAGCATCGCGAGCACGGAGAGATAGTGATTTTCGCGGGCGGTGCGTTGTTCCTCGGTGGGAACGAAGGGAGCCCAGACGTCATCGGCGGTAGGGAAATCCAGCTTTGGCAGTTCGGGCATGACACCGATGACGGTTTGCGACTGACCATCGAGGAGCAGGGACTTGCCCACCGCAGCGGGGTCGCCGCCGAATCGTTCGCGCCACAAGCGATACCCAAGGATCACCACGTGTGCGCCGGGATGCATGTCCAAGGCAGTGAATCCGCGCCCGTAGAGCGGCTTGATGCCGAGAAGCGGGAAGAAATCTTCGGTGACGTCGGCGCCTTCGACGCGATCGGGTTTACCACTGGCGACGAGTTCCTTCGAGGACCATTGGTAGGACGAGACAGCGGCGAGGGTGGTCGAGGTTGCGCGGATGTCATTAATGTCCGGCAGGGACACACCGAGATGGGTGAAATCGAAGAGCGTGCTGCGGGCACAGATGTCGAGGAGGCGGGGGGCGTTGGGGAAGGGCAGCGGGCGGAGGATTACGGCGTTGACCACGGAGAAGATGGCGGTGTTGGCACCGATGCCGAGTGCGAGGGTAAGAATGGCGACAGTCGTGAAGCCGGGGGATTTCCGCAATACGCGCAGATTAAAGTGCAAATCCTGCCAAAGCCTCTGCACGGGTACACTCCCTGAAAGACCTACTCAGAGCCGCCAACGAATGCGGGTCGTGATCGCTACGGATTATAGACAAAAAAAAACGGCAAAGTCGCCGTTATATATACTTGCGCGGGCAAACGTTGATCTATCGATGTCCAATAGAGAACTAAATAGTGCCCTTGTAGGAGAGCTTATGGGAGGTGAATGAGGTTCCCTCGGCCATGCTTTTACTTCGCCGCGTCCGAGCTTTGACGCAAACGCCTCAGGGACAACGGCTCCTGAAAACTAAACGCGGGATTGGCCGCAGGGAGAAGCCGTCGCGATATCGCGGCATCCCTAGCTGCAATGGTCCGCGACCAAGCATTGGGCACAAGGCGCTGCGGCGAAGGAATATCGGCCTCTGGGGTTGATATTCTGTTCGTATGTCCAGACCGATACCTTGGCGTTATGTGTTGCCGTCGGTTCACCTTTTGACCTGTTTGACAAGCTATGTCGGCATTCTGGTACCCAGCCTTCAATTCCTGGGAATACTGTTCACATTCGTCCTGCTGGCCGACCTTCCCATTTCCCTTCCAGCTTACGTTCTCGGATGGAAATATTCCGTGCTTGGCGTAACTTGGATTTTCTTGGCAGGCACTTTCTGGTGGTGTCTCCTTGGGCGAGCCATCGAAGCTTTGGTTTTTAAACTCAGTCGTCGGAATGAGCCTAATGCCACCCTTTTCAGGTAACAGACGAACGAAGAGCGCATGTCCGATTATGCGTGCGGACTTGATCTTTATTAAAACGAACTGTTTGACCTTAGTGAGCGACTGGGTCTGGACTAAGCGAAATAACGAGGTCGTCAGCATCTCGCTCAATGGACGTGTCAACTTCAGACTGACCCTTCGCAAGACTGTAACCGCGCACAGCCGGACGGATTGAATACTTGCCCTTTGGCAGGCTCAGGAATTCGAACCGCCCACTCTTGTCGAGAATGACCGTTTGGCTATCCCGCACGCGTTCGGAACTGACGGTGACGCGCATTCCTTCGCGAACAGATTTGCCATCACTGAGGAGCACTCTTCCCTTTAAGTGATAGCCGGGTCGTAGCTGGACGTCGCCCACATTCACGATTTCCTGCGGTCGAGTGGTCGCGCATGCCTTGGGTTCCGTCGCTCCTCGTCTCGCCACGGATTCCATTTTCGCGTAAACATACCATTGGACTTGGGTCGGTACATTGCTGATAGCGAACGAGCCGTCTTCTTGTGTGCCCACTCGTACTTCTGAATAAGGGCTTCCGACTATTGTGAATTGAGGCCCAAAACCACCTCGTTCTTGGGCGATTAAACCAATTTCGGCATTTCCAACAGGCTTGCCATCTCCTACCAGACGACCCCGAATTGTGGCACCCTTCGACAATTGAATGTCTTGGCGGTTCGGACCGGTGGTCAATACGGCGAACTTGGGCGCGAGTGTACGAGCCTCAACCGAAAGTAGCATTCTCTTCGCTGGATTTGAGTAGACTAGCTCGAAATTCCCTTTGTCATTCGTTACTGCAAGCGGGTCGAGGCCGGGAATCGGTGGACCAACCATTACGCGCCATTCGGCGTATGCCTCTACTCCCTCCGAAGTCACGACGGCGTCTTGTACCGGATTCCCCGCTGTATCAAGCACGCGGCCTTTCACTGCTCTAGTCAGGTCGGTGATTTGAGGCCTAACGATGAGAACCGTCGTGGGAGCCGCTCTATTCGCAACTTTGATAAACGTCGGCGCATAACCCTCGCGAACTACGAGCAACTGAAACCAGAGGTCGGAATTTAATTTCGCGAGTGTATAAAATCCAGTCGCATCGGTCGTCGTGCGCTTGCCGCAGTCTTCATAGCAACTGGGACAGAACGTGCTATACCCAACCTTCACACCCGCGTGGTAAACCATCACTGTGGCTTTATCGATAGGTTTGCCCGCCGAGTCTACGACTCTTCCGTTGACCGTTAGGCGTGGGCTACCTGGAGCGACGGCACTAGTGGCGAGCCAAAATGCGGCTGCTATAAAAGGCTTTATCTGCATACGCAACCGATTACTGTAAGTATCCTCGAAATGAATTGCTTTTCAAGTGTCAACGAGGGCGAAGACAGCACAGCGCCTGATTATAACGCGCAAACCGGAAACTGACCTTCACCGGCCCTGATGCTGCAGTGCGAAATATTAACGGCGCGTACTCCTACGAAAAAATTTGAGCTTCGCGGCGAACCGTAAATCCCAATCACGGGATACGAGTAGTCGGCAGCGGTAAACCCACCCTGGCCGGGGTGTGGAACCGAACTTCTCAAGGCACGGGGCGGCGAGTGATCCGCCCATCCCAGGAGAACTATGGATATCCATGAGAACAAGAAAGGCGACCTTGCTGCAAAGCCCCAGGCTGGCGCAAGCGACCATGAGCATGGATTTCTGAATCCATTAGTCCCCCATCAACTGGGGTGGAACAGGCCACGTTTTTCAATTAACGGGCATCAGTCTATCCATTATCGCGTCCTAGAGAGCCAAAATGCTGAGAACGCCGCGCATACCGCTGATTTTGGCTGTTTCCGTGATCCTTGTTGACACGCACTCGAACACATTCCTGCGTGCCAAAACTCCCCTGCAATCCGCGATTTCTCAGGGCGAGGCTCAAGCCAAGATCCGCGTTAATTCGGACCTAGTTATCCTGCCCGTAACGGTCAAAGATCGGAATGGCAATTTGGTTCCTGATCTTCAGAACCAGGAGTTTCGAGTATTCGACGACAGCGTGGAGCAGTCCATCGACGTTTTCACGTCGGAAGGTCTCCCGCTCTCGCTGGTCATTCTTGTGGACGACGACCTGAAGTCCGACGACGCCACACAAATGGCGCCGACGCTGCGAGCAATCCTGGCGGGCATCAGTTTGGACGACGAAGCCATGGCGTGCCGTTTTGACCTTCTGTTTTATCCGGGAGACGGTTTCACCGGCGACCACGACAAGCTCTGGGCCGAGCTGCAAAGCGTACAAGAGCACAGCGGCCCATCCACATCAGGCCCTGTGCCCTTCGTCTATGACCCGAATCCTACGGTGGCGCCCGTCAATCTTGGCAGCCGCCCGACCAAGGCGCTTGACGATGCCATCTATTCCTCCGCCGCATTGCTCCACAATCGCGACGTCGCCCGCAGAAAAGTGATACTTCTGATCTCTGATGGCATCAACGGAGAGCAGTTCAATCACCACACGTACGAAAACACACTTGAGACTCTGGTCCGAGACAATATCTCTGTCTACAGCCTGGCCGTGGGGAGCACTTCATCTCGCCGGAGATTTTCTAGGCTCGTCAAGTATGCGAACGAATCGGGCGGTGACACATATTATGCTGCCAAAAGTAACGCCATGGAAAAGCTATACTCACGGATCACAGAACAGGCTAGACACGAATACACCCTGGCTTATGTGCCGCGTGGAAACAATCGCAATTCTACCTACCACGTCGTGGAGGTAAAAACGACGCGCGAAGGCCTACATGTTAAGACCCGTCAGGGCTACTACACGACCCCTCTGTCCGCTATTCCATAGAAGGAATCACTCGGGAGAACAGGACTTGTGGGCAGAGGGGAAGCAATTTCAGCCAGATAAACATCCGAGAAAAGGCCGCATACGCGTCCCCAACACCGAGGATGAACTTGATTGTGGAACTGAGAACAAGGCCTCGCAGGAAAAGGTTCGTGTTCAGCAGGATGGCAAGAATCATCGCGGCAATACCAACTAACCCTTCCCACCGCTCCCGGTGGCGCTCCCAGAGCACAAGGGAATGGTTCCGATCAATCCCCAATTCTTCTTTCCACGCCGCATAGCGGCAAGGAGCATCATGAATCCTGGCCAAAACCACGCATTATAAAAGGGCGCCCCTTCTTTTGGAGTAGGTTTTGAGTGCTTGGCTCATTCCCTACAGGGTCGAAAATCACTGCCGTTATGCTGGGCTGGGTTGTTGAGGATTCGGTGGATCGATCCGATAGCCGAGGCTTCGGAGTTGCCGGATCATTCTCGCAGTCCGCTTTTGCTTCGATTGTTTGGTGACGGCGGGGCCTCGTTCTTCGTAACGGACTCCCTGGTGCAGGATCAACCAGATCAGCCGACACTGTCGATGGGCAATCGCCCCGATGGCTTGGTTATGTCGCAAGCGCGGGACCGAGCGGCGATACACAATGTCAAAGATACTTCCTTTGGTCCTGGCTGCGGCGTTGGCCGTTTGGTTGAGAATGCGCCGCATGTGGCGGTTGCCCTTCGGAGATCGGTGGCTGTAGTTCACGCCTGCGCTCTCATCGTCGCCGGGGCATGCACCAACCCAGGAGGAGAGACATTTGTCGGAAGGAAAGGTCGCTGCAGTGGGGCCGACTTCGGCAATGATTTGTTGTGCTGAGTCCACTCCCAGACCTGGCACCTCCGCCAGCCGCTGGACGGCATCCTGGTGCGGATGGAGCAGACCGGCCAGTTCTTGGTCAAGTTGATCCATCTGCTGCTCGAGGAATTGCAACTGCTCCAGTGCCATCTTCAGCAGACGTCTGTACACCGGCTTGAGGTCCGTGCACGCGCCGAGCGCATCACACAATTGTTCCGGCGTGGCGCGTAACTTCCAATCCGCCAAAGCAGCCAGAGCTGCCGGGTTGGTTTCTCCCTCAGCCAGCGCCTTCAGCATGCGCCGGGCACTGGCCCCCAGCAGATCCGAGACCAAGCTAGACAACTTGATATGGGCTTCTTCCAACAGAGACTCCACTTGGTTCTGCAGCCGCACGTGATCGCGTCTCAACTGGTACTTTCTCCGCGTCACCGTTCGCCACAGACGCTGCTCGGGATCGGGCACAAAGCTGAGAGTCAACTCCCGGGCCACCAGCCGCTTCACCAGGCGTTCGGCATCTGGGAAATCCCTCTTGCGTCCCCGCCGTCCGCGGTTCGATTGCGCCTGCGCCAAATGCAACGCTCCGGACCTCCGGCTGACCGTCATGCAGGCAGGTGAGGATACCTAGCCCCAGGAGAGATTGGGCGGATTGGGGAACATGGGGATTTACTTTCCTTCTAGCTATCACAAGCGCTTTCCAAGTATGGCTTCTGTACAGAACTTTGAAGTTCGCTCGACGCCAGACTCACGAAATGAAGCGACAACGAGTGACGATGGGAGGTCAACTGGAAGCGATGCGAGGACAGTTGACAGCGATGGAGAGGCAGACGCCTCATTTGGAGGCTTCGGTTTTGGCCGCTCAATCTAGCGCCGATGCCGCGATGAAGAACATCGAACTCGTTATCACTAAGGAGCGGGCTCGTCTCAGAATCAAATTGAACGATTTGAAGTTGGTTCCTGAAGGCGATCTTGAGGTCTATTTCATAAACTTTACGGTGAATATTTTCGGGACAACCCCGGCTTTCATCACGGATACTGGATGCGCTGGTGCCATACTTCCTCCAGAAGCGATTAGTGATGCGGAGACCGCCGACAGGGCGATGGTTCCGCTGCAAGGGCTCCCGAATGTGGTTCCCCCAGATAGTAAACCCATTCATCAATTCACAAGCTTTCACTACTCCGGCGACGGAACCGAGGGAATGCTTGAAGAAGTAAAGGCCAACAACTTTTTCGTCATGATACGAGGATTTATCAAGTACAAGGACGTGTTCGACCGTGAGCGAGAAACCAATTTTCGATACGTTTGGAAGTACGAGGACGTTACCGTATCAACCGACACCGAACGCTGGGGCCACTGGGAACGCTGCGGTCAACCAGAGGACAATAAAGAGACTTAGCCAACAAATTAGGACTTTCAACTGGTGGCGAGGTTGCCGCTGCCGTCGCCTGAGATTCAGAACTTCATCAACAATCTGAACTTCTCAAAGATGAACCAGAAAATTCACAAAACTTATGACGACATACACGATGACTGCAATGCATAGCATTCTCATCCATCGATTTATGCTGTCAAGATGCTTAGAAACGATTTGCAGTTGACCGAGTATCTCTACAGATTGGTCTACGTCTTTTCCGTATTGGAAAGCCCCCTCCGACTCTAGGAGTTTTAGTCGGTCTTCATGGGAAAGATTATCTAACCGATCATCCCGCATCACCTGAGTCCTCCTCCCTAGACACCTGGCGCGTCAGGTCCAGAGTATAGCAGGCACGAGACAGCAGCTTCTTCCAGTAGGATTCGTTATGGTGATATTTGTCATCAGGAAAAGAGGAGCAAGACCCGGCGAACCGCCTGCATCTGCGTAGATGCCAAGCCGGGGGAAGTTGCCGCCCCGTTTCTCTTTCAACTGGGTTAGATTGCCGCTGCCATCACTCGTAGAAATTGAGAACTGGCCGTTGGCACTACGCCGTCCACGATCCAATCAACGCCTGCGTGACCACGACCGGCGCAACCGGATACGGCCCTTGGGAGTGCGTAGCCACCGCGTTGGATGCCGGGAACGTCAGTTTCCGATTACCGCGTTCGAACGTAGTCGCTGGGGTACGACTTGGGCAGTTAGAAGAAACTTAAGGCGGCGATGCGCCGTCGTATGGTTCGAGCGCTTTGTGGCTCAGGGAAGTTGAGGCTCACGGAGGGTATAATGCACAAGTTTATATTCTTGGCGCTCTTGACGGCGATGCCCGTGTTTGGACAGGACCAGACGACAGATTTGAGAACTGCGGCGGGGTGCGGTCTGACCAAGACGCAATTTAGTGTGAAGACAGACCGCACGCCGCATGCAGTGAGGCAGCCAGAGCCAGGGAAGGCGCTGGTCTACGTGATTGAGCAAGGAAAGCCGGAAGGGGGCGAAGCGAAGGTCACGGTGCGGGCGGGATTGAATGGGAATTGGGTGGGAGCGAATTATGGGGAGTCGTACTTATCGTTTGCTGTGGCACCCGGAGAGCATCATGTCTGCGTCGATTGGCAATCTAGCCTAAAGTCGAGGCAAAAGTTGAGTGGGGCGGCAGAACTCACGGCGGAAGCGGGAAAAACGTATTACTTTCGGGCGGAAGTCGTGTTGACACAGGCAACGGAGAGCCACGACGAGCGGCTCTCGATAAAGGAGGTCGATGCGCCGGAAGGGATGTTGCTGGTATCGAAGTCGGCGCAGAGCGCTTGGAAAATAAAGAACTGAAAGAAGCAGGATTCCCCTCTGGCCAAATCTCACTACCCGCCACAACTGACGGTCAGGACTCCACTCGTTCAACTGGTGGTAAGGTCGCCGCTGCCGTCGCCCGTGAAAACCGTGAACTGTCCGTTGGC
>Ga0182024_10015865_pt1 | contig 14360 bp, 14 predicted proteins | sample P32metaG_FD_120480 | JGI IMG/M metagenome (GOLD analysis project Ga0182024, IMG submission 120480) | Permafrost microbial communities from Stordalen Mire, Sweden - P3-2 metaG (Illumina Assembly) | ecosystem: Environmental > Terrestrial > Soil > Wetlands > Permafrost | place: Sweden: Stordalen... | reverse complement strand
GTCGGTAGCAAATCGCCCTTCCAATTCTAACAGTGTCCTCGGGTAATCCTCAGCCACGCCTTTCTACTACAGCTTGAGGTCGGTGGAGTCAATAGGATAGCCCTGCAAACCTAATCAAGTTATAATCCGATTTTCCTGTCCTTCTCTGCGTGCTCGGGCGGCCTCTGCGGATCCAATTCTTCTCACGCCAAGGCCGCAGAGGGCGCAAAGGAAAGAAGCGATTTGGCGGTCGGGGGATTCCAGATAAAGGCCAACAACTGCGTCACGGATTTTCCGAGGTAATTTTCGCATCATTACGCATCATTACGCTTGCGGAAAAAATCGTGATCACGCCGCGGCGGCGGAGGCCAAATGGTCGCTCGGAAAGTCAAAATAACAGCCGAACAGCCTTGGCCGGACCTGGACTTGGCCCAGCACAGCCGGAGTAAAGCCAGACTATGACAACATGAAGCGGAAATTGTGGACCAGGCCAGGGCGCACTCTTGTTTATTCCCATCATTATATGGGATAATCCAACACGTTACCGAACAGTGGATTCGCTCGGATTAGGCTCGGGGACAGGCTCCGGTTTGTGTTTAAAATGCGTCACGATGACGGAGCCTGCCAGAACGATCCCGAGTCCAAACGCCGTCAGGCTTATGTATAGCAACGTCAACCGCGGTTGGTAGCGAAGCTCGATGGTGTGATGCCCTGCGGGCACAAAGACCCCTTGCATGATGTAGTTGCAGCGAAGGACAGCGCCGGGCTTCTGGTCAATCCAGACGTTCCAGGAATCGTCCGTTCTGTCATTGAGCAGCAAAACCGATGCAGTTTTGGCCTCGGCATCCAGAGTCAAGTACTTTGATTCGTAACGGGTGATCTTGACCGTTCCCGGGTCGGCGGCCGGAGTGGTCGGCGACTGCGCAACGGGTGTGTCCTTGGCGACCAAGACCATTTTCTCCGGGTCGAAAGCCGGCGAACCCAGTTGTTGCAACGCGGTCGCGTCATCGACGCTGTTCCAATTGGCGTACAATTTGGCTCTGGGCAGCGCGCGGGTGAATTCAAGGAGCGCCACAGGCCCATCGCTATTGGTTTGCACGGTCAAATCGCCCGGATCTTCCACTTGCGTGATGCCGGGTTTGGGAACCATGTTCATACGCATGACGGCGCGGAAACTGTTCTTCGGTTCGCCGAATTGGTTCAACTCCGGCAGCCATTCCGCGCCGACCAGCAAGTAGCGGGTGTTGGCCAACTGCCATAGGCGGGTCGCGCGCCAAACGTCACGGTCCGAAGTGACGATAAATTGGTTGAGGTAGTTGTTTTCCAATGAAGCCATGCGGGGAGCCTGGTCGATCTCCAGAGTCTCAATGTCATTGAAAGGATAATCATTCTCAATCCACCAATGGCATAGGCCCGTCAAACCAGCCGTGATATAACCGCCCGCCGGCCAGATGCGTGAATTGACTCGTTGCTCCCACGGTTGTTGCTTGAGAAGGTCCGTCACCGGGTTTGGGCTGATCTTTTCCTTGTAATTGTAATATCGGATCCACGGGACGTCCGCGCGCGAAAGATCGCAAATCATGATGGCGGCCAGAATGGCCAGGGCCCAGCAGGAACGCCGCCCGGCAAATGCGCCGCTCAAAATGCCAAGGACGGCGGCAATCGATACGGCGAAATAGACAACAAACCATTCGACCTGTTTGACGCTGAATCGCGAAATCTGCGGAGCGTTGCTGGTGTCAAATCCATTGTGCAACAGATATTTTACGAGGGCCGGCCGGTAGGAATCGTAAATGAAATATCCGGCCACGGCCAGGGCCAATGCCACCACGCACCCACCGGCCCACCATTTCTCAAACGTGGAAGAGCTCTTCCACGAAGCGAGAATTTCTCGAAAGAACGATCCAGCTTCCTCGGTAGGCGCCGCCAAATACTGGCACCAAAGCACCTCGAGGCCGTACCCCGACAAAATAATCATGCAGATGTTTAGAGGATGCATGTATTTCATCGGATTGCGGAAATTGGAAATCATGGGAAATTGGTAAATGACGGAATACAAGAATCCGTGCCGTCCCCAAGCCGCCAGCAGTGAAAGCAGCGCGGCCGCGCTCCAAAACAAAACGGAGTGCCGCTCGATAGTGGAATAGGGCGAATTTTCTCTCCGCGCTACATTGGCTAATGCAAAGACTGCCAGCAAACAAACCAGGATTCCGGTGTATTCGCCATTGCCCGTGTGCCGCCGTTGCAATTGCGGTATATTCTTGATTTGGTCCATGACGCTTTCCTGGAGGGTCTTGTTGTTTCCAGCCAGGATGGTCTGGATTTGTGCCCGGACATCGGGAGCCAAAGGCAGGCCTTCGACAGCGTTGCTGCGGGTTGCTGGATCGTGGCTTTCAAGTTCATCAATATGCGGATCTTGGGCAATGCTGCCCCAATAATAAGCGGACGGGTTGGTGGACGTTGTGTACATATCCATGCGATAGCCAAAAAGCCCGGGGACAATCGTGCGCAAGGTTTCCACTTTCGGAATGCTCCATTGTGTGCTTTTGTCCCAGGCGTCCCTCTTGGCGGATTCGCTTTGGACAACGCCGCCGCCGGAAGTGCCTTTTAATTGCGTGACAATCAACGTGGAGATGGTGCTCAAGGAAATGAGGAACGCGCTCACTACCAGCAATACGCCAACATAGATTGTCTTACGCGCGCCGGCGGCAGGACTCGTGTCATTCGACAGGAACCAAAAAACGACAAAGACGGCTACATAGATGCTAAGAATGGCCCCCGAATCAAAACCTTCCATGACCGCCACGCCGGTGGAGAATCCGGCCAGCACGGCTTTAATCCAAAGCTTTTCGATATAAGGACTGACCAAAATGCCAAGGGCCATAAGAATCATGGCAGCGCAAATGCACCATTGGCACAAACCCCAGCAGGCATTGGAGAAAAAATGCATGTTCAAACCGGCGCCCAAGCCTCCAATGACGCACGCAAAAGAGCTGAAGCGCAGTTGTCGAAACAGGAACCAGGCGGCGAACCCCAGGAGAAACATGGTCAACGGGACGTCGAATTTGAGATAATGTTCCGGCGACAGAAGCGCCATGGCCATATTGCTCAAATTAGGCGGGAAAGCGACGTTCGGACCTCCGAGCCAGTAAAAGTCGGACCAGCAGCCGAAAAAGGACGCAGGCAGTCGGGAAGAACTTTCCACCAACGCCCCGAGAGGCAGGTCATTCGCCCAAAAAACTTCATACGATTGAAAACCCTGGCGGCAAAGCACAGCCAGCGCGCCTCCCAAAAGGAGAAGCAGCAGCCAAAAGCTGGCCTTCAACTTTTTTTGTTTGGCGCCCGACAAATCTTCATTCATAGGAACGGGCACAAGATACGTGAAACCCGCCCAAAGCCAATCGGCATTTTGCGCGAACTTTTACCTTCGCAAAAAGAGACATTGACGCCACGAGAAACAGTGATATGTTCTGCTAGTATGAGCGCCAGAAAAATCGAAAACAGCCCACTCAGCTTGTCTCCAACCTCAACCCAATGCCTAACCGTCCCCGCCGGATCGGTGCGTATCCGAAAAAATGGCATTGAATTTCGCAATGATGAACCATTCTCCGCCTGGACCGAAATGACCGTTACTTTGCAAGGGTCCGGCTTGGCCAAAAAGGTCAAGTTCACCGGTGTCATCGTAGCATGTGCGGGTAATCCGCGCGACGGCTATGAGATTTCCATGCTCTTTACGCACGTGACCCGGCTCTCCCAAGCCCGATTGCTGGCCTATTCCTGACTGGATTTTACCTGGGCCGGTAGTGTAAGAGAACGGGATGGAAACTTTTCGCCGTATATTAGCCACGGCTGTGCAAGGGGGGGCCTCCGATATTCATCTAAAAATCGGAACGCCCATCGTTTTTCGGATTAATCGCAAATTGGTCATCGTGGAGGGGCCAATGCCGACGGTGGAATGGATGAACACCATCATAGAAAACATCCTGCCTCGCCACCTCAAACAGAAAATAGACCACATCCACGAGTGCGACTTCTCCTACTTTCTTCCTGACGTCGGCCGGTTTCGCACGAATTGTTTTTTCCAGCGCGGGACGCCGTGCCTGGCCATGCGCTTTGTCAAAACGCAAGTGCCGACTTTTGAGGAATTGGGATTGTTGCCCGTTCTGAAACAAATTGCAGAATCCCCACGCGGCATTGTGCTCCTGGCAGGATCAACCGGTTGCGGCAAATCCACCACCCTTGCGGCGATGGTCGAGCATATTAATGCAAATTTCCGCAAACATATCATTACGTTGGAAGACCCAATCGAATATGTTTTTGAAGACAACCAATCCGTCATCGAGCAGCGCGAAGTCGGACTGGATACCGGATCGTTTGAGGATGGGCTGAAATACGTGCTGCGCCAGGACCCTGACGTTATCATGATTGGGGAAATGCGCGATGCCACCAGTTTCACTGCTGCCATGAGCGCCGCTGATACGGGTCACTTGGTATTGTCCACAATCCACACCACGAATGCCGCCCAATCGGTTGGACGTATTCTTGACTTTTTCAAAGCGGACGAAAGGGATCAAATCCGGCGTCAGTTGGCCGCCACCATGCAAGCGGTCGTTTGCCAACGCATGGTGCCAACGATAGCCGGCGCCATGACTCCGGCGCAGGAAATCATGATTAACTCCGGCACCGTGCGCAAATTGATTGAAGAAAATCGATTGGAAAAGCTGCCGGCAGCCATTGAAACCGGCGGTGAGGAGGGGATGCTCAATTTCAACCAGTCGCTCTTCCAACTGGTCAAGGACGGCAAAGTCTCGCAGAAAGAGGCCCTGGCCAAAGCCACGAATGCTCAGGCCCTGGAAATGAACTTCCAAGGCATCTTCTTGACGGAAGGCAAGCGTATCCTCGGCTGATCGTGCTTTTTGACGATAAAAAAGTGCTTGCGTCGGTCTAGTGATTTGTTATCTGTTACGGCGTCCAAAGTCCCAAGACTGAAAATACCAGAATTGCATAAATAACTACATGACAGGCGCAAAACATATGAAAACACTAACGAAACTTTCCGCAATCTTTCTTGCTGCAACGATGCTGGCGGCTTGGCCGTCCGTGGCGCAACCAAGCCCCACGCCGCCGGATACGAACAGCCCGCCTAAAGTCCGGGCCGCGGGATATCGAGGCACCATAGCCAGTGTGGATACGGCCACGATGACGCTTACGCTCAGAGGCAGAGGTGGGAACCCGGGAACCAAAGTCAAAATCACCCACGATACGAAAATCAAAAAGGATGGTGAAGCAGCGCAATTCTCTGACGCTGTTGAAGGCTTGCGGGTGATGGGTTCGGGAAAAAAAGGTGAGGACGGTGTCTGGGTGGCCAATACCCTCAACATTTCGACCAAGCCTCGGAATTCCGACGCCACTCCAAAACCTCCGGCACAGTAGCCTCTAATTTGTGGTGATAGGCGGAAAGCGCGCTTAACGGCGGGTTTTCCGCCTTTCCCGTTTTTAGGAAAAAAGCACTAGCCTTTCCACCATTTTTTCCCGGTGGCGGGTTGCTCGCCGGCTTCCCTCACTTGGCGCAACAACAAATGGCTGCGCGCTTCCTCCAGGGCCATTTGCATTTCCTCATAGTTCGCAAATCGGTCGCCAGGTTGTTTGGCCATGGCCCGCGCTATGGCGTTGCTGGTCAATTCAGTGATCTCTGGCACGACATGGTTCGGCGGCGTCAGTGGCGTGTGGACATGGGCCGCCACAATATCATCGACCGTTGCCGCCTCAAAAGGAGCGTGCCCGGTTAACGCGTGATAAAGCGTGCCGCCCAAGCTATACATGTCTGAGTGGAAATCTTCGCCTTTGCGCTGAATTTTCTCCGGAGCCACGTAATATACCGTGCCCCAAACATGCTCCTCGTAGGCATCATCGACCTCGGCGGCCCGCACGAGGCCGAAATCAATGAGTTTTGGTTCCCCTTCGGCGTTGTAAAGAATATTTCCGGGCTTGATGTCGCGATGGAGCAGATTATGACGCAGTGCGGCTCCAAGTGCCGAGGCCATCTTGGTGCCGACATCCAGGACGTCTCGCTCCGGAACTCTCGTCTCATGCTCGATGCGACCGTCCAGGCTGCCGTTATTGGCCAACTCCATCACCAGATAGGGTTGACCATTGAATTCGTTAAAACTGTAGATATGAATAATGTTGGTGTGATTCAGAGCGGCCCCGGCCTGCGCTTCGCGATAAAAACCCTGCATGACCTGCGGATCGTCCGCCATTTCCCGCTTCATCATTTTCAAGGCCACTTCCCGCTGCAACTTGGTGTCCAGGGCCGTGTAAACCGTGCCCATGCCGCCCGAGGCGATGATCGTCCGGAGTTCGAAATTATTGAGCATGACCGGGAGCATGATCGGATGGCCGCATTTCTTGCATTCCTCCGTCGCGAAAGGCGGCAAATCCCCTGAGATGAATGTCTTCGCTTTGCAGCGCCCGCACGTCACCATTTTTAATGGTCTGCCGGCTCCTGTCGTGTCACTGCTCACGGACCCAATTTATCACCAATCCACGATGGGACAAGCCCCCTTTCGACGGACTGAATCAGTTCCATTTGATCCTGAATTGAGGCATTGTCAAAGAATCATGTTCCTCAAAAAAGAAGCTTGACAGCCCGTGCTTTGTACCGCAAAGTCATGCCATGCAACCAGATTGGGCGTCGGAGAACCTGCAAGTCATTCGCACTTTGATGGAGCGCAGTGCCGTCTATCGTCGCGCCCTGGCTCCGGTTATGGGCGCCATTGGGCTGACCGGACTGGCCTGTGCCGGTCTGGCTATAATGGTTGGAATCACAACCGGTCGCGCCTTTGCCTGTTATTGGATGATCGTGGCAGCGGTCTCCCTGGCAGAAGCCTTGTTGCTGGTGCGCCGCCAGGCGCTTAAGGACCAGGAGCCGTTTTGGTCGCTGCCCACGCGCAGGGTGACGCAGGCGTTGGGACCCCCATTTTTTTGCGGGATATTCGCGGGCCTGGCAGGCATCTACATTAACCCGGCCGATACCCGGTGGCTGCCTTCGGCGTGGATGGTGCTCTATGGTTGCGCCTTGCACTCGGCGGGTTTCTTTATGCCCCGAGGAATCAAGCTCTTTGGATGGGTCTTCGTAGTGGCTGGTTGCGCCTGGATACTCATCGTTCCTTCGATGTCCGTCGCGGATTGGGCCATGGGAATTTTTTTTGGCGGTGGTCATGCGGCCTACGGCTTGTACTTGTATTTCACGGAAAAGCGCGGGAATGCGGCGTGAATCCAAAACCGTTCCTCCAGATCGATCGCGTCATTCACGAGAAGGGGCGCCTGCCGATCATGTCGCTTCTGGCCGCTTCGCCCGAACTTTCTTTCACAGATTTGCGCGACACGCTCAATATGACCGATGGCAATTTGAGTATGCACATCAAAACTTTGCAAGAGGCCGGGTTCGTGTCGGTGACAAAATCCTTTCAACGGCAACGGCCCCTGACCACTTGTTCGCTGACCCCGGCTGGACGAAAGGCATTTGCAGACTACATTGATCTCTTGGAGCAAATCGTCAGGCAAGCTAGAGAATCGAAGCCACCTGAGCAAAAAAAATGAACACATCTTGTTTCATGCCGTCTAACTTTGTATTGCAAAGTGAACTGGCAATTTCAGCCCCGCCCCGATACGCGGTCAGAATCATTCGGGCCACCCATTTGGGCATGTGCTTTGGCGTCCGCGATGCCATCACCCTGGCGTTGGAGGAGTCCCGGCGCCAGCCATTGACCATTCTCGGCGAATTGGTCCATAATGAGTCCGTGGTTAGCGATCTACGCGCGCAAGGCATAAATATCGAAGAGCAGGCCGCGGACGTCCGGACGCCAGCGGTCATGATCACTGCCCACGGAGCTTCGGAAAAAGCGATGGAAAGGGCCCGGTCTCACGGTTTGCGCGTCCTGGAAGCTACCTGTCCGCTCGTTCATTACGCCCATCGCGTGCTCCGACAACTGGTGCGCGAAGGATTTTACCCCGTCATTGTCGGCCAGCGCGGACACGTCGAAGTGCGTGGATTAACGGAGGATTTGGACCGATTCGATGTCGTGCTGACGGAACAGGATGTGCGACAATTAACGGAGCAACCACGCTTTGGCGTCATGGCGCAGACGACCCAACCGGTGGACAAGGTCTGTCGTCTGGTGGAATTGATAAGGCGCTGTTTTCCGCGGTCGAAGGTGCGCTACGTGGACACGGTCTGCCAGCCAACCAAACAACGTCAAAACTCGGCTGTAGAATTGGCGCAACAATCGGATGTTGTCGTGGTTGTGGGGGGAGCACACAGTAACAATACGCGTCAACTAGCGGCAACCTGCAGCAGCCATTGCGCGTATGTTTATCACGTGCAGGGAACCGCAGATTTGCGGGCCGAATGGTTCGCGGGCGCTGCCACTGTGGGTATCACGGCTGGAACCTCCACCCCAGATGATATCGTTGACGCCGTCGAAAACTGGCTGAAAGCAAATCTCGATTAATAAACAATGGGCTGGAAGCTATTTGTGGACAATCCAAGTCCAGTGCCGAAGCTGATAATGTTGGTGAACCCAGGGTTGGAGCGTGTGCCATTGCCGGGTTGGATCCAAGTAAGATTACCCACGGGGCTGCCTCCGGCAAGCGTAACCCACCCGGCCAGTAAGCCCGTGTGGCTATACAAACTTTGGTACACTGGAAAACTTCCATCGGCTCCGAGCGTTGTCGATTGCGAAATCGTCGTGCCATCCCCTAAAAAGCCCACCAGCGAAACAAGCCCGCTGGTAGAAACCGCTAGCACGCACGCCCAATTACCCGGGGCCTGGCCGGGAGGCGGAGGACTGAGAAAGACAAAATCTTCGGTCTGCGGAAAAGCACTTGCCCCGAGAGTGGCAGTCAGCAACGCCACCCAAGGGTTAGAGGCGTTCATATTGGAAACAACCCCTGTTAACCGGTTCGTGCCTAAAGCGGTGGTGGCGTAAAGCGTGAGGTTCAAGTTGGAGAAACCCACATGGCTGCGATCAACAATCGTATTGATTTCTTTGCCGGTGAACACCCCGGAGATGGCAAAAGTCTGCCCGCCGAGGGCGACTTGCGAGCTATATGCTCCGCTTGGTCCAATGGTCCATTTGGATAAAAACCCTGTGGCAATTTCAGTCACAATGGAATTCCCGGTAGAATTGGTTTGGTTGAATAAACCGTTATAGACCCCAGGCTGAATGGCTGACATGGCCGGGGCGCCGCCGTTCGCCGAACTCGCAGGGTCCAAAATGGTGACGTAAGCAACCTGACTCGTCACGCTGCCGGCCGCGTTAGACACCACCACCTTGTAAGAGCCTGCGCTGGATTCTGAAACCTCCGGCAATATCAATACCGAATTCGTTGCGCCTTCTATGGCACTACCGTCGAAAAACCATTGAAAACTAACAGGCGTGACAGATGCAACATCCACGGAGAGAACAAGAGGCGACCCAATAACTGCTGATTGCGCCATGGGTTGGGCGAGTATTCCCGGAGGCGCCGCCGCCGTATTAGTAATGACGGTTGAGTCCGCGCTTTGAGCAGTGGCGCTATAGGCCGTCACAGTGAAATAATAGGTCTGGCCTACCGTTAGTGCTTTCACCACCGCCGTCGTATTGGTCCCAACGTCCACGTTGTAAGCGTAAATGCCGCTCCTCGTTCCGTAATGGATTTTGTATCCCACGACCTCAGGGCTTGGGCTTGGATTCCAGGCAAAAGACAAACTGCCGGCCTGAACTTCGACAGAACAGAAGATGCAAAAGGCCGCCGCCCACGCCAATACCATCCTTGCTGCGACAGAATTACTAGACAATCTAACCACAACTACTCATTCAATTTAATGACCGACTCGGGCGGGATCCTTGCCGGTATCAGGTTTTATTCAGCTAAACTCCTTCGGGTACAGTAATAGCATTTGCTATGCCATTAACAGTAAATTCCCCGATTCAAACGAAGTGGTCTCCCCGATAGTGTCTTAAGGGTTGTGCAGACTATGAGATTCGGCGTGTTAGTTCCCGCAATCCTTCTTCCGCTTCGCCTCGCGGAAGGTTCCCGGCCAGAAGCGCGGCGTCATTTTGCCGCAAGATGCGTTCATAGAACGCAATCCCAAACTCCATGCTTGCCCGGTCATTCACTGTGGCTTCCAGAATTGAAAAGAGCGTGTCCTCCGCCTTGGCCCATTGTCCGGTATTCTCGTAATGCTGCATGAGCATCGCCTGGGTGGGCACCGGCAACGCCTCGCTCGCCAGCGATTGGACCAACGCTTCCACTCTCGGCACAAACGCTGGATGTTCGCCCGCATCGCTTTGCGTCGAGACCTCAAGCAGCAGGTGCAACGCCTTAAGGAAAACTTGCCGTGCGTCCGAGGTCCGGCCTTCGGCAAGGAAGTTGTCCCCGGCTTCCCGCAGCAAGGAAATCAAGAGGAAAAGCCGAGGGCGCACGACCTGAGTGGGCTGGTCACGCGCAATGCGTGCGAGCAACTCTCCGAGAGTTGCGCGAGGTTGTACGCCCCGGCCGCGGCAAGCTTTTCACATTGGGCATCGACCGCCTGGCAGGCCTCCTCCAAACGATGTTTCTGCCGTAAAGCCCGAATTTGCACCAGAGCTTGAACGCATTCCTCAATGGCCCGCAAAATGTAATCGCGTCGGATCATCTCAGCTTTTGATGTCTATCATACTCTTTGCGGGATTCATAACATAACCGTAATCCGTGACTTTGAGGACATTTCTGCCGCCGTTGCGGCAAGAAGCGCCAAAGTGCAAATACCTACGAATGCCTGCAAAAAACGCACCCTTGGCCTAGGTTGTTCGGCGGTTATTTGCACCTAGGCCGAAGCTCAAGAAACAGCCGGAGGCATCAGAAGTCCGGAGGAACCACCGAACAGGGTGATTGGCACAAACTGAATCAGCCGGCGGGACGCCGACTGGAAGCGACCGATCCGCCTCCGCGATGCGTCGGCGAGACAAGAACGGTCGCGCCCCACGCTAATACTTGTCGCGGGCCACCGTCCACATTGCCGGCCACTCACTCTCTCCATCCACTGGCCACTATGTCCCATGTCAAAGAACAGTCCCTTGCGGGATTGATGCGCCATTATACCACGTTTTAATGGTTTGTCTATTTTATTTGTTGCATTGCGCTCAAGTTGCACTATAATTTGGGAATGAAAGCTCGCCAAGCTGACATGCGGGCCGCGACCGCCCCGGCGGACAGCGCGGCGTTTCCTGAACCACCGTCCGCCACGGGGCCTTCCGGGCGCGCCCGCACCGGGAAAATTGCGCGGCTGCCGCACCGCATTCGCGAAGCGCTCAACGAGCGTCTGCGGGAGGGCCTGCCCTGCGCCGAAATCCTCTCCTGGCTCAATGCGCTGCCAGAGGTGCGCGAAACGCTGCAAAAGCGTTTCGACGGCTCGCCCATGACGCAAGATAACATCTCCCGCTGGCGTCACGGCGGTTATGCGGGCTGGCTGGAGAACCAGCAGAATAAGGAGGCCATTGCCATCATGGCCGCCTCCTGCCGGAATATTGACCAGAAGGAGCGGGAGGAATTGACCAGCCAGATCGCCCTGGCGGTGACGGCCCGCATGGTGGTGGAGCTGAGGAAATTTGATGCCCTGCCCGAAGGGGACGGCAAGTCCGCCGCCTGGCGGGAACTGGTCTGGTCGCTGACCCTGTTGCGGCGCGGGGAATTTTATCACGAGAAACTGCGGTTGGAGCGGGACAAACATTTTCCGCCCAAGGAACCCGAGAAGCGGCTGTGCAAGGAGGAGCAAATGGAGCGCATCCGGGAAATCATGGGGATAGGCGGCCCGCACTGGAATAGATTCACAAAACTGTGGGAAGGTGAGGGCGCGGAGGAAGCGAACGAGAAAGACGAAGTGGAACGCCAGGTCTGGGCGGAGATGGATCGCCGCAAAGCCGAGCGGGCAGCCGCGGCGAAAGCGGCGGAGACTGCTCAGGCCGAGGCACCTGCGGAAGGAGCGGCGGACCAGAATCCCGCCGAGCATTCCCCGGAAGAAAGGGCAGACGAGGAATACACCCGCGACCTCGACGGTAGCGGCAGCCCAGGAGCGACACAGCCAGAAGTTCATTTGAGAACGAGAGAGCCGACAGGACCCTGTCGGGAACGAGAACCATGTCCCGCGCGACTGCCCGAGCCACGTCACCCGGCCGCCGGTTCGCGGTAAACATGGCCGACAAGGGCGTTCGGTTTTTGTATCTGTGAAAACACGGTATTTTTTCAACAGTGAGGGCTGATACCTAGATGCACGACCAAGGCCTTAATAGGAGTGGCTGCCGTCGTCCAGCCTTCTTTTGCAGCTTTGCTTTAATCTCGATTATGTTCTTGCAAAATAAATGAGCAGTCGCTCGAATATGAACGCTCGGCTAAATGCCAGAGAACGAAACGAAGGCGCATGCATGATCAATTCGATTGAAATTGAGGGGTATCGTGGTTTTGATCGGTTTGAAATGGCCGATCTTGGGCTGGTCAATCTTCTTGTCGGTCGCAACAACAGTGGCAAAACTTCCGTTCTTGAGGCGATCTATCTTTTGACTTCCAAAGGCGACCCGGCGGCGATCTGGCAGCTTCTTTGGAAGCGCGGTGAGCAATTGCCCGAAGAACGTCCTAGACCGGAAGCCGGACCAGAATTAGACGTCTGCCATTTGTTTTATGGGCATGATTTGCATATCGGTTCCAAAATTGTTTTGTCAGCAAAGAATCAATCTCCTAAACGTAGTCTTGAATTTGAGATTGCCGAACCGACCGCTAAAGAGCGCGAGCGGTTAGTATTTCCGAGGTTTTCACTTGTCATGCACATCAAAGGCAGCCAAATGCAAGCTCCCGGTTTGCTTCCGATCACTCGCAAAGGCGGATTGTCCTCTGAGGTATTTGAGATGCCCCGCAGAATGCGGAGCAGATTTAGTGATGACTCGGAACGTGCTCAATATATTACCACAGACTCCATGACACCCCAAGAATTAACAAAGATGTGGGATAAGATTGTGCTTACTCCAAATGAAAGCCTAGCACTAAATGCTATGAAGTTTTTAGATCCAAGCATTGAGCGCATTGCCGCTCAATCTATGGGCGAGTACTTTAATGTGTCTCGCGGCGGATTCAAAGTCAAACAATCTGGCCGTGACCAGCCCATACCAATCGGAAGCTTGGGAGACGGAATGTGGCGCATGTTGGCTATGGCGGTTGCCATATCCTATTCCAAAGGAGCGGAAGGGGGGGTATTGCTCGTGGATGAAATTGACACTGGTCTGCATTATACTGCTATGGAAGAAATGTGGCGGCTGCTCTATAATGCTGCGAAATCATTTGGCGTACAGATTTTCGCGACAACTCATAGCTCGGACTGCGTTAATAGCCTGGCCAAAATATGTAATGCTTTACCTCAGGAGAAAGATCGCGTTACACTCCAAAGGATAGAATCTGGCAAAAAGAAGGCCGTTCCTTATAGCGAAGGGGAAATTAAAATGGCAGCCGAACATAAAATCGAAGTTCGGTAAAAGTGAATCCGCCACAAACCAAACGATTATTGGTAGAAGGCTACGACGACCTTTTTTGTGTAGTTGGCCTAATGCGTCATTATGTCAATTGGCCGAAAGATAAATATGATGCTCCAGTTTGGATTGAGGCTGTAGGCAGTGTGGACAAAATACTTCAAAGAGATTATCTCTCAGCATCATTAAAAGACCCCAACATTAAGACGCTCGGCATTATGCTCGATGCCAACGGAGATGCGTTTGCTCGGTTTTCCAGCCTCAAAAATCTGAGCAATAATTTTTTTAACGACCTTCCAGCTCAATTGCCAAAAGGTGGACTGATTGCGGACAATAGTGATGGGAAACGCATCGGATTATGGGTCATGCCGGACAATGAGTCTAAAGGAGCAATCGAAGTATTCCTGAAGTATCTAGTTCCAGATGCGACCACGCCTGTATGGGAACATGCAGTTCGATCCGTAACTCAAGCACGGGCGTTAGGCGCTAACTGTAAGGATGGCCATATAAATAAAGGCAATTTATTTACATGGTTGGCATGGCAGGACGAACCCGGCCAATCACCAGGGCTGGCATTGACTAGAAAAATTCTTGATCCAAGCGCCGCAGGTGCGAAAACTTTTGCTGCGTGGTTCATCAAGCTTTATTCTTTGGAATTAGCAATCGATTTGCAACCTCGGTCTGCGGCATAAGCTAGATTTGTTTGTGCGTGCCGCGCCCGTGTCAGTCCTCACTTTTTAAACTAATTAAGACCGGTTGGATTTCCAGCAGATCCAAGACGAGTTTTGGAATAGGCGAAATCGACATATAAGCACAACAACGGTATCTGTCCCGTCCGCAAAT
>Ga0182024_10015864_pt1 | contig 14362 bp, 11 predicted proteins | sample P32metaG_FD_120480 | JGI IMG/M metagenome (GOLD analysis project Ga0182024, IMG submission 120480) | Permafrost microbial communities from Stordalen Mire, Sweden - P3-2 metaG (Illumina Assembly) | ecosystem: Environmental > Terrestrial > Soil > Wetlands > Permafrost | place: Sweden: Stordalen... | reverse complement strand
GATGTCGATGTGGCCGCCGCGGATCATGGCAAACGAATCGGCCGAACTGAAATAGCTCGTGGTCGGCAGCTCGGTGACAGTCTGCTTGCCGGCATTGATGAGATCGGCGTCTTCCTCGCCCTCGAACGGGAACGGACCGGTGCCGAGCATGCCGTTCTCGGATTGCAGCTGCACGCTCATTCCGGGCGGGATGAAATTCGATACCAGCGTCGGAATGCCGATGCCGAGATTGACGTAGAAGCCGTCACGCAACTCCTTGGCGGCGCGCGCCGCCATCTGATCGCGGGTCCAAGGCATCAGACTTCCTCCCCTGTTCCGGCGGGCGCGTCGGCTTTTTCGCGCTTACGGACGGTGCGTTGCTCGATGTGTTTCGTCGGGTTGGCTACGTGAACGATACGTTTCACGTATATTCCAGGCGTGATGATGTGGTTCGGATCAATGTCGCCGGGCTGCACCAGGTGCTCGACCTCGGCCACCGTCACCTTGCCCGCAGTGGCCATGATCGGATTAAAATTGCGCGCAGTCTTGCGGTACGCAAGGTTGCCTTCGGTATCGCCCATGAAAGCGTGGACGATCGATAGATCGGCAACGAGACCGCGCTCCATGACGTAGCGCTCGCCGTCGAATTCGCGCTCGTCCTTGCCTTTCGCGATCAGCGTGCCGACCCCAGTCTTGGTGAAAAACGCCGGCACGCCGGCGCCGCCGGCGCGGATGCGCTCGGCGAGCGTGCCCTGCGGGTTGAACTCAATCTCGAGTTCGTTGGCGAGGAATTGCTGCGCGAAGGTCTTGTTCTCCCCGACATAGGAAGCGATCATTTTCTTGATCTGCCGGGTGTCGAGCAGAACGCCGAGGCCTTTGCCGTCGACCCCGCAATTATTGGAGACGACGGTCAGATTTTTGACCCCGGAATCGCGGATCGCCAGGATCAAGGTCTCGGGAATGCCGCACAGTCCGAAGCCGCCGGCCATGATCATCATGCCGTCCTTGAGCACCCCGGCCAACGCGGCGCGCGCGTCCGCATAGACCTTGTTCATCACCGCTCCATTTCCCCCGGCAAAATTTCAACTACGCATAACCGATACGCATATCTTGGCCGGCGCAAAGGTCAACTAGCCCGCCCCGCCGTCCATACCGATTGTCTTGATAATCGGGAATCCGAAATTGTGGGGATAGTAGTTCCAGGCTACGAAGCCTACGGCAAACAGCACTCCCGCAATGATGGCACCGGCGAAACGGTTCCTAAATGCAATAAGACTGCCGAGCAACGCGGCAACGAATGCTAACACTCCCATCAAGCTAACGAAGACCCAATTCACGGCCGACAAATCGATAGGCATTGTGTGCTCCTGGCAATGTAAGTTGAAGGACCTCGACGGCTAGTCTAGCCGAGCTTCCGCCGCCGCGCGACGGCTTGGCGTCGCTTAGCACATGAAGTTATATCGGCCTAACGGCGGCTCGTGACGGGCGCATATACGACGCGACAGGAGAATAAGGACGACATGGAGCAGCTTTCGGAACGCCTGCAGACGCCAATCTCGGCCGCCGAGCTCGAACGCCGGTGGGCCGCCGTGCGCGCCGCCATGGAGCGCGAGAAGATCGACGCGCTGCTCTTGCAGAACAACAACGATCATATGGGCGGCTACGTCAAATACTTCACCGACTTGCCGGCGACCAACGGCTATCCCCTGACCGTCGTATTCCCCCGCGACGATCTCATGACGCTGGTCAGCATGGGTCCCTTCGGCGGCGCCAATAATCCGACCGCGAACGGCGACGGCGTGAGCCGCGGCGTCAAGCAATGGCTGACCACGCCGAGCTTCGCCTCGTGCCACTACACGGCCAGCTACGATCCAGAGCTCGCCGCGAAGGCGCTCGCGCCCTGTGCTGGCGGCACGATCGGTCTCGTCGGCACCTATCAGATGTCGTTTGCGCTTGTCGACTATCTGCAAAAAGGCCAGTTCTCCAATTCACGGTTCGTCGATGCCTCCGATTTGGTCGACCGAATCAAGGTGATCAAGAGCGCCGAGGAACGCGAGCTCGTTCGGCGCGCCGCGGCGATGCAGGATGGCGCCATGCGCGCCGCCTTTGCCGCCGTCGAGTCGGGAATGCGCGATCGCGACATCGCCGCCATCGCCCAATGCCATAGCCAGCGTAACGGCAGCGAGAACGGCATTTACCTGTGCGCCTCGATGCCCGCGGACAAGCCGGCGCAATTCAGCCAGCGCCATTTCCAGAACCGCGTTATCGAAAAAGGCGACGTCATTGCGCTTCTGGTCGAGGATTCCGGTCCCGGCGGAATGTATACCGAGCTTGGCCGCACCTGCGTCGTGGGTAAAGCCTCAGGCGAACTCAAGGATGAGTTCGCCTTCGCGCTTGAGGCGCGCAAGTTCAATCTCGGGCTGCTCAGGCCCGGCACGCCGTGCAAGGATATTTTCGAAGCCTACAACGGCTTTATGCGGCGGAACGGCCGGCCGGAGGAGAAGCGCATTCACTGCCACGGCCAGGGCTATGATCTCGTCGAACGACCGCTCATCCGCAATGACGAACCGATGTCGATCGCAAAGGACATGAATATCGTCGTGCATCCGACCTATTTCCGCGGCCATGTACTGTCGTGGGTCTGCGACAATTATCTGATCGAGGCGGACGGGCCGAGCGAACGGCTGCACCGCTTCCCCGAAATCATCACCGAGCTCGGATGACCACTTGCGTTTGCCGCATTTTCTTGCGCATTAATTTTGCACCAAAGGAATGGCGCCGCTGATAAGCTTCAGAACGTAAATGGATCGCGGCGGACCGAAGGGCGAGGTTCTGATATGCGGGGGCTGGACGGCAAAACAGCAATCATCGCGGGCGGCTCGACCCTCATCGGACAGTCCGTCGCCGAGACGCTCGTGGGTTACGGCAGCAACGTCGTAATCGCCGACATCAACGTGGCCGACGGCGAGGCGACCGCCAAAAAGCTCGGTAACAAAGCGCGGTTCATCAGCTGCGATCTCACCAGCGATGAGGATATTGCCGCGGTCGTCAAAGCGGCGGTCGATGCGACTGGCAGGCTCGATTTTCTCGTCAATGTCGCCTGCACCTACCTCGACAACGGCGCCGAGACGACACGCGCCGATTGGCTAACGGCTTTTAACGTCAACCTCGTCGGCTCAGTCATGCTGATGCAGGCCGCGCGGCCGCATCTCAAAAAGAACAAAGGCGCCATCGTCAATTTCGGCTCGATCTCCTCGCGCGTCGCGCAAACCGGCCGCTGGGTCTATCCGGTATCCAAGGCAGCGATCCTGCAATTGACGCGCAACCAGGCGATGGACCTCGCCCCGGACGGCATTCGCGTCAATGCGGTGTCGCCGGGATGGACCTGGAGCAACATCATGGTCGAATTGACCAAAGGTAACCGCGCTAAGACTGACGGCGTCGCCAAGCCTTTCCATCTGCTCGGCCGTGCCGGCAATCCGTCCGAGGTCGCGGAAGCTGTCGCTTTCCTGCTGTCGGACAATGCAAGCTTCATCACCGGCACCGACATCCGCGTTGACGGCGGCTACACTGCCATGGGACCCGAACGCGCCGATCCCGCGATACCTTTGCTTATGGAATAGAGCACGATCCCGAAAAGCCGATACCGGATTTTCGGAAAAATCATGTTCAACAGAAACTTTTGAACGCGGCCGCACTGCTCGGCTGTACCACAGGAGAGGGCGATGAGTTCGAAACGCATCATCACGATCGTCGGCGGCGGCCAGTCCGGCCTACAGCTCGGCAATGGCTTGCTTTCGGCCGGCTACGATGTCCGCCTGGTGCAGGATCGTAAGGGCGACGACATCCGCGCCGGTAAAGTGATGTCGAGCCAATGCATGTTCGACAAGGCGCTAAGCTACGAGCGCGACCTCGGCCTAAATTTCTGGGACAAGGAATGCCCGACGGTCGATTCTATCAGCTTTACCGTTCCCGCACCCGATGGCTCGGGCAACAAGGCGATCGACTGGAACGGCATGCTCGACAAGCCCGCGCAAGCAGTCGACCAGCGCGTGAAATTCCCGCGGTGGATGCAGGAATTCGAAAAACGCGGCGGCCAGATCGAATACAAGGCAGCCGGACCCGCCGACCTCGAAAAATATGCCGCGCAATCCGACCTTGTCATTGTCGCGGCCGGCAAGGGCGACGTCGCCAAGTTGTTCGAGCGCGACGCGCAAAAGAGCCAGTTCGACGCGCCGCAGCGCGCGCTGGCGCTTACCTACGTCAAGGGACTGACGCCGCGTCCGCACCATTCGGCGGTGGCGTTCAATCTCATTCCCGGCGTCGGCGAGTATTTCGTCTTTCCGTCGCTGACCACCACTGGCCCCTGTGAAATCATGGTGCTCGAGGGCGTTCCCGGCGGCCCGATGGATTGCTGGGAGAGAATTTCCTCACCGGCCGAACATCTGGCCAAGTCGAAATGGATTCTGGATACGTTTTTGCCCTGGGAAGCCGAGCGCGCGAAAAATGTCGAGCTCACCGATGACAATGGCATTCTTAGCGGACGCTTCGCACCAACCGTCCGCAAACCGATCGCGAAGCTGCCGTCCGGCAAGGCCGTGTTCGGCATGGCCGACGTGGTCGTGCTCAACGACCCGATCACCGGACAGGGATCGAACAACGCGTCGAAATGCGCGAAGATCTATCTCGACTCGATCCTTGCGCAAGGCGACAAGCCATTCGACCAAGCCTGGATGCAGGCGACATTCGACCGCTACTGGGATTATGTGCAGTACGTGACCGGCTGGACCAACGCGTTGCTGCAACCACCCCCGCCGCACGTGCTCAACATCATGGGCGCCGCACAGGGCATTCCAGTTCTCGCCCGCCGCATCGCCAATTGCTTCAACGAGCCGTTGGATCTGTTCCCCTGGTTCGCGGTGCCCGAAGAAGCGGACAAGTATCTCAAATCTTTGGCGGCGTGAGTTGCGTCAAAGCCGTCATGCCCGCGCTTGCCGCGAGCATGACGCTACGCCTTTTTCAGGGTCCGTGCGACGTAATCGCGGATATCATCAATCGCCCCGGTCCAAATGTCGGTGACGGTTTGGTCTGTCAACGCCCTGCTTCGCTCCACGCGTTCGGCGGCCTCTTGGCGGAGTTGCTTCTTGGTTTGGGCGAAGGCCGCCGGCGACAACCGTGCGAGTTCTTGCGCGGCCGCGTTTGCACGCGGAATCAGCGCGTCACTTTCCACCACCTCGTCGACCCAACCGCGCTCGAGGGCCGCGCTGGTATCGTAGGTCGCGCCGCCGAATGTAAACTCCGGCAGATGGCGCCGCGGCACGGCAAAGCGCACGATCTCGAAGGCGAGCGCGGGAAACGGCACGCCCACCAGAAGCTCCGTCACGCCGATGCGGCCGACTGCGCGTGACATGATGCGTCGATCGGCGCAGCAGGCGAGCACGCAGCCGCCGGCGATGGCGTGGCCGTTGATTGCCGCCACGACCGGCGTCGGATGGAAGAACACGGCCTCATAAAGCCGATGCAATGTCGGCAGGAACTTGCGCACATAATCAGGGCCGCCCGAACTCACCTGCAACAGGTCAACGCCGGCCGAAAATATTCGGCCTTGCCCGGTCACTACGATCGCACGCGCGTCGGTGGCACGAAGCTCATCGAAGCGCTTCGCCAGTTCCTCGCACAGCGCAATATCCAGCGCATTGGCTTTGCCGTGCCTGATGGTAAGAATCGCAATGCCGTCTTCGGTTTTCAGCTCAATCATGTTTCGGACCACCGCACCACCGCTCCCCCCGCGAAGCCACAAACAACGATAACGCACAAGACCAGAATGGTTAAGCGCGGCCGATTTTAGTCCGGGCTTTGCGCGAAAAAATCCGCAATTGCGTCACCTTGAGGTCACTCCGGTCTGTCCCGAATGCTCCTTCACGATGCAGTAATGGAGGGATACAATGCTCGATATTCGCATTGTCACGGCGGGCGCGATCTTTTCGGCTTTCTCGCTTGTTTCGGGCTTGGCCGTCAGCGGCGCAGAGGCGCAAACCGCGCCCACTGAGACAGCCGGCAAGCCGATCCAACTCCTTCAGCCGAGCAAAGCAAAGACGAAGCCGCAGGCCAAGTTGGCCGCCAAACCGGCCGGCAAGACCAGAACAGCGTCCAGGAGCAGGACCAGATCGCATGGCATTCATAGCGTGGTGGCCGCGCGAAAACGGTTCCACGCCCGAACGCAGATCGCACAGGCGCCTGCGCCGGACAGCGCTTGGCCGGCGGCTTCTTCGGCTGCGCCGACGGAGGTCGCGGCGGCCGCGTCCATACCGCCACAACCCGTGGCGGCACCGGCCGAAGCTGCCGCCGGGGCGCTCGTCGTTGGCGGGCATACGGTGCAGTTGGTTTCACCGAACGACGCAAACGAGATCGACCTCGCCGCCAACGACGCGGGTGCGCGGGTAAGCGCCGCGCCGCCGGATAACGCGGTCGCGAGCACCCCGGCGATAAGGGACATTATCGAGGCGCAACCGAAATCGGACTCGGTGAGAGTTGCGACAGTTCAGCAGCCGGGAAGCGAAGTCGGCAGCACGTCCTGGGTTCTGCAAGTTTTGGCTGCGCTCGGCGGCGCGGTCGCGGCCGGCTCCGTCGCCTGGTTTCTGATCGGCGCAGCCCCGCAACGGACTTACGGGTGAGCGGGGAGTCATTCCGGGGCCAAGCGCACAGCGCGACGCCTCGGAATGACGGCTCTAACCATTTACCTTGAGCGAACTGAATAACTCGTACGCCTCTTTCGGCTTTAAGTTCTTATGCACGACGGCGTTGACGGCGGCGATCATCGCCTTCGGCGCGTCCGACTGAAAAATATTGCGTCCCATGTCGACGCCGGACGCGCCCTGCCGCACGGCGTTGTAGGCCATCGTTAGCGCGTCGAGCTCGGCGAGTTTTTTCCCGCCCGCCATCACGATCGGCACCGGACATGAGGCGGTGACGGTCTCGAATCCGTCCTCGACGTAATAGGTCTTGACGTATTGCGCGCCGAGCTCGGCGATGATGCGGCAGGCGAGCCGGAAGTATTTCGCGTCACGCACCATATTCTTGCCGACGGCGGTGATGCCCATGACCGGAATGCCGGCGCGCAATCCGGCATCGACGAGCTTGGTCATGTTGTGGACGGAGCGCGTCTCGAATTCACCGCCGATGAAAACCTGGATGCCGACGCCGGCGGCGTTGAGCCGCACCGCGTCCTCCATGTCCATCGCGATCTGCTCGTCGGACAGTTCTTCGCGCAGGATGCTCGGACCGCCGCTCGCGCGCAGCACCATCGGCTTCGTGGAATCTGCCGGAATGATCGAGCGCAAAATGCCGCGCGTGCAGAACAGCGCATCGCAGGACGGCAACAGCGGCACGATGGAAAGGTCGATGCGCTCTAGCCCAGTGGTCGGGCCCTGAAAGTAGCCGTGGTCGATCGCCAGCATCACGGTGCGCCCGGTTGCGGGGGCAAAAACCCGGGCGAGGCGATTCTTCATGCCCCAGTCGAGCTGGTGCGAGCCCTTGAGGTAGAAGCCCGGTGTCTGCTGCGGCCGATCCGCCGAGTAACGTTCCCCTTCCCTGTCGACTTCCGGCATGACGCTCCTCGTTTGCGGCCGCTCTTCGATCGCGTGGTGCAATCGGGAACGTATGCGTCATCGCATCCAAGCCAGCAAGGCGTCCTTCCTGGGCGGCGCGCCGAGAAAACCCGAAAGGGGACCCTTGGCATTGTTCCTGTTTTGTTCTATTAGAATTTCCCCTCGGATAGAGGCCGACCATGACCCAGCCCAGCCCTCTCATCCTCATGCGGAACCGTACCGCCATCGCGCAGGAATTGCGTCGCTTATTGCCCAGGATGGAAGGGTTTCGGACCTCAAAAACCCTCGCTTTCGGCCTGTCCGCCATCGATCGTTACCTGCCGCAGGGCGGCCTCGCTTGCGGCGCGCTGCATGAGGTCGTGCCCAACGACCGTGCGACCCCTTCTGCCCTCGGCTTCATCGCGGCCCTCCTTACCCGCTTGCCGCGGACTCACCCTCTCCTCTTCGTCATCCCAGCCTATGGGCTCCGTCATTACGGCCGGCCGCACGGCCATGGCCTGAGCGCGCTTGGCCTCGATCCGCGCCATCTGATCATGGTCGAGACGGCGCATAGACGAGAAACCCTGTGGGCCATGGAAGAGGCGCTGCGTTCGGGCGCGCCTGCCGCCGTCGTTGGCGTGATCGACAAGCTCGATCTGAAAACCAGTCAACGATTGCAGCTTGCCGCCACCGATGCGGGCCTGCCGCTCTTCCTGCTGCGGCCGGCGGAAATACTGGAATCGAGCGCAGCGGCCACGCGCTGGCGCGTCGGCACGGCTCCCGCCACACGCGACCGTTTCGGCCTGATCACCCGCTCGCGGTGGCAGCTCATGCTTGAACGCTGCCGCAACGGACGCGCGGGCGAATGGATGGTGGAGTACGATCATGTCGCGCATCGTTTCAGTCTGGCTGCAGCGCTGGCCGATCCTGCGTATCCTCGCGGCACAGGTGAAAAGCCCATCAGGCAAGCCTGTTGATCCTGACCGCCCATTCGTGCTCGCCGTAACCGCCGCCGGAGGGCCGCGTATCGCCGCCTTGAACGAGGCGGCAGAGGCCGCGGGACTCATGCTCGGCGAGCCGTTGGCCGATGCGCGCGCGAAAGCGAGCCACGTGCAGGTGCGCGCGGTCGATACCGCCGCCGATGACGCCGCGCTGCGCCGCCTAGCGCTGTGGGCGACGCGTTATACGCCGACCGCTTCCCCCTGGAGCGAGGAGAACGGCGCCGACGGGTTTTTCCTCGACATCGAAGGCGCCGCGCATCTCTTCGGCGGCGAGGAAAAGTTGCTCGCCGATCTTTCCTTCCGGCTCGAAAGAAATTTCGGTCTGCCGGCCCGGCTTGCCGTCGCCGACACGCCCGGCGCCGCCTGGGCGCTGTCGCGCTTTCACGCCGCGCCCTCCCCGGTCCTGCCCTCGGGGCAGGAAGCCGAGGCATTGGCGCCGCTCCCCATCGAAGCGTTGCGACTCTCGCCGAAAACCTGCACGACGCTGCGCCGGCTCGGCTTGAAATCCGTCGGCGCGCTTCTCGACAAGCCGCGCGCGCCATTTGCCGCGCGTTTTCCAGCCGAGTTGCTTTGGCGTATCGACCAGGCGCTCGGCCGCACCGACGAACCGCTTGTCCCTATCGCCGCGCCGCCGGTCTATCACACGCTGCGTTACCTGCTCGAGCCTATCATCACGCAGGAGGCTGTCGTCGCGCTGGCGAAACGTCTCATGAATACTCTCGTGCATGTTTTGACGCGCGATGATGTAGGAGCGCGCGCGCTGCGGCTGTCGCTCTATCGCGTCGATGGCGCGGTCGAGACGGTCGATATCGCGCTGACCTTGCCGACGCGCAATGTTGCCCACGTGATACGAATGATCGATCTGAAGCTCGAAGCGCTGGCGGCGACGCAGGATGCCGGCTTCGGCTTCGAGGCTATCGGGCTTGCCGTCACCCGCGCCGAACCCACCCCCGCGCGCCAGAACGAACTGATCGCCGAAGATGCCGGCGATGCCGATCGAACGGAGCGCTGCGCGGTCTTGATCGATACGCTGCGCCAGCGTCTCGGACCGCACAACGTGCAGCGGTTCGAGCCGGTCGCCAGTCATCTTCCCGAACGCGCGGAAGCGCGGCTGCCGATCACCGGCGAAGCTCGCGGTTTATGGCCGGAGCCTGAGCAAAAAACGCGGCCGCTTCTCCTTTTGCCCCATGCTGAGCCGGCCGAGGTCATGGCGCTCATCCCCGATGGACCGCCGCGGCGTTTCCGCTGGCGCGGCGTGACCTATGAAGTCGCAGGTTCCGAAGGTCCGGAACGCATCGCCAGCGAATGGTGGCGCCAGCACGACGGACATCGCTCGCCGAAGCCGACGCGCGATTATTACCTCGTCGAAGACGCAGACGGACACCGTTTCTGGCTCTACCGGGAAGGGCTTTACGAGCGCGAGACGGCATCGGCCCGCTGGTTCGTGCACGGGCTCTTTGCGTGAATTTTTTCGTGTGAGAAAGTAGATGAGCGCGTATGCCGAACTAGCCGTGACCACCAACTTTTCATTCCTGCGCGGCGCCTCGCATCCGCAGGAGATGGTCGCGACTGCCGATGAGCTTGGCCTTGCCGCCATCGGCATCGCCGACCGCAACTCTTTTGCCGGCGTAGTGCGGGCTTATGACGAAGCCAAAAACAGAAAAATAAAACTCCTCGTCGGCGCTCGCCTGGTGACGATCGATAATTTCGAAGTACTCGCCTATCCGACCGATCGTCCCGCCTATGGCCGGCTCTGTCGTCTCATCACCGCGGGCAATCTCAAAGCCAAGAAGGGCAAATGCCATCTGACCTTCGAGGAGATTCTCGTCGCGATTGAAGGCCAGATGCTCATAGCGATACCGCCACCCCCGCCTTTCCCTCCCCCGCAAGCGGGGGAGGGAAAGGGAGGGGGCGCTTTCACGGAGCGCCTCTCAGCCTTGGCCAGCGCGGCACCAAGGCGCACGTTTCTCGCCGGCGTCCATTATCATCGCGGCGACGAGCCGCGACGGCTCGGCCTATTGGCCGAACTCGGTGAGCGACTGAATGCGCCGCTCGTCGCCGTCAACGACGTTTCCTATCACGCACCGGAGCGCCGTCCGCTCGCCGACGTGCTTACCTGCATCCGTGAGAAGTGCACCATGGCCGAAGCGGGTTTGCGGCTCGCCGTCAATGCCGAACGGCATCTTAAATCTCCGGCTGAGATGGCACGGCTGTTCGCCCGCTTTCCCGACGCCATTGCACGCACGACCGAAATCGCCAAAGCCTGCAGCTTCTCGCTCAGCGAACTCCATTACGAATATCCCGATGAACCAGTGCCACCGGGTAAAACGGCTCAGCGGCATCTTGAGGATCTCACCTGGGCCGGCGCGCAAAACCGCTACCCAAGAAACAAATATCCGGATGGAATTCCTGGCGAGGTCGAGAAGCGCCTGAATGAAGAGCTCGCACTGATCGCCAAACTCAATTACGCACGCTACTTCCTCACAGTCCATGACGTCGTCGCCTACGCGCGTGAAGAACTAAAGATTCTTTGCCAAGGACGCGGTTCAGCGGCGAATAGCGCGGTTTGCTTTTGCCTTGGCATCACCGAGGTGAATCCGGAAACGACGAAACTCCTCTTTGCCCGCTTCATTTCCGAAAATCGCAATGAGCCGCCCGATATTGACGTCGATTTCGAACACGAGCGGCGTGAAGAAGTGATTCAATACATCTACAACCGCTATGGGCGCCATCGCGCGGCGATTTGCGCCACCGTCGTGCATTACCGCTCGCGTCGCGCCATCCGCGAAGTCGGCAAGGTGATGAGATTAACCGAGGATATCACTGCGGCGCTGGCAAAAACCGTATGGGGTTACGGCGACGGACTACCGGACGAACACGTTCGCCAGGCCGGGCTCGATCCCTACAATCCGGCGATCCGGCAGGCTGTTCATCTCGCCGATGAGTTGATCGGGTTCCCGCGCCATCTCTCGCAGCATGTCGGCGGCTTCGTGCTTACCCGCGGACCACTCGACGAAACGGTGCCCATCGCCAACGCGGCCATGGAGGAGCGCACCTTCATCGAGTGGGATAAGGACGACATCGATGTCATTGGCTTGATGAAAGTCGATGTGCTTGCGCTCGGCATGCTGAGCTGCCTGAGGCGTGGGCTTGATCTCCTGAAAATGCATTACGGCAAGGATTTATCGCTGGCGACCATCCCGCAGGACGGAACGGAAGATGCCTCGGCAGTCTACGAGATGCTGTCGCGCGCCGACTCCGTCGGCGTGTTCCAGGTCGAGAGCCGCGCGCAGATGTCGATGCTGCCGCGATTGAAACCGCAATCCTTCTACGATCTCGTCATCGAGGTCGCGATCGTGCGGCCGGGTCCGATCCAAGGCGACATGGTGCATCCTTACCTGCGCCGGCGCGATGGCATCGACAAGGAGCATTACCCCTCCCCCGATCCGGCGCACGGACCGGAGAACGAATTGGAGAAGGTCCTCAAAAGGACTCTCGGCGTGCCGCTGTTTCAGGAACAAGCGATGCAGATCGCCATCACCGCGGCGAAATTCACGCCCGACGAGGCGGATGGCTTGCGTCGCGCCATGGCGACCTTCCGTCACAACGGCAACGTCCATCTGTTCCGCGACAAGTTCATCAACGGCATGACCGCGCGCGGCTACGACCGCGCGTTCGCTGAAAATTGTTTCGGCCAGATCGAAGGTTTCGGCGAATACGGTTTTCCCGAAAGCCACGCCGCGAGCTTTGCGCTTCTGGTCTACGCCTCGGCCTGGATCAAATGCCGCTACCCCGACGTATTCTGCGCCGCCATCCTCAACAGCCAGCCGATGGGCTTTTATCAGCCGGCGCAATTGGTGCGCGATGCGCGCCAGCACGACGTCGACATTCGCGCGGCGGACGTCAATTTCAGCGATTGGGATTGCACGCTGGAGCCGGCAGCCCCCTCCCATGCCGTGCGCCTCGGCTTCCGCCTCATTCACGGTCTCAATGAAGACGAACTGAAGAAGCTCATCGCCGCGCGCGGCAACGGTTTTTCCTCTATCGAATGGCTCGCCGCGATTGCCGGCATTTCACGATTCACCATCGAACGGCTGGCCGAGGCGGATGCGTTCCGCTCCTTGGGCCTCGATCGGCGCGCCGCGTTGTGGGCGGCGCGGCGGCTCGACACGATCGGCGCCCGTCCGCCGCGCCGGCCGGATTCCGCCGCGACGGACGACGTGCTGCCGCTCCTGACGCCGCATCTGAGCGACGAGCTTTTCCCCGAACCCGCCGTCGCGCTGCCTGTCATGCCGCTCTGCGAACACGTCGTCGAGGATTACGTGGCGACCGGCTTGTCGCTGAAGGAGCATCCCGTGCGCTTCTTCCGCGACCGCCTCACCGCGCTGGGCGCCATGTGCAATGCTCAACTTCGCGGCGGCCCCCTCCCTACCCTCCCCCGCAAGCGGGGGAGGGATAGGGAGGGGGACACGTTTGTCACCGTCGCCGGCCTCGTGCTGGTGCGGCAGCGGCCGGGAACGGCGAAAGGCGTAATCTTCATGACGCTGGAGGACGAGACCGACATCGCCAACATCATCGTCTGGCCAAAAGCTTTCGAAACAAACCGCCGCACGGTGATGACGGCGCGTTTTCTCGCCGTGCGCGGCCGCCTGCAACGGGCGGGCCTCGTCATCCATGTGGTCGCGGAGAGTTTTGTCGATCTTAGCACCGAACTGCCATGGCTACGCGACGGCGACCTGTTTTCACCCCAAATTTCCGGCGGGACGCATCCGCAAGAGGCTTCCCTCCCGCTCAAAAGCCGCGACTTTCATTGATCCGCTATCAGACGGCGCTTTTGCCCGCACTCTTTTCCAGCACGCGCGCGAGCCGCTCGGAAAACGACCTCGCATCCGCCGGGCGATCGCCTTCGAGCACCCGCGCCTCGTCGAGCAACAGATGCGCCGCGTCCTCTTTCAGCGTCCGTTGGTCTTCGCCGAGCGCCGCGAGCGCAACGACAAGCTGGTGCCGCGGATTGACCTCGAGGATCGGCTTTGAAGCGTTGTTCAGCCGTCCAGAGCCCGCAAGCAGTTTTTCGAGCGCCCGGTCGGGCCCCGCATCGGCGGCGACCAAGCAGACCGCACTGTCGGTCAGCCGATCCGACGCTCGCACTTCGGCAACCGCGTCACCGAGCGTGCCCTTCATGAACACCAGAAAATCTTTGACCGATTCCTGGAGCTGCGGCGCCGCCGCCTCTTGCGCATCGAGGCGCGGAATGAGCGCCAGATCCGCCGCGCCCTGCGTCACCGACTTGAACGGCTTGCCATCGAAACCAAGACCCGACATGACCCAGAAGGTGTCGACCGGATCGGGAAGCAGCAGCACCTCAATGCCGCGCGCACGAAACCCTTCGAGATGAGGCGAAGTCTTCAGACGTTCGACATCGTCACCCGCCAGATAATAGATCGCGGTCTGGTTGATCTTGAGCGCGCCGACGTAGTCCTTGAGGCTCCGCCAAGTTTCGGTCGGTCCGGTAGTTTTAAAACGCGTGAGCGCGAGCAGCGTGTCGCGACGCTCGAAATCCTCGTAGATGCCTTCCTTCAGCACGACGCCGAACAGGTCCCAGATTTTCGTGTAGGTTTCCGGTTCCTTGTCCGCGAGCCGCTCCAATTCCGCGAGCACGCGGCTCGTGGCACCTTTCCTGATGGCGGCGAGCAGCGGGCTTTCCTGAATTTTTTCGCGTGAGACATTGAGCGGCAGATCGGCGCTGTCGACCAATCCACGGACGAATCGCAGATAGCGCGGCAGGATTTCCGCATC
>Ga0182024_10015863_pt1 | contig 14364 bp, 8 predicted proteins | sample P32metaG_FD_120480 | JGI IMG/M metagenome (GOLD analysis project Ga0182024, IMG submission 120480) | Permafrost microbial communities from Stordalen Mire, Sweden - P3-2 metaG (Illumina Assembly) | ecosystem: Environmental > Terrestrial > Soil > Wetlands > Permafrost | place: Sweden: Stordalen... | reverse complement strand
TCTGGTGTCTCGGCCGGGGAGACCAGGATGAGCTCGGCCTCCTTGTCGCCGAACCGGACCAGCGCGCGGGCATTGTCCAGGACCAGCACCCGGGTCCGCGGATCCGCCCAGGCTGCGGCGAGCCAGTCGGTGTCGCCGCGGCGGACGCTGACCCGGTCCACGGCGCTGCGGGCCAGCACGAAACCGCCCAGCTCCCCGGCGTAGTCCTGGGCCTCCGGCGTGCCGGCCCCGGTGCCCTGCGCGGCGCTCATCGGGTGGCCGTGATCCCGGCGGGATCGGCGGCCAGATCCTCCCAGAGGTAGGCCACCGCCTCCGCCCCGCGCAGCAGCAGCGCCATCTCCACCTTCTCGTTCGGCGCGTGGATCCGGTCGTCGTCCAGGCCCACCGCGAGGAAGACCAGCGGCGCGCCCAGGATGTCGGTCAGATCGGCCTCGGGGCCGCTGCCGCCTTCCCGGGTGAACAGTACCTCGCGGCCGAAGGCGCGTTCCATGGCCCGCTTCGCGGCCTGGACCCCCGGTGAGTGCAGGGGCGAGAAGGCCGGCCGCACTCCCGGCCCGCTGAACGTCACGGTCGCCTCGATGCCCGGCGGGGTGCGGGCCGCCACGTACTCCCGCAGCGCCACCGCGATGTCGGCCGGCTCCTGGTTCGCCACGAGCCGGAACGACACCTTGGCGTGTGCCTGGCTGGGCACGATGGTCTTCGGCCCGGGCCCGGTGTGACCGCCCCACATTCCGTTGACCTCAGCGGTGGGCCGGGCCCAGACCCGTTCGAGCGTGGTGTAGCCCGCCTCGCCCGCGGCGGCCTGGCTGCCTCCCGCATCGGCGAGCCAGGCTTTCTCCTCGAACGGGAGCCGGGCGAACAGCGCCCGCTCGGCCTCGGTCAGCGGCAGCACCTCGTCATAGAAGCCAGGCAGCGTGACCCGGCCCTCGTCATCGTGCAGGCCGGCGAGCAGCGCCGCCAGCGCGTGCAGCGGGTTGGGCACGCCGCCGCCGAACGAGCCGGAGTGCACGTCGGTGGCGGCCCCGCGCACGTCGATCTGGGCGTCGATCAGGCCGCGCATCCCGGTGCACATGGAGGGCACGTCAGCCGCCCACATCGTGGTGTCCGAGATCACGATCATGTCGCAGCTGAGCCGGTCGGCCCGGCTGCGCAGCAGGTCGGGGAAGTGCGGGGACCCGGATTCCTCTTCTCCCTCGATGAGGAACTTGAGCGTGACGGGAGGAGGCCCGCCGGAGCCCGCCGCCAGGCAGGCGCGCAGGCCCAGGGTGTGCAGGAGCACCTGGCCCTTGTCGTCCGAGGCGCCCCGGCCGAGCAGCTGGCCGTCGCGTTCGGCGGGCTCGAACGGCGGGGAGTGCCACTCCCCGAGAGGCTCCACGGGCTGGACGTCGTGGTGGCCGTAGACCAGGACGGTCGGCGCGGCGGGGTCCGCGGCCGGCCAGTGCGCGAACACGGCCGGCTGGCCGGGGGCGCTGGCCGTCCCGGTGTCCCAGATTTCCACGGTCGGGAACCCGGTCGCCGTGAGGTGCCCGGCGAGCCACTGCGCCGACGATCGTACGTCGCCGTAGTGGCCAGGATCGGCGGAGATAGACGGGATGGCCAGCCACGCCTTGAGCTGGTCAAAGAATTCCCGCGCGTTGCTGTCGATGTAGTCGCGCACATCCATGAGCGGTGAGACCCTCCTCGCCGGACGTTGCCGGCTATCTAATAAACCAGCATCGCGGGCCCTCTGGGCCATTCCCCCCTCGCCGCACGCGGCACCGGCAGCTACCACGCCACGCCACGGCTACTCCCGCGGGCGCAGATTCTCCCCCCGCGGACGCCAGACATCACCCTTCGGCATGACGACGCCAGGGGTCCGGGCGTCCTAACGTGGTGACACATGACGCTACCGCTGACCCGCCTGCCACGCGGCGACGCTGGCCGGAACGCCTCTCCCCCCGGCTTCCCCCGCGCGCCGTGGTGGAAGGCGCAGGCCAGGCCCTGGCGGAAGCGTGCCCGCCGGGCCCAGGAGCGGATCCGGCAGGGGCGCGCCCGGGCCACCACACCGGGCGGCGCCGCCGTCCTGCTGGCCGTGTCGGCCCTTTTCGCCTGCGCGGTGGCCGTGTTCAGCACCAACCCGCCGGAGCGGCTGTGGGGCATGCTGGCGGCGGCCCCGTACGGCGTCGCGGCCATCGCAGCACTGGCCGGGCGGGCCGGACCCCGGATCGCCACCGCGGTCAGCCTGATCGGCGCCGTGATCGTCCCGCTGGCCTGGATGGCCTGGTCCGGCCGGGGACAGCCGGAAGTCAGCGTGATCATCCACTCGGCGGAGCTGTTCCTGCACCACGGCACGCCATATCTGGGCGCGCACGCAGTGGCGGCCGCGCACAACCCGTACGTCTACGACCCGTACCTGCCGGCCCTGGCCGTGTTCGGTGTCCCGCACGCCCTGTTCGGCGCGGGCCTGCTGACGGATCCGCGGCTGTGGTTCGGGGTGGTGTTCGTCCTCGCATTCGCTGCCACGCTGTCCGTGAGCCGCGTTCCCCGGCCCTGGCTGTGGACGGCGGTGGTCACCGCCTCGCCGATCATCGCGTTCCCGCTCTGCGCAGGCGGGGACGACCTGCCGGTGCTGGCCCTGATCTGCCTGGGCCTTGCCCTGCTGCGGGCCAGCCAGGCGCGGCCGACGCTGCAGATCGCCCTGGCGGGCCTGGCGCTGGGCCTGGCCGCGGCCATGAAGGCCACCGCGTGGCCCGCGCTGGCGGTCGCCGTCGTCCTCGTGGCGGCGCGCGACGGAAAGCGCGCCGCGGCCTGGCTGGCCTGTGCCGCCATCGCCGTGCCGATCGCGGTGGACGGCCCGGTCCTGATCGCCCAGCCCGCCGCGGTGGTGTCGAACACCATCCTGTTCCCGCTCGGGCTCACCAAGATCAAGAGCCCGGCGGCCAGCTTCCTGCCCGGTCACCTGATCGCCGAGGCGTGGGGACCGGGGCACCTGGTGGCCATCGCCTTGGTCCTGCTGGCCGGGCTCGGGGTGGCCGCGTCCCTGTTCCTCCGGCCGCCGCGGGATGAGCGCGCGGCGGGCTGGCGGCTGGTGACCGGGCTGGTGCTCATGTTCGCGTTCGCCCCGGCCAGCCGGTTCGGCTACGTGGTCTACCCGCTCGGCCTGGCCTGCTGGCTGCTGCTCGCCAGCCGGGCTGACGGCAGTACCGTCCCCGCGGGCAGGCATCCGGCCGCAGCCAGACAGGAAGAACGGAGCACCCGATGATCGTCGCGTTCTCGATTACGCCGCTGGGCGTGGGCGAAGGAGTCGGGGAGTACGTCGCGGACGCGGTGCGGGTGGTCCGGGACAGCGGGCTGCCCAACCGCACCGACGCCATGTTCACCTCGGTCGAGGGCGAATGGGATGAGGTCATGGACGTGGTCCGGCGGGCAGTGGACGCCGTGGCGGCGCGGGCCCCCCGGGTCAGCCTGGTCCTCAAGGCCGACATCCGCCCCGGCGTGACCGACGGGCTGGACAGCAAGGTCGCGACGCTCGAGCGTCATCTGCAGGCTGACCAGGGGGCTGGCTCGGGGCTGGCCTGACTGGGTTGGCCTGACTGGGTTGGCCTGACTGGGTTGGCCTCACTGGGCTGGCCGGGAACTTCAGCCGGCTCCGGCCGGGATCTGCTCGATCAGCGCGGCCAGGCCGGCGTCGTCGAGCAGATCAGCCGGCCGCAGCGTGAGGTCGTGCCGGACGTAGTAGAACGCGGCCCGGACCTGGTCCGCGGGCACCCCGGCCAGCTGCGCCCACGCCAGCCGGTAGGCAGCCAACTGCACCGCGACCGCCTGACGCTCCGCTTCGCCGGGAGGGTGGCCCGTCTTCCAGTCCACCACGTCAAAACCGCCCTCCGGGGCGTCCCCGAACACGGCGTCGATCCGGCCGCGTACCGGCCGGCCGGCGATCAGCGTCTCAAACGGAACCTCCACCTCCACCGGCCAGCGGTTACCCCACTCCCCGGACTCGAACCGCTCCCGCAGCGTGGCGAGATCGTTCGCGTCGCCGCCGTCGGGATCACCCGCGACCGGGTCGTCGGCGGCGCCGAGCAGGTCGTCCGGGTCGATGAGGCGCTGCTGGCTGAACCGCTCCTCCAGCCAGCGGTGGAAGGCGGTGCCCCGGCGGGCCTGCGGCGCGGGGGGCCGCGGCATCGGCCGGCGGATCTGCCGGGCCAGCTGCGACGGGTCTCGCGCCATCATGACCAGCGAGGACACGGACAGCCGCGGGGGCAGCCAGACCGCCAACGCGGCCTCAGCGCGCCACTCCTCCCGCTCAGCGAGCAGCAGCCGGGTGTCGGTGTCCCAGGCCGCCACCAGTGCCTGGTCTTCCTCGCTCATCGCCCCGTCAACGTGCCCGGCGGGGGTGTCCTGGCCGCCGGCCTCCCCCGTTTCCGTTCCTTCCGCGCGGTGTCGCGCCATCGCCTCGTGCACCAGGTCCGCGGCCTCCCGGACCGCATCCTGCTGCGTGCCCCCCGGCTCGGCTGGCCACACGGCCGAGGGGGGCTCAGCGAGGGCGGGGTTCTCGCTGTCCTCGTCCGGTGGCGGGACCCAGCACGCCACGGTGCCCGCGCCCGCCTCGCACGCCGCCTTGACCTCCTCCAGGAACACCGACGGGCCGAGCGGCGAGGACGCGTCCCCCCACCAGTAGCCGGTACAGGCCAGCCAGAATGCGGCCCGGGTGGTGGCCACGTACGCGAGCCGGCGTTCCTCACCCAGGTCCCGCGCGGCACAGGCGGCCCCGAAGGCGGCCAGCGCGGCGGGCTCCAGGCTGGGCAGGGCCGGCAGATCCCCGGCATCGCCGCGCAACCCGAACGGGAGCAGACGCGCGTTGTCCGTCCACCGGCTCGCGAAGCGGGGCCTGGCCGGGAACACCTGCGCCTTCTTCCCGGCCGACAGCCCGGGCACCACCACCGCCGCCCACTGCAGGCCCTTCGAGGCGTGCACGGTAGCCAGCGTGACCGTGTCCCCGTCCCCGACGCGGCCGGACTCCAGGCCGAATTCCTCCTCCTCGGCGGCGGTCAGGTAAGCCAGGAAGGCGCCCAGCGTGGGCTCCTCCTGGTCCCCCGCGAACGCGGCCGCGGCGTCCGCGAAGGCATCCAGGTCGGCCCGGGCGCTGGCCGCGTCCCGGCCGGGGCGGGCCGCCACCTCGATGTCCAGCCCGAGCGCCCGTTCCACCTCACCGACCAGGTCGGGCAGCGGCCGGGCCACCCGGGAGCGCAGCTCGCGCAGCTCAGCGGCGAGTGCGGCGAGGCGGGCGTGGCCCGCCGCCGAATAGCCGGCCGGGTCGCCGAGGTCATCCAGCGCCTCGACCAGGCTGCCCGGATCGGCGGTCAGGTCGGTGATGGCCTTGGCCAGCGGATCCTCGTCCCCGGCCGGTTCACCCCGGTCGGCTGGCCGTCCCCGGCGATCCGCGGAGCGCCGCTGCTCGCGGGCCAGGGCCCGCGCGCGCTTGCCCAGCGCCACCAGGTCGCGGGGGCCGATCCGCCAGCGGGGGCCGGTGAGCAGCCGGGCCAGCGGCGCCGAAGCGCCCGGGTCGTGCAGCACCCGCAGGGTGGCCACGATGTCAGCGACCTCGGGCACGGTGAGCAGCCCGCCCAGGCCGACCACCTCGACCGGGATGCCGCGGGCTTCGAGCGCGGTCCGCAGCGCGGGGAACTGGGCCCGTTTGCGGCACAGGACCGCGATGTCGCGCGGGTGCACCCGGTCCTCGTGGCCGTCCGGCCACGGGCCGCCGTCCGGGGCCACCCCGGGCGGCAGCGCCAGGAGCGCGCTGACCTGCTGGGCGACCCAGGCTGCCTCGTCAGCGGCCGTCTCGGTGAGCGCGCAGGTCACCCGCCCGCGGCCCGCGCGGCCCGGCGGCGGGACGAGCCGGGGCACCTCGGGGGCCGCGGCTCGCAATCCCTCTTGCAGCGCCGCGGCCACGTCCAGGACGCGGCCGGTGTTCCGGAAGCTGGTGGACAGCACGCGCACCGGGGCCGGGCTGGCGGTCCGGCCGCGCCCGCTGCCCGTGACGACGGGAAAATCACGCCCAAACCGGCGCAGGTTGCCCGCGCTGGCCCCGCGCCAGCCGTAGATGGACTGGCAGGGATCGCCGACCGCGGTCACCGGGTGGCCGCCGTCGAACAACGCGCGGAGCAGGACCAGCTGGGCCTGGCTGGTGTCCTGGTACTCATCGAGCAGCACAACCTGGTAACGGCCGCGTTCGGCCGCGCCGACCTCGGGGTGGCGGGCCGCGATCCGGGCCGCGATGGCCACCTGGTCGCCGTGGTCGATGACCTCGCGCCCGGCCTTGGCCCGCGCGTAGCCGGCCACCATGGGCAGCAGCTGCTCCCGCGCCCGCTGGCAGTCCAGGATCTTGCGCACCGCCCCAGGCACCTTCCCCGGCAGCGCCGCGGCCTGGGCCTCGAGCCAGTCCCCCACGCCGGTCACCTCGTCCGGCGTCCGCAGGTGCTCCGCGAGCTCGCCCGCCAGCATCAGCACGGCCGCGGTGACCGCCGGCGGTGACCAGGTCACCGCGTCCATCGGGCCGCCGTACCCGGACACGACCCGGGCGGCGATCTGCCAGGCCACCGCCGGGGTGATCAGCCGCAGCGTCGGTTCCAGCGCCTCGCGCAGTGCATGGTCGGCGACCAGCCGGGCAGCGTAGGCATGGTAGGTGGAGACCACCGGCTCGCCGTCCAGGCCGGCTGCCTCGGAGGGCGGAGGCTGGGTACTGGCCTGGTCCGGCCCGGGCAGGCCGGTGCCAGGCGGGCCGCTGCCGGACAGGCCGGTGCCAGGCGGGCCGGTGCCGGACAGCCCGGCCTTTCGCAGGCCTTCCAGCCGGGTCCGCACCCGCTGGCCTAGCTCGGCCGCAGCCTTCCTGGTGAACGTCAGGCCGAGCACTCGTTCCGGCCGGACCAGGCCGTTCGCGACCAGCCAGACCAGCCGGGCCGCCATGGTCTCGCTCTTGCCGGACCCGGCCCCGGCGATCACGGCCAGCGGCCGCGGCGGTGCCCCGATGACCGCGGCCTGTTCCGCGGTGGGCTCGGGCAGCCCGAGCAGCCGGGCCAGCTGTACCGGGGTGTAGGTCATGGCGGCGGGGCCAGGGCTTCCGGTCACGGGGTCACCTGGACCCCGTCGGGATGCACCGGGCAGCAGGTCCGGACCGGGCACACCCGGCAGCCCGGGTTCACCGTGGCGCCGAACACCGGCCCGGTCATGCCCGCCGCTACCGTCTCGACCAGGCGGGCGGCCCATCCCGGTTCCGGGTCCTCCCCCAGCGCGCGCTGCCGCTGCACCTTGACCTCCGCCTTCAGGCCCGCCTTGCCTACCTGCACCAGCTCGGCACCACCCGGCTCGACCAGGCCGAACTGCTCGAACGCGCCCAGCAGCACGGCCAGCTGGTACACGCCGAGCTGCGGGTTGCGGTCCAGATCCGGGTCGGGCGGCCGGGATGAGCCGGTCTTCAGGTCCACGATCACCCCGCCGCCGTGCTCATCGCGCTCCAGCCGGTCCACCCGGCCGGTGATCTCGACCTGGCCGATCCGGACCTTGAGGGCCTGCTCGACCGCGATCAGCTGCCGGGGGTTGCCGCGGTGCCAGGCCAGGAACCGGGCCACCATCCGCCGGGCCAGCTCCCGCTGCTTGTCGTTGTACCAGGCGCTGCCGAAGTCCAGGTGGTGCCAGATGTCGTCGATGCGCTCCTCGATCCCGGCCTCGCCGGTGCCCTCGGCGGCCAGGACCGCTGCCGCGTGGATGACCGTGCCCAGGTGCCGCAGGACGTCTGAGGTGCCGGCACCGGCGGCGGCCTCCAGCAGCCAGCGCAGCCCGCACTTGGTGAACGACTCGACCTGGGACGGGGACAGCTGGATGACGCCCCCGGTGAGCGGGCCGGGGTCGGACAGCGTGGTCAGCGCGTACCACTGCCGTGGGTGCGCGCCCCGTACCCCGGCCGACGCCAGCCGGGCCAGCTGGGCCGCGGCCGCGTCGCGGACCGGGCGGGGCCGGCCCGGGTCGGCTGCCGCGCGGCGCAGCTCCGCGGTCAGCGCGGGCAGCGACAACCAGTGCCGTCCTGCCGACGCCACCTGCTCGATCTCCACGGCGTTACCGGCCAGCTCGGCCAGGAACCGGGACGGCCGGTCCTCGCTGTCTTCCCCTCCGGCCGCGGTGACCACCAGGGCGCGCCGGGCCCGGGTCGCCGCCACGTAGAACAGCCGGCGTTCCTCGTCGAGGAGCTTGGACACCAGCGCCGCGGCCGCCGCGTCGCCGGCCCCGTGCGGCCCGGTCCCGGCCTGGGCGTCCACCGCATCGACCAGCTCGTCCATGCCCAGTAGCGACGAGCGCATCCGCAGGTCGGGCCAGGTTCCCTCCTGCACCCCGGCCACCACGACCAGCTCCCATTCCAGGCCCTTGGAGCGGTGCGCGGTGAGAATCCGGACCGCCTCACCCTCAGGAGCGCGATCGGCGAGGGTGTCGCCCGGGATCTCCTGGCCGCCCATGCTCTCCAGGAACAGCGAGGGTGATCCGGGCGGCAGCCGGGCCGCGAACCGGGACGCCGCGTCGAACAGGGCGACCACGGCGTCGAGATCCCGGTCGGCGGTCGCGCCGCGGCTTCCCCCAGCCTCACTCGCCGCCTGCCATGCCGGGCCGAGCCCGGACGCGTCCCAGACCGCCCAGAGCACGTCGTAGGCGGTACCGGGGACCCCGTCCGGCCTCCCGGCCGGGGCGGCGGACGGGGGGCCGGACGGAGCGATGGCGCCCTCGGCGGTGCGCCGGGCCAGCTCGAGCAGCGTGGCCACCCGCCGGGCCGCGGCGGCCGGGGGGCCGCCCAGCAGGTTGAGCAGGCGGGGATCGCGCAGCGCGCTGGCCAGCGGCTGGTTCCCCGGCGGCAGCCCCGCGGCGACGTCGGCGGCGTGCAGCGACCGGCGCAGCCGCCGCAGGCCCACCGCGTCCGTCCCGCCCAGCGGCCCGGTCAGCAGCTCGGCGGCGGCATCCTCGTCGAGCGCCCCCGGCTGCAGGGCACAGCGCAGCAGCGCCAGCAGCGGCCGCGCACCTGGCTCCGCAGCCAGCGGCAGCTCATCGCCCGCCACGACCGCGGGGACGCCTCCCGTGGCCAGAGCACGGCGCAGCAACGGAACCTGCCGGGTGGCCGAGCGCACCAGGACGGCCATGGACGACCAGGGGATGCCGTCCACCAGGTGCGCGCGGCGCAGCGTGTCGGCGATCACGGCCGCTTCCTGGCTGGCGCTGGACGCCACCAGGATCCGGACGGAACCGGGGTCCGCCGTAGCCAGCGGCAGCAGGTCCCGGTGGCCCCGGCCGGGCTGGGACGCGGCTGGGCGCCGGGCGGGAGGCCACGGCTCACCGGAGACGGACAGGCCAGCGGCGGCCGGGAGCCGCGCGGCCACCCGGCGCGACGCGGCGAGCAGCACGGGGCCGCTGCGGCGGCAGGTCTGCAGCGCGACGACGCTGGCCGGGCGGTCGTCCGGGGTCCGGAACAGGTCCGGGAAACGTCCCATCGCGTGCACGTCGGCGCCGCGGAACGCGTAGATGGACTGGTCCGGGTCCCCGACCGCGATGAGTTCACGGCCGTCGCCCGCCAGCGCGTGCAGCAGCGCCTCCTGGGCCGGGTCGGTGTCCTGGTACTCGTCGACGAGCACCACGTCGTAGGCCTTGCGCTCACGGTCCCGGGTCGCCGCCCGGCTCAGCAGCGCGGCGGCGATCCGGACGATCTCCGCGTAGTCGTAGGCCGGGACCGGGGCCAGGTCGAAACGCGCGGCGTAGCGGTCCAGGAAGCCGCCCGCGGCGACCCAGTCGTCCCGGCCGAGCGTGCGGCCCAGCCGGGCCAGGCCCCGGCCGTCCAGCCCGCGCTCGGCGGCGCGGAGCAGGAAATCTCGCAGCTCGGTGGCGAAGCCCCGGGTGCCCAGGGCGGGCCGGAGCCGCTCCGGCCATCGATGCTGGACCGCTGCCGGTTCGCCTGCTGCTGGCTCGGCGCCCGCTGCCTCGGCACGGAGCATCCGCCGGACCTCGAGCAGCTGCTCCGGGCCGGACAGCAGAGTCGGCGGGACGTCGCCGGCCAGCACGAACTCCCGGCGGACTAGGGCGTAGGCGTAGCTGTGGAAGGTCAGCGCCAGCGGCTGGCGGGTGGTCCGGCGGAGCCGGGTGGTGATCCGTTCCCGCAGTTCCTGCGCGGCCTTGCGGCTGAAGGTCAGGACCAGCACCCGTTCCGGGTCGATCCGGCGCTCGGTGATCCGCTGCGCCACCGCTTCGACGATGGCCGTGGTCTTGCCGGTACCGGGCCCGGCCAGCACGAGCAGCGGGCCGCCTGCGTGGGCCACCACAGCCTGCTGGGCGGGGTCCAGGCGCGGCGGATCGCCTGGCGGCGTGGGCCGGCGCAGCAGCCGGTAGGCGTCCGGGTGATGGTCCATCGCCCAGCATTCCAGCAGAGGGCACCGACATCCGCAGTCAGGTTCACCGGGTGTCGCGGGGATTTGTCCGGCCGCGGGCGGAACGACCCCGGGAATCCCGGAACCTTCAGGCCGGCTACGTACCCGCCGGTCCTCTGCCCGGGCCGGTCCTCCGCCCAGGCCGGCTACGTACCGTCGCCTGCCCAGCGGGCCAGGCGCATGTCCACGCGGTAGGGCGGGCCGTGCGGGGACGGGCGCAGCGGGGTGCCCTCGGCACGGTACCGCTCGAGCGCGGCCCGCTCGTGCCCGCGGACCAGGGACCCGTCAGCGTGCACTACCCGCCACCACGGCGCACTGCCTCCCCACAGGGACATGACCCGGCCGACCTGGCGGGGGCCGCCCTGACCCAGGTACTCGGCCACGTCGCCGTACGACATGACCCGGCCGGGCGGGATCGAGTCCGCGACGTCGAGCACCCGGGCAGCGAAGTCCGGCAGGGTGCCGGGCTCTTCCGGACCGGGCTCTTCCGGACCGGTCGGGGGCGGCCGGTGTCCGCCGGTCACGGCCGGGAGTCGGGCCAGGGCGGCCAGCCACCGCCCGGTTCCGCTGACCCTACGGCCTGCTCCGCGCCCGGGCCCGGATCCGCCCGGTCCGGCCAGGTGGCGTGAACCTGCGGGCCGGGCCAGACCGGCTGCGGCGGCCGGCCTGCGGCATGGTGCCCCCGCGACAGGGCCCGCCGCAGGCCGAGCAGCCGCCTTCCGGCCAGGCCGGTCGCGATCAGGAAGGCCAGCGCGAACAGGCAGGCCACGACCAGCCCGGCCGCGCCCCGCGGGGTAATCGGCGCCGGCCGGACCGCTGCGGCACCGCCGCCGAAGTGCAGCGTGGTAGCCGCGCCTGCCTGGGCGGGCGATTGCCCGGCTGTCGTCGCGGCGACGGCGAGTGCGGCGGCGGCGTCCACCGTGCCGAACCCGATCTTGTTGTCGTAACCGCCCGCCGGGCGGTTACGGGTGCTCGAGGTGATGGCCTGCACGACCTGGGCCGGGGCCAGCCCCGGGTACCTCGCCTTGATCAGCGCGGCGACGCCCGCGGTCAGCGCACAGGCCGGGCTGGTTCCGCTGACCAGCCAGTACTGGCCGTCCCGGCCCTGGGCCGGCACGTTGACCCCGGGCGCAGCGACCTGGACGGAGAGGTTGTCGCTAGAGAAGCCGGCTGCTGACCCGCTGCGGGACACCGCGGCCACGCCCAGTACCCCCGGGTAGTCCGCCGGGAACGAGTAGGGGGCCTGGCCCGCGTGGCCGACGTTCGCCGAGCTGCCGGAGTTGCCGGACGAGGCGACGACGACGATGCCGTGGGCGAGAGCATCCTGCAAGGCGGACCGGACCACCGTACTGGGCTCGCCGTAGCCCAGCGACATGCTGATCACGTCGGCCCCGTGCCTGATCGCGAACGTGATGGCCTGGGCCAGCGCGTCCTGGACCCGGCCGTCGGACTCGTGCTCGTAGGCGGAGTATCCCGGGTCGTGCCGGTCGGTCACCACCCGGATCGAGAGGATCCTGGAGGCCGGGGCCACGCCCATGATGCCGCTGCCCCCGCCCGCGTGCCCGTGCCCGGCGATCAGCGAGGCCATCCAGGTCCCGTGCACCCCCCAGTTCGGGTTGGTCCGCGGAGTGTGCACCCCAGTCAGGTCGGGGCCGGTGGTGACCGAGCCGGCCAGGTCGGATACGGCCGGGTTGACCCCGCTGTCGATCACGGCGACGGTCGATCCCTGCCCCCTGGTCACCGACCAGGCAGCTGGTGCGCTGACCGCGTCGAGCACCCACATCTGCGCGTCTCGCACGGTGTCGGCCCCGGCGGGAGCCGGCACTGCTGCCCCGGCCGCGGCCAGCACGCCCAGCATGAGCAGGATGGCCGCGGCGCGCCGCGGCGTCCGGGGGGACATCAGCATGCCGGTCCGCCCGGGCAACTGGCGGGGGGTGGGGAGGCGCCGATCCGCGTGGCGATCCAGTCCGCTATCCCGTCCGCGACGCTCAGCATCTCGTCCTTGTCATAGGGATCGGCTGACTCCCGGACACGGTGCCTGCCGTCCGCGTAGCCGACGGTGGACATGATCAGGTAAGGGCCGGCCGCGGAAATAGCAGACAACTGGCGGGCCGCGTCGGTGAACGAGGCGGCCAGCGTGTGGCCGAAGGGGACGGCGCGCACCCCGCCGCCCGCCGATCGCGCGGGCAGCGCGCGCAGGGCCGCGCTGGCCTGGCCCGGGCTGGGCAGCACCGCGATCCCGACGGTCACCGCGAAGGTGCCGGTCGCGTCCTGGTACGTGGCCCGCAGCACCGTGCTGCAGTGCTCGCGGGATAGCACCGGCCGCGCCTTGGGGCTGGTCGCGGACGTGCAGGAGGCGGCCGGGGCGATGCCGATCCGGGTGGCCGAGAGCCGGGCCGGGCTACCGCTGTCCAGCGCGGTGGCGGGCACCTGGTACGGGACGCCCCTGGGAAAGATCTGGCCTGCGGGCCAGGTCCGCCACCGCTTGCCGACCTCCCAGGCGGCAATCTGCTGCTGCTGCCCCCGGCTGAACGTGCGCGGGAGCACATGCAGCACGACGGAGCCGGCCGACGCGCAGAGGCCGATCAGCGCCAGCACGAAGCCGGCCAGGACCAGCCGGTAACGCCGCTGCTCCGGGCTGGGCGGCGCGGCATGGGCGCGGCCGGCGGGGCGGGGCGCGTCGGGGCCGGGTGCCCCCCGGGGCGGCGACTCACGGGGGCCTGGGGCTCCAGGGGGTTGCCCCCCCGGGACAGCGTGGCCGGCGAGGGGGGGCGCGGCGGAGCCGGGTTCCCTCCGAGCCGGCCACTCCTGGGGGGCTCCGGGGGGGTGTCCCCCCGGGACAGCGCTGCGCGGGGATCCCGCCACGGACGGTGATACATGCGGTCGTGGCTCCGCCGCGCTGGTTCCCTCCGGCGCCGGGTCGCCGCCGCCACCCGGAGACGCCGGATGCTTAGCCACACCGGAATGGTACGGCCTGGCCGTCCCCCGGCACCGGGCGCACGGCGAGGTTGCCCGGATAAGGGCAGGTTATTGGCCTGAACACGCAGGCCGGGCACGCTCGCACGTGCCCGGCCGCGATCAGTCGTTAGAGGGGATCAGTAGGAGGGCAGCGACGGATCGATGGTGGCGACCCAGGACAGCACGCCGCCACCCACGTGCACCGCGTCGGAGAAACCGGCGTTCTTCACGATCGCCAGGCACTCCGCCGACCGGGCCCCGGACTTGCAGTGCAGGACCACCCGCTTGTCCTGCGGGAGGCGCTCCAGCGCAGCGCCGGACAGGAACTCGCCCTTGGGAATGAGCACCGAGCCCGGGATGGAGACGATCTCGTACTCGTTGGGCTCACGCACATCGACCAGGAAAATGTTGTCGCCCGCGTCCTGCATGTCCTTGAGCTGGCGGGCGGTGATCGTGGATCCGGCCGCCGCCTCCTGGGCTTCCTCGGACACCGCGCCGCAGAATGCCTCGTAATCGATCAGCTCGGTGACCGTGGGGTTCTTGCCGCATACCGGGCACTCCGGGTCCTTGCGGACCTTGACCGACCGGTACGTCATCTCCAGGGCGTCATAGATCATCAGCCGCCCGGCCAGTGGCTCGCCGATGCCGGTGATGAGCTTGATGGCCTCGTTGACCTGGATCGACCCGATGGACGCGCAGAGCACGCCGAGTACGCCGCCCTCGGCACAGGACGGCACCATCCCCGGTGGCGGGGGCTCCGGGTACAGGCAGCGGTAGCACGGCCCGTACTCGGCCCAGAACACGCTGGCCTGGCCGTCGAAGCGGTAGATCGAGCCCCACACATACGGCTTGCCGAGCAGGACGCACGCGTCGTTGACCAGGTAGCGGGTCGCGAAGTTGTCGGTGCCGTCCACGATCAGGTCGTAATCGGCGAAGATCTGCATCGCGTTGTCGGAGTCGAGGTGCTCCTGGT
>Ga0182024_10015862_pt1 | contig 14365 bp, 6 predicted proteins | sample P32metaG_FD_120480 | JGI IMG/M metagenome (GOLD analysis project Ga0182024, IMG submission 120480) | Permafrost microbial communities from Stordalen Mire, Sweden - P3-2 metaG (Illumina Assembly) | ecosystem: Environmental > Terrestrial > Soil > Wetlands > Permafrost | place: Sweden: Stordalen... | reverse complement strand
TCGCCCCCAAATTGGTCCGGACGACGTCATTGTCGTTGTATTCGCCGCCCATGATGATGACGCGGCCATCGGGCAGCACGGCGGAGGCAAAATAAAGCGGGGCGTACTGCGTCCCACCGATGACCGGCAGCGAGGCGATCTGCAACCAAGTCCCGTTCACGTAGCTGCCGGTGATGTCGGGCGTCAACTGGTACCAATCGGCGGTGCTTCCTCCATGGGCGATGACGGTTCCGTCGGTCAGCAAAAGCGGGTTGGACGGGTAGAAAGATGTACAACACGGCGACTGCCATGTTCCCCCGAAGGGCGGCAAAGCCCGCGGAGTTGTAGGTTGTGCCGAGCCGGTCGGCCGACGAGACAGTTTCGACAGGAACTGATTCCACGCTGCTGGATTGTTTTCAAAGAACTGCGCCTTAGGAACCGACAGCGGCGGTGGAATCAGCGACGGCGGGACCACTAGTGGCGCAAGTGCCGGCGAGACCTCGTTCTGAGATTGCGCGCGGCTCTGGGGTATCGCGATGCACATCACGACAACCGCAAGGCCGAGCCGCAAAATTGCTCTCAGTCGCAAAGAAAGACATTTCACGGATTATGGCCTCGTACTATGGTTTTAACTTAATCTCTTATTGGAGTTCTCTCGTGGTAGGCTCCTGTCGCGTACTGCTTGTGGTAGCGGTTCTGGATCCTGCCGCGTCAAATCATTTCGTTCTTGTCGTGGCAAAATACGCGAGGCCCAGCCCAAGTCAAGCGGCTTCAGTGAACATCCCTGCTTCGCCACGCATAGAGCGCGTCCAACTGTTCAGCGCGATTGATTCGGCGGCTGGGTGCCATAAGCCGATTCGGCCAGCGCAACTAGCGCAGCGATCCAAACTAAGGAGGACCTATTGAGAGTTTTCATGACGTATCACCTCGTGCGTTTCTGTTGACTCACTCGGGTTTTGCCCCTTTTCTTGCGGGCAGGCACTTACTGCACTCGCCGGCGATACCGGCAAAGATGCCCGCATCCAGCCGCGTGAGCGCCGGATGCAGAGCGCCCCTCTGAGAGAGCTAACGTGGATAGGTGCAGAAGAGGTTGTCACCGCCAGAGATTGCGGTGCCGTTAAAGTTTGCCGAATCCGACATGTTCGTGGCGCACCGCGTTCTCAGCAAGCCGTAGACCGCCACTTGGTTGGAAAACGTCGCCACATAAACCTTGCCGTTTGCGATCAGCGGCGGCACGATCTTCGCAAAATTGCCGTAGCTGTCGCGCGTCGCGTTCATTGTGGAGCTCCACAACTCGTTCGAGACGTTCTCGGCGTCGAAGGCGTACAGTGCGCCCGGCACCGGTGGATTGTCTTCGATGTCGCCGCTCGTCGCGATCGTCGCCCACAGCACGCCGCTACCATGTTGCTCGCCGTTGGCGGACAGCGCGAGGATGCCCCCGGGGAAAATCGAGATGGCCGTGCCTTGGTAGCTGGGGTTAGTCGCGAACTTCGTGCCGCTAAATGCATAGGCCTTGACTGTGTCGCCGACGCCCCAGTTGAAGAGCAAGGGACCGCCGTCGGCTGCCGAGCGCTGCCAGTACACGGGGCCGCCGCGAAAATGTCCCTCCCCGTTGATGTTCTCCTCCTGCACGACCTGGCTGTCGTTGGCACTGTACTTGCCGAGATTGGCGGTATCGAGCACGTAAAGTTCCCCTTGCTTGCCGCCTCCGGCGAGAAGCCGGGTGCCCGGGATCAACAGGGGTCCGGAACTGCTGAGATCCTGATCGTGGCTGTCGAGCGTCATCCAGTTGTAGGGGGTGAACCAGTCGAGCAGCTTCAGGCTTTGAGAAGGATCGAGCTTCAGCACGCTTTCGCTGAAGTTGTGCACGCCGTCATAGCCGCTTCCATACGCGTTGCCCACGAACATGTACACGTCGCCCGCCCTGTCCACCGCCGGTGGACGGCCGGACTGCCAGATCCCGCCGCCGCGGTTGCCGGTGGTGACGGTGGCAAAGGCGCCGCTTTGCTGCAGCGTCTTTTTGTTGTAGGCCATCACCCATCCGACGTAGTTGCCGGCATACTCAGCCTCCAAGGCGCCAAAGCCGAACACCACCTGGTTGCCCGAAAGCGCCAGCGACATGCGTTGTGTCTCGTAGCGCGCGTCAAATGTGGAGCCGCCATAGCTCCCGGAGATCAGCACCCCGGGACCGTAGGGTTCCGCGCCGGTCGTGATGTCGATGGCGTGCAGCCGGTAGGCCATCGTGCCGTTCTTCTGCGTCGTCGCGACGACGTACATGATGTGGGTAGACGGGTCAATGACCGGCGTGCTGAGGATGCCGAGATTACCGGTGATTTGCAGGGCGCCGGAGAGCGCGAATTTCGCCATGGGCACCGGCGTTGCATTGACCAAGCTCGCGAGATTCACCGTCCACAGTGCAGTGCCGGCGTCGGCGTCGAAGGCGTATAGCGTGTCGCTCATCGTCGCGACGTAAACGACATTGCGAGTGCGGTACGCGCGTATGGCGACGTTGGGCACGTGCTCGCGGATGGCGACATTAGGCACATACAGCGGCTGCGCGTAGACGTTGTCGTCGACCGGCAACTTGAACACGAGACCGAAAGTGTTGGGGCTCACGTTGGCCGTGTTGAGTGTGGACTCGGACAGGGTTGCGCCGGAAACGCCGGCGTCATATCCGCGCTGCAGGACAGGTTGCGCGGCCTGCGCGGTCGGGCCGAACGAGAATGCCAGCGAGATCGCAACCGCCATCCTCCCCGCCAATCCCGCCAATGACCCTGCCGACAGCAATCCCAAAAAGATGTCGCGTAGTCGCATGGCTCTCGCCCTCCCCGAGTTCTTCTAGTTCTGGAGTGCCTATATATGCTTGAGAACACCAGCGTGGCAACACGACCTGCCCGATGTGACATAACGTCGAAGTGCTCGGCGCTAACATAACCGGACGCGAGCCGTGGGCGTCAGTGCGAATCGTGGGTGTTATTAAGACCGCCCTGCACCTCCTCACGAAGCCGATGCCGGCAAGGCCTGGTCGGTCGTTGCGCACTCGCAAGGTGCGGTCAGCGCGTCAGCACCGCAAATCGGGGCGTTCGTTCAGAAATGCTCCGATATTCGGCCACCTCATGGGGATTTGGCGCCGACCAAGCGCGTACCCGACTGTTCTAAATGCGCATAGAGCGCTAATTGACTATCGGATACCGTTAGGAATACCGCAAAGATCTTCCTGCTAGCTGTTCGAACGAACCTTCTCATTGCGTTCGAGCGACACACTTGTCGCCGAGCGTCCCGCCGTGTCCGCCGCAACGACGCGTTGGTCGATCTGCAGCGGACGGGCGGGAGCGTCAGGTAACAATGTCCTGCGCTTGGCCGGGGTCGTGTGTGAATGTCCTCAGCGTTGGGCGGTGAGTTCATCCTTGGCCTGCAGCTTTAGTAGTTCGAGCTGGATCGTACGGTTGAGACCCTGCAACTGCGACAGTTGCTGTTGCAAGTTGCGCAGCTGCGCTACTTGCGTAGCGAGCTGTTTCTGTTGGTGTTTAAGGTAACGGATTTCTGCAGCCTGGGCCGCGACATGCTCATCCTGGACTACCATCTTCCTTTGCTGCCGCTGCGCTTCGTTTAACAGCAGCGGTGCCAGCTCGTCATAGCGCACACCGTCGATGCGGCCTGACCCATCGCGGATCACGAGCTCCGGGTACACCTTCGCCACTTCCTCGGCGATGAGACCGTACTGCAGAGCACCCAGAGGATCGGTCTTCAGGTGAAACGTGACGGGTCGCAGCTGCTCCAGCTTTCCGGAGTTCGTACCCATCGGGGTAATGCCCGTCTTGTAACGCTCCGAGGAGACCGTCACGCCGAGCTGCCCGGTGGAGGAGACGACGACAGCAGTGCCCGTCACCGAGGTGCCGTAGATCCCGGCGATGTATGTGGCTGTTTGGGTCGATGTCGTGCCGATGCGTATCGTACCGCCCTCGGCCGCCACACCAATATTGCCGATGTCGATGTTGTTGCTCCCCGTCGTCAGGCTGTAGCCCGCCTTATACCCTTCGGCAATGTTGGAGGAGCCCGTCGTGTTGGAATAGAGCGCATCGGTGCCGGAGGCGCTGTTGAAGTTACCGGTCTTGTTGCCGTACAGCGCTTGCACCCCCGAGGCGCTGTTTTGGGAGCCGCTCGAGTTGTTGTGCAGCGCGTAGTATCCGGAGGCGTTGTTGTAGTTGCCTCCCGTGTTGGAATAGAGCGCCTCGTACCCGGAGGCGGTGTTGTTGTCGCCGGTCGTGTTGGACAAGAGCGCGTAATACCCGGAGGCGGTATTGTTATTGCCGGTCTTGTTGAATTGCAGCGCAGCGAAGCCGAAGGCCGTGTTTTCGTAGCCCGTCGTGTTTAACTCGAGCGCGACACCGCCGGAGGCGGTGTTGTCGAATCCGCTCGTATTTTCAATGAGAGCACTTGCGCCTGAAGCCGTGTTGTTGTTGCCGGTCGTGTTGAAATAGAGCGCCTCGTATCCGGAAGCCGTATTGGCGGCGCCGGTCGTATTTGAAAAGAGCGCGTTGACCCCGGAGGCGGTGTTGCCGAAGCCGGTCGTCGTGGAATACAGCGTCTGATATCCGGAGGCCGTGTTGTCGTATCCGCTGGAGAGGTCAAAGAGAGCGCCTGTCCCCATCGCGGTGTTGAAGCTTGTGTCGCTAGTCACCACATCGGGTGGCTGGGCATACGCCGAGCCTGCAATGGCGCCTAGCGCCGTGATCAAAACTGAGGGAAACAGGTTGAAAGTTTTCATGGCGCGTGACCTCGTACGTTCGTATTAACTCGGTGGTTTTGTCGAAATTTCTTCCAAGCGAAGCACCGTCGCTTACTGTTCCGCGGATAGCGGATCTGGGCGCTGCCGCGCGGGTCAAGTGATTCTTGTCGCTCGAAAGTACGCCTTCACGAATTTGAGTCAAGCGCTGTCTGCGGATCATCCTGCGCTTCCATTGCGAAGGTATTCAGCAAGCTCAAGAGATGGGAGCGCGCTCTTCGGCCGGGGCTCGCTCTCGAGCAGACCGGGGCTGCGGATCCCGCGCGTCTATCCCGGTCGAAGCAAGCGCGTTCGGCGGCGCAGCAATTCGATGCCATTTCGTGTTTCAGGTCCTTCCGGAGCAGCGCGTCGTCGTTGCAGACCGGCGGGTGGCCTTTTGATTCGCCGTTGCAAGTTCTCGCGCGCATCACAAACGGACAAATCGCGTGCAGGTGGGATTGAGACGCCTGCCAGTCCCTCTTACGGGCTCGGGCATGCACGCTGAGTCCCACTATACATAATGTGTGGCCTGCGCCCGCGCATCCGGCTGCCGGTATATTCGGGGCGGGGTTACACTTGATTTTCCAGTGAGTAAGCACAGGTATTTCATCGCGTGAGCATTCGTTCATTCCTGTCGAAGGCGTCCCCATTCAAGCGCGCTCCGACGCTTGAGCGCGCGGAAGAGGCCCATGCACAAGGCAACTTCGCCGATGCGGCGGTGCTGTTTCATGCGTTGGCGGACGGCGGCTCGATGCAGGCACAGCTGCGCCTCGGCCAGATGTACGAGCGCGGCGAGGGCGTATTGCAGAGCTATGTCGAGGCGGTGCGCTGGCTACGCAGCGCGGGCGAGCAGGGCTGCTTGCCGGCCATGGCGCGCCTCGGAGAAATTTATCTGACGGGCATGGCGGCGCCCGAGACCGCGAGTGCGGCGGCACTCATGCGGCTCGATCAAGGCGCGGCCCAGGAATCCTTGCTCAAGCGATTGTATCCGCAGGGGCTTACGGTATCGCAGGATCTTGAGGAGGCCGCCCAATGGAATTCCCGCGCGGCCCATGCGGGCGATGCGGCGTCACAGGCGCGCTTGGGCTATCAGTATGCGAGCGGGCTTGGCCAAGTCCCTGACCTCATCGAGGCCGAACGCTGGTTTGCTGAGGCCGCAAAGCAGGATCACCCCGCAGGCCAACTGGGACTCGGCATGCTCTATGCCGGCAGCTACGGTGAGCCTCGCAACGATGTACGCGCACAGGAGTGGTTCGAGCCCTCCGCGGCAGGCGGTAACTCCACCGCGCAGCTTTGTCTTGCCATGCTGCTGCTCTACAGCGACGAGGTGCCGCGCGACGAGGAGCGCGCGGCGGCGCTACTGGAGCAAGCGGCCCACACCGGCCATCCCGCCGCGATGTTTCATTTGGGAGAGCTCCACCGGCACGGCATCGGGGTGGCACAGAGTGCTTCGGTAGCCGAGACCTGGTTGCGTCGCGCGGCCACGCGCGGGTACTTGAAGGCGTGGATGTCGCTGGTGCAGCTCTTTCGATCCGGAGCGGAGGCGGATCTGCACACCGCGGCCGTGATGTGCCGGCAGGCCGCGGATCTGGGTGATGGCGAGGCGCAGTATCTGCTCGGCCAGTTTTACTTGGCCGGAGAGGGCGTCCCGCGCGATGCGGCTGAGGCTGCGCGCTGGATGGCCAAGGCAGCCGATCAAAACGTCACGGCGGCCTACAACCGCCTCGGGTCGTTGTACGCGGAAGGCTTAGGGCTGCCGCAGGATTTCAAGGCTGCGGCCGACTGGTTTCATCGTGCCGCGGCGCAGGGCGATGTCAACGCCCTCTACCATCTGGGCACTCTGCAGCTCGGGGGCCTCGGCGTGCCGCGCGACCCGCGCGCCGCACGCAAGTGGTACCGCCAGGCGGCGAGAAAAGGCAGCGGCGCGGCGAGCGTGCAATTGGGCATTCTCTTCGCCTCGGGTCAGCATGTGCGCCAGAACTATGCGCTCGCGGCCCGCTGGTATGAGCAGGCCGGCACGCAGGGGGCAACGGCCGGTCTCTACAATCTGGCGTTCCTGCATCTGCGCGGATTGGGGGTGCGGCAGGACACCCCGCGCGCATTGCAGCTCCTGGAGCAGGCCACCGAGCGCGGCAGCGTCGAGGCTGCCTGGGCGCTGTATCGCCAGTATTCCGAAGGCGAGTACGTGCCTGTAGACCCGGAGGAGGCCTCCGACTGGCTGGTGCGCGCGGCAGAACTCGGCAACGCAGCCGCCGCGTGTCTTCTCGCGCAGCAACTTGAGCAGGCGGATCGCGCCGCATTGCCCGCAGAGCGCGTCGTTGAGCTGCTGCAAAATTGCGCGGGACACGGAAACGCCGAGGTCCAAGCAAGGCTTGGGTTCCTCTTTTTCGAGGGCCAGCATGTGGTGCAGGACCAAGCGCAGGCGATGCGCTGGTTCACGCGCGCCGCGCAGGGCGGCAACGCCTTTGCGCAAGCCTGGCTCGGAGACATTCTGGTCGAAGGTCGCGGCGTGCCGGCGGATCGCGAGGAAGCCGCGATGTGGTACGAGCGCGCGGCATTACAGGGGCACTCGGGCGCGATTGCGGCGCTGACCTCGCACCGCATGGCCTCCGGCGGCGGTGGAGATGAGCTGGCTCAAGTGTTTGAGCTGTGGCTCAAGGCCGCAAACCAGGGCGATGCCAACGCCCAGCACATGGTCGGCGATTTCCATTTACGCGGCATCGGCACCGAGCCTTCGGTTGCGGAGGCGCGCCGCTGGCTTGCGGCCGCTGCACATCAAGGTCACGTGCCCGCGATGGTGCTCCTCGGCGGGGTCCTGTTGCAGCATTCATCCGTGCCAGCCGATCAGTCAGAAGCGGTCGAGCTCTTCCGTCGCGCCGCGGCGCAGGGCAATCTTGATGCGCAGTACAACCTCGGCGTTTGTCTGCGGCGCGGCTTGGGCGTCGCTCGCGATGACCTCGAGGCGGAGCTGCTCTACAGCGCCGCCGCGCAGCAGGGCCATCGCTCCGCGCAATTGGCGCTCGGCGGCCTCAAAGCCCAGAGCGCGCGCAGTGCTGAGGAGTGGAATGAAGTGGCGCGCTGGTACCGGCTCGCCGCCGATGCCGGTCATCCGGCGGCAATGGTGTCCCTCGCAGAGCTCTATGAGAACGGGCAGGGTGTCGAGGGCGACCCCGAGGCGGCGCTGACGCTCTATCGGCAAGCGCTCAACGCCGGGCATTCAGCGGCAGCGGCAGCGGTGCGGCGCCTTGAAGCGCAGCTGCGAAATCCGGAATACGCGCGGTGAGCCGGGCGTCGCTTGCGAGCGGCGGCGTGCACTGCGCCTAGGCTGCGCCGCCTGCGGGGCGGCGGTGATTCAAAAGATCATCGAAGAGGGCAGTCCAACGCGGCAACAGCAAGCGGTTCAGATCGAACTGTTCTAATGCGGTGGCACGCGCCCCTTCTCGCAGGGGCTGCAACTCGCGACGTTGATCGAGTGCTGACTCGATGCGGTTTGCGAGCTGCTTGTGGCCGAAGAAACCGACGGTAAGGCCGTTACTGCCGTCGCGCAGGACCTCGAGCACAGGCGGTGTAGCGGAGCCCACGATCAGGCAGCCGCAGGCCATGGCCTCGACGAATGACCAGGACAGCACGAACGGGTAGGTCAAATAGACATGGACCGAGGAGACCTGCAGCAGATTCAGGTAGGCGTGGTAGTCGATGAGGCCCAGGAAGTGCACGCGCTTCAGATCGAGCTTGGAACCTACCTCCTGCAGCATCATTTCGCGGAAGGTGGAGCGCGGCGGAGCCGGCGCGCCGTAGCTCACGCCGTCATCACCCACGATGACGACCTGCGCGCGCTTGCGCCGGCGCAAGAGCTGGGGCAGCGCGCGCATGAAGATATGAAAGCCGCGATAGGGTTCGAGGTTTCTTGCCACATACGTGACGACCTCATCGCGACGGGTGAGCACGCGGCCCGATCCGGGCAGCTTGAAACTCGCCTTCGCGCTCGGCCGGACAAGATCGGTATCCACCCCCTCGTGCAGCACGCTGATTCGGGAGCGCATCTCAGCCGGATACAGGCTGCGTTGCCACTGTGTGGCGGAGTGTCCCCAGTCGGCCCCGTGGAATGCGAGCAGATTGATGCCGTTCCTCGCCCGCAGGCGCGAGGGGTCGTTGAAGATCGAGACGAATTCGGGATCGAAGTCCGCATCGACGCCGTGGGCGTGGTAATAGAACTCGAAATTGGCCAGGAGCGGTACGTTGGGAAAAATATCCTTCACGAAGAGGGTCTCGCCCCAGCCGCCGTGGCCGACGATGAGATCCGGCTGAAAACCCTGCTCGCGCAGGCCGCGGCAGAAGTCCGCCACCGTTGCGCCCGTGTGGATGGCGCGGTCAAGCTCAACGGCATAGGCATGACAATTGATGGGTCCGCGCTGATCGCGGGGATAGGTGATTTTGCGCACCCCCGCCATGCCATTGTCATTGGGCTGCGTGATGAAATAGATCGTGTTGCCCGGCTGGCTCGTCAAGTGACGAACGAGATGGCGGTACTGGCCGGGAAAATTCTGGTGAATGAAAAGATAGTTCATAGACCGAGCGCAGACATCAGAGCGGCTCGTTCACTGTCATCCTTCGCGGGAGTCGCGCGCGCGATTGCAGCCAGTTCAAATGCCGTGCTGCGCCGGCGGACCAGGAGCTCACCGAATGGCTGCTGCTGGAAGCAGCGCTGCAGCATGCGTGGCGTGAAGCCGCAGCGGTGGGCCATGGAGGTGCGGCCGCTGGCGATGGCCGCTCCAAAGCCAAAAAAAATGTCATGCGGCGTGACCGGGCCTGCCGGGGATTGATAGAGGGGCTCGTGCAGCCGATCCTCCACCACATACTGCGCCACCGCTTGCAGATCGGGCACGATGACGCACACAAAGCCGTCCTCGCGCAGCACGCGCCGAAACTCCGCCAGCGCGAGGGCTACCTGGTGCTCATAGAGATGCTCGACACAGTGCGCAGCCCAGACCGCATCCGCACTGCCATCGGGAATCGGCGATAGATCGGTGAGGTCGGCGAGGATGTCGGGCTCGACTGAAGGGTCGACATCCACGCGCACCTGCCGCCAGCCGTCGAAGTAGGCGGGCAAGATGCTGGTCGTGCGCGCCCCGCAGCCGACATTGACCAGCACGCGCTCCCGTCGCGGCTCGCTCACGGACGGCGAGTGGATTGCCGACGGTTCGATTGCGCGTGGCGGCCGAGGTCGCTGCGAGCCCGGATGCCGCGCTTGGCAGGCTTCGCGTCTTTAGCGGCGAGGGCGCTCGGTGAAGTACCTGACGGCAGCGCTGCGGATATGCGTTTCGTGAGGCGCACCTGGATGCCCTCGAGCGGATCGTTTGCGACCGTCGAGCGGCAGGGTGCACCGTTACGCAGTGGGCCGACCGTGACTCCGGACTGAAAGTAGCCGCTATATTCGCAGTCGTAACCCGCCGTGGCCGCCCCCGGCTTGAGTCGTGCGGCAAACCCGACGAGCGGCACGGCCATGCCCTTGGTGCCGCACATCTTGTCGTCACTCAACCATGGCGTCTCGAAGCCGCTGCCGGTCAACCCCTTGTATTCGATGTCCTGGGCGTCCAATCGCTTCAGCGGCCGCACCGAAAAGGATTCGATCCACAGTCCCGGCGCCACACGGCCGGCCCAAGGCACATCGGCGAAGGTCATGTCGCCGCGCGCGCGGATATGGGCCGCAATCTGCACAGGCAGCACGAGATCGTCGCCCGCGGAACGGACCACAGATTTACCCGGCTCGCTGGCGGATGGCTTGCGCCCGCGCTTAGGTGGGGGCAGGGCGGTTGATTCGGGGTCCTCGGCGGCACTGCCGGCCGCATCGGCCCGAGCTTCCAGGCGTTCGACCTTGATCGACAGGACTTCTCCACCCGGCGCGCGCACCGAGGTCATGATCAACGTGGCGCCGATGCCGTTCAATCCGTTGACTCGGGTGACAAGAAGATCCCCTTCCGCAAATAGCCAAGCGCCGTGGGTGCTCGGACCTGACATGAATTCCACTTCCTCGGGTCGCACGCCGGGCCCCAAGCCCACGTGCACCGCGGGCAGCGACAGCTGGCCGTTCGTCTTTGCAGGTCCTGCGCTTGCCGCCTTGACCGAGAAGAGGTACAGCCCTGAGGGTAGCGGCAGCACCTGCACTGAGGCGCTCAACGCTTCATCTTCTGCTTCTGGTGAGGGCTTTCCGTCGGAGGTCTTATTCATCTGTATTTTTTTGCCGGATTGCGTCGCCCGCATATTAGCGTCATTGGACAGGCCCAGCAGCTGTGATTGAACAGAACGTCGCGCCGCAAGATCGGTTAGGTGCGAACCCCCACCGAGGTGCAAAAGGCGATCGTTGATCCGGCCCGCTGGGAGCCCCAGAGGCACGAATGTCCCGGTGCCCGCCGCGCGCAGGCGTTCCGCGATGGCGCCCAGATCGAAGGCCAGGACGGGCAGCCCCGCGCCTAATGCATAATCTAGTGTATAGCACCAGGTTTCGGGCCACACGGAAGGCAACCAGGCGACATCGGGTTCTTCGCGGCGCAGCAAGTGCGGTGCTTCCCCGTCGCTGTAACGGCCGGTGATGAAGACCTTGCCCGTCGCGAGTAGCGGCGCGTCGTCCGAGGTATAGCCGATCACGACGAATTCGATGGGCAGCCTGCGTGCACGCGCATCACGCGCGCAGTCGAGCAGAACCTGATAGCCCTTATGCACGCCGATAGCACCGATGAGGGCCACGCGAACCACTTTCCTCTGGCCAGCTCGCGCGGGTAGAGGCGTCGCCGCGATAGGCGGCGTATGCGGCTGCACGTCCACATTCACAGCGTCAAAGTGCTGCTGCAGGCGTGTGGCCGTGTCGGCCGAGGGCGCGATGACATGGCGCGCACCCCGCAGCCAAATCGCACTGCGGGCTCGCAATGCCGGCACAGAGATCGCTTCGCCCAAGTTTGAGCCATTGCGTCGCACGCAGCTTTGGCAGACGGAAACCGGGGGCTCGCCGCAATAGCGGCCGCTGCCGTCGATCAGCGTCACGCGCGGACAGAACCAGGAATAGTCGTGGACGAACACGTCGTAGGGGATGGGCAGCGCGCGCACCGCCTCGATGACGCGCGCATCGAGGTGCAGGAAGTGCTGAATCTCGATCGCCTCGAGGCGCAGAGCGCCCAGGAGTGCGGTGAGGGTGTGCAGGTCCTTCGGGATGTCATAGCGCAGATTCGGCAGCTCCATCGCATCGGTCCACAAGTCGCAGCGGCGCGCGTTGCCGGCGTTGGCGGGCCTCAACACCAGGGGAAATAGGCCCTGCGCGCGCAGGCTCTTACAACGGTCGCTCACAAACCGCTCGACTCCCCCGCTCATCGCCAGCGTCACGATCAGCACGAAGCGCCCCTGGAATGCGGACAAGCGATGCTCATCGAGCCTGCGCCGCACTCCTTGAAGCGGATCCTGCGCCTGGAAACTTGCGATGAAGCCGTCGTAGCCCGGATGGCGCAGATTGATCAGGCGCTGGCTGCGATCCAGGAGTGCTGCGCGCCGGCTGCCGAAGGAGACTCCTTCAGCATGGTAGACGTAGACATCAGCGGCGAGCCGATGCGACCAGCCACGCCGTCGCGCGCGGACGCAGAAGTCGGTCTCTTCGCCGTAGCCCTTGCCGAATACGGCGGCGTCCAGAGCGCCCACGTCGCGCAAGCAGTCGCGGCGCATAAAGAGACAAAAGCCCACCCCAACCGGAATCTCGACGCTGGTGCCGGGATGGGTCGATGTGGCGAGGACGTGCAAAGCAGCGGCGTACTCGGGGGAGACCGCCGCCCCCTGCACATGAGGGTAGCTTGCGATCGAGCCGCTGTTGCTCAACGGCGTGACCGTCCCCACGGCGGATCCGCTGTAGGCTGCTTTGCGCAACCGCGCGAGCCAGTCGTCGAAGACCAGCGTGTCGGAATTCAAGAGCACGACGTCGTGCGTTGGATTGAGTGCGAGCGCCCGGTTGACCGAAGCGACGAAGCCCAGGTTTTGCGCGTTCCTCAGCAGCGTGACGCACCCGTCGGCCGCCAGCGCATCGAGCGCGGCGGCCAACGCCGGATCATCGGTCGCATCGTCCACCACCGTGACGCTCGACTCAGGGTCGAGCGTTCCGAGCGCGCTCTCGATGCAAGCGAGGGTTTCCTCACGACCTCGATAGACTGGAATGATGATGTCGGTCCATCTCGCACGCGTCATCACGGATCGTTTGCGGAGCGGATGCGCTGGGCTCGCGCTCCATTTGCGCAGCTGAAGCGGTTTTCGGCCCGCGAGGCGCACAGCCGGTTCGAGCAGGAGCGGAGAGTCCGGCAGTGGGTGCCAGCGCCCGTCCGGCAGCTGCACCGAAATCCGAATGCGGCTGCCGCGCAGCCCGGCAGCGCGGACATTGATCCAGATCGGCCAGCGGCGGCCGAGCAGTGCCACTCGGCCGGTCTTAACCACCCTGCGATGACCTTTGTCGTCCTCGATTCGCAGGCGCAGCGCCCGCGACGGTAGCCACCCCATGCGTGCCCAGCCGGTGAGGCGGTTGCCGGTGCACGCTGCACGACCATCCAGATCGAAATCCGAGGGCAAGCGGGAACCGCTGCCCAGAAGAGGCGCGCCGCGGCTGCTCACTTCAAGCTGCGCAGGGTAGTTCACCGGCGGGGATGGAAAGCTGAATGTGCGTCGGCCCGCGCGACTCGTGCGGCGCAGAAGCTGCGAGAAACCCGTCTGGCCATCAATTCTGATGTCCAATACATTCGAGGGTTCATCCGGAGACAGCTCGCCCACGAGCTCAAGGTTTGGGCCCCGTCCGATCCAGCCCGGCGCGCGAATGGCGGGATGCTGCATGACTTTGCCCGCGACGTGGAACAACAGCCCGCCGGGTGCCACGCAGAATTGCACGAGAGCCACTTCCAGATTCCGGCGGGCGTCCTCGAAACGTTCCAGGCGCAGCAGCGTCAGGGCGAAGAGCGCCGCCACGTCGGGATCGGGTGCCAAGCCAATCGCTCGCTGCAGGAGACCCAGCGTGGCGTTGTGATCACGTGCTTCGAGCGCGAGCAGCCGCCCGTAGATCGGCGCCAGCGTTGAGGCTTGCTCGGGCAAGCGACGCCAGGCTCTATCGAGAGTGCGCAGCGCGATGTCGAGTGATCCGGCGCGCAGCGCGCCCTGAGCTTGGCGAAGGCTGCGCGACGCTTCCGTCCTTGCGAGACGGCGCAGGCTCTCGGTCAAGAGCTGGAAAAGGGAGCGGCGCAGGAGAGAGACTAACGACGTGTCGCAGAGCGACACGTCGTTAGAAGTCGGCGTTTGGGTCTGGGTCAATGCCGGGCCAGGCCTTGTCCCAAACTGCCTCAGGCACTAGGAATGATCAGTGCCTCAGTGCTTTCCAATGAAGTCGGAAGCCTTCAACGTGGTGACACCCTGCAGCTCGATCGAGGTCTTTCCACCTGCGATGTTGATATAGGTGCTGCCGCCATGCGTGACGACATCGTTATGCGGCTGCAGGTAGGTGAGCGTGTGGCCCTCGAGATGCAGAACCGGGATACCCGAGACGAAGCTCTTGATGTGCGCGCCACCGATCTGGTTGGCGAGGGTCGCGAAGAGGTTGCGCTCCATGCC